>Ga0153976_1000022_pt1 | contig 42460 bp, 52 predicted proteins | sample TSGA060MetaG_FD_104717 | JGI IMG/M metagenome (GOLD analysis project Ga0153976, IMG submission 104717) | Attine ant fungus gardens microbial communities from Georgia, USA - TSGA060 MetaG | ecosystem: Host-associated > Fungi > Mycelium > Unclassified | place: USA: Georgia, Yuchi Wildlife... | reverse complement strand
TTTTTTTGGTATATTCACGGAGAGATGTTCAAACGACAGGCTATTTCCTCTTGTAGGTAAAAAATCTTACACAGCACAAAGAGAAAACAAAAACAAAAAGAACTCAATTTTTTTGCCCCACAGTGAGACGTATCCCACAACCATGTCGGACACTGGCGACAGAAGTACAACCTACCACTACAACAAGTGCCTCTCCCGCAAAACCCACTTCTAAAAGACCTCGTCTCTCGACAGCCATCATTCTCAACCGCTCACCCTTCCTCACTCGCACTCCAACACGTTTCGAACGAGCATTCTACGCCTACCAAGCCCGAATCCGACGTGCTCTCCACCAACCCTTCCCTTACGATTTTTATTTCAAACAAGGCTCACTCCTGGAAACGCGCTTCAACATGGAGGAAAAAGAACGTGAAAAAGCTGCTTTCGGTCCCAAATTCGCCGCCGAAGAAGAATGGCGAGACCCAGCAAAAATAGAAGCGGATAAGGCAGCCGTGCGCGTATTGGCGCAACAAGAGGGTGAAGATGAGCCTTTGGCACCACGAGAACACCCTTCAGACAAGACCGGCGATACCAAAAGCCTTGACAGAGCAGGCGAGCGTAACCTATATCTCTTACTCAAATCGAAAATGGACGACAAGGACGTTTGGAGGTTCCCTCAAGGAGGTCTAGAGAAAGGTGATCCATTGCATCAAGTGAGTCTCAGAGGTCATTCTTCTTTCCGTGGTTGATAACTTGATGAGCATTTCAGGCTGCCCGTAAACAACTCATGGTCCAGTGTGGTGAGAAAATGGACACCTGGATCGTGAGCCGAAAGCCTGTAGGAGTATACAGACCACCTCAATCCGACCCCAACGCACTCGAGGTGTGTGTGTGTATCTGATCAAAAGCTCATGACCATGATCCTTACATACATATCACACAAGCATGTCGTCTTTTTCTACAAGAGTCACATCATGGCCGGCCAAGTCACCCCAGCACCAGGCATCGAAGACTTTGCCTGGCTTACAAAAGAAGAAATCGAACAAAAAGTTGACAGTATCTATTGGGAGAATGTCAAGTATATGCTTTCAAATTTCTAGCCTGCCCTGTGTATGTTATCATTATGATATAGATTTAGAATATGGCAAGAGATGAGCCAGCCCACTACGATTTGGGTGCAGTAATCTGTTTAGTGTTCTTGCGTGCTTCATCAAATCTCCTCACAACAACTTCGCATCTGGTAGTCTGGCAAACATGTTTAGAACCGGACTTGATCTCGTCCGAAAAAAGCGTTAATCCAGCAGCACGTTCCACAGCATCCACTGTTCCACAGAAAAAACACATGAGAACGTAGTTGAGAGTCAACTTTGATCCGACATACCAGGGACAACGAAACTCGTCAGGGGTGTTTCATCCGAAATGACAGCATTTGGAAGTACGAATGCTCCCGTAGACACCTCGAGCTTCTCAGGTGTTAGAGGTGACGAGGGTTTAGACGCCAAGACGACTTTTGCAAAATGAGTAGGTACAGCCACATTGGGTGGGTTGCCAATGACTTCGTGCGTCTGACGAGCAACTCAACAACAAGCCTCTCATCATCCACGAGCGAGAGACCACGTACCACACGCCATTTACCATCCACATCTTTTTTAGGAAGATACAGAGGTACCGTAAAAATGTATACGTCCTGGAACTTGCCAGTCAAACGACGACACCAATCTTCGAGGTAGGCCCAGTCTAGACAACATCATAAGTCATGAAAACACCGTGCCTGACACACTCTCACAATGTCTATTGAATCCGTCTCCAACTTGAGGAGCGATGTTGGACAAATAAAACGTCTCGTTCATGGCTTCCTATGACCAGTGTTAACACTTCGGCAAGGTTCTTTTGATGCTCATACCTGAGAGATTTTGACATCTGCAGCAGGAACCCTAAACACAAGAATGAGAAGTAGCTCTGTGAACGACACAGACACTCACATGTGCCCTCGGTCATACCCACTCTTGAAGTAATCCGACAGCTTTGAGCGGAACACGAGAGGCAAAGACTCGTCCTCTTTGAAGACGGAATTGGTCCTATCACCTCCGAAACCTTCATCGGGAGGTGAGACAAGGGACTTGCCCAAAGACGTCAGTGAGAGATGCTCAGCTGTCTTTCAGAGAAGGGTGAACAAGAGAAAGAGAGAAGATGAAAGAAAGACACACCCAAGCAGGATGCCGCAGTCTTCTGTCATATGCAGCCACATACGCCTGTCTGTTTATCAGGTCCGATATAGGACCTATGCCACAAGGCATCACCATATGTTTTCCGGCAGCAGGGCAATACCAAACTCACCAGGATGACCGTACTTGAGCACAAGCGACGAATGATGCTCAGTCAAAGGGACCGGGTGATGGGGCGCAGACCGGGAAAGAAATGCTGGCTGTTGTTGATTTTTCCTGCTTGGCACTACAGTAGCTATGCCCCCTCCAAGAAGTGCACCGGCAGTAAAAACAGCGGCATGTATAACGGTGAAACCAGGCATATGGGTATTTTTTCAGGAACTCGAGAGATGATTGGTTAGGGACATGTGACGACCAATTACTCTACACGTGACTGAATTGTTAGGATCAAGAAAGTAGCAAAGGAGTGTGGGAAGCACATCATAGATTTGACAGGCAGCGGAATGTATAGTATGGAGACGTTTGCTGGGATCCACTAAGATGAGAACAATAGAGATAAGGAGGGACTGGAAGAGCCAGTAAAGAAACAAAACTCGGAACACGGATATTGGATCAAATTTCTAAGGGTTCGTAAGTAGTAGCATCAAGCGCACCTCTGGCCTGCACAGGGGCCTCGCCGGGGGTGGTCCTGGTATCCCTCCTTTGGAAGCCTGGAGTGCCAGGTCCCCGTGGTTGACGGACCACGTTGTTGACGGTTTCAGTGATGTTGCCGTTCGGAGACGTGGTAGAGATAGTAGAAGGAAGAGAGGGGACGGGAGGAACGGCGCTGGCACCAAAGAGACTTCCATTGCCAAGCAGGGAATTGTAAGTGGAGATTCGGCGAGTGGGGGAGGCGATGGTGTTGTAGCCCTCGCGGATATTGCCATTGGAGGCGCGAGGGTAGAGGCGATTGACTTGGGAATGAAGGGTCTTCATGTCGGGCATGGACTTTTTGACACGGAGAGGTGCAGCTGAGGCAGAGACTTGAGAAGGCGGAGAGAGGTAGGCAGAGGGCACGCGGTTGAGGACGGGAGTTCGCTGAGGGGACGGCTGCCAAGAAATTACCAAAAGTAGTTAGGAGGGGAAGGGACACACCTTTTGAGGGTCCGTGCGGGTGACGACTGCATAACGTTCGTCACCGTCGCCAACGGAGTAGTGAAAGACGCCGAGTTTCTGGGCTATAAGGTGGACGACCCTGCGCTGCTTGGGGGTCAGGGACCTAGAGAAAGCGAGTTCGTCTCGCATGGGATCGTCTTTAAAGAGGAGAACCCTAGAATAGATTTCTAGGGTGGATGGATCGTTCATATCAAGCTCATTGGGGGTCTTTTCAGAGGCGGGGGTGGTAGAGGGCTGAGGGACTGCCGGGGGAGGAACGGAGGGAGGCCCAGGCTGGGTAGTGAAGGAAAAGGGACGGGGAGGGCTGAATGGGGGGGCAAAGTCATCATAGAGCTGGTTGAGCTGAGCCTGCTGTTCCTTCTCGAGCTGCATGGAGCGCATCCTACGGATAGCCTTTTCGCGTTCGATGCGCTCCTTTTCACTGGCCTGCAGGACCTTTTTGTACTCGACTCTGAGTCTCCTGCCCTGGACGTCGAAGCCGTTGAGGGCAGCGACGACGGCATCTGCATCTGGAGCATGGCGGAAATTTGCAAATGCAAGACCACGGAAAGCGCCTGTCTGATCCAAGTGGTAGTTGAAGGCATAAGGAAGAGAGATGCCGAGAGACTCCTGTGGGCTGATGTGTGAGTAGGAGAAAAAGAAAAGAGAAATACTGACCATGATGGAGAGGAGAGTCTCACGGGAGACATTGAATGGAATATTCTTGATGACGATGGCGGTGGGAATTATTTCGTCGTCCACAGAGTACGCCGGGAGGGCGGGCATCGGCGGAGAGCCGGCAGAGGAGAGATCATCGGAGGACTCCGGGGAGCTGTCGAGCCATTGCTAAACAGAGTCAGCAGGGTGTCCGGGGGAGCGACACGGACGCACCGAGGGCAAGGCAGCGCGCGCACGGGAATAGGCAGGATAGCCAGAGAACACCGGCGACGCACTCATCGCGGGGTTCTGCATCACGTCCAGGTCACACTGTCACTCGCTCATCCATAGTCACACGCTACCTCACAGTCACATGTTCAGATCACGATACCATACTTTGCAAACCCAGCCAGCGCCATCTCCCGGGTCGAGTTTCTCGACCTGTCCCGCAGCGCCGCTGCATGCGAGTTCACGTGGATCCGCTCGTTCAGCACCGCCCCACTCTCCGTGCTCTCCTCTTCCAGAATAAGCGTCTGCAGCAGGAACTCCACTTTTCTGCGCACAGAATCATCGGGATCTAAACCGCATCAGATCCGATCACTCTAAAAAACTATTTTTACCTTGCAGCCCCTCTTTCAGTCGAATCCAGCCCTCAACATCCGGTCTGTCCAGCTCTGTCACAGCAGGTCCATTGTGCCTCAGCAGGCCCGACAGCGTATACACCGCCTTGGCCCTCATTTCAGGTGTCGATGACGCCCCTGGTGTCAGCTTTCCAACAAGTCCTGGTAGAGGATTGTACGAGAGATACTGGCAGCCACTTTCAGCTCCTGCCCCTCTTTTACATCACCAGACTCACCACGTCCTGGGCCTGAGGGTTGTTTTGTACCGCTGTACCTATCACCCACAAAACCATCACCTTGATTCCCGTAGATGACTCTGGTGAATCCAACAGTGATATCAATGCCGGCCAGAGCCCCAGCTTTTCCAAATCTGCCAACCCTTAGTGAAATTCTCTGCATGAACAAGATCCCTCACCATTCGCATTATCAATTTGCTCGACAAGCTACACACACTTGAGTTGACATATCTTCAATCCAATCGCTCAACACCCACCATCTCTAGATGGTCCAATGCTGCCAATCTCTCATCTTCACTCTTGCTCCTGTCACTAGCGGCATCAACATCCTCTTTCATTTGTTCCGCATCAGATCTCCCCAGAATCATGTCAATAATTTCTGTATCGAGCTTTTGCTGTTGTGTCGCAGGTTGTCTGTCACCATCTTGCTGCGGCGTCGAGTTCTCTATCGACCAACGTAAAAGTGACTGCATTGCCAGAATTGAGATAGGTGACGCGCTATCAAAAAAAAAAAGACATCACGTGCCCCATCATCTGCTTTTTTCTTTCTCGCAGCCTCTTCTTCGTTCTCTCTTCTTCGTCGGGTGAGCATCGCGTTCTTTTCCACCCCTTCCACTGATGAGCTACAATTACCATACTTTACCACATTCTGAGCGCCTGGTGCCGAGTGACGAATGCTTCATTGATTTCAGCCTTGTCTGATTCATTTCCTCTCATAATTTGGCCCCTTGAACAGCTCTGACCCCTTCTTCAGGCTACAGTTCTTGGTCTATTTGCGGTCCATCTGCTTCCTAGGTGTGTATTCATTCAGTTGCACTTCTGTGATGAAATTGGCTCGATGGGCGGACATGAATGTTCTTTGCCCATACCAAAGTCTCCTAGTGTACAAAAATGGAGGCGGGCAAAGCACTTGTTGATACGCATCGAATACCTGATCTACCTGGCCTTTGGCACGCCATTTTCAACAGTTTGACTGACGTTCATCCCAGATGCTTACTCCATGATACATGCAAATTACCGGTCAAAACATGTAAGAGTATTATAACGACGACTGTCCAAGGGATGGGAAAAGTTAGATTATACAATGTCTACTTGTTATGCAGAGTCGTTATTGATCGGACGATAGTGCTTCATGAGTTGTGTCTTGAAGACTGTAATAGCCACCGTCACCCCAGATATAACAATGAATCTGATGGATCTAAACCTACTTTCAGGATTGTCCCAGAGAGACGCAGCCTCAGGGTTCAGAGGGGAGTTGTTATTAGGTTCTAGAGGTTGTGTCAACTCATTATTTGCCCGCAAGGAAAAGGTTTACTGCACCGCCAAGTAGAGACTGCAAGGACAGAAGTATGGTTTGGACGCTGTACACGGCAGACCATTTGTCCTATCAGGATATGCTGTTTTAGTGGAGCACATCTATCAAATTTAATCAATCTACCTGGAGGATATCGAGGCAGATACCGCCACTGTTGATATCAAAGTTGGGGTGAAAACATGGTGTCTCAAATTTGATGGTGGGTGCAACATATGGGTAGTTGGGGGGAAAAGAAATCGAGATCTTGAACGCAAGGCCGGCGTAAATCTAGTTCAATCAACATCAGTCTTCAAACAAGAGAATGAACAATATTCACTGTCTCTGCTGGGCCCTCAATTGTCCCAGCCCATTCAAACAAATTCCCATCGCTCTTGGGGAAAGCAGACTGATCATTCGACTTTAGCGACACAAATAACACTTTTCGAGTGGCCACTCACGATGCCGGGAGAAGAAGACATCTGGAGGAGATAGTAAGCTACAGTCGCGGCATCACATATGTCTCAAACATACCATCAAGGTCATGAGTTCATTAGAAAGTCTGCTCTTTGCTATGGGTTTCCCACTCATCTGCAACTCGAGTTCGAAATCTCACCGTTTTGTGACACTCCCCGCTGATTGTTGGGTTGAGTTCTGCACATTTGACTTGGCAGGTGTGCGGGAGGCCAGAGATGAGGTGACTTGTTCCATGAATGTGGCTGGACTCTATGGGAGAAGTAAGTTCAGAGACCGCGATCCTCAAAAGTTGAACCGAATGTGTTACAATCACGTGCATTTATATTAATGAGCGTCCTCTTCGGACCTGTGCAGCCCCGTTCTCGGAAAATCGCCGCAGTTCCGTGAGTGTAGATCCTAAAGTCAAAGCCTAAGCTCTCCAGAGAGTCACAGAGCTTAGCACATGCTCGCGGGTACTAGCGTGTTTGAGGACGAAGGTAATTCCAGTGCGGTCTCATTATCGGTTGAGCGTGGGAAGGTCTAATAAGACGCCTTTTCGGCTTGTACCAATTACTTCCCTCCGTTCGGACATCATGTCCGCATCTTTTAGAGCTTCCCCTGCTGAGCTCGATCTCGTCAACCAGATATTCTCCAAGGCTGACAAACCGAAGCAAGGTATCCTGAAAGGTGACGTTGCTGTCGAAGTATTTAATGGAGCAAAGTTAGCGGGATCCGTGCTGGGAGAAATTTGGAGTATTGCGGACGAGGAGAATAATGGTTGGCTCTCAAAGACTGGAACTGCGAAAGCGCTTCGTCTCATCGGACACGCCCAGAAGGGCTCCAAAGTATCCCCTACCCTGTTGACGAAGTGTGAGTTCCAATTTCCGGGTATTCTCCGCAACCAGCTGTATTGACTTTGGTGTGTGTGAAGCGGGTCCACTGGCAGTCATCGAGGGTTACACTTCAATCCCACAGCAGGACACGGGCGCGTCTATTCCTAAATCTCCTCCTCCAGGATTTCCTCCACTCTCTCCCCAAGATAAGATCAAATTCCAGAATATATTCAATCGTTCTGGTCCCACAAATGGTTTATTAAATGGTACGTCCCAGTTTTTATTTTCCCGCTCACGAAGCTCACCGCTTGTTGGATCTATAGGAGACAAGGCGCGGGATATCTTCCTCAAATCCCAACTGTCCAATGACAAACTTTCACAAGTCTGGCAAGTTTATCTTTCGCTCCTGAAGCCTCATCCTGAATGATATCATGAAGGAGCCTTGCAGACACGCGTGATCGTGGTGCCCTGGACATTACTGACTTTACGATTGCTATGTACTTCATCCAGGGCTTGATGATGCAGCAAATTTCCTTCGTGCCGACGACACTCCCACCTGGTCTATACGAACAAGCTGGAGGTCTTTCAACTACCACCTCTCCTTCCCAATCAGCTCATTTTTCCGGCAGCAGTGGCTCCTTGAGTCCCGTCGGCAGTAACTTTAGTCGACTACAGCCTCAATATACGGGTCAGAGTTCACCCCTTGCTCCAGACCATGCTAGTCCTTCTCAGTTCGGTGCCCCAAGTCTTCCTTCTCGTCCTTCCCAAGCTCCTTTTAAGCCCACTTCTGTCGTACAAACTGGAAGGGACGCTTGGGATGTAAGTCCGAGTGAAAAAGCCGATGCAGACGCCATCTTCAGTGGAGAACTTGACAAGCAGAATGTTGGATTTATCGAGGGGGAAACTGCTGTTCCCTTCATGCTAAAGTCGCAGCTTCCCAGCGAGGTTCTCGCACAGATATGGTTCGTTCCGCTATTGACTTGACGATTTTATCTGATTATATACTAGGGATTTGGCTGATATCAATGGCGATGGTCGTTTGACGCGCGATGGATTTGCAATTGCATTTCATCTAATAAGGAAGAGACTAGCTGGCCAGCCGTTACCTGCTCAACTACCACCTTCTCTGATACCACCTTCGCTGCGAAAACAAGCAACTGTCTTCCAGGTTTCACAGCCTGAACCTCCTCGTGATCTTTTGGATCTCGATGACACACCACCTGCATCAGCTATTTCACCTCAGGCTACTGGTGCTATGTCACCACAGATTACTGGTACTATGTCTGTGCTCCAACCTCAAAGCACTGGTGCAACTGCTGTCCCACCTATACCTCCACGTAATACTATAAAGGATCCTTTTGCCTCTTCGTCACCTTTCGGCCCAAGTAAGTGGTTTATCTCATTGCTGACTTTTGATGCATTCTGAACGTCCTATCAGCGAATCCCCCTTCTGACCTCATGGAAGAGCACGAAGACCATCCCAATACTACCTCCGTTTCCATTCATGATCAGGGCGCCGAGCTTGGGAATGTCCGAAACGAGCTCCAGTCTACGAACAGGGCTCTCGAAAGCACGAAAGTTGAACGGGCAAAATTGGAGAGCACAGTTGCGAGTCAAGCTGCCGAGCTTATAGCGCTCCAAACTCAATCGTCCTCCGCAAAGGCAGCCTATGAGACTGAGGTGGCATTACTCTCGCAGCTCAAGGAGCGTTCTGCTGTTCAGTCAGCTGAGATCCAGAGAAACAGAGTGGAGTTGATCCGTTCGGAGAGTGACCTCAGTGCTATCCGTGTTGAGAAGGCGGAGATTGAACAGGCGTTTCTACGTGATAAGGAAGAAGTGAGGGATCTCCATAAGCGTATGATTGATGCTGGACAGCAGGCAGAACAACTCAAAGGCGAGGTTGAGAAGCTTAAGAAGGAAGCAAAACAACAGAAAGGCCGGCTTGCCATTGCGCGGAAGCAGTTAGCGACCAAGGAAGCGGAGAAGATCAAAGTTGAGAAAGAAGTGGAGGAGGCTAATGTCGAGGTTCAGAGCGCTATCAAGGAAACGGGAGAAGTTGAAGATCAAATTGCTCAGTTTGATGAAGAACCACATTCGGTTCGAGTGCTCTCGCAGGATACCGTTGATAGAGCCGTCGGTCAGCCCCTCCCGGCTTCACCTGAGCCTGTCTCAACCACCAAAAGTAATAATCCATTTGAGCGATTGGCCATGTCAGGTCCTTCCAGCCCCCAGTCTCAATCACCTTTCATTCCTTTTGGTAGTTCTGGTCTGACTGTGCCAGTGGAAGATCAGAACGACCAAACCAAGTCGGAATCTCAGTCGAAGTTGGATAATTTCTTTGGTGTTGAAGAAGTCGAACCCGCCCCTGTTCAGGAACAGGTTTCCAAACCTGATGCTCAGATTCACGATGATTCAGTGCTGAAAGACATGGACATACGTGAGTGATCACATTTGTCAATTTTTGTCGGCAAGGTGTTGAAGAATTGAGCAGCTCCAGCTTCGCCTACGACTTCTACCAGCACTGAACATTTTGTAACTCCTTCGACGACGGCTAACTATGATCCGCCGCCAGAAAGCTCGGACAATCTCGCTGATGCGGCCAATGCGAGGTTCCCAGATCTTGTTGTAGATAGTCCGAGTAGCTCATCACTGCTCGGTGATGTAGCTTTAGCTGGGTCGGAGAAGAAAGGTCCTGAGCAGCCTATGACGGACCTTGATACAAGACTTGAGGAACTGGAGGTCAATGAATCCGATAGCGATGAAAGTGATGATGATGATGATGCTCCATTGGCTGAGGTGGCTCAAAAGGCAAAAGATAGGGTTACGAGCCCAGTAGCGAAAGACGAGGCCGGGGAAACGATACCGTCACCTATCGTCACTGATTCTCAAGATCAGATCAAGTCTTCGTTTGATGACATATTTGGTTCGAGTGATATGTCTGATGCCTCTGCTCAAGCTCATGATGGTGCTTTGTCACCAGAAGGGTCCAAGCCATCGTCCAGTCCTTTTGATCACCCCATCGCGACTGAATCTCCAACATCTTCCAAGCCTACTGATATTGCCGGTGTCAATGCCTTTGATGAGGCGCTTGGCTCATTTTCTTCGCCTCCCTCTGCAACGCCGGCTCAGTTTACTTTTGAAGGTTTTGAAGACAGTTTCGATTTTGGTGCTGCTGGAGGGACACAGGTATCGTCTCTCCCTCAACCAGCGACGACGGTGGATTCTTCTATCTCAACGCAGACTCAGGTCCCGTCTTCAGCACCGCAGATGGTGACTTCTCCTGTACAGTCGACTTTTGATGATATCTTTGCGACTTCAAGTACCGCTCCGGCTGCCGCTACTCAGCAAAGAACGGCGTCTACCCCGATACCGAATGGCTCTGAAGCGCGGCCAGAGGCTGCCAAGTCTACCTCGTTTGATGATGCCTTTGCCTCTTTTGATACCAATCCCAATCTGAGCTTTGAGCCGTCTTACATTACCTCTTCTAAAGAACCGGAACCTCACACTCCGTCGTCTTCAAAGCTGTTTCCGACGTCACCAAGAGGACTTGATGCTTCGTCTCCTCGATCTTCGGTGAATCGAACATCATCTCCTGGTCCTCGTCCTTCGTCACCTTCTGGTCGTATGACTTCCCCTGTGCCCAGGAAATCGACTTCGTCCAAAGAGAGCCATGAGAAGTTGAAGGAGTCTGGTACGAAACATTCTAGGTTGAATGTAAGTGTTGATTATCGCTTGTTGCAAGGGTCAGGGAGATTCTTATTTATTTTTTGTCTTTGTAGATGCTATTTTCGTTTAAGCAGAAGAAGAAGAATAAAAATCAAGAAACGTTGGCCCCACCCGCGACACCGATTTCTTCATCTTCTTCTCCTCCTCCGCCACCGGCTGATGGGTCAGGGATAAAGACATCGGCTCCTGATGACGATGAGGCTGTGGTGCAAATCCTTGGAATGGGATTTGAAAGGGAACAGGCTGTTCAAGCCCTTGAGAAAACTGGATATAATGTGCCTCTGGCGATCAACAGTCTTTTGCAATGATGTGATCCGTGTGGGGGGTTAAAAAAAGCTATGATACGTCCTCGTTTTTATTATTCTTATATCGGATCTTTCTCTTTTTCTGTGTGTGTAACTTTCCGACCATTGACAATCCTTTCTATTCATTTATTTCACCTTGTTCTAACTCTCTCAGCCTTCTTTGATTATGCGTGGGCTCTTTTTTGAGCTTGAAAAATTCCGTTCGTTTTTTTTACAAGGACATTTTTGTTTTTGACTGTTTGATTGGAGAATTTCTCCAATTCATTTTTGATAACATCTTAAGTAATTAGGTGTGATTTTCTTTGTTTCTGCGTTGTTAACAGATGATGAAAGAGTTCATGATTATGACGTATAACAAGATGTCTTTCCCAGCGATTAGTATGGTCTGGTCGTGAGTGTTATCTAGAGGGATCTTGGAGACGTCAATCAAGGACAAATAAACGTATAAACGTCTTTCCACCTTGCTCAAGTACTGATTATTGATTTACTCTTCAATGTCTTCTCGTATAAACGCTGGAGGTTGGCTCCAAGGCAAAACAGTGAAAAAGTCTGCAGCTGGCACGTCTGTTCATACCCGTTCCTCGACTCCTCAGCAAGTTCAGAGTACCTCGACGACCATATTCGGAGGTGGTGTCAAAGACCCTTCTGGAAGAGTATCAGAATACTTTGTGAGGTTCTCTATACTGAGACCGATATACACGACTTCCTCATCGCTCGCCAGTCAATGGAAGACCAATGTCCCGTTTGTAAGAGTGACCGATACTTGAATCCTAAATTACGCTTGTTAGTAAGCTCATGCTATCATAAAATGTGAGTAATCTTGACCACTCGTTGTTGGTATGTCAAAAGTCATCCTTCCTTTTTTTCTTAATTGTAGGTGTGAATCATGTATAGATCGGTTATTTACACTAGGTCCCGCACCTTGTCCTCTATGTAACAAAGTCTTACGCAAGTTGGCGTTCACACCACAAACGTTTGAAGACTTGGGAGTGGAGAAGGAAGTTGCCGTACGACGACGAATGGCCAAAGAGTTGAGAGATCTTTTTCGCAAATGCGCAAAAACTGTTGTAATGATATTGGTTTTTTTCTTGTCCAGGTTCAATAAACGGAAAGAAGATTTTGTAGACCTCCGTTCATACAATGATTACCTTGAAGAAGTCGAGGATATCAGTATGCTCTTATTGTCCCTTACCCATCTTGTGATCAAGACCTTGACAGTATTCCAGCTTTCAATCTCATCAATGACATCGACATCCCCGAGACGGAAGTTCGGATAGCTCGATATCGAGCAGAAAATGCAGCCCTTATCGAACTCAATATCCAACGTGATGAAGCTTATGCTCATCAGCTCAAAGAGCAGGAAGACGCAGAGCGCAGAGAACGAGAGTTCCGAGCGCAAGAACTCAAAAGAGAGGAAGAGGAAGAACGCGAAGAGCGAGAGAAAGGGAAACGAGAAATTATTGATAAATTAGAAACCAGTAACAAGGATGCTGCCAAGGTAATCAAACAGACACGAAAGAATGCTCTAAAACGCAGTCAAGCACGCTCGGTATCATCCCAAATCATGAGCAACTCGCAGTTGCTGAGATCGAGGGCGGCACGGAGCACCAATATACCCGACGTGCCACACGTCGCAATACAAGACAACTACTATGCTTACGCAGACAAGTTCACAATGCTACCCGAAGGGTATCACGATTTCTTGAGTGAAGCAGTGAGAAAGGACAGAGAAGGAATCATGCGCGGTGGAGGATACAAGGTAGAAGAAGCCTGGGAGCGAGCTCTTCGCAGTGCTGTCGCTGCACTAGACCTTCCACCTCAATCATCTTGGCTAGATCAAGGTAGGGATATAGCTATGACTTCCCAGCTTGATTTACCATGTATACACCATTTCTAGCTGAGCCGTTCAAACCCTGTGGATAGAAGTGATTCGTTGACTTTTGACTACTTTACGGGCTAATCTTTCCTCCTCGCTTAGAGGTGCTCGCAGAGGAACATATAACACCTGATATTCTGCATTCGAGCTGGTATCGAAAATGAGAGATTAAAACAACTGAACGTCGGAGACACATACCTAAGTTGATGCGATGTCAGTTTGAAAGCCTTCTGAACTTGATGAGCATCTGGTCCAGAATTACGTTCAGACTTGTGGGATGAATCCTTTTTCTTTTTAAATTTCAGATGCGAAATGAAATTTGCCTTTCTACCATGCTCTTGATTGTTCTGGGTTTTCTCAGGCAGGAACAATTGTTCCCTGGCGAGTTCTTTTTCCGAGGGTGTCAATAGATCTGCCAATGTAATGGGCCTCTTGTGAGCGTTAGCCACCGGATCATCATCCACCTGAGTTTCTGCAGTATGTGTGCTGCTGGATCCAGTTGTGGATGTTTCTTTTGAGCCATTATCACTGTGTAGGGCATGGTAAGACGACCTTCCAAGGCTACGCAGTGCGAAAGGGAGGATACTGCAATGTTGTGAGATTATGCTGTAGTTCGAGTCAAGACATGGACTCACCGTCCTGTATCGAAGGTAAGAAGATGGACAGTGCCGTCAACGTCTTGTTCATATCCAATTATGATTCGAGAGTGACCTCTATGTTGTAAGATGACCGGCATCAAATGCGTTGCAGAAATAGGACTTGTTTTGCCCAACACATCGTTGACACTTGTGTACTTCGCTCTCTTTGGATCGTGGGGCTTGAAATACTGAATCATCCATTGAATGACGGCAGCCGCACCTGTTGGCCCATGCGGCTTAGCTGGGAAAACAGATACGAAGCTTTATGGAACTTACAGTTTTCTTGGTCTTGAAACTCGTCGAAGTCTACTAATTCAGCTCTAAGTCATCGATTAGAAACTTTTCATTCCATGTACGGCAATTCCTTACGGTATTCCTCGATGCGACAGAGCAATATAAATTTCTAGCAATCGTAAGACCCAAGGTCGAGGCTAGTTAATGGCTTTGTCGCACCAGCGGTACCTATCCACTTGCTTGTGCCAATTATCTTATCTTGTAGCTCATTGCGACCAATGTCATCGAATCCTGATTTAATGTCAAGCTTTGTCAAGGGAGAGGAGTAAAGTGTCTTGCCGTCGTCCCAGGCAGACTGTATCCAGAGCTGAAGGTTGCGTACGCTTGGACTAGGAGATGCATTGAGCAGCGAGAGATAGAGAGGTTGTTGTTGTTGTTCCATAAGACCAGTGCATAGCATCATGAAATTGAGGTACCTTTTTTGCCAGCGTATCAAGAACTGCCATAGAAACTTGAGAAACAGGTGCTTACCCACATCCCCACTGCGCATCCCAAAACTCCTTGCTGATATGAACGACTTTCTCGTGACAAAGGATTGCCTTTATGACCTTCCCATTGTCGCAAAGCGTATCTAGTGACTGTCTAATGGATGGTATGAGACCTGTGCGTGTGTGGGAGTTTCGATTAGATCTAGGAGAGAAAAGCATTGGCATATCACCTGGCGTATAATTGCGAGGAGGTGGAATACCGAGGGAAGGATACCAAAACACATCATTCTCGAGTTTCTTACCCAAGTTCTTCCAAGGCTTATGATTTAACTTATCCTTCCCTGTGGCATTCTGTCGAGACAATTCGGCGCTGACTCCAGTAGTAACGCTTTCGTTGCCAAAAGCAAGGAAGTGAGCCTCATAGTGATCTTCTCGTTGAGATAACGCGAGAGCTTGAATATTTTGCGAGCAAAAGCCACATACCAGTTCGTCTGACATATATCACGACTAGATATCAGGTTCGCGGCTCCTTCAGGCATGACCACGTGATAGTGACGTAAGCTATAGATGAACTCTGAATGTGACGCGTCCCGGTAATATTGCTATATTGATTCATGTCTAGATCCTACGATCGAGGTTCGTTCAGTCTACAATCATTGTATATTCATTGAAAATTTGAATCTAGCCCTTACCGTCTTCTCCCCCGATGGCCATTTGTTCCAGGTGGATAAACTATATTACAAGAAATCAAGTTGCACACTAATAGTAACTCTAGGTCGAGTATGCACTTGAGGCCGTACGCAAAGGAACATGTGCTGTGAGTTCAGTAGCTCAAAACATTGCACCTCACCAAATTTTATCATCAAGGTCGGCGTCCGAGGCAAAGATGTAGTTGTGCTTGGTGTTGAGAAAAAGTCGGTTCTGCAACTTCAAGATCCGCGCACAGTGAGGAAGGTGGTAATGTTAGATGACCATGTTTGCTTGGCTTTTGCAGGTACAATTTACTCTGCATGCCCTCTGACGTTGCTCAAAGATTTTTCCAGGTTTGACCGCTGATGGCCGTGTCCTCATTGATAAAGCACGCGTGGAGTGCCAAAGCCATCGTTTGACCGTTGAAGATCCCGTCACAGTAGAATATATTACAAGACATATTGCCGGTATCCAGCAAGTTAGTCCTTTCATCCTTGTCATTTCATTTTGACTCAAGTCAGATAGCGGTACACACAATCTGGAGGCGTCCGACCTTTTGGTATCTCAACACTCATAGTCGGATTCGATCCGCATGACAATAAGCCTAGACTGTACCAGACAGAACCAAGTGGAATTTATAGTGCTTGGAAGGTCAGTCGGTTTGTTTGTGATAACAGCAGACTCTTACTTTCACTATTAGGCCAACGCCATTGGACGATCATCTAAGACTGTGCGAGAGTTTCTCGAGAAGAACCACAGGGACGACATGACAAGAGATGAGAGCATAAAGCTCACTGTCAAGAGTTTACTGGAGGTAGTTCAGACTGGAGCCAAGAACATAGAAATTAGTGTAATGGAAGGATATAGTAAAGTGACGGTACGTCAAGTCATTGTTTATTATTCCTGGTTCGGCTCATGCATTTTGTTAAAGAACATGGAACTGGCAGAAATTGAAGCGATTGTCTCAGAGATAGAGAGAGAGAAAGAGGCCGGTCAGTTGTCCATCGTCATTTTCACTCCTCTGATTCTCAATGACTGTTCTCTCAGAGGCCGAACGCAAGAGGTCGCGGTTGGCAGCGACGGCTGCTGGCCAAGCTGCGATGACACAGAGAGCATCTGCAGGCGAGAGTTCTGGCCAGTAGACTTAACCTTTAATACAAAAATGCTATGTCGTTTGTCAATCCCGAGATCAGGGCCATCAATATCACGTCCAGATTTGGCAATGGGTAAACGTGTCCTTTTAATGACACCCTCCAGCATCCGACCCAAAGACGGGAGAAATTCCTGCATAAAAAATGTTATCTACTCAGAAATTCTCTCTGTCATGTTCGTCATGCGCAAAAATTCGCGCTGGGCGTCTCCGATGCGCTACATCGGCGCAAGAGACTCGGACGTCCTTGGTAGTAATCTAGGGCTCAGAATATCATCACCTGTTCACACAAACATCGGAATGTCTGCAAAAGGCAGCATAGAAGCTGAACTCATGCGTAACTTTCAAGAATTAAAGAGGATCATCAAGGGCATCTCAGGTAAATCAGACATTTCTCAGGAAGCGGGTCTGATCCTATATGCATTGTCCTGTAGATTTTGACAATGTGGACCTCCCAGTACTCCTAAATCCTTTCTTTTCTATTCTTCGTTCTCCACTTTCCACAGGTCCGATCATCTCTGCGGCATTATCTGCTCTACACAGTTTCTTTAGTTGCGGACTCATCAATTCTAATTCTCGGTCACTTGATCAAGCTCTAGTGGAACTCAGCAGTACAGTGTCACACTGTAAATTTGAAACCAGCGACACATCGGGGGATGAGGTTGTTTTGTTCAAGATATTGACTGTAATCTATGATTGTCTGTGTGGAGATGTTGCTTCAAGCCTCGGAGACGTGGAAGTATGTGAAATGCTAGAGACAGTCCTTACTACTTGTTGTCAAATGAGGCTCAGTGGTAAGTCATTATGACAGTTGCTCCTTGATCCCGTTTCATCTTGCCGTAGAGCTACTTCGTCGATCTGCGGAAAACGTAATGCATTCAGTAGTGCGAACGGTCTTTGCCCGATTGTATGTCCTGGATCCTCGTGATGAGGAAGAGAAACTTGCGGTTGCAAGTGATGAACCAATGGAAAGCGAGATTAAGATGACAGTGTCGGAAATTCCAGTGGAAACAGCGGAAGGGGAGGTTGTTGCCGATAAGACCAAAGAGGATGAAGTGATAGGAGATCAGCAAGAAATCGCTCCTGAAGCCAAACATCTAACAGAAGACCCTGAAACTGGAGTTGATCGTACCAAGTCCCGAACAGCCTGTAAGTGTCCGTTTCAGCGGCCTGAACTGGATCTTATTCCTCCAACAGTTGGGCTTCCATCCATTCTAGAACTTCTTCGTGTTTTGGTTAATGTGTTGGACCCCAATGATCAACAACACACGGACTCAACACGGCTTGTTGCCCTCGGTGTACTTAACACTGCTTTTGAAGAATCTGGAACCGTCATTGCTGAATTTCCCTCTCTCAAAGCCCTCATTGTCGACCCAGGTTCCAAATTCCTGTTCCAACTAGCACGCTCTGAGAACATGACTATCCTCCAGTCAACACTTCGCACAATATCCACCATACTTTTTCACATGCGCAAGCACTTGAAACTTCAGCAGGAACTTTTCCTGGCCTTTACCATCGATCGACTTGTTCTTCCTCTCCCTGGCCAAAGTGGAAGACCGTTGAAAAAGGGACAGTCTCCCTCACCAAGGCCAGGCACGCCGGCTACATCAGAAACAAGTGAAATAACGTCGAATTTTGACAAAGCGCATGCTCCTACGCCGAGAGTGCACGCTCCACCTGCTCGAGGCGAAATGAGGGACCTCATTCTTGAAACATTGAATCATATATCTGACCACCCAAGTTTCATGGTGGATCTGTACACAAACTACGACTGTGACATCAATTGCGAGAACCTGTTCGAACGCCTCGTTGATTTTTTGACTACCGTGAGCGTTATTTGATGTTCATTAGTGGTCTGTTGATCGGAGGTCACCTAGTCTGTTCAATCCAGTAATGCTAACGTTCCTGATCTCCAACAACGTAACACACAGGTCCTTTGCTTGGAGCTGCTCCTGAGTTTTGTCCATAATATGGCGGCACGAGCTGAGGGTGTATGTTTATCCATACTTCATTCGTCATCTACTCACACTCAGCAATAAGGCTACAGAAAAATGGCCGAGTGTAGGGCTGCAGACGATTGTCATTGAATTTCGAATGCTGACTTGAGAGCACAGGGTTTCCCATCTCCTGAGCTTCTGCTCCAGGCTAAATCACAAAAACAGATAATTCTCACTGGTGCCAACATGTTTAATAACAAGCCCAAGAGTGGGCTAGCCTTCCTCGAGGAAAACCGTGTCATCTATAATGATCCCTCTGAAATTTCCAAACCCCAAAGTCTAGCACAATTCTTGAAAGGGTGTACAAGACTCAACAAACGTTTGCTGGGAGAGTACATATCAAAACCTGACAACATCGAAGTTCTCAAAGCGTTCATCGGTCTCTTTGATTTCAAAAATGTGAGGTTTATTATAGATAGATTGAGGATAACATAGCTGACAGAGAGCAGAAAGGTGTCGCCGATGCGATGCGTGAACTTCTAGAGAGCTTCCGACTACCTGGTGAATCACAGCAGATTTCACGAATCACAGAAACCTTTGCTTCAATTTACTTTGCCTCTGGTCCTGGTGAGTGTCTTGTGATCCAATATAAAATCCAATCTGAATGGTGTCTCAGCTGAGATCAAGAGTGAAGATGCTGTCTATGTTCTTGCCTACTCTGTCATCTTGTTAAACACTGACCTTCATAACCCCCAAATCAGGGTGAGTAGAATCAACAAGATGTGGCTGACTTATTGCCAACATTCTTGCTAGAAAAGGATGACAATCGAGGATTATCAGCGGAATTTACGTGGAGTTAACGACGGATCAGATTTTTCTTCAGAGTTTCTGGTACGTTCATTGTCTGTTAGGGGCCTTCCTATGCGACTGTCTCACGAAATACTACAGCAAAATATCTATGACTCAATTCGCAAGAGGGAAATCGTCATGCCGGAAGAACATACAGGCCAATTAGGCTTTGAATATGCATGGAAAGAACTCTTGGCAAGATCACGGAATGCGGGTGATTTCATGGTTTCTAATACACAATTATTCGATGTCCAAATGTTTAAGTCAGTCTGGAGGTCTGTGATTTCAGCCATCGCCCACGCCTTTATTACATTCGACGACGATTACCTTATCCAGAAAGCGATAACAGGCTTCCGACAATGTGCTACCCTCGCTGGATATTTCCATCTGCCAGATGTCTTTGATTTTGTCGTCTTGTCATTATCGCAGGCCACAAGCCTCCTCTCGGACTCATTACCAGCGAGTGTTCCCAACTACCCTGTTGTTGATGTTGAAGGCCAGTCTATCACGGTGTCAAAACTTGCCGTAGACTTTGGTACCAATTTCAAGGGTCAGTTGGCGGCCGTAGTGCTCTTCAACATTGTCAATGGCAATGGCAATGCACTCCGGGAAGGATGGACGCAAGTAAGCGAGTGAACCCATTCCATCTACAATGATAGCTAAGTATTTTATTAGATATTCGAGATGTTCCAGAATCTCTTCCTACATTCACTTCTCCCGACAAGGATGTTACAGATGGAAGACTTCCTTGGAGGCGTGACGATGATACCCTTGCGTGGTAGTCAACCACCGCGAGCACAGCCAAGAAATGAGGGTGGTCTACTATCAGCGTTGTCATCCTATCTCATGACGCCGTACAGCGCAAGCTCGGAAATGCTGGTTCCAGAAGCAACCAAAACTGATGTGGAAAACACACTCTGTGCGATCGATTGCATTGCTTCTTGCAGACTGGAAGAACTTTACAGTCAAATCACGTGTGCCCCGCTTCAATTGGGTCCGTCTCCTAGTCCTGACGAATTTCAGGCAATTAGATCCCGAGGCAATGGTGGCTGCGGTTCGTGCGCTCGAAGCATTAGCACACGAAAGGGCTGTCGCCAAGCTTCAGCTGCAATCTGACGATTCTTCACCTGGGCCGGACAATCGTGAATACCAGCTACCATACGACCCAGCTTCAGTCTTTCTATTGGAGACTATGGTCAGTATATCTTGTCAAGCATCACAGTATATAGAAGACCTCTGGTGAGTTCTTCTGTAATTTGAGACCGAATAAGTGATTCACAACATTCAGGCCCATTGTCTTCGAGCATCTTTCCGCCTTATTGTCAACACCAACCCAGTACAGTGTGCTATTGATTGAACGTGCTGTCGTCAGCCTTTTGCGACTATGTCGTATCTTAGCGCAGAAGGTAGATCTAATATACCTTCAGGGTTTTTACTAACTGTTAGCGACATATAGACCTCCCTCCGTGATCAGATTTATATCTCATTTGATTTGCTCGCTGGGCTTCCTGCCCCCGTTTCAAATGCTGTGGGAGAGCAAGTAGCATCCGGTGTTAGCCTCATTGTTCGAAACCATCGAGATGTCATTAGGTACGGCTGATGAAACACGAAGCAGGGATCGACTGAATAAGAGATATCTAGATCGCAAACCGAATGGAATCTTGTCTTCGCAATGATCAGGACAACTCTACCTCACTCAGAGGCAGCACGGCTATCCTTTGACTTGACGATTAGTCTCACTTCCTCTGGAAATAGTTCTTCCGTTTCTCTAGACAATTTTCCAGGACTTGTCACCATATTGGATGATTTTGCTGCAGTAGCGGGCTTCGCTGCTGAAAAGCATCAGCAGCGTGGGCGAAGAGTAGAACCTCTGACGTCAGCTAAGTAAGTTCAGGTCTCGACTTGCGTCCTCCTGAAGTCTCATTCGTCGGGTCTAGCTCCCCTATCATCGAGCGTGGCAAACAAGCTGTCGATATCCTAGCACGCTTACATCGGGATAATCTAGTCCCTTTGCTTCAGTCTTCTCAGATAGATCACGATCAAGGTGAATCAAGTACAGGAACTAGATAACCTATCTTAGATGGCTAAAACGTATTGCAGGAACTTGGCGGCAGTATATTCTCCCCCTGCTCATGTCTCTCAGTCGCCAATCAGCGAACGCAGCTCGCGAAGTCCGCCACACGGCCATCACCCACTTGCAACGTGTTCTTCTAGGTCCACATCTATTTTTTGATGAGAACAATCAGAATCAAGTGGAAGATGTGTTTAATATGGTTGTATTTCCGCTTCTTGATGAGCTCCTAAAACCACAGACGTATCAACGTGACCCCCTTGGCGTACCTGAGACCCGGGTCAAGGCTTGTGCGCTCCTTTGCAAAACCTTCATGCATCTAGAAGTCAAGGAGGATGTGAAAGCAGACTTCAAGGTCTTCTGGATAAGGGTTTTAGACTTGTTAGAAGGATTGATGAACATAGATCATGGAGACCAACTGGTGAGGCCATCAGTATCTGTGTTTTCTCTTTGATCTAATTTGATGCTTTTTCAAGTACGAAGCGGTACCAGAGTCGCTCAAAAATGTGATTCTTGTGATGAACGCCACAGGGATCCTCGTGCCTCCTCCTATTGACAACGATGATGCTCGACAAGACCGCCAGCGAACTTTATGGTCAGCAACATACGAAAGGATCGAACAGTTCCTCCCTGGTTTCTTGGACGACATCGTCCCTCGCCAATCAGTCGACCCTACTCTGGCTACTTCAAATCCATGAGAAAATTGAACACACTTCAATAATATTTCGAAAGCAAAAGCAATGCAATGCAAATGACAAGCAAGCTCACAAAGACAAAACTAGAGTAAAACCACTCAGCAGATATAGTCAAAAACTAGTAAGGACCAATGCAACTGTCCATAGTTTTTTGCATTCGGCCATCTAAAAGAATCGCATTTTTGAGGTTCTGGACCAAACTTTCGTCATCTTTTTCATGGTTTAGTTAGTTCAACTTACCGAGTACGAGACCAGACACTAATGACAAGGGCTGTGGGAGCAACGGTATAAGCCAAGAGGCGGATTGATTGGCTTGTATACGTTCTTCCCCATGTAGACTGGCCACCACCCAAGTGAATGGTAAACATCCAGAGTACAAAGAGAAGATAGCCAGACAGCCTATTTTAAGTGCGAAAAAACGGACTTCAGCCGGATAACGAGAAAGCACAGCAGTTACCTGTGATACTTCCAGACAGCCTTGGCCTTCGTGCCTCCGCCGAAAAGTGACCCGCCATTCCAAACGCTTCCTGCGCCTAGGAATATCTGGATGACCATCCAAATCCAGCAAATTAGACCGAATCTCTGCCCATCCAAATTCACTGAGCCAAATCCACTTGACAAAAGTCAAAAAACTTACGGCGTGCCAAGTCAAGAAATGTGGGTATCCTTTCTCAATCTTGTACAGTACAGATGCCAAGGTTCCGAGAAAGAGAATAGGGGTTCCGAAGAAAAATATCGCTCGTTGGTGGCGGATAAATCCTGATATCTTTGTTTTTGCCTGATGGGTTGGCTGGAGAGTCATAATACCTGATCAATTTCAAGTGGGATATGTCAATGATAGGTAGTGGCAATGGCAGAGTGACAAAGAACGCAGACCGTATGTGAAAAAACAAAGAGCAAGTGTTTGCAAGGGAGGATGAAAAGCGAACCAGCTATATCTGACCGGGTCATTAACCAGAGTCGCAGTCCAAGTGGTTATCACAAGCACCTGCCACGTAGATGAGAACACTGGCCCAATATTCGCTAAGATACCACTCACCACCATGCTAATCTGTCGGAGCCGCCGTCGCTCGTCATTAATACGGGAAAAATCAAACAAAAAAAGCCTGACAACAGTTAGATTCCTTGCCCACCCATCGCCTTGGCGGCCTTCAAATTTGATTTCACTCTCTTCGCTGACAACTGTGTCTCCTGCGGTGATGGAAGACAAGGCCACGCCAGGTTGTGCAGGTCCAGAGTCCTCGGGATCTGGAGTGCCATCAGGCAACAAATGTTCATGTTCAATTTGAGAGATAGCCCAGAGGCGAGAACTATGGGTCCTTGACATCGTCTGCTACTGCACAGTGTGCAGTTGAAAGTCAGCGACATTGATGGTTGATGTACATTGAGCGCCCACCAGCCTCTCGATTCTGATCAGAGTACTTCGACTAACAGCACCGGTGAGAACAATGCGCAATACTTGTTATATCAATATGTGTGTTAAGGTACGCGCAACAAGGACGGGCAAACACAAAGGCAGATACTATGGTATAGAAGTATCAAAGTTAAAACGATTAAGTATCAAACAGAGAAAACATGGAAGCAACAGGGGAGCAGATAAGGTGATAAACAAAACTGAGTCAGCTCAAATTAAGAATTAGACAGCAGCGACAAATGCAAATGAATTAGAAGGTATTCCGCCTAGTTCAAGCAGGGTTCTTTACTTTGGGATAGGCCAAGTGCGTTCGGCCTTCCATTTCTGAACAACTTCAGAAACACGCCCTTGGTTAAAAATTGGATATGAAAACTGATAGCCAGTCAGTTTCTTTAATTTCGCATTGCTGAGTGCGACAGTGTGCTTGTCAAAGGAAAATTTGTCCATGTAAGCCGAAAGTTGTTCATGAATGACTGGAGGGTTGCTGTTCTTCATCATCTCTGCCCATGTTGTTACGTGCAGATCATTAGCGTCTTCAGTATAGCCATCGTCAACCAGCTAGTCTATAGTAAGCAGTATGAAACTGATAGATGCATTTGTCAACAAACTTTCATGTAAGTAGCCGTCAGTGGATTGAAGAACTGGAAACTTGTGCCGAAAATAGGAGCAATCGTTTCACCAACACTGAGCAGGGTACTATTTGTCTCATCAGTCTACAATAAATGAGCAACATTTTTCTTTCATATAAAAGGATGCATAGTTACTAACCACATTGAAGACTGGAGCGACAACCTTCTGGCTTTTCGGAATGGCTTCATCAGTCTTGGGGGGGTCATTGGATGGGATGTGACACGGAATTTCCACACCAGCCTGGTCGTTAGCGGCCTTCCTCCCCAAAGGCGCCATCCATTTTGCGGCGGCCCAAGCAGCACCAGCGAGGTCTTTAGCGTGTACTGTGTTCATTGGGTTTTTTCCAGGTGACCACCTAAGAACCGTTCATAAGCATCGACTGTCCCTTCAACCTTGGAAACACGTACAGAGACTTGAAGGGTTTCTTGAGATATCCATAAACAGACGAGACAATGATCGCGGAAGCAACTATGCACAACCAAGATTAACGTCGGATGGGAAAGATGACAGCACAGAAACGTACTGATACCGTAATTCGTATATGGACCATACACGAAGCCAGGCCTCAGAATAACAAGATTGAGCCTGTCGAAGAAATTGTCAATCAACACTTTTTATCAGGCTAAGAAAACCAACTCTTTGATAGTTCCGATAATCCTCAACGTCTCATGCCACCAAAGACCTATAGCACCCCATGGCTCTACTCCACTTTTCTCGTCTTGAGGACCTTTACCCAGCGTTCTGTAGAACGGGTGATGAATTCGGACGTACGCCTTGACTTTTCGTCTGGCAGCCTCTTCAGCAACAAGTCTGGCTATGCGACACGTGAAACTGATAATAATCTGTGCAGGTCAAGGTTGAAAACGTTATTCCGAACCGAAGAGTTTATTCAGAAACGACCGCGCAAAAGGCAAATCTAGATTCACGCACCTCCTCAGAGCGATCCGGCCAAACTTCGCCCGTAAAGTCAAACACGTATTCATAACGAGGAATCCCAGCAGGAGGCTCAAAGACCCCGGAAATTCTATCTAGACAGCGCAGAACTTATCAGAAAGCAGCTAGGCTGAAACAAATAAGGAAACTGCACCAGGAACAGTCAGGTTCACTTGGCGATATTCCACCTCTGGCCTTTCTAGTACAGCAGGAAACTCTGAGCCGATATAGCTGATACGTTATGATCAAATCATAGAAGCATAAGAAAGAAGGATGGAAATGAAGAGCCGTCAATAAACTCACGTGGTAGGTGGTTTGACGGAGTACTTGTCAACGATTAGTAAGTACTATGGTTCATGGATCATCAGCACTTTTCCGAAGATCGAGTGGCGTGATTGGTAGCGCACAGAAACGAGAGGTTCACCCTGCACAGGAACGAGGAAGGAGGCAAGGGCACGCGAACAAGTGTTAAGACCGCCTGAATATTGAAGGTAGGAGCAAAGATCAGCGATTTATTGTGGCGATCGAAATGCGAGGGACAAAAACAACGACATGACGGAAAAGATATGGAAGGGGAAAGGGAGGAAAGGGTTGAGACTGACCAAAAATGATAACGCTGGGCTTTTGATTCATTACTTTGGATAAAGGTAGGAAACACAAAGGACGGGGTATTAGAGAAAGGAGGGAAGGAGATGAGATGCTTTAAGTCATTTTGTTATGTAATCGGAGTCTCAATTAACAGCCGACAAGGATCAACGACCGTCCTTGCATCTTCTCGATGCGTTGCGTTGGAAACATCCTCTCAAGGCTTCTTCTTCTCTCACCATACACCTTACTACATCTTACTTTTTCTCCCTAAGTTTCTTTGACACCTCCGACTCCGCTGGACTCACTCACCCTCACACTGGTGTCAACACACAACCACACAATCTGACTGTCAGATTGATTACATAATTACACACGTGAGGCTTACTGATTGAGAACCTGATCAAGATCGGAGATATTTATAGATACATGAGAAATCTTGCGCTGCCAATTCAGGATGCTCCTGGATTGATCTGCCATACAGTGTCTCTGCGAGTTCACCAAGAGGCAATGCACTGTTATTTTTTCTTGCAATTTCGGTTGCCAGCCCCATATCCTGCAAGTTCATTACAATCAGTCATGATGTCATCGGGAATATTGATGACATAACAGCCTACCTTGAACATAAGCGCTGTGACGAACCCGCCTTGATAATCCCTCTCACATGGTGCAGACTTATCTTCCAGAGCCCCTGGGACGGGGTTATTGACGGAGGATGCCCAGCATCTGCCAGTGCTACTATTGATGACAGAAGCCAAGACAGCTGGATCCAGACCTAGCTTTTGACCTAAAAGCATACCCTCAGCAACCACAATCTGTTGTACACCTAGGATAAGCTTCAAAAGGGAAGTGCAAGTGTCAAATAGGACAAGACGACGTATTTTGGTTACTCACGTTGTTGCAAATTTTGGCACCTAAACCGGCACCAGAAAGACCACAATGAATAATCCGTTGTCCCATCTGGGCAAGAACTGGTTGTGAAAGTTGAAACGACTGCTCTGTACCTCCTACAAGGAAAGAAAGAGTAGCTGCTTTGGCTCCACTAACACCTATAAGGATAGTTGTTAACCGAAACGGTCGTGAATGGGATAGAGACTTGCCACCAGATACGGGTGCATCGACCATCTGTGCACCAATACTACTAATATCAGTAGCAATTGCTCTGGCAACATCGACATCAAGAGTAGTTGAATTGATGCAGAGAGTTTGAGCGACATCTTGAGAGGGTAATCCCTTCAGTGCTGGGATGATGCCCTGCAAATAAACTTGCTTGACGTGTGGCGAAGAGGGGAGCATAGTAATGATAGTCTTGGAAGCCAGAGTGGCTCTAAACCCTTTCTAGATCAGCACTCTAGTACGGAAACGATCAGTGGTATGCTCACTTCTCAGGGGTATTGACGACCTCCAACTTTGCTCCAGGAAATTTAGCCAAAAATTTGTCACGAAAAGTGTGGGCATTTTCTTGCAGAGCATCACATACAACAAAGCGAGAATCTTGTGATTGGTTATATTGCTTAGAGAAAAGGTTGTATGCCATTTCGGAGCCCATTCGACCCAAGCCGATGAAACTTGTGCTTCTCAGACGAGGAACGGACCGCTCCAGTTGCTGGAGCCATTGTATGGTCGGACGCATCAAGGCTTGTGGGATGAGGCTTGCCTGTATACAGAAGATTAAGAGGACAGAATCCAGTGAGAGGAAAGGCCGGAGCTTGGCTACTGATTGCCCAAATAGATGACGTCGAATATACATTTCTAAAATACCCTGTTCAGCTCGAAAACCATGCTATAATACATCTCCAGTCTCCATAAGGACGCAGCCGAATTTCAATACCATGGAATCTTAAATGACAGGTTAGTTCGTCTCCTCAACGTATCTCCTTCGCAATTTCCATTCACTCTGCGGAAATCTTGTAGTACCCATAAAACCCAGCCTTTAGTTCTTGTACCGGAATCCACGCTTTCCGAACCATCCCTACACTCAATGGTCTACTGATGGATTGACTACCTGCCAGTACCAGTGGCATGATACGTTCAATCGGTCTCGTTATTTTCTATATGTCCAATGGGGCGTCGTCGCGTGTTTCATCCAAATGATCATTTTTTCTCACTATGATGTTTCTTTCTATCAAGCAAATTTTCAGAATCAAAGATCCAATAATACAAGACTTAATCTGTAGTAGTTAGAACAAATCTTCTGGCTACATGATCGGAACTGTCTGACTGTAAGATGATTCGATGATTCGATCTACACAGTCCTGTTCATCGACTTGCCCCTGTATCAACTTTTCCACCGCTTGCCTCACAGACACCACATTCGTACAAATAACTCCTGTGCTGAAATCCTGGACATGCTTGCAGCGGCGACATCATTCTTCGCTCGTACAAATATTTCCCAATCCTACAACATCGGTCAATCACCGAGCCCAGGCGCAAGCTCGAGCAGGCCCACTACACCAGGCGTCGCCTCATCTTCTGTTACTATAGCTTCAGGTTCTGGAGGCAATGGAGTTCTTGCGATTACGTTCACACCGACGTTTGCAGTAGGATTATGGAAAATACAGAGTGCATATCACAGAGTAACAAATAAGAGAGTCTCGGTTTGGAGTTTTGATAAACGTGGGGCAGATATTGAGAAACTGGGAGTGGCTGTTCGAGAGTCGGCGCTAAGAGTCTTGAAGGCCGAGGTGAGTGGTTGTCGCTTGTCAAAAAGACTTACATTCACTGTCCTAGTAGGCCTCTGCTTTGGGACGGTTAAGACACCCTTCAATCCTAGGTGACACAGTTTGATGGTTACAAAGTGTTCCGTTCCTCATCGAACATTTTAGAGATGGTCGAGCCCCTGGAAGAAACACGAAGCGAACTGATTTTCGCGACTGAACCGATACTCTCGAGCCTTGAGCTATCTATACCTGGATATGGCAGGCACGCGTCAATTGTTGAGCTTGATGAAGTTGAAGTGGGTATTGTCAACCGTCTAAATGCCTGGAGCAGCTACTAATGTATTTATACCATTAGATCCAGAAAGGCATTCTCCAACTTTGCAAAGGCCTTTCGTTTCTACACTCTTCGGCCCAATTGATCCACAGTAACATATGTCCAGAGAGCGTCATAATTAACACTGCTGGCGACTGGAAGATCTCTGGTCTTGGTCTGACAATTCCTCTACTAACAGATGGTCGACCTACACGCTAGGAGTTCCCGACTTATGATGGCCGAGTCCCTTCATACATTCAGCGCTCCTTCGATTACATGGGTACGTGAACGCGTATGAGATCGCTTTGCCCGCTTCCTGAAGATTGAGATTGCAGCCCCAGAATATGCATTAGACGAACAACTCCTGACAGCTTCAGACATGTATTCCCTTGGATGCCTTATTTTTGCCGTCCATTGTAAAGGAGCGCCTCCATATAAAACGCATGCGAACTTGAGTAGTTTGCGCGAGAATGCGAGAAAACCTCTTATTGGGATAGAAAGACTGGACAAAGACCTCCAAGGTAGTTATGTCTTGTGACTTCTTACAAGTCCGTCCCTCACTGTGAATCTTAGCGCTCCTGCAATCCCTCGTCAATCGCCATCCTACATCACGTCCAACTCCGTCAACATTACCTTCACATTCGTTCTTCTCTTCTCTACCTGTCTCAACACTCAACTTCTTGGATAGAAGTAATTTCACAGCTAAAACAAGGGGAGAAAAGATTTCTTTCATGAGAGGTCTGCTCGGAGTGCTGGATCGGTTCTCTGAAGGTCTCAGGGTACGAAAAATTCTTCCTTCACTTCTCGAGGAGGTTAGCTTTCTCCGTCCGTCGGGTCACCAAAGCGGTTAAATTGACATTGATAGATGAAAGATACCCACCTCCTACCTTATATCCTTCCGAATATCTTTGCGATTTCGAATGTCTTGACAGCCTCCCAATTTGCTAGTCTGGTGTTATCAAGTCTGAAACCACTCTTCGTTATCAAAGAGCCTCCGCAAAACATGCTAACGCTGTTGGATAATCTGCATTTACTCCAAGAGAAGACTGAAAGAACTGTGTTCAGAGAGCGTATGTTGACCCTTCTCTTCGTGCTACATGAGTTGATCTATCAATCAATAGAGGTTTTGCCTCTTGTTTATAATGCTCTTGAATCTGAGCATGCTGATGTGCAAGAACGGGCGCTCAAAGCCGTGCCTGATCTATGTGAAACGATTGATTATGCTGAAGTTCAAGGTGTTCTTTTTCCTCGCGTCGCTGTTCGTGCTACAATACTATCATCCTCCAGCTTTGAGTTGAACACCACCCACAGCTTGTCTTCTCAAAGACAAAGGTTTTGACAGTCAAAGTTGCCACTCTGGCCACTTTCCTTGTCATGGTCAAGACACTCGACACTGTATGTACATTTGGTCTTCCCTTTACCCTTGATTTTGGTATTCTCAATGTTTTTGTATTCAGTCAAGTCTCACTCAAAAGCTAGTCCCGCTCTTGGCCAAGACTCGGACAAATGAGCCAGCCGTGATGGTCCGTAGTTATGTTTGCCTCCGCCGTTGGTTGCGATACGACTGGTATTGTCATCTAGATGGCGACTTTATCAGTTCAAGAAGCCATGGGTTTCAAAGTCGACAGAGAAGCCGTCGCCACGCTTGTCCTCCCTCAACTATGGACAATGTCAATGGGACCTTGTATGTTGTCAATTTTTTGTTCTTTGTTGAGACTAATTACATCTCATTCCAGTACTAAACGTGGAGCAATTTAAACGCTTTATGTCTGTAATCAAGAAACTTGGTGACAGAGTAGAACGCGAGCATAATCAGTACCTTTGCGATGCTCAACGTATTGAAGATAGGTCCTCAACTACAGTCAACGATTCTGCCGGGATACTTCCGTCCGTAGCGGTTGATTTTGAGAGCCTTGTGGGAAGAGCAGATACTAATGGTTCTGGAAAGGGTCAGAATACAGACAGTAATACCTCATGGGATGATGATGATGCATGGAAGAACATTTTTCTTGATACGGTACGCTACGTATCCGTTTTATCCTTTCAGGAAAATTTACACAGCCTTCCCTATCTACTCAGTCTGTGGTCCCTCAAACACAGTCACCTCGCTTGAGAGCATCGTCTTCTGTGATATCAAGTGACCACTCTCATTTGAATTCACCCCAACCTCAACAATCGTTTAAAGTGAACTCGACAAAAGTTGCAAATTCAAGCGTCAGGTCAACAAGATCCCCACCCAACTCTCAAGACCTTTTCAGCGCCCTCGCTCAGTCGACCTCTGCACCACCTCTCTTACCTAAGCCTCTGTCCCCACCCAGTTCTGAGGTTCAATTTCAAAAGCTGAATCAACCAACTAAGCCGAATTACAATATTTCATTGGAGCCCAGATCACCGTCATACATGGGCTCTTTGGTCCCTTCCCAGCCGTCTATGCTACAACCTTTGCAGCCATCCCCTCCTTCGCTACAATCATTATCATTGGCTCAAACATCTCAAACGTCAAGCATGGGAGGTATTCTTACGCCGTCCCGACCTATGCAATCACCCTGGAGTGTAGCTAAGAAACCTTCACAAAATGATTGGGAGGGTTTCGATCCTCTAGCTTAGATAGGATATCTACCTCCCTCTATCTCCATATTAAAATACTGTCGCCTTGATGACTGTATCTGGCACCTCGGTTTGTGGTTCGACTCTTTCGTACGGTATGTGTTTGATCGATAAACCAAGGATACCCTTTATAATGATACCAGTTCCCGTTTTCGAGGACACTCTATCTTCGCATTCTGTATGTCTGTATCGAGGTTAGTGTGGCTTGAAGAAAGTGCCGAATTATATTGTGCAACCGTCTTGACGACGATGTATCTCAAAAACACTTTGAGCTTGAGCTAAAGTTTCGCGGGCTGCATCCGCCCTGCTATAAGAGCATATCCTTGAACTGATTGCAAAATGATCACTACAGACCATAGCCAAAGCTTTTGCTACAATCCAGCTACCCTTGCCTATGGCAATATAGAAGATGAGGCTGGCACATAGGCATTTGGAAAAGTAACCAACATCTAGACAAGTACAGGCCTCTTGCGTGGTGATTCCCCCTTCATATCTTTTGAAATTAGTTTCAGAAGAGCATCTGTGCTGCGTGGATTGCCTCCATATTTGTTTGAACACAACAGGCCACGAATCTATCGTGGTACATATATCTATATCCAGAGACCACTCACAGATATATATAGTCTTGATTCCAGCTCCGACATCAATTGATTCGACGAACTAATTCCTCCGAATTCACTTAACGATACATTTATTTTCAGTGAGTTCAACAAGTTACAATCTGATTTCCCTGACTCATGCATATGTTTCCAAGTCTGTGGACGGCGGTGGCGGGTCTAGGATAATGAAAGCCTCAGCGGTCCGCCTTGTTCGAATCATCCCCCGCAAATCTCTTGACCCCACTTCGGTCAGAGTCCTCGATGCTCCAAGTCCCCAGACGCGGGATCTTCAGAAACCGACTTTCTTCCAGCTCTTACAGAACCAACGCGAGACAGCCGGCTCTGATTGGCCGGGGAACATACGGATAGAGCCTGTGGTGAAGAAGGAGGTCTATAGGCCCGTACAAGGGGAGCTTAGAACGCAACTCAAAAGAATGCTCAAGGAACGCTGAGTTCCAGCGCTACCTATTTCAAAGCTTGCTCTTCTCGACCTCTTCCTTCTTATTGCCATGACATATCAAAGAGATCATCAGTAATTGATTTACAAAGCTTAGTTTAGCAGCCCGTCATAACATAAGGCCTGGAGTAGTAGGTCAGTTCGTCAATTATAACCCACTGTCGTTTAGTTGTCGCGCAAACCATCTTGAATCACACTCAGTTGTTCTTCATCGAATTGACATTGTAACGGAACTTGACACGTAGTGTCCTGCGAGGTAATATTCTTGTCAGCATTCTGTATCATACACTTTCGATGCTATTGTACCGCTATTTATTTTGGCCCTCCTATTGTGCTTTCGAATTTACGTGGGAGCACCTCTTGGCCTCTGAACTAGTAATTGCTCTTACCTTCCAATGTAAAGATCCACATTTATCTCCAGGAGACCCCATCATCAGCGTTGAACCCATCCTCTATGTAATCCCTATAGCCGAAAGTTATCGCACCGACGACAGCGCTCCACGTCGTCTTTGTTCTTCTCGGCCAAGTTTATACCACAGGAGTAATGATCTTGTTTCTTTCTCAGCGGTGGCCTGCGAGGTTCTATTACCAGAACCCATGCCCAAGCTGTCATCTTTGGATTCATAATTGGAGCTGATCTTTTTCCACCTGCATGGTGATATTCCAAAATCTGGCCGCTATTCCCCATTTTCATGGCTATGACCTCTCTTCTACAACTCACCATCGAACGCTCGATCCATGCTGAGTCCGGATTTGGTGCTATCCAGCTCTTCTACCATATATCCTTTGTTTGTTGGGACATACTGTTTACTCCAAAGTCGTAAACTTCCTGAAACGGGATCTCACCTTCGCCCTGCTTTCAATGGTGATTGTACAACTCTGGTTTGTTCCAGACTTCACGTAGATCTCATTTTTTTTCTTGTGGTATTTAATCGACACTCCCTTCTCTCATCCGGGCGCAGCCGCCATTAGGGCAAATTGGTGACCGTCTCCTGTAGTTAAGGAGAAGAAGATTTAGGTTGATCTATCAGGATTCATTAGGATAAACCATCAAGATACATGTAAATACATTATATGTGAACAAAGAAACAGAAGTATAACATGCAGCGCAGATCACAGATAAGAAGTACCTCATGACGGGGCCTCATCGTTTGCCAGACTTCTTGCCGTTTGCCTTGGCTGAAGCCTTCTTTTTCTTTGGTCGATCATCGTTCGAGTCGTCGGAGTGGTTGCCCTTCTTCCGCTCTTCTGCACGTTTTGCATCAGATTTAGCAGCCTTACGCTCCAGCTCATCCCAGTCATCACCTGTTAAAATCTTAGAATAAATACGACAAGTTGCGCATATGAAAATACCTTCATCACTCTCACTCTCGTCGTAGGTCCCACTATCGTAACTACCATCACTCGCAGCCGAGTAGTCACTTTCATCCTCACTACTTGACTCAACGAAGCCATCCGAATCGGCCTCGAAGTTGGATGTTGAGTCAGATTGCTCAGACAGGTCGCTTTCAGCTCCCCCAGTACTACCCAGGAAAGACCATCCACCGCCTTGGAAGAACTCGTAGGGATTTTCGTTGATGTGCTTCATGATTGGACCCCAATTCAGGTTGACTGGGCCTTGACTCATCGGAATGTCAACAGAACTATGGTTATAACGACATTGTATTAACACCGGGCGCTAGCCAAATCAATGCGACTTACTCTAGCCAATTCTTCACGTCATCCATCTGTGAGCTTTGAATCGAGTTGATGTGTAAGGGCGTCTTTGTGAAGTCTTTGAATATGAGGACAAGGTCGAATTGCTTCAATCCGTATTGGACACGTTCCAGAGAGGCAATCTCAATCTCGGCGAGTGTGACAACCAAGAACGGAGGGTCCGTCAGATGAACGAGGCAATCTGTCGTCGGTTGCATACGGACACCTGTACGGAATGGTACACCCTCAAAGGAAAGTTCTCGGAATGGAATATCCAATTCGACAGTTTCACCAAGCTAATGCACAATAAGCAACTTCTGGGTGTCCAGGTAATGGATGCGTTAACTTCACTCACCGAAGTTGAGGCTGTTTCGGCAATCTTCTCAGCAAAAGACTTAACTTCCCTGTTAAGCATAGCTCTACGTTTACGCTCCTGCTGCTCCATCTCAATCTCATCTTCATCACCATAGCGGTGCTTGCGCTTTCTATTTCCAGTCTCGTCAAACTGAACATCCGTTGCTTCACGGAAGAATTGCACATCCTGAACACATTAAGTCAATGTAACTCCTCAACGATGTGTAATGTCTTACCGAAGTCTTTTTCTTTCCGATTATAATGGGAGACCTAAGATGCAAGTGGACGATGACCAGCAGCTCATGGTCACAAGGTTGGAAGAAAAGGTGTTTGATATTGCTGAAGAGAATGTCTGATAACAACAATCAGGGCCTCGTAAATCAAAACATGCCATACCACTCACCGACTTTCTGAGCGCCAACAGATTGGTAACGAATACCATTCTGGTGAATTTCGACTTCTCCGGGTAATCGCTTCCCATCCAATGCAGGACGAACGAATGTCTCTGTCATCTTGATAGGTCGCCGACCTTTCATCTCGATCAGGTTGCCTTGTTCGACGACGTCAGCCATCTCTTTTTTTTGTTGCTCTCTTTTATTTGCTTCTTTCTTCAGCTCAGTGATTTGCTTGCTGATGTTGTCAAACCGATGCGAATCAGGGGAACGGTAGGACACTGAACGGATAAATGTAGCGTCTGGGTTTTCGAATGGAGTGTCATCTTTCTTGCCCGACATTTGACCGGGGGTTTGAAAGTTGATACGAAGGTAGGTGAAGTCACCTTCGTCATTCTTGCTAACGTTCTTAATGGTGTTTATGTGGAAAGGCACAGCAAAACCATGTATAGGAAGAATGACTGTCTGAACCTTCCTATCAACGTAGATCTATGTCGGTTTTTCAGAAATTGTCCCAAACAGGACAGAATAAAACTGACTCTAAGCTTGTCCACGTCTGGCGGTAACGCAGCTTCACCTTTGAAACTCTGGAACTTTTTCCACGTCTTCCCTTCTCGAGCTCCAATCCCAGAACCCTCTTCCGAAAAGCGCCGTAGGCCCTCTTCCTGCAATTTGTCTCGTAGTTCCTTTTGGTGCTCGATCAATCGTGTTGCGGCAGTTTGATGAACTTCGTCTTGGGCAGCTCTCCGGGATTGATTGCGAAGGACCTTTGTACCCGCCGTCTTTTTGACAGGAGAACCATTGGCACGAGGAGCTGCAAGAGGCTTGCGCTCTTTTTTTGTTTCAGCCTCATCTTCGTCATTCAGGAAGAACAAGGTATCCCTCGTTAATTTCGTTCCTTCTGTGAGCAGGGTCGACTTGTCTTGACCGATGAGAATTGTATCCGACAACTGCAAAGCATATCTGAAACCAACATATGAGCACTATCCAGATTCAAGATTGCAATATGCACTTTTGGCCATTGTCATCCAAGTCGGTGAAGCCGAGTCCAAGAATCAGGATCATATCTTTCTTTAATGGCCGACCGTTTTTAGGTGAAAGGAGGTAAGTACTGTCACGGAATTCCATGCCAGTCTGCGGAAAATGACTCTCATGAATCAACAAAAAAAATGATATGGGTTATACACACCCCGAACCCAATGCTCTTTACAAAATTTTTCTCCAAATCCGGTTTCTTATGTCGAATAAATGTCAGAGCATGCTGGTAAACGTCGCGAGCGATGACCCCATCTTTGATAAATGACATGAGGTCTACTTGCAGGGAAAGCAAGAGATTGTACTGAGCTTCTTGATCCTGTAAACAATCAGATGCTGGTCTGTGAATTTGTCATGATATCACTGACAGGTTTGGGGTCGACGATGAATGTGCGCCCAACACTAGCACAGTATGACTTGTATCGTAGCCCAACAGATACCAAAAGCACACCCTTGTGCGCAATATTATCCTCCGTTGGCTCCGCAGTGTAGCGTAGGTCGTATCCGCTCTTGCTAGAACGTGAAATGACAATAGGAGGGAAACAGAATTCCACATAAGGCCAATCCACCTGGCAAATATTGCTGCTCGTTAGACTCAGATTTAACGCTGCTCGGCATTGACCACATACCTTATCAAGGTTCTTGCCTTTACTCCAAACTTTCATATCAGGACCCTTCGCATCCTTCCCTTCTCCTGAGCCCAAACGAGTTTCAATCTGAGCAGACAGCATGTCGTGTGTGATTTTGGATTCCTTGTCCAGTATTGACTCGAGTTTGGGTGCAATGTGATACCTGAGGAGGGTAGATGTTAAAGAGCCAGCAGTCTGTGCAGCTTTCTACTTTACTTGAGTCAAATGAAAGGCCAGAAGATGTAGAGACTTACGAGCTCTTCCTCGTCTTTCACGGCCATTGCTGCCGAGATGGCAGGTGACATATCAACTAGTTCAGGTCTCTCTGACATCTCTTTGATTGATTTCTCCCATTCCGAAACCAGTTTTCCGGTATGCTGTTCCTTAAGGAACGTGCCAATACATTGAGAACGGCAATACTGTTCGATGAACTGGGGCAACGAATCATTGGAGACCTCCTTTCCCTTCGCTTGAACAAATATTTTGATCGGTACAAGGCCATCAACCTGTTCGACTTGCATGAGGATTTTAGCTGTAGGATTACATTTACTCATCAGCCAAGTCCCATGGCAAGAGAAACACGCCCGAACCTTTGCTAGCGGAACATAGTACTGAGATCTGTTTCTTTTGAAATAACATCAATGTCGAGGGAAACTCATAACCTAATAACCATTGCTATGAGTATAGTTAGTCAAACGCAGCGACGAACGACAGTTGCACTTACCTGTAGGCATGTACTCTTTCGCATGGCTTCATCTTCGGCTACAGGATCTCCAGCAACGATAAGCAGACCATCTGCATTCGCTATGGAAGCATATTCATCATTTTCATTAGCATTCTATAAGCACAATTCGAGTCATCAAACTTCCTGAACAAGCTCAAAACTAGAAGATACCAAGTACTAACCAGCCAGCCATTATATATACGTTGTACGCGAGTACAGAATGTTTCCTTATTCAGCTCGACACGTAGAGAGGACATCCCAGGGCGGTAGGGGAAAAGGCAGAGAACGAACGCGTTGTATTATGAGGGACGCGCCTCGAAGATGGCGGAGTATGAATTATGTCATTCGCTATATATTCCGCTATTGAGAGACGAATTAGCATCAATTTAGTAGTACCACTCGATGAATTTCCGCCAATGAGTTGCACGAAGATAACCACGTTTTGGAATAGTCCGGGGCAGCCAAGAGATACATAATCGTTCAGACTCGGGAAGAAACAGTGCATCTGTCAGGAACATATCATGTCTTACAAATGCCAGGCTTGGGTCAGGGGAAATACTCAAAGGAACAGACATGGGCGCGAGCCAGCTCTGTAGTAGCTTTAATTAGAGAAACTCAGAACCCTTTCTCCTGATTAGAGGTTTTTTCATCTGCAAGACAGTAAGGTCGTTGTCTTAGGAATCACTCAAAACGGCCTTCAATGCCAATCAACTTGATATCTTTAGGAGCACCCAAGGGGTAATAGCCCCATATCTTGAGTCAATCCTCGTCTATTCCCAGTACCCCCAAGTCCTTCAGAATAAATAATGTTTCCTCCGCCCTCATCTCCAGGGCAGTTATTTTTTGCAGCTTTCCTTCCCATTCCCTGACGAGTTCCCGTTCTAGTCGGGTCAATAAAGTCTCGTCTCGACGCACGTCACTTCGTTCCCGTTTCTCCAAAACAGCTTTGACCTCTGGAGTTTCTTGTTCAGCGCGCCTCCGCATACTGATATTGTATAATGTTTTGTACACTTGCCCTAGAATTATCGAAAAGGCCTTGTGCTGATTAGCATACCTATTGACATAAATCCCTCGGTGTCTTTATGGACAACGAGCAAACCTACCAAAGGTAAAACGTGCGAGTAGGATTTCGATCCGCACTTTTGGATACTTCTTGAATGCTGATAAGTGAGTCGGCAGCAAGGGCTGCCAGAAGAGAACGGACATCCTTCCCGGGCATCATCACTACTTTTGAGATCTAGAACTTATTCATCAAACAGTATCCCAGCTATCAAAGGAGAAATGTACCTGCTTGTCATCCATTTTCCCCGTCTCCATTAGTAATCGCAAAATTCTAACACCCTCATTTCCGTGTTTTTCCCTTGTCACAGACTCCAAAATATGTCTTCGTAATCGTCTTCCTACAACGTCGAATTCTACCTGGGCTTTTGAAGAGTTGAGGGAAATGAAGGAAGCAGCCTTGCCCGCAGGCGTCGGGTTATCATTACACGACAACATTCCCAAATACTCTTTGATACAGGTAGCATTCGAGGGCCTTTTTTCATCCAGGATGAGCCCACGTGCTAGGTCCTCTTCCTCCGAAAGATGCATCACAATACTTGGAACAGACATTGGCTCTAACCAATCTTGAAGATCGGAGCTAGAGGCAAGGAAGACAGTGGACATACCTGATCGAACCTCGGAAACATTTTTTTGAGAGTTTTCTGTCATCTTAAGGAGGCTACGTAAGACAATTGCTGCCCCTTCATTATATCGCTGGCGCGCAGCGTCAATGATCAACTACAACCGATCATGAGTGTTGGGGTATATTATAAAATTATTGAAATCACGTTGTTTCGTATGTGGACGTTGAATTTATCGAAATTCACTCGAAAATATACCGTTTCCTATAAGCAAGTTTGTTATAACCAGAAATATTGTGAGGGTAGGTTGTACTCACGTCAATGGCAAAATCATCCGCTTCTTCTACTTTTCGTTTCCTACCTCGATGAACGGGTTGGTTAATGGCTTTGCGTTTCTACCACAACCCTAAGCTTTCCTATCGAAGTAGAACACACGTTATGAAGCTCACTAATCCTGTTTTTTCTCCTTCATCCTCCTCCCGCTTCAACCTTGCCTCTGCAATCTGCTTTGCTTCTCTTAACTCCCTCGCAGTGGGGAATCCAGAAATCTTTGCCTTCTCCTCACTCTCGTATTTGATCTGTTTGTCCTTTGGAGATACATGCGACAAAGCAGTGGACGGTTTCAGGTAGGTCCCACTGACCAATTTGTGTGCTGCACCTTGATAAACAGCGACAGCTAACAAATGGGTTAATTTGACTGTCAGCGGCCGAATCCTGACAATGCACCTTTGTGTTCACAAATTCCTAACAAGTTCAGGATGTCCCGTAAGCGCAACTTCCCATGATCGAGCGTAACTTGCACTATTTCTCCCTCCTATTCCAACTGAACATTGTGACCTTTGTTAAGGACTATCAAGCGGAAACTCACTGCCTGCCCAAAGAGTTGCTGTGCCAAGCAAACGACCTTCCCGAACCTCAGGCGCATGAGGCACTCGTCCACATTTACTTCAAAGACAGCCGTGCCATCGTCGCTTTTTGCGTGCCATAGAAGATTGTGCTGGACAAGAACGAGGATAGAAGCTCGTACGGTCCGAGGTTTCAGCTGAGTGTATCGAACGATTTGAGGCAAAGCAAGACGACCACGAGTGAGGAGAGTAGAAACGACTCGCTAAACAAAAGGTGCCTTAGTCTTTTTTTGATACCAGGTTGCAGGAAGATAACAAGCCATACTGCAGTTAGAGATCCAAAATGTGTGTAAATGATCTCAGAGCATAGTTGAGTGGTGTTGACATCTGCCATAAATTGTCTACCAGTTATCGAATACCAATAGGCAGATATATTTATTGTATTTTTGTGCAATACGTGATCTGATAGTTGTCGGCAATGTCCGAGTCAGGGCACGACGCAACGAGAATACATTTCAAAAAACATGAAGTAAAAAACAGAATGTTCAATAACAACATGCATCTGTAAATGAGGCTCGACTGATCCATTTTACATCCAGCTCTTCGCATCGAATGTACCTGGAAAGATTTATCATAGGACTTACCTCGCAGGGAAAAAATCAAGCGAACGTGAACAGGAAACGCGGGGAGTTTCCATAAGTAAATTAACTTAGCCTGTAATGATTTTGAGCTTGCTTCATGCGTTTTGAGGGAGTAAAAAATACTGGAGATCCTCCAGCATAAACTAGCACAGCCGAGAAGTGAGACAGTCGAAGAGACAGCAGCCTGAGATTATTCAGTTCTGACACGTTTGGAACCTGTATGCTTCTTTCAGAAAAATTGGACAGCGAGGCTGCAAGTATAGAACAAACCTGGAGATTCTGTCACAAAATCATCATCAGAATACTCAAGATCAAAATCATCAAAGCTGCGTTTGGAAGCCTTGCTTGAGAGTGTGGTCGAATTCTCGTTCGACGAGACTGGCTCATCTCCAATATCTTTATCTGTTTCCCACGTTGTATCAGGGTCGCCTTCACCATCCAACTCATCGTCCCAGGCGTCTGCATCGAAATCTTGCAATTCCTCTAAATAATGGCCCCACTAAATATACCAGGGCATAAGAGAGTAGTAAGATACTTACCGTGTGCATGCGTATCTAGTTCGGCATTCACGGAATCCAAAGATTCTCCTTCAGTGGATACACGTCCATGAGCAATGACTTCATCCAAGGACTCTGTCATCAACAAAGCAATTAGTTGAGCCAAGGATCCAAGAACGGAACTCACGTTGATCGTCAACGGTTTCCTTTGGCTGAAAAATGTTCTCCAAGACTTCGCCATTTGCTATATGTAAGGATTAAATCATTGGTATTCCAAAAATCGGATAGCCCATGTACCTTCATCAGACTGAAGTCGCAAAGCAGCCTCAGCTCCGTTTGAGTTAATACTACTCATATCTTCTTCGTGCCTGTCGCCCAGATCTTCTGACGCAATTTCCTCTGTTCGAGATGAGATTTCTTGGTTCTGATCGGTTTCTGTGGTTGGAACTTCAAAAGTTATATTATCCTTGTCGTTGTCATCAAGTATTTCAGAATCATCATTTGGAGCACCGTCGAAAGCAGCGTTCTCAAGATGGGGTGCATCTGTAGACTCTATATTTAGTTCTTGTTCGGCCTCTTCCGTAGCTTCTGGGGATTCAACAAAATCAGGAAGAGTAGAAAGGTCAATTTCACCCGTTTGTTCTGTGACCTCTCCGTCCTCATCATAGTCATGCACGTGTTCACGGTCATACTGGCTGTCTTGACCTTCAGAGGTATCGACAGAAGCCTCCTGTTCGTAAACGTCTTCGTGCAAGTGATTTCCATCGTGTTGAGAAAGATCTGAGAGAAAAGTTTGGTCAAGCAAGGAATTGATAACAGGATTGTCTTACCAGTCTCATCAAGACCCTGTGACTCATTCACATGAAGGGTAATGAGTCGTTCCTGCAGCATATGATAGCGGACGATGAACTGTGCACCAGATACATATAGCCGAAGCCGAAGAGGCCCAGGAAGATTAGCGGAAGTGTGCAATGCATAGATATCTTGAAGGCTTATTTCCCGACTGTAAATATTGTCCTAAAATTTCATAAACATCTGATGTATGTTTTGACAGAAAGCATACCTCTGTGATCATCAATTCAAGTTGATAGGCCTCTAATCCGAGTTCATTTCCAGTAATTTCAAGAACAGTGCTAACGTATTCATCTTGCCGCAATGCTTCGAATGCATTAATCACGGGTTCATAGTAAAGTGAAGCCGCCTGCTGGAAAAGAATGTGCCGTTCTTGAGTCTCGTCATCATTTGGAAGAGGCTCCGAGGGTTTGTTGAATAGACAAAGTTCGGGCTGATCGGCAGAAAATATCGAAAGAAGGATCGGTGGGGGTACTTCCTGATTCTCATCCAACGTTTCATTTAGAACTTCATTGAAAGTTTCGGCCGTCTCACCAGCCGTCTGTAAGTCGGAAGAGTCTTTTTCATATAGAACATCGCCCACTGCCTTGGGATTCGGCAATTCTTGCAAATGTCCTGAAGATATAGGTACGGGTCGCGAATCTTCATGTTCTCGATTCGCCCCGTCAGTAGCACAGTGAGGAAAGGGGACAGGCTCTACAACCTCCGAACTACGCGAAGGAGATTCAGAGCGATCACCAAAGAAGACAGGCGCTTCGGAGGGGTTCACAGTATTGGGCGCGGCATCAGATGTACTCTGCTCGAGACTCTGACCGGAGCGGTGGGAATCAACTTGATTATTGTTGTCGAAAAGATTAACTGAATCAACGGTAACATTTCTATTCTGTTGAGAAGGAATCTCTGCCGTAGGTTCAACTGGTAGCAGGGTTGCATCGGGTTGCAGTGT
>Ga0153976_1000021_pt1 | contig 42979 bp, 46 predicted proteins | sample TSGA060MetaG_FD_104717 | JGI IMG/M metagenome (GOLD analysis project Ga0153976, IMG submission 104717) | Attine ant fungus gardens microbial communities from Georgia, USA - TSGA060 MetaG | ecosystem: Host-associated > Fungi > Mycelium > Unclassified | place: USA: Georgia, Yuchi Wildlife... | reverse complement strand
TTTGGGCCTAGTCGACAGAGACCTAAGGTATACAGCAGAGTAGATCCGATGTGAATACGTGTTGTTGTTGCGATGTTATTCAGCAATAAGTGAAAATTGTGCATTTCCCGAGCAACGATAGTACATAGTTGCAGTATGCAGTTCAATGCAACCGTACTCACTAAATTAATTGACTTTGCTGAATGACCTTCATCTGGACACTGATATCAATATACACAGCTACTTAACAGCACTTGTTATAATGTACGACATATTAAAGCTACCGGATCAGTGATATAGTTACAATAAGGCGGAGTCAACTGCATTGATGATGCAGAGACAAATGCAATTAATCAACGAGCGGCTTGTAGACCGACATGGGTAAGGTGTTCTGAAGAAAGGGAATGGTGCATGAATGAGGTCCACTTATCTTCCAACACCAAACTGCTTTGCTGTCCTTGTGGGGGACCATATAGAGAAGAAACACGAGAGTACTGTGGCCCTGCAATCTCGCGGTATAGCCCCTCAAACTCAGGAGGAAGCCCGAGCGCCCCATCCGCAAGATTATAGTCATCCTCTTCCCTAATCTCAGGGATGTAGTTAAAGTGCGAGTGATGATGTGTCCGTTGGTATTGAGGATTGCTTGCAGTGGACGTTGAGCCTGGGAGCTGTATTGAAATATTCCCTTGGGAAAACCGCGAAACCTGTTTGGAAGATGTTCTAACTAGCATCGTCCGACCGCCAAACACCTCTAGTTCGTCAGGCTCGTCCTGTGGCTCAGAATTCTTTGAAGACGGTAAGTAACTAGCCTGTTGAAGGGGATCGATCCTGGCATGAACTGCTTTTTGATGAAGACGAAGCAAAATCGGCTTTAAGAGGCACGACGATGAGCTCTGGTAAGTGACAACCACCCTTGTTCGAAACTTACCAGCGCTTTTTTGGCACGGGTGCAAGTGCGCGCCGCTTCGTTAAATAATGAACACGCCTTTTCTAGATGCTCGAATGGGTCTGGGTATAACTTTATGCCCAGTCTTCGGGTGGCAACGGTGCCGATAATGACCTCAATAAATTATTGTCAGTACGACCCGCCAAATGAAACATATATTCGCGCTTACTGCCGCTGAAAAGGCGAAGGACCAAATACGCCATACTCGAGAACATAAGAGAGGTTGAATCGTAAATCGTTCATCGGTTGCTGTGATCACTACACTGGCACATCTGTAGGCAACCATAAATGATTGGCCTAGAGGGCTTCTCAGTGGATCTGATGGGAAATCTGCCATGGCCTGCGCAAAAAAACCTCTATGCAAGATCATGAGCGCTACGACTTCAAGTTAGTCAAAAGGAAAGCTCGAGACGCGGCACGCACTAAGTTCTCTATAATTCGACTGAGCAAAGGAACGCATCCCGTCGGAATCAGATACAGGCACAGAAAATTCCCGTATCTTGCGATCCAGCTCGAGGATGGTTTGGTAGCTTGGTGGCTTTACAGCCTGAATTGCCTCGACGATCGGTGCTAGGCACTCCACTGTGTACCGAGCACTCCAGTTGCCAACTTTGCATTGGATTAGAGCTCTTGTTTACGCAGTTATGTGATGAAAAAGACCTTACATCCAACGGGGGTTTCGCCCGACTGGTACATAGCCTCGTCGTCGTCACTAGGGATTTGGCAATCGACGAAGGCCGGTAGAATCACGGGAGGGCGTCCGGTAACTAGGCTTTGCCAGAGAGATAGGGAGAGGAGAGTCCAGAAATACGAGCGGCGTTCATAAGCTTCTCGCCCCTTAAAGCCCCATCGTGCAGGATCCTTATCTACATGGTAACATTAGCACGTATCAATGGTTTCCTTGCAAGAGACAACACACGGAACCCAATCTAATGCTCGTCAGATGATTGCTTGTTGATTATGAAATTTGAGAACTAACCTGGAGTGCAACTTGACCAGCAAAGTTGAGAAAAGAATAGCAATTTTCCAAGTTGCTCTCGACGCCACTCATACCGTTGTACACACTCATAAGATGCAACGTCTTGACTGTAGCCACAGACCGCTGTACAAGCACATTTTGCAAGCACAAGGCGGCCCGCGCCAACCTATAATAGCGCTGCGCTTCCGTATTATACGGTGGAAGGTTAGGATCAAGCAATGCTCCAAGCGCTAGTACTATGAGTAGTAAGGCTAGATCATGTGGACCATACGCCGGCGGCACTGGCAAAAACGTCCTTGGTTTGTATACCATTGGAATGATACCATCCACAATTTGCTGTCGCGAAACTATTTGGAACATCCATGACAGAGACGTTAGGAAAATATCACACAGGGAAGTAGCGCGGGATATTGTTGGCAGGTACAATTGTATCATCTCCAGGACCTGTGTTTTAGGGATGTGCGAGGGAGTAAAAGGGAAAGTCTTGTCAAAAACGTCGATTTGAGCAGGCAGGTCGATTTCTTGTATTTCTGTCGATGGTGGCGCAGTTTCAGCGCCAACCTGTTTTGCGATCTGTGTAGTCATTGGTCGCTGGGGGCTTTGATAGAATGAATGAGACAGACAAACCAGCAACAAACTCTGAGATTCGAGTGAGTTTCTTAGCGTGTCATGGGCAGATGTCTAGTCCGTACCTCAGCACCTCCAGAAGGTCCGAAGAAACGAGTAACCCCGGACTGTAGATCACCGTCAAGGTGCAAAGAGCCTAACGCATCTATCACACCATATTCTGCGGTCGTGGATGTGTTGTCACCATCGTTCTCGTCATTCGCATCTTCGATCGTCCATTTTTTGGTCAGCAATGGGTGCTGCTCAGTGGATGTATTAATCTGCACGATCGCAAGAGCGTCCTCAAGTGAGCGCATTCGCTCCTCCAACTTAGCGGCCTTGCGACGTAGATAGTCCTCAGCAACACCGACGAAGCTAAAGATGGGAATGCCCTGTTCAGACTTAGTGCATCTATGCGCATGGCACTCTATGCTTACCGGCTGCCCTTTCCTGGAGGCATGGTTCCTACGAGTGATTGACATGAATGATCTACATGCCTGACATCATCGATGAATTATCTCACCATTGGGACAAAGCATTTTGCATCCTCTTTTGACACAAGTAGAGCATGGGACTGTGGGTACGATCAGTCCGATGTCCAGGACAACTCTAAAGTATTCGATTTACCTTGCCTGTCGCATCGGGCTTTGAGTCTGACAGGTTGTAAGTGGGCCGAAGAACAGACAGATTATGATGAAACATACCGGCGACACTCCGCGCACGCTATTTCTCCTCGTGTGCGTTTTCCCTCCTTGCTGCTGCTCATAGCAACCAGTGAAGACCCAGCGGGACTGACTATCGGTTCATCTACTACTGCGTTTGCATTTAAATGGGACCGTGGGGTCAACACCAAGATACTCATATCAAGGTCAGTTCCTGGCGAATTCAAATACAGTGGAAGAATATTGATATTGAGATCTCGGGCATGGACGATAGAGTTTGTTGTAACCCACCAAACATCTATCGTCAGCCACAGCCCGGATCCGCGGATAATCATTCCCGCGAACCCTCGTTGCCCACACAATGCTGGCCGTTGAGGTGAGATTTCACCGCCGATCTCTCTGCCACTGAGAAACATCCTCTTATCGAAGTACATATCACCGCCAATAGCAGTCGCTCACGACTACAGCTGATCTTATAGCAATGGAATTGAAGCTCGGGATTATTAGCGACCTGGGACCCCACAATCAAACACAAAGGCTCTATCAGATTCATGGGCTCGTGGCAAGAATAGAACCTGTGCTTTACTCCTTTTGCTCCATCATTTGGGGGTAGCACCCTGTCCATGCCATGCAGACAATTGTACGTATTATATTGAGCAGGGCACTTGCACGAGGCGAGCACTCAATTCGAAAACATCAAACTTTACCACTTACGACAGCCATTGACAAGTTTTACCGTCAGGGTTTTAAACGGGATCCGACTCGAATGGAATTGTCATCGCTTCTCATGAACCCTATGATGTCGGATGTCGGAATGCTTGCTGCTACTGCACGATATACTTTTTTTCCCCATTGCCTATAAATTTCGCCAGCAGTTGCGGCGTAGCCGCCGGAACGCAATGTTCACCGAGCACCAAATGGGAAGGTTTCATCGTCAGATGACGTCGAGGCTGCTGACTGGGACTTACGTGAGTAAGGTCATAATGCGGCTTTGTCTACTCTTTGGTGATATTGTTGCTTACTTGTTGGGATCAACCCGCTAGGCAGATTACAAAGCGCGCGTCGTTTTGAGTTCTTCATTTGTACAACTCCTCCAAGCGAGTATGTGGGGCGTCCTCACCCATAAACTATGAGGCGTCCCTAGCCACACGTAGAGAAGCACATTCTCAGAAACCGTCCCTGGTGACCATGTGCTCCGAGAGCGTGGATTTCGCGGATGGGGCCCGAGATAGCCGTTGTGACGTATCTAGCAGCCATAGCTGATCGTGTCTATGGTAAGTTACGGCGATAACGGACGATGGTACGAAGACTGACGGTGGTATAGTGTCTCATTCGTGGTAGAAGACTCTGAATCACGTAGCGCGAGTAACCTGGTGGAAAATACATTCTACATACCAACAAGTTAAAATTCTGTATAGCTAGAGGAAATAAAAGCTACTCGCATCTTATAAGTAGTCGCAGTAGGAGGCTGTGTTCTACTAGCAATTGCAGATCATGAAAATTACGACTCTCTCAGTCTTGCCAGACAAATATCTGAGTAAATGTAAATTTCGTGCTCGAAGGGATCGGCGTCAGCTTATCACCGGGAAACGCAGGGTAAGAAACGCATGTATGGTACTTAATACATAATAGTAGTTGGCACTCGCCTTCCGCTTGGCAAACCCATTGAAAATTAAAATCTAGCCCGCCCAGTATGTCGGACCTGCCAGGTCTCAGCGCTAATCCTCGGCCCATTGCGCAACGCTGATGAAACACGCTGATGAAACGCTTAGTAGTAGTTCTCAGCGCTTGAAGTGCCACCGGCTCAGCCTTTCAGCATAAAATATTTATTCCGACTCGGAATCTGTGCTTATCTGCATCATTCGACGTGTTTTCTGTTGGCTTCGTTGCAAGAACTTTTCTAATTTGTAATTCTGAGAAGGGGAGTGGCTGGGAGACCTGAGAACAAGTGGGAACAGCTGGAACATCCCGAGTCAGGCACTCTGGAAGCTGCGAGTTGGATACACTCAGTCTGGATGCTACATTATTATCATACTGGCGGAGCATCATTCTGACTTATTATTGTGTACTTTTTCAAGAACCTCTGATGTGGCGCATACGCGGAATTCATACCTTCGAGCCGTAATTTGTTAACCCGACGATCGACCTAGGCATGGGAAGGATGAGAAGGATAATACGATTACACAGACTCTAGATCTAACTTTATGGAAGACGTTTAATACCCTTATGGTTAATTTGTAGTGTCCCGTGTGTCACATTGTCGTGCATGGAGTGGTGTAACCACCCGCTCTCGCCGGCATAAGGAATGTCAGGGCCAACCTAAGATGAGGTAGCAGCGGGCAGCTTACGATAAAGAAGGAGCGGCTGTCGTGAAGTTCTATCCAGTCTACCGGCGGGAGACCAATGGTGGTTAACTTCTTCTCATTTTTCGGAGCTTGGGAGTTGTGCTGGCTTTTCATAATTACTCGTCGCGTGACGTGGTGACTTCGAATACCTGTTGAATAGCGCGGTAGCGTGCACAGTTCTCCCGCAAGATTTTGGTCGCCTTGTCGTCAACAAGAGCCTCGATGTGTGATATTCAAATAATTAACGACAGGGGTAGTAAGTGGGTACCGTACTTACTTCTCGAGTTCGTTCTCGATTTCATCCGATTCCGTGCAGCATGCTTTAATAAAAATCTGACCAAACGGATGGCGCCGTCTGGATTACGTTCGTCCCCTGCAAGTACATCGCGCGCTTTCATAAAAGTTAATGACCAAGGTGGTAAGTGGATAGCATGCTCAAATTCATTCGTTCGTTGTTTCCCAGCTCGTACTGCCATTAACGGAGATCAATTACTCCGCTAGTTACGCAGTCCTGATCTACTCCATGTGTCAATCAGCGCTATCTGCGGGTGCGTAGACACTGATTCCATTTATAGAGGTCTGCCTGCAGCGACGGTGATCAGAAACGCGGTACTAGATGCGGCCTGTAGTTCCTTCAAACCTAAACTATATCGCACATTTGATAAAACTCAATGACAAGGGCGGTAAGAGGACAGCGTACTTGATTCCATCCAATCCCGTGCAGTACATCGTACGCTTTAACAAAAAACCAACGACAAGGGTGAAAAACCATTGTAGCTTGATGCACCTATTCATGTGATACGCATCAGTGTGGGGACTTTCATGGATGTGCTGATTTTATTTCTACCGCGGGGCGATATTGCGACGAGTAGATGAACGTACCATCAGATTTGGACTCCACAGGAGACGACAGCTGGCACTTCCGGAGTGAGAAGGTTACGCCTTGATACTGCAGCACGGGGTTTTCGTAGTCTGCTTGGGTCGAGGGTGGTGATTTTATTTCCACCGCGCCCTGTGGAGGCGATATTGGTTTGAGGAATCAATCAGATGAACATAGCATCAGATTCGGACTGCACGAGGATGGTCGCATGTGATCGATGAAGTCGCCTCGAATGATCAAGATTCTACTTACGGTCGTCGGTGAATCTATTGTTGCGGGCGAGTCAAGACAGACAGCATTGTCCCTAAAAAGCGACAAAGCAACTCTCACTGTTTCTTGTGATCTCGATCAGGATAGTAAGGTACTAATTTCGTTTACACCGCGTGTGGTGGCTTGTGGGCAACATCGCAAGCACAAGTTGCGTGTCCGAGTTCGCTAGAGGGATGCATCATGGAACCAAGAACTTACTGGGCTATCGTCACAGTCTGACGGCGTTTGCCTTCGCAATCTTATCTTATCAGATACAATGTGTTGGAGCTGAGAGTAAGGAAGTTACCTTGTAGATATGTCTCATCTTTCAGGCGCGAAGTTCCCGAAGAGGCGGAGAAGCGGCGTGCCGGCTGTGGTTAGTAACATCAAGGCGAGGGAGGGGCGGTGTAGTCGGGGTGTTTATTTTTAATAGTAAACTATGTAGGTCAAGTTGGACGAACGGATGGGTCAGGCACAACTGAAGATGAGATTTAGAGAGAGGTGAATCGTAAGGAGTCGGAGGACATAATCTACGTCTTGGCGATCGCCACGGAGACTAAAGTTTTAGTATGAGTCTTGCTTAGACTCTTGTGTGTTTCCCTTTGACTGCATTTCGTCGTAAGTGATTGGATCAGATCTGGATGGACGAATCATTGGACGGGTTCGAGAATCTGCAACATTATTAAAGAGAAGATCTTCTCGGGTGTGGTGTGTTGTTCGGTGGGTTGTCCGTTAAGTCCGTTAAACGTCAGGTCCCTTGAGTGACATCTTTTTTCGGATGCGGGTACATGCGGAATGTTCTCCATTCCCTTTCAATTAAAGTGTGTAGATAAGTGATAAGCTGGTCATCGTTGCAGACGGTGTTGAGAGTGTTGGGGTAGATGGCAGACTGGCACTGAGCCGCTGGGAGAACGTGACGTGTGACTTGGAAGATGTGACGGGGTAGTTTGTTGTGCGTTCGGGTTGTTTTTTACGTGCAGGACAACAGCAGGCAAAACCACCGTCGACCACGACATCATTGGGAGAGTTGGTCAAGTACGCTATTCAGCTATTAGTCTTTTGGACTAGCAGATTTCGGTTTCGTTCTTTCGGTGTTCAAGTTTCATCGTTTTCCTGGGAAGACGGGCTCCGCAGCAAAGTCGTTCCGAGAGTTGAAAGGGCTGTTGGTAAGTGAAAATTCATTGTTACAAGTAAAAAAAATCTAACTCTGCCCGCGCTTGGTTCCCCGGCCGGTCAATAAAATCTCATCACATATCCGTTTTCTCGTTTAGCTTTTTGTTATCGCAGATCTTTCGACGCTATCGCTCGATTCCGTGTTTAACTCCAAATTGTAAAACGTAACTTGACTCTTCCTCCTTCCTCCTCCTCAATGTTGACTTCCAACTCGACTCTAGTAACCCCCCTCCCCATCTGCGGGTTGGGCCCTAACGACCACCTACTGGTATGTCTTTCTTTATTCTTAATAAACTGTCCTCATTTCATACATTCAGACGACTCACAATGAACTATCCCCTGCAATTGGCCACACAGCCTGGCCACAATCAGTTCCCCCAACGTCCTCCATCATCGCAACAACACAACACCATGTCATTCGGAATCCCCATGAACACAAACGGTGGTGTGTCCATGAACGGTGCAAACATGGCATCCAACGTGAACATGAACCCAGCTATGAACATGAACCAGCATAACATGGGCATGAATATGAACATGAACATGAACATGAACATGAACAACATCAATCCCTCCTTCCTCACCGCTTTTCAAAATCCCTCAAACTCCCAGAATGGCATGATGGCAAAATATCCCAACTATCAAGGCGCTCAGCAATCCATACCCCCTTCTACGCCTAATCTTCCTTCTACCCAAGGCCACACCCAGTCAATATCTCCCTCACAGCTCATATCAGCTTCCCCCTCACAACTCATGGGTGCACCCTCTCAACAACAACATTCCCAAGGTCACATCTTCACCCCTGCACAGCTCCTACAGCAGCAGCAACAGCAGCAGCAACAACAACAAGGCCCCATGTCCCAGTCCTTGGGTACCATGCACTCGGGTATGAACATGAACATGGGTGGCGGTGCAATCCAGAATGTGAACATGGCTAATAACGCCATGCCCAACATCAGTGGGGGCGCTATGGGTGGCGGTATGCAGAACATGTCGGGTAATCAGATCCAGAACATGGGCATGATGGGCGCTATGCCTAACCTCAGCAACCCTCAAATGCGCGTAAGTATGACGCCTCAGCGTTGGGCCCAAATGTCACCGCAGGAGCGTGCCATGTTCCAGCTCCAACGCCAACAACTTGGCCTTGGTCAACCACCAGGGGCACCTAGTCAGCAACACCATGAACGGGGCCCAAGTCTTACCCACGACCGCCCACCCAGCCAGCTCGGGAGACACGACCGTGCTTCGAGTCAATCCCATGACCGCCAGCCCAGTCAGCAGCCCCAGGATGTCTCTCAGCTTAATGACCGCCCCTCCTCATCTGCTTCCATCCGCTCCCACCACAACCTTGACTCTGGCCTGATGCCCCCGCCATCTTCTCGACCCGGTACTTCCAGCGGCGTCATGGGTGCTCCTAACGTCAATCCACGCATGAACCCCCAATCTATGAATATAAACCCACATCTCAACATGACGCCCGGTGCCAACGTCAACCCGCACATGAATCAAGCCCCGCATATCAACCCAGTGATGAGTGCAAATCAAGCTCAACAGAACATGAACATGAACATGAATATGGGCATAAACATGAGCCTGCCTCCGACGAATATCAATCCTGCGGTGAACCAGGGCCAGAATCTGAACCCCCATCTGAATCGCCCTCCGACGAGGGCGGACTCTGTCCATGGACTAACCGCTTCGCCCAGGCAATCGCCGAGGATGTCGGGGATGATGAATCTCGCTGGTGGTCCTCCTGGTCCCATGGGCGGTCAGGTCAACATTGGAATGTCGGGCATGCCATCTAGTAGCATGGGGATGCATAGTGCCACCATGGGTGGTGGTGTCTCCGGGGGAGGTAACATGAATATGACCGGCGGTATAAATCCAGGCATGGGAACCATGGGCTGCGTACCCGGCATTAACAACATTGGCCCTGTGAACATGAATGCCAACACGGTGGGCGGTTTGGGAGCCGGCGGTAGCCTTCTAGGCGGTGCCGGGGGAGGTCTCATGGGCCCTCCTGTGATCCCCCAATCGTTGCAACGGCCAGATAGAGATCAGATAATGCAGAGAGATCGCTCGACTTCGGTTCATGGGCGTGAGCAGGTGAACTATATGCCGCCGTTCTTAACGTATGATGACTGACTTGGCAACGTTCTTTATCTAGAGCATACCCTTAGCGTCTGCAGCTCCATTTGTGGCTCAGGGTCTCGATAACTCCGGTGTTCCCGGATTGGGGAACATGTCCGGTGTCATGCCTCAGCAACAACCTCAACCACTGGTCAACCCGCATCGACAATCCCCAGCTCGCCAAATTCCTTCAGGTCACCGCTCTCCCATGCCTGTTATCCGGAAAGCTGCCGATTTGCTCCCCACACCCGCGCTTCCTGGTACACCAAACGCTGCAGGGCCACATCCAGGCGCCGCTGCTGTCTCGAAGCTTCCCCCTCAACTTGCGGCGCTCAATCCAGCTGTCACCAAGATCTCCTATATCCCTTACACCGTAGTCCCGAAAGCCGAGGCAGCCACCGATGGCGAAGGCGACGGGGACGAGAAAGCTTTAGCCGAAGCTGCCACCGACTCCGAGGATGCTGTCAAAATCGACGATCCAGTGAAGCCATTGACCCCTGATGAGATCACTGCGTTGAAAGAGATAATGAAGCGCGATGCTGCATACGAAGCTGTGCACCGTACGAAACAAGCGCGCATGGCGCAGGAACTGAAGACACTTGGTCCTGCAGGGCGGAGTGCGTGGTGGGAGCGTGATTTTCCGAGCATGGCTGTTAATAGGAGGCCTGAGCGATTTGATGTGAGGTATCCTAGACCGCCGAATGCGGATCGGGGGGTGAATGTGAATAGGAAGAAGGGTGTGAGGAGGGAAGGTATACGGATGTGGGTTATTTTTTCTTTGTTTTGTTTTGGTTCGGAAGAGTTTGATTGATTCATTTTTGTGGGGTGTTACAGACCTAGGAAGCTCCCCCCTGAGCTGGCGAACCGACCAGAGCAACTAGTGCCGATAAGACTTGAGTTTGATGTGGAGCACCATAAAATGCGCGAGGCATTTGTATGGAATCTGAATGGTAGGCTTTGTTTGCTTTGAACATATAGTTTTGGTTGTAACGCTAGTTGTGTCAGATCCTGTTATCACCCCGGAGCATTTTGCGCAGACACTCGTTGAGGATTATGCGCTGGCTCAGAATTATCACGGCATCATTACGAGAGCGATTCAAGAGCAGCTCAGCGACTATAAGGCGCACATTGCTAGCGTGGATGGCGACTGGAAACCGCCGTCCTCGACGAAGGAGATGGCGTTAACGGATGGTTATAAAGCGGACGAAGAAGATGGGAACGACGCAGACATGCGGGATACAGACGCCGAAGAAGCTACGAAAGACTGTGATCTCAAGCTTCTTGAAGGGGATGACGACGTGGCCGTAGTGGGTCAGGGGAGTCTTGATGATGAGGATGTGAAATGGTGGGAATCGTGGCGCAAGCGTGCACGTCGGGAAAGTGCCTTTTCTTCGTCTCGCAGCGTGGCCTCGACGAATCGTCGTAAGCGGCGCAAGGTGGCATCGGTCAAGGTCGAAGACAGCGATGCGTTCGAGACTGACAAGGAGTGGCTGCGCACCACGGATGACCTTGAGATCGATGAGAAGATGGTGCATGAGGATTTGCGTATCTTGATCAAGGTTCGTGATCAGTCTATTTTTTTTGTGTGTCCGTGGATCGGCGCCTTATATCTGGATCTTAGCTCGATATCATCGTCGGATCTATGCAGTTGGACGATCAGTTTGAATGGGATCTTGAGAACGTGGACGCGTCCCCCGAACAGTTCGCAGAGGTGTATGCCAAGGAGTTAGGTCTTGGTGGGGAATTCAAGTACGTCGGGTGGAGTATCCACGATTTCGCCACTGACCCTTTTCCATCCATCCAGAACGGCCATTGCGCATTCCATACGAGAACAAGTACAGATTTATCAAAAGTCGCTGTTCCTAGTTGGTCACCCCTCGGATGGATCGCTTGTCCAGGACGATGATTTGCGGATGTCATTCCTGCCTAGTCTTTCATCCGGCGCCAGAATGATGGATCAAGTGCCGTTGTTTACTCCAATACTCAACTTCCTCAGCGACGGCGAGATTGAACGTAGTGAGAAAGAGAGGGAGAAGGAGCTCACCAAGCGCAGAAAGCGGAATACACGGGGACGTCGAGGCATCGCTTTGCCTGATCGGGAGCCTAATCGCACGCACCGCACGCCTGCTATCGGGTTCCCAGAGCTGGATGCTGCAACACTTGCATTGGCTGCTGCGAGCGTGCCGACGTCAAGACGTGCTGCGGCTGCGGCTGCTTCGCTTACGATTGCCAACATGGTGGCATCAGAAAATGGCACGAGCGTTATGCCGCTGCAGTTGCCTCCTCAACAGAACATACCCGTCGCGCCTGTTGGAAAAGAGAAGAAGCCCAAAGGGTTGTTCAAGGCACCGTCGTATCCTCCTTCGGTGCTTCGCCCTCGTGCTCAGGTCTCTGCTCCTACCCCGTCGACAGCTGTTGAATCGACATCGATGCTGCCTTCGACACTCCTTGATAATGGGGCGCCTGTCTCATCAGTCAGTAACCCTCCTCCCGATTCGCGAGCTGTTGCGAAGAAGGCCAAGGAGCTCGAAAGAGAGGCCAAGGAGAAAGAGTTTGTGGATGGACAGCATGCCAACGTGATCAACGGCGTATGGCACTGCTCAAACTGCGGATGCCCCGAGAGCGTTGCCATTGGACGAAGGAAGGGCCCATTGGGTGACAAATCGCAATGTGGCACATGCGGTACGCTGATTCTTTTCGCCCATCCGTGCGCTTCTTTCTGACGCTTCATCATCATTGTAGGTAAATTCTGGCATAGACACCGCAGACCTCGCCCTGTGACATATAATCAAGATCCCGAGTACCATTTGAGCCTGAGGCGTGAAACGGAACAGGTTAAAACTGGGGTGAAACGAAAGGGACGACCGCCGAATTCTCACTTGGCGGCTGATGCAGATAGACAGAAGTCGGACTTATCCATCGATGTCTCTTCTCGATTGCCGCTGCCTTCCGAAGATGACAGAGCTGTTTCGCCAGTATCCACTGCCTCTAGTGATACGGAAGCCCCTCTTGCCCAGCGCGTCACTAAACTAAACGGCACCAGCCACACCAACTCCGCTCGAGGACCATCACCTGGATCGCCTCATCAGGCAGGGAATGGAAATACGCGTCCCAGTTCGCCCAAAGAAAGTAGTACCCTTGCTCCAGTTTCAAACGGCTCCTGCGTGCGCTTTTTCGCTTTGAGACCAGGATTTTATTGATGCTGAACGTTAAGTGAACAGGCCGCTCCGTCGTGGCTAGCTAACGCAATTCGCGGGCTTCAAGAACAGTACCCAGATGATAAGTTCGAGGCAATCTTGCGCAGACCGAATCCACGTGCAAGCCCAGAGTGGAGGATGAAATGTCTGGATTGCCCTGGCAAGGTTTGCTTTTGTTTCGTCCGCAGTCCCTATTTATTGATTACTTACATTCGGTTTTTGCAGTTATATAACTCTGGGCCCGGAGAATCGCTGGAGAACTATGAAGTCCATCTTAGAAACCGACAGCATCGATCACGGGTGACTACTCGTCTGACGCGGGCGCCAGAATGATATTTTAGTCACTGGACCTGTTTTCTTAGTATTCCTCTGTGTATTTTGTTTTGTGCTCATTCGCTATCTGTATCGTGTATATACCTTTGTTTGTAATCGCTATTGGATCATAATCCGCAACTCTATGATGAAGTTCTGAATTACTAGTACTAGTAGTAGTACCGCGGGCTTGAGTGACTGGCACATGACGATCATCATGATTGATAACAATATCTGCAAGTTCCTCGGATCTACCCTTCAACTCCCATCATGTCTAGCATAGTTTGGCGACCAGAAGATGATCCGAATATCAGACCCCCACTTCAGGAGGGTGAAGTATACAGGCCAGATATATTGAACGTAATCGAGGCATCGATCGATGGACTGAGCAAGGAATTGAGGGCTTTAAGTCTCGATATTCATGGTAATCGGCCCTCAGAGCGGCGCTTCCTTTCTGTATCAACGGAGCCTACGCTCACGCATTTTCGAAAGACCATCCGGAGCTGAAGTTCGAAGAAAAGTGTGTTAAATCCCATCCTAATCTATTGCCATGCGCAAACGCTCATAGACTCCGAATTGTCCTAGATATGCCCATGATGCATACACCACGTTCATGGAAAAGCATGGTTTCACCGTGACTAAGAACTATCATCTTGAGACTGCCTGGGTGGCTACATACACCCACGGACAGGGAGGGCGTGTCCTGGGTGTCAACTCTGAAATGGATGCACTCCCGGGGATTGGTCACGCTTGTGGCCATAATCTCATTGGGATATCCGGTGTAGCGGTAGCTCTTGCAGCCAAGGCCGCAATGGAAAGCTTGAACATTGATGGAAAGGTGATTCTTCTGGGTACCCCTGGTATGTCGGTGTCTTCATCTGTGATGATCAACCGCGAGATAACGCTCGAGGTAGCTGAAGAGGGCGGGTTTGGCAAGGTCATGTTGTATGAAAAAGGTGCTTATGACGAGATGGATGTGTGCCTCATGTCAGTTCTTATCCACGTCAGATGATCAGGATAACTAAAGCTGTTTGGAAGGTGCCATCCCGCACCTGGCCCCCGCCACTCCATTAGTTTGAGCAGCTGTCTAGCTATCTCTCGCATCACTGTGGAGTATGAAGGCCATACGTGAGCATTTTTCGTGCTCTCTTTACCGAGTTGTGGTATCTGATTATCCCTCCCGCGATACCTACAGTGCTCACGCTGGGTTGAGCCCATGGGAGGGACAAAACGCACTTGACGCAGCGGTCCTTGCGTACAATAATATTTCCCTTCTCCGTCAACAAATCAAACCTACCCACCGCGTGCACGGTATATTTGAAGGAAAAGATTGGGCTCCGAACAGTAAGGCTTCCACTATTTCCATAGAAATGCTTGAACATGCTTCGTGCAACATCAGTTATCCCGGACCACTCTATAATGCAGTAAGTTGACATCAAAAATTTCTCTCTCCCAGTGCTCTATGTGCAAGTACAGATGGTTAGTCCGTGCTCCCACAACACCGGAGATGGAAGATACCAGGAAGCGCGTCATTGCCTGCTTCGAGTCAGTCTCCATTTTTTTTAGATTAATTCAGCGGCAATATCTTCTTCGTCACAGGGCAGCTGCACTCGCATCTGGATGTAAAGTTAATGTCACGGTTGGATCTGTAGGCAACGAAATCAGGCAAAACAAAGCACTTGGTATGAAAGTACGGGGTGCAGGGGCTTGGTGCTGAATGACATACCAGGCGATGAGCTTGCGGATGTTGTGCTGAAGCGCTACGGTGCTATCGACTACGACTGGGGTATCAAGAGCGCTTCTACTGATTTCGTGAGTGTTTCACACTGCCAGAGTGTTACAGCAAGCTGATGTTTTCCGAACAAGGGTAACATTACACATTGTGCGTATCCCTGGAGATATGGTGACAATTGCTGACGAAAATTTGGTTTGTCAGTGATGCCTGGTCTTCACCCTGGTTTTGGCAAGTAGTGCAGATTTTGAACGAATGTGCAAGATGCTAATGGTTCTGCTCCAGCCATTCCAACCGTTCTAGATGGCGGGAACCACACCCTGGGATTTACAGAAGCTGCACGTTCCGAAGCGTCCCACAACGCCTGTTTGGTGGTATCGAAGGCGCTTGCGGCTGTAGGCATGCGAGTGCTGACTGACGAGGCGTTCCTCCAGAAAGTAGGTGCCGGTGTCGTTCAGGCAACAGCATGCTGATCGCAGTTTTGTAGGTCAAGGATACGTTCGAGGAAGACAAGAAACAATGAGTGTAATAAGGTTAAGTTAGCACCTTTCCATGTAACGCTTGATATGTCAATAATCGGACTGTCTACCAAGTATCGACGACCAGTCTATTGAACTACCTTCAAGTACTCTGGTGATAGATCAATACCTAGTAGGGGTATGTAGCGAGGGGCAGAAATACCCTCAGGCAATTCTGCCTGGAAAAATGACAGAAATAGCAGAACCACCAATTGTGCCACTCGGGTGCACTCGTCCCGTCAACAGATTTTGGTGTGATTTCTTCAAGTTGGTCGACACTTCTCAATTCTAAACCTGCCCCAAACCCTTCCGAAATGACAATTTCATTGAGTGGTATTTGGCCGACTGTAAGTAGCTTTCTCGCATCTGCATCAGTCTCTTCCAGTACAATGAATTCTCATCGCTGACATTGCGCATTAGGTGTTTCCTACTAGTCTCCTGTAGGCAGACCCTGATAAAAGGAAGACTGCGCACCCCTTGGTTAACTATGACGACGCGTGCTTCTCATCGTACCACATCAGAGGAATAATTTCACTGCTGCACTCATCAAGATGGTTTCCGCGCCAAGGTTGTTACTACTCTCATCTAGCACAGTTTGGTGACCAGAATATGATCTAGAACCCCGCTTCAGGAGGGCGAGGGCCTGAGTGGGGAGCTAAGGGCGTTAAGTTTCGATATCCATAGCGATTGGTTGCCATTATCAACGGAGCCTACGCTCACGCCTTTTCGAAAGACCACCCTGGAGCTAAAATTCGAAGAAATGTGTGTTGGATCTCGTCCTAAACAATTGCTATGCTCAAACGCTCATAGCATTTCACAGATGTGCCCATGATAAATATACTGCATTCATGGAAAAATACGATTTCACCGTAACTAAGAACTATCACCTTGGGACTGCTGGGTGGCTACCCACACTGCCCACGGTCAGGGGGGCGTGTCCTGGGTGTTAACTCCCCTGGATTAGATACGCTTGTTGACAGTCTCATTGGGATATCCGGTGTAGCGGTAGCTCTTGCAGCCAAGGCCGCAATGGAGAGCCTAAACATTGATGGAAAGGTGATTCTTCTGGGTACCCTTGATGTGTCGGTATTTGCACCTGTGATAGTTGGCTGAGAGACAGCGCCCGAGGCAGCTGAAGAGGGCGTATCTGGAAAATTTCTACTGTATGAAAAGGGTGCTTACGAAGAGACGGATGTGTCCTCATATCAGCTCTGCTGGTCTATCAGTGATCAACTCAACTCAACTCGTTTTGAAAGTACCACCCCGCACCTGGTCCCCGCCACTCCGTTAGTTTGAATAGTTCTTTGGCTATCTCTCATGTCAATATGAAGATACGTGAGCGTCCTCCGTGCCCTCTTTACCTAGGTTGTGGTATCTAATTCTTTGCTTTCCACAACGCCTACAGTGCGCACGCAGGGTTAAGCCCATGGCAGGGACAAAACGCACTTGACGGGGCAATTCTTGCATATAATAACGTCTCCCTTCTCCGTCAACAAATTAAACCTACTTACCACGTACATGGTATCTTTGAAGGAATAGATTGAACTCTGGGGGAGTGAGACTTCCACACTTTTCATCGAAATGATTCATAAAAATTAGTTATCTCAGACCACGCTATAATGCAGTAAGCCAAGAGCAGAAATTACCCTCCTCCAGTACTATAGGTACAAGTACAGATAATTAGTCCGTGTTCCCACAAACACCGGAGATGGAAGATGCCAGAAAACGCGTCATTACCTGCCAGGCTGCCTCGAGTCAGTCTTCATTTGTGACAACCTTCATTACGTAGTGTCATCTCTTCACAGAGTAGCTGCATTCGCATCTGGATGCAAAGTTAAAGTCATGGATGTATCCGTAAGCAACGAAGTTCGGGCAAAACAAAGTAGTAGTCGGCATGAAAATACGGCCCGGGAAACACAAGGCAAGGTAGGCGTCGTTGACAGTGCAGAGGCTTGGCACTTAATGGCATACATACCCGGCGATGAGCTTGCTGATGTTTTTCTGAAGCGCTATGGTATCGTCGATTATGACTGGAGTATCAAGGGCGCCTCTACTTTCGTGCCCTGCCAGAAAATTTCAGCAAGCTGATGTTTCGGACCGAACAAGGGTAACATTTCATACTGTGCATCTGATCTACGTCACTGGAATTTGTTGAATCTTTCGGGCCATGATGCTGATCGGTTTTGTGGGTCAAGGACACGTTTGAGGAAGGCAAGAAACGACGTAATAATATTATTGGCGTGGTTCAACGAAACCGTTCAGTGTTGAGAATGAAATAATTATTGTTACCTCAGATATTTATGCGCATTGCGAGGGTGACGTGATCACCGCTGAGGCCGGAGTCGCTGGCACCCTCGATAACCTTGGTTGATGATATCGACGACGACCACGATGATTATCAACACTTAGCCAACTCGAAGCTTCTGAAGATCAGCAGACCAGACCTAAGAGAGACTAATATTGTCGTGGAAAAGGAACCTCGAGTCTTATCGCAAGTTGGACGATCTTAATCTCCACTGGGCATTTCAACTGGTCATTTCCGACATGCCTGTAGTTCACACTGACGTTCTTTGGCGGCCAGAAGACGACTATAGGGTCAAGCCGACGCTGGAAGAAGGGGAAGTCCATCGACCTGATATCCTTGCGGTAATAAACGCTGCTATCGACAGTCTTAGCAGCGATCTGCGAGTACTGAACCTCGACATCCACGGTGAGGTCATCATGATGAACTTCAAGTGCTAGTGCTGCTGTCACGACATACTGAACTATATGCACAGGCCATCCAGAAATTAAATGGGAAGAACGGTATGCTCACAGCTCATATTTCTACTTCCTGGTTTGCAAACCTAACTACAAGATCAGATACGCACACGATGCATACACCTCTTTCCTAGAGAAGCGTGGTTTCGAGGTCACAAGGCACCACCTCTTTGAGACCGCGTGGGTCGCCACTTACACTCATGGCAAAGGCGGACGCGTTCTTGGAGTAAACTCAGAGATGGACGCACTCCCGGGGATCGGCCATGCATGTGGACATAATCTCATCGGCATTTCGGGTGTCGCTGTCGCCTGTGGTGTCAAATCAGCGATGGAGCAGCTCAACATCGACGGGAAGGTTGTTCTGCTTGGTACACCTGGTATGTAATGTCCCCCTGACCGTGACGGACCGACTATATATACATACTCGATAGCGGAGGAAGGTGGGTTTGGAAAGGTGAAGCTATGGGAGAAGGGGGCATACAAAGATATGGATGCGTGTCTTATGTCTGTGACAAAGCTGGCCTGAACACTGCTATTTTCTTGTTGACCCATGTTCCAGGTGCCACCCTGCTCCTGGTCCCCTCCACTCCATCAGCTTGAGCAGCTGCTTTGCGGTCATACGCCTGGAGATAGAATACACAGGCCATACGTAGGATACTCCAAAGTCTGTCTCCTCCGAAATTGATCTCTAACTCGAGACTCGCAGCGCGCACGCCGGATTGAGTCCCTGGGAAGGAAAGAATGCGCTGGATGCAGCTGTTCTGGCATATACGAACATTGCTTTGCTGCGCCAGCAAACTGAGCCTACCCGTCGTGTACATGGCATTATTCAGGGTAATGATTGGACACCGAATAGTGAGTCATGTCTGCTCGGGACATACCTTTGAAAACCGTGACGTGCGCGACAGTCATTCCGGATAACTCAAAGATGTAGTATGTGCTCTTTTTAGCTCTAAACTTGATGCAGTGGTGATGTGCTTCAGCTATTACATCCGTGCGCCGACGACTGCTGAAGCGGAAGAGACAGCCAAGCGCGTCGTTCCTTGTTTTGAGTGAGTTGCTATTCTGCATTTATGAGACCTCGAGTCCAATTTTCATTGCAGAGCAGCAGCACTTGCAACTGGGACGACAGTCAAGGTTACCAGAGTAGCTACTGGCAATGAGCTTGTGCAAAACCCAGTCCTTGGTGCGTCTTCTTGGTGGCAACCCCGGTATCCTCACTAGATTTTGTGTAGCCGATGAACTATCTAATGTGGTTAGGAAGAAGTATGGCTACATTGACTATGAATATGGGATCAACAGTGCATCAACCGACTTCGTAAGTGCCCGTAACATATCTCAAAGCTTGTGTACTGATATGAACACAGGGGAATATTTCGTATCGTATGTCTTGCTTGTAGAGTCTGGCAGAGATCTCAAATCTTACTATCCGAACAAGTGATGCCTGGCCTACACCCCGGCTTTTGTTCGTACTGTTGTCTCATTTGTTGATAATAATCTCACTCCGAAATGGCGTCCCAGCCATACCAACCGTCCCAGGAGGCGGTAACCATACCAGGGCATTTACTGACTCGGCCGGCTCGCAGGCTGCTCACGATGCATGTCTCACTGTCTCGAAGGCACTTGCATGTGTTGGCATGCGCGTGATTATGGACGGTGAATTTTTGCAGCAGGTATTCATAAAATCTCTTTTCTTTTCTGGAAGGTTCTAATACATTTTATTGTAGGTGAAAGATGCCTTCGAGGCGCAATTGAAGAGTAGGACAGTCTCGTGAAAACGAGGCGCATATACGAACAGCATAACTACATTGCAATCTTACAATTACAGGACTTCTGATTTTGCTTTCTACCGAAACTGGTGGGCGAGCTGCTCACCAGGTTTCGTGTGCCGGACGCACTGTTTGGCAGTATATGACAATGGGCTAGTGGCAGGCAGCAACAACACTTACGGTCGATTTCCCACGTCCAGGCTGAACTGTCTTGCTTGACGAGGTGCAAATAGGACTTAGAAGCATGTTCAGTTCAAGAGCGCACCATCACAGCAGAGCACGAACCTTTGCAATGGCATCGGGATGAAGCCGAGCATCTGGATTAGCCTCCAAAGGGGAGTCCTTGACAAGAGACTTGGTGCGATCCGTAATGATATCTATTTCTACATAAGACGGTACGTTTAGTGAACTGCTAACAATATGCTTACAGCCGTCGATGACACTCTGTGCAACGCGCTCGAATGTTCGTCAAAGTTTACAGCATCAGAACATGGAGACTCACATGAGCAACCTAAGAATTGAGAATTTCAGTCTATAAAACATAAAGGCAATGGAGGAGACACTCACATGGATATTCTGCTTACCGAACTCCTTGGCTAAGCTCTGTGACAAAGCCCTCACACCAAATTTGCCCGCAGCAAACGCAGACGTCGTGGCGTTGCCTCTAATAGCAGCCGTTGCGCCGGTGAAAATGAGCGTGCCCCTCTTCCGAGCATCACCAGCAACTCCGCCCTCCCTCGCAGTCTCCAATTCGAGCTTCGTCATCTCGAGAAGGGCCGCGCGTGCAAAGGCAAAGGCTGCCACGACGTTAGTGTCGATGGACTCGCGGACTTCGTCTTCGGTGATATCAAGGAAAGGCTTCCAGATACCGTAAGCCGCGTTGAAAAGTGCGACACGGAGGGGGGATGTGGGCCAATGGGATTTGAGGGATCCGAATGCGGACTTGATGGATGTGGGTGTGTAGTCTTTAAGAGGGAATGTCGCGACCTTGTTTTTTTTTTTTTTCAAAATACATAGTTAGCGCGATTGGGGTGCACAGGTCTGCAGATAGGATACAACACCTCTCCACCTGCTTGATTGAGCTCGGCAGCGAGTTTCTGGAGGTGCTCTGGTCCTCGGGACATGAGAGCGACTCTGTAGCCGGATTTGGCGAAGAGACGGCTGTGGGGTGTTTCATGTCAGTGCAGCATGATGGTGAGGATGAGGAACGTGATATGTATGTACGCTGTTGCAGCTCCGGTCCCTTGCACGAACGTCAGCCAGTGAATATCTGTATTTATTAAAGACTTACCACTGCCATTCCCGATACCAGCGACCACGAACAAAGGGCGGACTGATGACATCTTTATGTTTCAAGTTTGTGACCAGAATATGCGGTATTGCGTCTATTCTTACAACCTGGTTACACGATATTTATATAGCCCCTCCCGGTGGCGCGATCATCTCCAAAGCCCGAGATCAGTCAGCTCTTCAGTCATTCAAAGACTTAGTCATGCCCCTATGTGTATTTGCCGGTAATCGGTCTTGCTCGTCTAAAGGTGCTGAGTATGAACCAGTCGTTGTTCTCGGCAGAAACAATAGGCCCTTGATGGTGAAATGATCCAGCCTCATCGCATTCTTCATCAATTTACGTGCGGGAAAGCACTTCCAAGGAACCAAGTAAAAGTCTATTTCGGAACTGGCGATTCTACCAAGATACCTCAGTGGCTACCACCCAGTGCAAGATGTCCGGCCTTGCTGTTCTGCCAAGCGTAACGTTGTTTAGCCCAGGCATACGTTCCATATCCTGGAGTGTGTATGATTAGTTGGCGTATAAATAAACACGTCGGTGATGCGTACCAATAGCAAAGGGAACTATCCAGTAGGGGACTTGAGCAGCCAGACGCCTGTAGCCGTTGAATAGCCAGCCCTTGAAGATGGCTTTTGAACCCCGCTGTCTGAATGGCGAGACGGCTGCAAATGCACAAAGAAGAGGGAACGACGCAAAAAAAAAAAAAAGTAGAAAGCACGAGCCGAAGTTAGCGATTTCTTCATGAAAATAGTTGGAATAAGACGACGCACTGTAAGTAATTACTCCTCTCTGTTTATGCATGCCAGTGTCACCCCACCAAGGGTTCTATCAAAAGAGAAGTAAGGACAACAATATGACTTCAAGCTTGCTACGGCAAACTAACAAATGTTTTAGCTGTGATCTCGAATTAACACAAGTGTTCAAGAAGAAGAAAGCAGAAAAAACGTACGTCCGGGCATTCCATCTAAACGGGCAGCAGTAGGACGCATGGTGGGCAATTGAGTGGTGAATTATAACCAACGTCGAGTGAATCTTTGGTGCGGCGTTGAAGGTCGTAGACCCGATGTTTTCCGGCGGGGACAAATAAGGACAACTAACACCACGCGCTAACCAACCCTACGTACCACGTCACCGGTCGACTAATAACCAAGTCCAACTTACAAGCTAAAGTACGTGTCACGCTGAGTTTATTCCGACATCCAAGCTAAATATTGTTTAGGTTGCACACCCACTCTTTTGCTTAAAATGATCACCCACCAGACGCTGTATAACCTGGCGAACTACCTTGGTGCCCTCGCCATGGTCACTGTGGTTGCTTACCATTTCGTTGCTGTGAACGCGAGATATCTTGCAAAGAATGGCCATGGTCAGTAGTTGAGCTCATGGAGGGTGCAGGAATGACTTTGCGAGAATTGCATGTGTAAAGTGCGTTGTCCACGTTCTTTCTCTTGCATCGCTGATATATGTATTAGCCATATTCTACTGTTTTGACAATGATACCACGATTATTTACACGTCCTCGTCAACATATGGTCCTAATATTGTGCCTGAAAGATGAAACAACTATTGTGCCGCGTGATATCTATGTCAACCCTGTATGATTTTGACCTCTCCACTGCTGTTGTGCACCGTCTGTTGTGACCCCAGGGCCCCCACCCACCGTCATGGGATCTTTTCTCCGGGGCTGATCTTGCATAACCTCGGATTCCATTTCCAGTATGAGGTCTTCGACCCGCTTCTTCTTATGACAATAGGAGCACGCATTGTGGTCTTTCATCATCCTCGTAAGCATAAGCATGAGGTAGAAACAAAAATTCCTTACCATTGCAGCAGAAACTGAAAGCTGCAACACAACAATATTTAGCAGAGCGCCACGAGTGAGATGAATTTCACGCACAACAGCAGGCTAGAATGCCAAGTGTGGGGTCGCAACAGATGCAGTCAGACATGGATGTATCGAACAAGAGCTGCCAATCATTTTTTCGCACAACGCTTTAGTGCATCGCGACTGGTAAGTAGTATGCAAATAACGTTCCCGCGATGTTTGATTTGTAACAACTGTCGTCCTTCCTATAAAAGCTATGGGAGTTGAATGCACTGGTTTCAATACTCGTTGACCTAGACGGACAACCAGGTACAGTGTTTTGTCAGGTGTATACTAACTGACGTCTGGTCAGATATCCACATTATTTGTATGCTTATGGTCCCATGAAAAATGAAACGACTGTTAAAGTTGTGCTCCGTCGAACTGATGTCTATGCAACATGTCACCAAGGATGCTTTTGACCTCTCAACTGCTGTTGTGCACCGTCTGCAGTAACCTCTGGTCCCTCATCCACCATCATGGGATCTCTTTTCTGAGGCTGATTTTGCACAACCCCTGCAGCAGAGGATTCCAGTATGAGGTCTTCGTCCTCCTTCTTCTTACAACAACAGCACGCCAGCGCATTAGGGTCTTTCATCATCCTCATGAGTGGGCCACCCGGTACGACAGAAACAGGACTTACCATCGCAGCAGAAACTGCAGATAGCTGCAACAATAATCAGTAGAGAGCCACGGATGAGATGGATTCATTTCACGCACAACAGCAGGCTATAAGGCCAAAGAGGATGTCGCAACAGTCAGACATAGATGTATTGAACAAGAGAGGCTGGCGACCATCTTTTTGCACAAGACACTCTTTAACAATGCATCGCGTGAAGGAATGATGTTCCCGCGATGTTCATACATATCGTTGGGAAGAAGCTTCCATTATATTAAAACACGATTGACTTTGAAACGACTGCCATCAGCTATCATTGATTCTTCTATAGAAGTCTGGTTATGGGAGACAGAAATGCACTGGTTTGTTTCTATACATAGTCTTATTGACCTGGACGTTATGTACTATACAGTGCCTTGTGGGATGCATAATATTGTCCAAAACGTCTGCTCAGATATCTTGTATAATCCCATGACCTAAAATTTTTGATGACAAACCAATATTGCGACCATCACGATTGGACGGATGAACATTGAGTACAGGAGTCACGGGACCTAGGATTGTAGTCGGCCTTGTTAACGACGGCACGCCATTCGGTGTAGGTTAACCAAGATTCCGATAGAGAGAGAGTTCCCCAGTAATAGAAACGGCGTAGGGCAAGGAGGGAGCGAATTATGTCGTCTTCTTTCAATGAACCGCCTAATGGAAGTGACGACAACAGATACGGATAGCAAGGCGGAAAATTGACCGAGCGGACCGTGGTCAGGGAAGTGCGCGGATAGACCCAAAGAATAAAACGCTTCTTATAACTGCAAGAGTAACAGCTTACCGTCACTTGTACCCAGAGCTTCCAGACATGCACGAGTCAACATCACAATCGAACCATGCAGAAGAGTGGAGACGCGAACAGGTCACAGCTTCGTCATTGCATACATGATGTTGTGTGATTACTGGGCAAGGATTGTCACCGCCATGACTACGCATGCTAATGCAACATATGGGGACAAGCGTTCTCCTGTGTGAACACTGCTCTTGAGGAAACTCGCAAGAAACTGACTCTATAAACGCGCACCTATCCGAGCAGACATGAAGAGCAGTCCGAGGAAACTGTTTTCTTTCTCGATATTCATGGAGGAATCTCTTAAGTGGGAGCAACGTACCCTTGCTTGTTCTTATCGACTAGTCGTGGGGCAACTGCGCGAACGTACGTGCAAGTACAGATCATCAACAAGATGACCAGGAGCAGGGATTGAAAGTTGAATAATGCTGACTTCGCGCCTTTAGCTAAGGTGCAACAGACTTACAAACTATAAAGACGTGGCGTACCATAAGGACGGCTGCAGGTTGATAAAAGCAACAACCTACTAGTGCCTCCGCTAACAATCCTACTGCTTATATAAGTCGCACTAGTGATGCATATGTAATACTCGTTAACAACTCGTCAACAATTTGTAATAAATATATCCTGAAAGATGCAATAAACTGTTCTGCCACATCATACACGTCGTCCTCTATGATTTTTACCTCTGCTAGTACTGCTGTTGTATACGGTCTGGGGCGACATTTTGGCTCGCGTTATTCGCCATCATGGGTGGCTGTGATTGGGGTTGATTTTGTTTCAAGTTTTTGATGTTGCTTGGCCAATCCACTATGACGTCTCCTTCCTCCGTCTTCATACAACAGGAGCACGCAGGATCTTTCATCATCGTGAGTGGATCATTGGGCATGCTGCAGAAACAGAATTTCCTTACCACCGAAACATCTACAGCAGATAGCTGCAACGATAGTCAGCAAGGAGCCACGGGTGAGATGAATTCATATCACGCACAACAGCAGGTTAGGACGCCAAAGATGAGCTCGCAAACTTCAGACATTGATGTAGAACAAGATGTGGTGATTATCTTTTCTGTGTCTGACAACTCGCTGCTTATAACAATACAGCGGGACTTGTGGCGGTGTGATGGTCTTTTCTGTGTCTCACAACTGGTGTTCACGTGTATCGCTTCCATCAAGATGGCGTTGCCAACACGTTGAAGATGTACTGATCCGTATCACGGTCGTCTTGTTTCTTGGGGGACTGTGAAATGTTTGTGGGCGTGTTGAAAACATTAGCTACATCCCGCGGCCACGAGTTCGCTGCTTTGATGACAACCCATCACGATACTATTCACTTGAAACGCCGTCGAAATACACTTGAAACACCGTCAAAATACACTTGAAACGCCATCAGAGCACATCGGCAGCGCTGGGTAAAGAAGGGACGAGAAGACGGGGCTGTAGCTGTTCCTGTTAATTAATCTGTAGAAGGTCGCTTGAGCTCGTGGGGGGCAGTGCTGAAGCTGTATGGGTCGTGGGGTTCATCACGCATCGTGATGTGTGCGTTCTTTTATGTAAGTTGGATTCTGCCTTCAAGACTATCCTTGGACCAGAATTGAAAAATGCCTTGCCTTGCAGCAGCATCAACACTCGACCTCTATCCTCACCATGTGGTACATGGGTGTGTTTTATGTAGACTACGATAATCATATTTTTTATTTCGCGAAAAATGGTCCCCAAAGCGTTGTGGCACTGAAAGTCTGAAACAGCTCTGGAAAAGTTGTGTTTCAAGGTCCGGTTGATGACCATACAATATCTTATCTGGCAATACGTAGTACTGTCCCTAGGGGACCATCCATCTAATACTTCGTTGACAATAATATGGCATCGGAAGCAGACATCAGAGCCTTCATCGACCGCCATCGTGACCTACTCGCAAAGGAACGCAATGCAGAAATCGAGCGAAGTGCACTTCTTCTCACAAATTGCGGCCCAAAGCTTCTGGAGCAGAAAGGGCTCGCACTGGGGAATCTTGGCGTGGTTGGGATCAACATAGGGCTCGGCGGGAAAACGTGTGTCTTCATTTGTCACTTCTTTTCTTGAGTCCATTCCCTGATCCAATCTCACGGAGAAGCGCAGATTAGTCGAGCTAGAGCGTCCTGCAGCGTTTCACAGTTCACAGGTATTCCCTCCTCATAACTTCAGGTGGGTCTTTAGTGGCCCTGTAGACGTCGTGGCTTAGACCTCAGCAAGACCAGGAGATCTTGCTCGCATTGAAGAGAATGTCTCCTCGAATACTCTAAAAAAATCTGCCAAGAGTAAGAAGGCCGCATCTGCTGGTGCTGAAAGCTCCCGTGCTGCGGCAGAAGGTGTAGTATACAAAGTATGGCCTTATGCAGCTCAACCCGACGATCACTGATGCTCGCACTGCGAAATAGGTGTCAGATACTCGCATAGTCATTGCAGTGGAGCCTTCAGAATCCAGTTCAGACGACCTTGACCTTCCTGAGCGCTGTCGAGTGCTCAAGTTGGCTAACAGCGTTACTTACGATAGGTAACTAAACCATTTCCTTTCACATGAGAGTGTTCTAAAATGCAACATGTTCAAGAATGGATAAAGCACTCGATCAATTGGAGAAAATCGCCATCCCCTCATCGAGACAGGTAAAATATTGCGTATGCTCTCCCTCTTCTGACTGCTAATCGCGGCTCAAATAGTCCAGCGATAAAGGCGATTATGAGATGACACCTCTCACCCGAGTCCTACTTGGAATATCACCACCTTCGGCAAAGATTCATGTTGCAAACCTTAAGTTCTTCGATGAATCTCTGAATCCGAGTCAGCAACAAGCTGTCAGGTTCGCTCTTGAATCTCCTGAAGTCGCATGCATCCATGGTCCACCTGGTAAGCTAACTTGGTCCTGTCGCTCGATATAACCATCTGATAGTAAATGATAGGGACGGGAAAAACGCACACGCTAATTGAAATTATACGTCAGCTCACCTCTCCTTCGGAGTATAGCGCCAACGAGAAACAGAAGCGCATCCTTGTCTGCGGCGCTTCCAACTTGTCTGTTGATAATATTCTAGAGCGTCTCCTTGCCATACCACTCCCTGAGAAAGGCAAGGGGGTGCCTCTGACAACTACCCGCATAGGGCATCCTGCGCGTGTAATGGCCCATCAGGGTGTCCTGGAAGCGACTCTAGAAGTGAAAGCCAGCAAAAGCGATCAAGTGATTCAGCTTCAATGTGTTACGCGATTTACTGGTGCTGAGGCTTTTGAGTTAGGCTGCGCTCGCAAAAGACGTCAAGTCTGAGATCGAGGCAACGCTCGACGTACTTGCTGGGAAGGGGAAAGGCTCCAAAAAACCGAGAGGCTCAGAGCGGAAGAAGATGTGGGAAGAGGTGAAAGCCCTCAGGAAGGAGTGAATAACTTCCCTTGCTCAGACTCTGCATGCGTTCTCACTACTAGTTTAGGTACAGACAGCGCGAAGGCGGAGTTGTCAAAGCTGTTCTTGGAGAGTCTCAGGTATGGCATGCATCGCATCGAGGGTTACAGCACGATAACAGATCAACTCAGATTGTCCTTGCTACATGTCATTCCGCTGGTGGTAGGCAGCTACGTGACCATAAGTTCGATGTCGTTATTATCGACGAGGCAACACAAGCACTCGAAGCAGTATGCATGTTTTTGTTTCAGTTGGAAAGACACATTGACATACCCATAGGTGTGCTGGATCCCCATCTTTAAGGCGAGAAAGCTCATCCTGGCGGGCGACCCGATGCAGTTGCCGCCCACAATTCTATCTAACGACAAACATGGCAAGAAACAAGTGGTTACTGCGACATCCAAAAAGAACGCAAAGTCTTTAGCGAGCACTGCGAATGGAAAAAAGAAGTTGCAAGAGCCAACGGCATCGCAGCCTCAGCCTGAAGAAGTCGTTGATACGAGCCCTAGTGATACGGATTCCGATACGGGATCGGTCACAGGAGATGAAATCATGGAGCAAGATACCGCGATCGAGGTGTCAACCGAAGCAGGTTCACAGCCTAAAGAAGAGTCAAAAGGAGCACAAAAGAAAGTGAAGAAACGAACCGGCCTGCGACCACCTCGTACATTAGAGACAACGCTCTTTGACCGACTAGAGAAGATGTATGGCCCAGACATTAAACGCTTGCTCAATATACAATATCGGTAAGACAAATGCCATATTCGAATTATGCTTAACACCTTACAACGTGCACCTTTAGGATGCACTCACAGATTTGCCAATTTCCTTCTAAAACCCTCTACGCGTCAAAGCTGACGTCCCATCAATCAGTAAAGTCTCATCTCCTCAAGGATCTGCCGAACACCTGCGCCTTTACTTCCTCAGAAGACGAGGACTCTATCAAAGAAATACTTGGAACGCCAGTCGTCTTCTTTGACACTGCAGGCTGTGAATATTTTGAGCGATTGGATGGAGATGGCGAAGAAGGGAGTCGCTGTAACGAGAATGAAGCGGTCGTGGTGACAAAATGGGTGGAAAAGCTGGTGGAAGCTGGATTGCTGCCGTCGCAAATTGCGTTAATCACTCCGTACGCAATCTTCTCCTGAGGTAAAGGACGTCAATGACTTGGTTCACCAGATACCAAGCACAGGTCTCTCTTCTCTCTTCCTTGCTCAGACCGCTATATGGGCCCGAGCTTGAAATTGGGACAGTTGATGGAATGCAGGGGCGAGAAAAGGACGCTGTCATCATCAGCTTGGTGCGCAGTAACGACAAGGTGCGATTGGATATCTTTACTTATGCTCTCCATCACAACGAGCATTCACAGCGTGAAGTCGGGTTTCTGAAAGAGAAGAGACGCATGAATGGTGTGTTGTTGTATCATCATCTTCATAGGGATATCATCATCAATTAACTCATCCAACAGTCGCCATGACCCGAGCAAAGAGGCACCTGGTAAAATGAATCCAATATTCTCATGGCGTTGACTGATCAGCACCCGCAGTGTATCGTGGGTGACTCGTCGACCGTGAAGCACGGCAGCCCGTACCTGAAGAAATGGCTTGGGTGGCTTGACGCGAATGCGGATGTGAGGTTTGCGGAATTTGATTCCATCTAATCATGAAATTGACACTTGATCCCCGCGATATGTCGGACAAGTATCCGCCTATTAAATGGCACGCTAGGGAATTGAGAGGGAATGGATTCTTTCGCGATCAGACACTAACCCCTGACGACGATAGTATGTGCCTCTCGATACAAAATATGACATTATAATATTTTTATGAAACCATCGGGCTTCGGGCCTCAGGTATCACTTTGTGAAGCGAGATCAATGCCAGGTCTGTTCCTGTCTATTCCGCAGTTAGGAACGAACAATAACAACATTTATTTTCTTAACTTGTTTACGTCATTTAGATGACACAAACTAACGAGCGGACTATAATGATTCAAGTACGACTCGGAAGGTTCCCCTGTGCTGTTCAGTTCGGCGGAACAGTTGGAGTCATGCAATAGGACTTCGGTCTGCTTGTTTGAACAGGCGGTAAGCTTAGAGAACCAATGTTCACGTTGCACAACCTGTTCTTGTCGGATTGAACAGGACCTTGGTAAACTCATTTGGAATACAGCCGCAGCTCGCCCGACCCTGGTAAATGAAGAGAGGGGTGGATAATGATTAATGACCGCCTGTCTCTCCACTCTTACTCTCAGGTAGTACCGTGGTGACGCCGTTTACAGCTGCGGGCGCTGATACGGTGTTCACCCGTGCTCAACCTTAATTTAGGGATGATCATACTTCCTACTTTGAGCTTCAAACTTCAAGGTCGACATGAGGAAAAGACATGGAGTCGACGGAGGGCATAGCCCAGGTCATCGTTCTGTCGCGGATATTTGAGTGAATGAGTAGCGGGGTAGTCTAGGGTAATATTTAACTGAGGTACCGATCAACGTGCTCCGACGGTGAGCCAGGTCAGACATTAACGCCCAGACTTTGGGTGGCGCTATGCCATAGATCGGAGGCCTTAGTGACGCAGGATCATAGAGCCTCCACGTATGGAACGTATACGGAACGTGGGAAGAGAACTACAACATGGCGTATAGTATGTACAGTACAGCGGTCAGAATACGAGTGCAGTGACACGACGAGGGAATAATAATAAGTACTCTGTGATGGACAAGAAGAGGACCGAGTGAAGGCCAGCCAGTCACTCAGTATTCTTCGACATCAGTAAAAGAAGCATAATCAGATACAGTCCGCACGTCCTCATACTCCAGCACAACCTCCCGCATCGCATAGCGCATGATTGGGGTCAGGGGCATTAGCTTGGGGCCAATCACTTCATCCTCGTCCTCTTCGTCAATCTGCCCGAGCTCCCGCGTGGACACGTTGACAGGATTCATCATCATCATGTCGCCATCCTCCGAGGACGCGCCGACAGTGCTGCCGCTCCCAATATTGATGGGGCTAGGTATGACACCCACCCCCGCCAGGTTGGGTACGGGCGTTGCCGCCTCCCGACGCAGTGGCATCTCTCCTTCGTGCGCCACCGGGTCCGTCCAGTGCAATTTCAACACACGCCCTTTGATCATCCCATCCACCGCGCGCACACCAATCTCTCGACACAGCAAGAAATACGGCAGATGTGTTGTTCCCGCCTGGCTCAGCTTGCTCATAACCTTGAGCAGCTGCATCGCACTGAAATCGGCAGAGTATTCCTCGCCGGTGCCGTTGGGGTCGCGGAAGGAATTTCGTACGGGGAAATAGGTTTTAAAACAAGCGGGTCCAAGGTTGGCGTGGAGGGCGTCGGGCCCGGACGAGCGTGGACGAGCGGCAGGTGTGCTGGGTGTTGTAGGGTCTTGACCGCTGTTCATAACTGTTGCGGCTTGTGAGGAGTGGATGATGTGAAGGTTGAGTACTGCGTGTGCTTGCAGAAAGTGGGAGCTTTGTTTGACTGCGATACGACGTTAGTAGATGGGTATGAAATGTAATTACCCGTATTTACTTTCAAGGTTTCCGCCTGCATTGACTAAATAAAATCCGTCAGTATTCGTCCGGACAAAGTAATAGTAATAAATACCATAATCATTGATGTAATCCTGCCAGTGCGCTAGCTTGCCACCAAATGCATCATATAGCACTTCAAACGACAAGCCTGTACGTAGATTTTCCGGAACGCGAGGTAACATTCTCTCAACATAGAACGTGCGCGTCTCTGCTTTCGTGCAATCCCCGATGGTGATAATCTAGCCTCATAACATTAATCAACTCCTGAAAGCTATGTGAATTGTCGATGCGTACCTTGCAGTGTTGCATCACGTTCAGCTGCCGCAACCATGTTTGATAGAAGGGGTCGCTGGTGGCATGAATAACGTGGCACAACCTGTCTTGCTTTGTGAGCACCAGCATCGAGTCCAGGAGACACTTCATTGCGTCAGACGACTGTATCAGCGCGGGACTATGGTGGTGTCTTATCAGTGCTCTATATAACCCCCGTGCAGTGTACCCACAGTTTATGTGCTTCGTCGAAGAATACTACGGGGATTCTCTTGGTCGCCTTATCATGCTCTTTCTCGCGGACATTGGAATTCAGCAATGATGAGGACATCTCCTGACTCTGCTGGACGTCGGATGACTTCTCTTTGCCTTTGAAAGTCCACCGGGGTTTTTGCGTTTGTGGAGAAGGCGAAGCGCTATTGAGTTTTGTCCGGTCTGAGGACGCCTCCGAGTCCTTCTTACGCTTGCCATTCTCGGCCGGGTGTTCTGGAGGCTCAAACTCCCAATATTTGAGAAGCGAGCTCTGTATCAAGAAGTCGGTGGAGGGAATAGTATAGGGTTTAAACACGTACCTGGAAGAGTTCCATGAGTCTCGCTATGTCACTCGTCCTCACTTGCGAACCAGAGCTCCCAACAGGAGAATCGTTGAGCCTTCGTTCAACGCTCAACCTATCGTGCTGTAATAATGTCAGTAACACCCCTCTTCAACGTAATCGTCACTGGACCTTGAACCCCCAGCCTTCCTTGCGGAATTCCTCATATCCAGGCATCGTCTTTGATATTCCGTCAAAGTACTGCTCCATTTGCTGCGACATGCTCATATAAAGACTCGTCATATCCGCAAAGCCCGGTATGCGTAAATCGAAGTGAAGTACGTGATACATGTCTCGCGAGAGAACTTCTCGTAGGAGCGCAGTCTAGCATCGCTCGTGAAAGGGTGATAACGTTTAGATACAGAAGCACCGACCTTCCCAACGGAGCTTGCTCCGAACAAGACGGTGAATGAAGGCTCACCCCCCAGTGCGCTATCGAGTGCACGCATCTCAGCTTCTCGTGGAAGAAATCCCGGTAGGCGAGTGAAAGTATGTTTGGTACGTATCTGAGAACGTTCGCGTGTCTCGTTGATTTCATTGCGGGCTTCTTCGAGGAGACGCTTTGACTCGGTCAAGGAGCGAACCGTCTCAGACGGCTGCGAATGAGTCAGTTGAATTGAGCAGTGCTGACGCCACGTTGGAGACGCACGTTCAAAAGAACGCTGAATACTTCGCTCATACCAAAGAAGTTTCTTCGTCCAAGATCGCTGTATGCAGCAGAAGTTCTACGATGTGGCAAGTTTGAGCGGAAGAGCCAGTGCATAGCGTTGGAGGAGTATTGGGAGCGTGGACGTGGACCAGGAGAAGTAAGGTTGCCCTTGGAGGCTCTTGTGCGCATGACGGCAGGTGGGTGTGAGGACGCCAGCCTTATAAGGAAGACAAGTGGTAATGGTTAGTGTGACTGCAGAAGTGAATGGGCGGCAGAAGAGCAATAGCAAGTTGGTTATGAGTGTAGTTGCGGGTAGGAAAGAAGCAAGGAGGCTGCGTACATCTTACGCATGTTTGTGCTCGCGTGAAGGATGGGATGAGACTCTGTTTGTTCGAGTGCGGTTGATCCACGTTGTCCGCGCGAGGCAGCTCCGGATGCCTAAGCACGGCACGGCACACGAAATGGAAGGATCACTGAAAATGAACCGACAAGGTAATATCGTGAATGTAAGGGATTGTGATATTCTGTGATGACGTCTTGCCAGGTGGAGCGAACGATGGATTTTTCTGTCGCGGCGGGTTCTCGATGCGATGGCGCGGTCCAGTTGTAGACGTCTGAGGATAATATTTTGCCATCGTTTCAGGATGTTATCTGGGGCGTGGGATTGTTCTTGTATGACACGTTGAGGGTCTAGATTAGGTACGCAGATTCCGAGATTAGTATGCGTAGAAGACGAGATTGGCACTGCGCTTCGTTTTTTTTCTGCTTTGTCGTTGGGATTGTTGTCGTTCGGGGTATGTGGGATATTTATCGCCCCACATCCAAGGATAAGTCCTATAGATATGACAGGCCAGTTTCCGTGTTTGGCCGGTCATAATTGTCTCGCGGCTTTCCAGATCGTGGAGTTAGTGGGGTTCATGCATTGTGTTAGAATATGTTCCATTGATTCGATTTCCGCGTCACGTTGTGCAGCGAGCCCGGTGTTCATAGTTGGTCACTTGTTGCCAGAAGCTCCCTATGCGGTGGGTGTTATTAAACGTTTTGTATAGGAAAGATTGGATTTTTTTTCGATAGGTCGAGGTTTCTGCAGGAAGCCCATAATTTCGCGTCGTGTTCGAAGGAATTTTTTAGGTCATGAAGGGCATATCTGGTGATAGTCAGTGTTCGTTGTGGATGATAGTCCTTGGTATGCAAGTGATTGTGTTATTGACTTCAGTTTTGCGCCTTGCAGGTCGAAATTTGGAGAGACATTCAGGTCAATGGTGTCAGGTTGTTCTTTGATTGCGCCATCGTGGGCTAGGTGATAGGCTTTTTCGTTACCCTCAATGCCGCTGTGCTCTTTAACCCATTGAAAGGTTGTCGGGGCTGATCTTTTTCTTAAGTGGTACGCTGTTGCGCGGAAGAATTCACTATTTTTGACGCCGATCCAGCCACTGTCCTCCCAATCTTTTAGGCGAGTGGTCAGACTGTTTATTACATATTTTGAGTCCGTGACGATGATAATTGGTGTTAGTGGGTTAATAGATTGTACAGCTGCAAGGACAGCTGCGATTTCGCCCACATCAGCAAACTAGAAATTTCGTGACAAGCTTTTACAGGCTTGTACAAAATTGTACAGAATTGTACAAAAAAGGACATTGTTGTACAATTTTGTACAAGCGCCCACAAGCGCCCACAAACATCACTAGTTTGCTGATGCATTTGATTTGATTGTGAGGGTCCTGCGATACGTATGGATTTGTTCAGTGGGTGGTTCTCTGATATCCAGATACCACTGCCATATTTCGCGTTACCCCTGAAGTTTTAGTGGGTATTGCTCTACCCAGGCCCCCGCAGCACGGAGTAACCAGGTAGTTTCAGAGTCCCACACTACTCCCACCCGGAGTGTGCGTCAAAGCATTTTCCCTCGGACGGCGCCTCGGCACCGCTATAAGCGTTTATATACATAGGACTAGACAGTATCGGTTTGCTATATAAAAGACTCGCTTTTCCAAAAAAAAAAAGAAAAAAAAAATCGTCAATGTGGTAACGACATGGGCGCCAACTGATTCCTCGAGCTCAAGTTATTGTCCAGCTTGAGTGTCAGAGTGAACTGTACTCGAACCCCGTCGGACGACAGTCTCACTTCAGAAGATGTTTGTCGGCTCACAAGTACTCGCAGTTATTATATTGAATCATTATTTATGCCAGTATAATCACCGCTCACGAGTCATTGCATGGACTGCAGTACGTACCGCCCACGTCGAGAGGTGAAGCCTCGAAACTGGGCAAAAAAATCGTCATCCATGGCAACGGCATCCGCCTACCATGGTTACTGTTAGACCAACAAAAAAATACCCAGTGTTCGTTATACATAGTGATACGAGCAGGATACACGCGCTTCGCGGGGTGGGCACTCCTCCCGACCCAGACAGGTTACTCGTCGAGTCAGAGTGCAGGGGTAGACGGCAAATTGGAGCAGGCGAGAAAAAGGGACTTTCATAGATTCACAGGCGTTAACGTCAGACAAAGGGAAGAAAACACTACAATTAGTCCCTTCCTTCAATGAGCGAGAAATGACTGATAAAACCCGGTTTGCGGGTTCTGGGTACTCACAACCTAAAGGTAGCGAGAAAAACGTGGTCCACAACAGAAGTTCAAACACACTATCAATCGAAGCATTCAACGGAGAAAGAGATTACTTATTTGCTAATTTCACAGGAGCAACGTCAGTCACATTGTTGAAACATATTGTCGACAATATTTGTAACGTTGATATCTCATACAATAGGCTCGAGGGGACAAAAAAAAGTATTTAGCTGCAGGCAAAATCCCGTCCTAATAATTATCTGATAAGTCCAGGTGTGGATTAAACATAATCACCTCGAGTCCATCAGTTCTTTCTTTTTCTAAATAGAAAGTCTTTGCGATTGTATTCATTCTATTTTGTTGAAAATAGCTAAAACCCGAACTATGACTTCCGTAAACTTCACCCTGAGACCGATGCGCTGTCCAAAACGAAGTTACGAGTGTGGAACTCACCTTCTGCAGGTGAGAGCGCTGCGGCGATAATACGCCAACACGAATAGCGAGAAACGCATTCGAACCTACTCGGACTCACGCTCCATCAACCCTACAGTATGTGAATCATGACGATGCAATTCTATGGCAAGTAACAATCGTGCTCACGAGTGGTTACTGCGGTCCGAGGAACCCAGGAGCTCATCATCGGATTCAACGAGCCGTCTGCGTCTCGAACGCGAGTGAACGGGACGGACAACAGAATCGCCATCGAGATCGTCCTCATCTTCACCAGAGGAAACTATAATGGGTGCTGTTCGGCGCTGCCTACTAGGAAGGGATGATTCGCGTTCTTCCTCGGATGTATCGACATCTACGTGTGAAGAGGAGCCATCGTTATCGTCCTCATCCGAAAGTTCATATATTTGCGGTTGTTGTGGCATCGGGCCGCGAGGAATTCCGGCATCATCATCATCATCATCATCATCGATGAAACTGCTTTCGTAACCAGCATCTTCGAGACCTCCCGTTTCATCGTCATCTTCCTCATTCTCATCATCCTCCGCATTAATGCCAAAGCGCCAACCGAATAAGGGCGGTCCAGGATACCAATCAGCAATCGCCAGACCATCATCATGGCCATCTCCCTCGCCATCTTCGAGACCCATCCATCCTGGATCGTCCTCGGAATCAAATTCTTCTGCTCCTGAAGCGAAGTCCAAGCCGAGTTCATCGTCTGACCAATTTCCTCCTCCTTCATGCCCTGGATAGCGCCTGCCACATGCCGTACACATACCATCCCAAATCTCGTGCATGCAGTCCAGGCACCGATATATCCCCCCGTCCTCCACATCAAGCATACCAACGTCTTCTCCGCGGCGGGGTTCGGGATCTGTATCATCTGCAAGGAACCAAGGGAGGTAACCACGACCAGATTTTCGGAAGATACCATCCCAAGGATCTGCATCCGCAGGGCGATCAGTGTCGGCTTCCGCATTCTGATGCGGAGGCACGTTTAGAAGATCACATTTCCCAATAACGTGGGCTAGATTTTTGACGGTCCATATCTCTGCGGGCCGATCTCGCACAACTGTGCGGCAATGTGGACACGTTTTCTTCCTTATAATAGCTGGAGGGGCAGGTTGATTATCAGCCGGCGGAGCGTTGAACCACTGAACAAGGCAGTTGTAGCATGCAACATGACCGCAGGGAGCGAGAGCATAAGGCTTGTACATAATGTCGAGGCAAATCTGACAAGTTAGAGCTTGGGAAATATTGTTGAGGACACTTCGGTGCGCGGCTAAAAGCTGATTACGACGAAGAGTTCAAATTGTTATAAATATACGAATGGGTATGACGGGGCGCCCACCTCGTCTCTCTCTGCCAGTTCCTGAGCCAATTGTGCGATCCTGTCATCTGGAATGACACCCAAAGGGCGCTGCGGGTTAAGGCTCGGGGGCTTTTCCAAATCACCATGTTCCATCAGTCCTTTTCCTTTCTGCGTGACATCATCATCAAGAAACGAAATGGGACGAAGCAAATAATGAGTCACAAAGTACATACCGGGTTAGCTGATTGTGGCTGTTCTTTGAAGTCCATCTCAGTATCACTGTCATGACTGACGGGGTTTGAGATGGCAGGTGCAGGGTGGGACAAGACTTCTACGTTTCCTGAACGCTCCGCGGGAGTGAATCGAATAATTTGATTGCGAACAGACACTGGCGGCGGCCGCTGGGACGAACTGTCCTGCGTATGCTGGGCACCGTCCAGTTTGGTAACCACTGGTGCCTTCTTTCTCTTCTTTTTCCGTTTCTTTGGGTCTCGTCTTGAGACCGTTTCAGATGGCGGATCGACCCTGAGTCTCTTGGAGTTTGAAGGCGTTGGGTCCACTGTTTCCAGGTCGGACGTGCCTCGTTTAGTACCTTGACCTCTACCACTGTGATCCGACATGGCGGGGGACGGCAAAGAGGGCATCTAAAGGACGACAGTCGGAACAAGTCACAGGCCGTGGTACTACGATTTCAAGTTGGATGCCGCTTAGCTAAGTCTGTACGGGAAATAATAATAATAATTCCACCTCGCACGTGACCAAGTATACAGCGCAGAGGGTTTACATAAACGTTTTACGAGACTAAAAAAAAGTACTCGGATGCGAGCAAACTTTTTGCATGTTAGCATATTGATAGGCTTACCTGCTTTTGTCATGGTTTTCCACGGGTGTCTGACGTCACATTAGGATGTACAAAATTTTATCTCTAGTTTTGATCCAAATGAAAATTTCTCCTGTAGTTTTACTCGGACGATGAAATTGACATTTCTACAAGAGGAATTCAACGTGGGAGAGAGCCTTTTGGACAAAGTTAGTGGTGCATAGATGCGCGCTTTCATGAACTATGCATGTCTCCAATGTTCCAGGGGAATGTCTTTTGGGAGATGATGAAAATTACTCAGTGGGCTTATAATTTAAGCCCACTCAGTTAATAACATTTTCATGGCGACCTGTACTTATGTAATAATTTGTTATTCTCGTCGTCGCTCTCGGTTCACGCCGTGTAGCCTGGGCGTCTGAGAAGTAGAATGTTACGTTGTGCGCACATGATCTTGAGCTGGACTCAAATTGACTTCCACCGCGCCGCAGTAAGGCTTCCATACTCTGACCTATTCCTCCTCCTCCGTGATGGACCATGAGTTTGCCGTAAGCCGCGCCATACATTCCTATGCATTCGCAAAGATCACAGGTTTGGATGAGGCTGATTCCAGTACGCACCAACGTCCATGCCCTGCTACGGTACAAAGACGTGTCCACGACGGTCTCACTAGGTCATCAGAATCAGAGGTGTCAACCGATTCCTTGCACCGGCGGCATGAATCACATCATAGTGTATCTTCTCAGATCTTAGATTTGGTTTCCACTTCCCTTCCTCGTCTCCCAAAACAACTTTCCGGTACTAACCGCCACAATAATGCCGGCCATTCTGTAACTCGATTTCCTCGGGGTTTTAGGGACGAGGACCTTTTCGGCAGGCACATGTCTCAATTGTCGGTGTCACGCTCTGAATCAACGGCTAATAAACAGAAGCTCCACAAGCGACATCAGTCCCTTGCCTCCCGCCAACGTTTTCTGCGTAGCAGCAATCGACTTGTTTCTCCGTCATCTTTCGTTGCTATGCAAAACTTGGAGGGACCTGTATCGCCTTCTAGCGACACTCGTATACTCGTTCACGATGATCATGATGACCTCGCAACAGAAAAAAATACCCCATTACTCGGAACCCAATCATCGTCACATTCCCCACCTACTCATCGCTCGCTGGCATTTTGGCTCATTCTATACTTTTGTTTCAACCTGGGGCTTACTCTATATAACAAAGGCGTCCTCCTCCATTTTCCATTCCCATACACGCTCACTGCGCTACACGCTCTCTGCGGGACTTTCGGAGGGCTCATACTACTGAAAAATGGCGCATTTGTCCCCGCCAAACTCAGTGACGCGGACAACTTGGCCCTTGTAGCGTTCAGCGTCTTATATACCATCAATATCGCCGTCAGCAATATATCACTTCAGCTAGTCACTATTCCAGTGGGTGATGGCATATCGTGCATAAGGCAGCAGCTGACTCTGAATGTTTCAGTTTCACCAAGTAGTCCGCGCGGGGACGCCAATTTTTACCATTTTACTTTCCATGTTCTTATTCGGTACCCGTAGTAGTAATCACAAAATGGCTTCCCTAATACCCGTCATGGCCGGCGTTGGTTTCGCGTAAGTCTTTTTCGGCACTAGGGTACCTCTCCCGCTAATTTTGATTTAGGACCTATGGTGACTATTCGTACACAACTACTGGACTCGTTTTGACCGTGCTGGGAACGGTGCTTGCTGCCATAAAGACTATCTACACATCTATCCTGCAATCGACGCCATCACCAACTTCTCCACAGCCACGCATAAATTATATTGTTCCTCCAAGGCTACAGTTGCACCCGCTAGACCTGTTGACGCGCATGGCACCACTCGCCTTCATTCAGTGCGTCATTCTTGCCCACCTTACGGGAGAATTGTCTCGAGTGCGAACGTGGAGCTCGCACGAGATGACACCCGTCAAAGCGGCACTCCTCGGAGTGAATGGTTTGATCGCGTTTGGTCTCAATATTGTGAGTTTCACGGCGAATAGGGCAGCGGGCCCTTTGAGTATGACTGTTGCTGGTGAGTAGCTATTGTGGCAGATATCATGTTGCTCTTGCTAATGCGCCAGTAGCCAACGTCAAACAAGTGCTTTCCGTATTTCTTGCGGTCATCATATTCAAGCTCACAATAACGCCAACAAACGCGCTCGGAATTCTACTCACTATTGCCGGTGGGGCGTGGTATGCAACCGTTGAATATCAGGAGAAGAGAGGCAGGTGGAGGAAGTAGATCATAATTGGTGATGTTCATGCTAGAGCAGTTTATTCTTTCTTCGCTTTGTGTAGAAACGTGCATGTATCACTTGGATCCTTAGTGTACCATATGTGTAAATATACATTGGTGTGGAGTGAGACTTTACATTTCAAACGATATATAGTTCAGTAGATAAGATTCGGCACTATTTGCTAGTCTAGGGTTAACACAATTTAATTATCAACGTAGTGAACAAGCCCTCGAGCCGAGAAGCGCATTGTGTAACGTAAGTCCTGATCGCTGTTAGTGGTTCCGGTTAACGGCTGCGGCGTTTCATTTTCCAAGCTCATCCAAAATAAGTATCACGTGTCACGGTGTGGTCCTTTTTGAAAAATCACTTCGTTCGATTTGTTTTGAGGTATTTGCAAAGCCAACTTCGTACTCTTTGTTTGCTCTGTGCAAGTCCACGGGAAGTTGACGTGATTGTCATTCAAGAATCTATATGATGAATACGTCACTCGTCCACGCCACCAAGATTAATAGCGGTTCCTTTAGGAGCTCGAGAAGCATCGTGTATCCGTACTAGAGCCAGAATGGCACAGCTCTATTGATGACGAAATACCGGTGGAATGTTACGATCCCGTGGTGAGGATCGAATTTTCTGTGCATCCCGAATCATAACGCGGATGGCATGTGGCAGCCTAAATTTGTGTCACCCGTAGACTTGTACGTCCTAGCTTGCATCAGTCATATCTATTCCAGAATCATCTCTACACGGAGACGCCAAATACCGATCGGTTCGGAAACGGTCGTGAGGGCTCAGGGTACCTCGGTGAGTGGGTTTAGGATCTGTGTGCTAAACACTACCGGATCTAGGATGCTTCCCCCACTTCCCCCAACTGTACACTACCTTGCCTCTGGGTCATGGATGTTGTATGCAACTAGCTAGTCATTGGACTCGGTTGCAGCTTGCAACAGATCTTGTACTCCCACAGGTATATGTGCTCAGTAGTATTACCTTAATTGGAACGAGATGGTCGGCGCGGTTTGGGTAGTGGTAGCTCCCTGACAAGAACTTTGCAGGTTCGAAACCGCTGCCATCCCCGCCATCCTAGCGTTCCTCGCTAGCAGACCCTTATCCTAGGAGACGGGCGACTGCAACAGGTGCTCTGAACATGGTTTGCCTTGTGGCGCTCTCCTAGACGCCCTGGCTTGGGCTTTGCTTTTCCATGCCAGTCGTCAATGTAACGAATAACTATGTATTTTTACAACTGGTTCCATATTGATAGGCCAGACCTGATTTTTCACCTCTCACCGACTTCGCATGGTTTCGGAGTACTAGTGGTCAGTACAACTGCTTTCATATCGATAGACCTGATTTCATTTTATTCCACTCACCGACTCTATTTACTTGTGGAGCTCGACAAATAAAATCGTCCTGGGTATTACGATAGTTGTTCGCGGCGCATTCCCAGGAATGGCAAGCTGCGCTGTGCGCAACTGCACGGTTAGAGGCGTTTGTTTCATGGCAGCATCTCTAGTCTCCCTTCGAGTCCCTCTCCATCTCGACAATCAATGAATGAAATTATTTGAACCAGGCCATCGTCCCAACAGCTCCTCGTGATGTTTCGCCGTCAATATAGGATTCAATGCGCTCCACTCAGAGTAAATTGAAGCAACCAGGCTAGTGATTACTAGCACGACGGTACTCATACTGTTGGATGACTCGGAACATTACATACACATTTCCGCGTGAAGCCGTGCCTTTGCAGTGTTCGCTCAATAGTGACTCGACGTCGCGTGCATCGCAAAGCAAAATTTGCAATTCAAACAAAAAGATGTCAGGGCTCTATACAAGACAAGAGATACTACCGAAGCAATTAGGAGATCAGTGTACATTACACACGAGCTGCTTTGATTACATCTGCTGCTGTGAGTAGACGACCGATTTCCAAGGGTTTGCACAACGCCTGTGAGACGTGCGTGTGAGAGGTAGCTCGCGTGGGTGACCAGTGCTATAGCTCTGGTGGGCCGACATAGTGACCCATTGCTGTTTGACAGCTGCGGGGATGTGACGGCAGTTTCCCGGCATGGTCACGGTGTTGGAGTTTGTCGACGCTGTGCGAGCTCGACACGTGACTCCGGATATTTCCATTTACTATATCATTGTGGCTGAACCTTAAATCATCGGTTTTCGTAGTGCGTAGCTAGTTTTAGATACTCTACGCGTTTCTAACGGGTTCCCTGTAAAACCTGAGTTGGTATTACT
>Ga0153976_1000019_pt1 | contig 43699 bp, 51 predicted proteins | sample TSGA060MetaG_FD_104717 | JGI IMG/M metagenome (GOLD analysis project Ga0153976, IMG submission 104717) | Attine ant fungus gardens microbial communities from Georgia, USA - TSGA060 MetaG | ecosystem: Host-associated > Fungi > Mycelium > Unclassified | place: USA: Georgia, Yuchi Wildlife... | reverse complement strand
CTTGATCTCGCTTGTTAATTTCCTCACGCATCATAGCTTCCAGAGTCGAGGTTGGTGGTCTTTCAGGAGCCCCCGTCAAGCCCCTTGCCCTCAAAACCCTAAAAACCCTTCGGTCTCTCCTTCCAGCCGACATCCCTATCATTGGTTCAGGCGGTATCTGGACTGGACAAGATGCCCTAGACTTCGCGAAAGCAGGAGCTCAGATGGTTCAAATCTACACGAGCTTCGGGTACAACGGTGTTGGAACATGTCGACGTATCAAGGATGAGCTAGTCAAACTATTGGAGAAAGAAGGGAAGACATGGGGACAAGTTGTCAAAGAGGCTGTTGAGAAGCATAGCTGGAGGGAATTTGAGCCCAAGCCAACTACTATCGAACAACTGGAAACTGCGACCGAGGAGTTGAAGGTATATTTGGGTTTAGGGGAAAGAGAAAAGGCTGAAAGGGGACAAAGATCTGCTGCTCAGGAGGCGACTGGAGGAGAGGCCGAGCTGGAAGGCGCTGCACAGGCTTCCATCCTTTAGACTTGCTAGTTGGCCATCTAAGCTCGTTGATCAGATGAGAACAAGATGCGCGCATCAGGGATACATAGTTACCGTCATATCAGGCTCCTCTGAATCTCACACGTTTTCATCAGTAACCTCATGAGCATCTAAACAAATGTCAGCCCCATCCTCTCCTTCACGTTCTATACATCACACCCATGGCCAAGAGGCCTCGCCACGCACACTGATGCAAGTGCTAAAGTCAATGCACATTTCTCCAATAGTAAAGCAGCCTCCCGTGACACCTGCAGTTGATATTATGAAGGACACTATATCTACTCATCTAATTTACGGTGAACGAGACGAGTCAGGCTACGCTCGCATCTTTGATGCACAAACAAAGGTAGAACTCTCACGACACGATGATCTCTGGTTCTACGATGGAAGTCTCGTGTGCCGAGCGGAAAACGTGTTGTTTCGAGTGCACATGTCCTTGCTGGCTAGACATTCAGTGTGTTTTGAAAATATGTTAGCCATTCCACAACCGGAGAGAGAGTTGGATGAGAAGACCGGATTTGATCTGTCACAAGAAAAGGACGGGAATGCTAAGGGGAAATATTCTAAAGGAAGGATACCGATAATTGTGTTACATGATTCCGCAGAGGATGTGGAGAATCTGTTGAGGGCATTGATAGATGGGCCGTAAGCTTGCTAGTTCATTCGTGCAAGTTCTCCTCATCTCAGGCCTTTTGTTACATAGCGTTTTTGGAAATAATGATCGCGAGGACTTTCGTGTGGTATCAGGAATCCTGCGGCTAGCGACCAAGTATTTGTTTGAGTCTTTGAGAGTATTAGCGTTGGCCCACCTAGGTGTAGCGTGGCCTACGACTCTGAAAGGTTGGGAAACACGGGAAGATCGTGCGCAGTCATATGAATTGGATCACCCGCATAGACCGCGATTCTATCCTCACCCATTTGTGAGTAATTTCGTCATTCTCCTCTAGCTCAACTTGCCAGACTATTTCTCACTCAGCTCATCATAAACCTTGCACGAGAAGTAGAAGCACCGGAACTTTTGCCTGCTGCATTTTATGACATCTCACGATACGCTTATTCCCAGATATTCGAATCTGGAGACGAGGATCCATTCGGCATATTCCCTGCCCCATGCCCACTTCTATCCCCTTTTGACATGCAAAGTCTTACAATCGGGAAAGAAGCAATTCACCATATGGTCATTAACCTCATCCGAGCCATGGGAAGTAGTTTACAGAGCCGCAGATCCTCACTACACTCATCCTACAGCGGAAACAGGCGATCAAATACAGGTGTCTGTATTTCTGCTACCAGCTGCAAAAAGGATTTTTCTGAGCTTATGGATCTCGCTACACAACATTACCTGTTTGATAGAGAAAAGGGGTCATGCGACCCGTTGTATGTGGCAGAGGAGTTGGGTCAGCTGAAGGGGACAGAATTTTCGGAATGTCAAGCTTGTGCTTTGGTATTGGAGGACTGGGCTTCAAAGGAAAGGGAGAGGATTTGGAAATTGATACCGGGATGGTTTCGGTTAGAACCTGTTGGGCTATTTACTAATGTAATCTAGACTTGGATGGGTTTTTCTTGGATTTATGTATGCTGACGAATTCTCGATGCTTTTTAGTGCGTTTTAATCCATGTACTGATATTTACCACTGCCAAATTATATCGGGTTAGCCCCTACGTCCAAATGCTGACATCTAACCTCAGTAAGACCTCAGTCAGCCAAACCAAATGATCGACAAATGATCGCTGAGGATCTTATCTAATCTCCTGATCTTTTAATGTTACTCCAGTAAACCTATAGTCTTTCAAAATGTCAGATGGAGCTTGACTGAATGGAACACTGAATTCCGACCGCAGCAGATATCATAATGACAAAGACACTCATCATGCTGTTAATTTCAAACACCCTCGGATACCCGATAAGCATTTTAAAGAGCTTTCTTTGATACAAATCGCACTGAGCAGAATTTGTTTCCTTCGTCGAGGGTTGGTAAGCTTGAAAGATCCCGGTTGATATCATGCTCGTTGCCATGCGGGGCTAAAAACTGTCTGCCACACATTCTGAAGTAGCGGTGAGGTTGATGATAATCTACATTGATCTGTGAAGACCCAGTACTGGAACCATTATATTCACTATTTTCGCCCACGACAACTTCGCGCAGAATTTTTTTTCGCGTCAGTGCTTCTGTTTGCCTTCTGCTCTGCTCTGCTTGCATGATATCATGTTTCTTTCGGACGCCTTCTAATCTTCTCTAATCCGAATCGAGGTTATCATATCACAAAGCCCCTGACAAAGGAAGGATCTCAACCAAATTCGGCCGATTGAATGAGTAATCTTCCCTTCAGTTGTTCATTGATCTCCATATGTTCACATGTCAAAATTTCAAATCCATCAGTTGGATACACTTTAGGATCATCGGAGTAAAAAAAGCATGTCTCGTTTAAACTGGGCGCTTCAACTTCCAAGGAACCGAGATGTGAAACCTGACTGAGCCAAGCATATTGTGGCTGCTGCCACTACGCAGTATTGTAAACTACTCTGGGTATGTCTGAGTGGGTTGTAATGATAATGTAAGCGAGACATGGTGCAGAGAGGTGGTTCCAATATGATTTCCAAAAATGGTATTGTTACAGAAAGGGTCTGGTCTAATTTCAGCTCATGGGTTGACAGCTGGAATAGTAGAATCTATGGTCTAATCTAGGTATCGTTATCGGCTCGACGACAAGTGGGAATACAGGGGCATCGTACATGATTTTACAATGTAGCAAGATCAATGAAAGATATACACAAGATTACGAAGAAGTATACATAAGAAGATGTTTGAGGCGTCGGTTTTCGGTGCAGAACAGGGGTGTACTAGAATCGGGAGAACGCATGAGCGATACGCTCGCTGAAAGACAAGTTGAGTGGCGGAATTGAGCAGGAAAAGATAGCAGCGTACATCGTCTCAAGGTGTTGCATGGTGTCCAAGTCTTTGAGAGCATCGTGAGAAGGGTTGATACGGTCTATGGATTGAATTAGAATTGATGCAGAAGTCGATGATGATGGATTGTCTCATACCCCTGGAAGATGTCATCCGTGAATCATGCTCATTGCTTGCCACTTTGGCGACCTGTTCGACCATAATGGGGTTGGAGGGCATATTTGCAACGAAAATGGAGGCTTTGGTGGTCAACTTGATAACTGGTTATCTGCCACTTGCCAAAGGCAAAATAACAGTAACACCTACTTGTGCTGAACAACTTTTCCCTGCGATGCCGGGCATTGAGTAATTCTGCAGCAACCTCTGTAAGGAGGATCTCTGAAGGGAGGAAACAACTGTGAGGGAGTTGTGTAAGGTATATCGGGCGTCCGTATAACCGACTTATATCTATACTCGGGTGGGACTTGAGTAAGCCAATTATTATATTATATGACTTCATAATGATGATGGTTAGAATGGGGGAAGATTCAAGAGATGGACGATGGCATACCGAATTCGTGAGCAAAAATGGAGCTCAGCAAGTATGGCTTCTTTCTCGGGATATTGGTCCTTCGAAACTTGCGAGGCCTGTGGTGCCTGATGGAATCAAGGGAAAAGTCTATCATATCTTCCGCAAGCTCATGTAGAGAGTTTCAATGCCCAAATCCGTCACTCCAACTCGTAAAAGCCGATCTATGCAAACCGGGAATGTAAGTTCAAAGGAGCTGTAGATGGAGCCTCGTGACTACGATGCTACCGGGGAGACACTTCTCTCCTAACTTCCAGGAGCTAAACCGAAGGCGGCGGAGGCGAGGCGCCGATTTCGTTACGCTTATTCAATTAATCATTTGATGAAAAGGGCTTATGCTTGTACGATACGTGCTCTCGGTGACCCAAAAGTTTGGATGAAGCCCGTTCCTGATTTCATTAACGCTTGCCATGCTATGCAATCCAAGCCATGCAGGCGGACGCTCAACCGCATCGATATCGGCTCACAATGGGTTGTTGATCAGCTTTTTCAGCACAATTGAGTAGATGTCGGTCGTCACTAGACAATTAAAAAAACATCCGAAAGGATTGGCTGGAAATGGTCTATCCTGTCAAAGTGACAACAATAGAACTTCGAGAAGAACAGTGGATCAAGACTTCGACAGTGAATAGCTAGTCGTCTGGCAACGTTAGCTCTTAGGTATAAGAATGCTCTACTCGTGTTAGTCCTTGTCTCTCAAAACCCCCACTTGACTATCTTCGGTTTCGGTCTGAAAAAGAATATGGCTTTTCTTATGCCGTTCGACCTCTCGTATCTCATCCTGACACCGAAAAGAGTTCGTCTGCCCGACGGCTCGCCAACACGTTCTGTTGAAAGGAAAGAAAGGTATGTACAAAAAAGTCTATATTTACCCATCGAATCGACGATTGTCTAGGTCGATACAATACTGGTCGATGAAAGACATGAGTCGTGGTAGACCTATCGCCCACCCCAAACCAGCCCTTTCCTCGAAATTCTCATTTGATAGTGGTCCTATTTCGCCGCGTCGATGATCTATAGCGAAACAAGTCCAGCTTGGTTCAATTTCATGTTCGAAACTCCGTAAGTGTTGGATTGGTTGAATTTTGTCACTTGATATGAACCACAGATCGAAAGAAAGTTATTGGGAGTCCCTACAGCTCGCTTCCGTGGTAGGGATAATATGACGAGGGTGTTCAACTTGTATATCTTCATACCAAAATTGAATTATTGTATTTCACGCGACATCGAACGAGTTTATCAGATTAAAGGAATGAAGTAAAGGCTGCATGTAAATCTCTATAAACACAATGGAAGCAGAGCAATTATACGGAGTATACAGTAAAAACAAAGGCACAGGCATATACAGCATAAACACTCCATGCAGCTCTCTATAATGAACCCAAAGCCAGAGATAAAAAAAATGAAATAAAGTATGCAAGGAGCGCGGCGGCTGATACGTTGGAGTGTCCGGGTACCGCAAATATTAACGAAAGTGTGGAAGGTCAAAAACGCAACACAGTTCCCTGAAGAAAGACGTGAGATCAAGTGGCGAGGCGCAAATCCTCTCCATCTTTAACTCAGAGGTGTAATGGGCGAATTCGGTGAATTCGATCCATTACCAACTGAGCCATTGAACGAAGATACTGAACCTCCTGTAAACATAGCCTTGAGTGTCATGTCATTCCTCTTCTGCCTAACCCTTTCCGCCTCCTCTGCACCACCTGTCATCTTTAATTTCTTCTGCCCAACAAATTCAGCCAGCTCTACTTGCAAGTCATCAGATCGTGCAGCCAGCTCCTTCTCCCTATTCTTTTGGTTTGCTTCGATGGCCTTCAGTCGCCTTTGTGGATCAATCGATGCTCCGCGGATCTCTCGCATCACACTGTTTAATCCCTCATGTCCTTCGTCTGGCGGCGGCGGCGGTCGATATCCACGACGCCCACTTCGAGACCCACCGTGATTGACTCCTCGAAGATTCACTACTTGTTCAACGTGGCCAAAGACTTCCACCAGGGCTTTGTGATCTTCTAGCAGGTCTGCACAAAATTCTTCCTGATGTATGAGGAATTGCTGCTCTTCAACGATGTTCTGGAGTTCCTCCTCCCATGTCTTCTTCCACATCGGTTTGATTGTGTTGATATGCTCTTTTAAACTCCCCAGCTCTGTTGCCATGCTGTCAACATCGTTCTTTACGGACTTGAGATACTGGGGTTTAGGCGTAATCTGACGTTTAAGGACATCGTCTTTTATATTCTCTACCACATCCTGCAATTTCTCGACATCCGTAAGTACGTCTTGACTCCGTTTGTCAAGCTTCTGTTTTCCCGAGTCAATGAACGCTCTTGCACCGCCTACAGTGGAATTTGCAAGCTGCTTGACATTTTGTGTCTGCGTACGAAGGGTGTCCAAAGAGCCCTTTGTCTGTTTCATGAATTCGGTGTAAAGCTGTCGCATGACGCCAATATCCCGGCGTAGGTTCTGCACTTCGTCAAACTGGGTCCGCAGATCTGTAACGACTCGATTGGTATAGTCCGAATACACTGAGGCTCCAGTCATTTGAGGTTGAAGAGAAGACCCTGTGAATTGGGTCAATGCTTGCGTCGGTGTAGCATCAGGTAGCTGGTCATTGGAATTGGAAGTGAAAGATGAATCGCCAACAAATCGGGACAGTCTACGAGCAGCTGTCTGGAATTGGCGGTCGGATGGGCGTGGAACTGGAGTACTTTCCGCCAGAGGTTGAGTGGCAATACGAGAGAATTGGTTGGATGTTCGTTGATTCTGTGTGATCGCAGCCCGAAGGTCCTTGATATCTTGATGTAGGTTGGATATCTGCGAGTCAATGTGCTGTTTGATCTGATCGAGTGCTAGAAGGTTCTGTTAGGTCGAATTATGAATAAGTATAGTAGCAACTCACGTTCGATGTTGAGTGAAAGCAGACATTTCTCTTTTACCTCATCAACATCCTCCAATTCATACTGCACACCACTCGCAGGATCACGTATGTAGATTGCCGGAAAATTCTCCAATCCAGGATTATAAGCAAACTTGTCAACGAATAATACACGCAAACCAGCAAATGAAAATCCAGGTTCAATGGAGATTTTTTTGACTTCACGACCCAGCTGAAGGAATACAGATATTTTGCTCGAAGGAGTGCTAGGAACAGGTTTTGAAACCGATTCTGCAATGGTTTCAAGCTCTGGGGAGGATATCATCGTAGGTAGAGGGGGCACAGGAGGAGTTACGGGTCTCGATAACGATTTGGAATGTTCTCCCATCTCACTCCCGTCTTCATCATCAACTTCTGCAAGAACAGCTAATTCCCCAGATGTGAGTGCATTTGAAGCAGCCAAAGAACGACGATTCAAATTTCCGCGCAGTGATTTTCGAGCACTATTGTTGCTCGTGATTTTAGAGATATTGTATGTCGAAAAACGTTTGGAGGCACGGCGTTCGAGGACGTCGCTCTTCTTGAGTGCTGCCAGAGAATCGGCTACAGCGGGCATAGTTTCAATCGGAGTTGATTCGGCTTGTTGGGATGATGCCTCATTTAGTTGTTCTGTGGCTGCTTCAGGACTCGATGGCTCCACAATAACCGGAGGCGTCGCTGGAACTGGCTTATCAATGAGGGAATATCTTTTGACACTAGCAGGTACGAGCATTGTTGCTGGAGAAACATTTGATTCGACTGGTAACTCAGGTAGAGGAGCTTCAGACAACTCGAAGGCAGTTGAAGGCCCCTTGCGGTGTTGCAAGGATATGGAATCATTTGTTGATGGGGGAATTGGGGGCAGGGCATCGGGAGGGTATTGTTCGGGAATCCTTGGAGCGAAGCCACCCACAAACATTTGTTGCTGCTCATCGGCGCTGGCAGGCAAAGCTAAGCTTCCTTGCGAACTCTGCGATGTTACATCTCTTCTCCTTTGTGACGATTGTGCACTTCGTCTAGTGCTATCCCTTTGTATCGAGCCGTCTTCTGTCGCACTTGCTGTTCGTGACTCCGACCGATATCCCACTTCCCTTCTGTTTCGTGAATGTCGAATTTCTGTCTTATCGGATCCGTCCGGTTGGCGGCGATGATCCGTCATGATTTTACGATATATTGTCTGCTTTTCTCGTAACCCTTGCAGCAGATTGGTGATAATCTTTCGGACATTAGGGAGATATATTTCTAGATTTTCTGCAGTCGCTTCTTCAGAAAGACATTGTTCAAGTACAACCCGCAGTTCATCTGGTACTGATACCAATTCCCTGTGGGATAGTGTTGGACTGGATGATTTATCCAAGTTGCAAAAACTCACGACATGTCGATGTTAAACGAAGCAAATGCAGCTACTGCAGTGTTGAAGTCATTTCCAAAGCGAACGTACACATCGCTGACAGCGTTCTCATCTATCCTCTGTTCACTCCACCGGGTAAGCGACTCAAGAAGAGCTTTGATTGAGACTAGCAAACGGGTAACAGCTGACTCCATGGCGGGCTATGTAATGTAACAGGATTAATGAATGAGAAAGTGCAAGTATGAAAGACTAACATGTGCCCTTTCTCGTGCCCTCTCGCGCTGAGAATGAGTGGAAGATATCGAGTGAGTGTCCCGTCTTGAAGGGTGGCTATGAGAGGAGCCTGAGTGTTGCGGTCGTATCTGTGCTGCTGTGGACATTGCGAACGTAGGGTAGTGAGCTTAAGATGCTCCGGAGAAGAGAAAGATAACAAGGATTCCGGCGTTGATCTGGCGTATGTTACCCGTGGGAACATGCTTTCTTTTGTGATGTATTCTCCGTCACTAATAGTGTGTATTTCTGTGTGCATATTCATGTGTAAAATAAATCAATTTAGATTATATGTATTGGGGAGGGGGAGCTGCTCCAGGCCCAGCAAGTATCATCTCATCCACAATATCGTCATGTTCAGTTCGTTTCCATGTTTTGATCGTCTCTCCATAGTCCGAGATATCAAATATGCGGAAGCGACGATCAAACCTGCATAGGAAATGAGATTGAGCCATCATGATAGTCGTTGTGTTGACGTACCCGAGCTTTCCATATCCAGAAAAGGAGCTAGAGAGGACCAAGCTCAGTCCATGCTAATCAAGGATGCATCAATCATGCTTACCTTCCACCACCGAAACATAGCCAAACGCCTTTAACACGACGACAGTTCTCAGTGACTGTCATTTTCCGTCAGTGGAGCTAAAGACTTTTGGTAGCAAGGATGCTTACTATGGCAGTGTCCATTAACAACAGCTTTAACTTCGAGAGCATGTCCATTCGCTGCATGATCATTCTCCATGGCTTTAAGGATACCTTTCTCGAACATGCCTCCATTCTTCTTGGCGTTTCCGGGATCTTCTTGCCCGCTAATGCCGACGTCGAGGGGTTTCTTCGATTGTAGGACAATATCTGGAGGAGAATAAGCTTCAGGTCTATATAAAGAAAGTCAGTGGTGTGCTCCTTATGAGGATTGACAACACACAATGGGATATGGAAAAACATAAGTGCGTTGGGTTTAGCGAGACGTCTGTTTGTTGAGGTGAGTTGATCTTCTCCTTGTTCGTATCCAAAGCCTTCTGGTTGAAACGGACGTTCGATCTGAGCTATTGAACCAGATTCTTGGAGGAACCAGCTAATTTGCGACTGATCGGGTCAGCATTAGAGTTGCGCCTTGTATTCAGATAATGATTGAGACCTACGTCTCTGAAATAATCATAATTTGTAGGAGTAAAGAACCCGAACCAATCGAACCAGCCTTTTGAGTAGCTTCCAGAGTCAAGGAAGTACAGCGTGAAAAGATGTGTCTTTGAGCTTAGCAGAGAGGACCGGTTACTATTAGGAGGTGGCCACGTTCAAAGCGACTTACGGATCTGCACTTTTGACTTTCAAGACGTAATTTCCAACCCCATAAACATCCTTCGGTCCCCGCTCCACCAAGCTGTACGGCAGTGCTTTCATGAGCATCACCTGTGCCTCTTTCCTAACACCGTCCTCCTCGTCATGGTTCCCAAATACGACTGCCCAAGGTATATGGTGCTGGTAGACGACCTTGGCGAATTTGGCGAGAACTGACATTGGATCCCAAGATGTGCCTTGACCATTCAGCTGGTCACCAGTAAACACTACAAGGTCGGGCTTTTCAACGTCGAGGACATGAGAAAGAAATGACATGGTCGCATTATCCCCACCACCAGTACAGTCAATATTGGTGTCTCGACAGGCTCCAGGAGAGACAGAGAAGTGGAGGTCGGCTACTTGGAGGATCTTGTATCTTCCATCTCTCGAGAAGTGTAGAGGCTGAGCCCGGGGTGGTACTGTACATTCGAGTCAGTGAGTAAGGCTACAGATCTATGAGGTAATTCACATTTGAGTCCTCTGCGAACCGAGACAAAGACATCTTCCACCTTGTTGTGGCCAATTGTAGTTGGGGGTTGGAGCTTTTCGAATCCATACCAAGGATCATCATTGCCAAAATCAACGTCAATCTCCGTGACAATATTTTGTTTCTCCTTAGGAGTCATTTCACCGGCAGTCTTTCCAACATGATACCAGAGGTATAGCGGTGCTGCACGAATGACGCCAGCTCGGAGAGACAAATTAGCCTTCTTCCAGCCATCCAGAGGATATGGTTCTTCTTTGTCTGGAAGTAATCTGATGTCGGTGATTAGATTGACATCTTGACGACGAGTACGTCTGTAATAAATGTTCTGAGGAACGACTCATCAAAACCACGGGTTTGATCCGTGAATGGTAGTACTTACGAGCCAACCTGCTACAAGGCCAGTTTGCATGTTCAGGTTAGGTTCTACTCGAACCCACCTCCCCTTTATCGCGTCTTGTTCACTTGTACTATCTGGAAAACACAGCGAGCTAGCTATCTCAGGATCTACAACGCATCGGGTAACAGTTATTTCTGATACTATCTCCGGCGCCAATTAATTACATTTGTCGAGAAAAAGAACGGGATAGCTTACACCCAGTGTTATGAGGTAGCAAAGGATTCCAAGCGTCGAGGGGGAAACTAGCGTAATCAATATTGTCCGGTGTTGTAGTCACATTCCACCAGTCAACGTCAGTGGAGGTATCGCCAGTACTGGGGGTTGCATTGGAACCGCCTGTAGAAGAATTTACCGTTACATCTACAGATTCCCAAGCTTGCCATCCCATTCGTTGGATAATTCCGGGGCCAGGAGTAGGCTTATATAGGATGAAGATCCATGTAAGGAGGAAACAGAAACCAACAACGGTTGTCACAGGCACACAGACCGAACGTATGCCACGGAAGCAACATAAAAATGATATTGCCATTCCTGCAAAGTGGTTTCCACCGAGCGGCAGAGAGAAATGGACCAGTGGCCAAGATAAAGGAGAAGCTTGCTAATTTACGTGGTGATCATGTGACAGATACTGAGTTTCTGTACGACGTTCTCAACCTACCTGTTGAATGCAATCACTCTGTCGTGTGCTTGGCTCAATTCGTTTATATTCAACAGGGCAACCTCGAATAGCAAAACTCCATCCTGAAGGTGCTCTTGTAGCCCGAACGCTCTCAACACCCCTTGCTGTCCGTCGTCGCCGTGAAAAGAAATTTTTATCCGCTCCCGGTGAAACTGACGCACGTTATGGTTTGACCCCCACCGACAAGAGCACATATTTCAATCGTCTTCGTGCAGGCTATCTTGGAGCGAACCAGAAAATACCTCTTTCAATGACGAAGTGGGCAGAGCAGCGAAACGCCAGGAGGTCTCGTCTTCGCGGTGTCCGGTTGGCTGCGGATGCACAGGGACAGAAGGTGACCAAAGTCGTTGGTCAACCTGTATACCTTCCAAATATCATTTTTCGTCTTGTCCGGAATTACACCCCTCCTGGCCAACCTTACAATCCCTATGAAGCTACTTTCCGTATACCCCACTCCGTCACTAAAACTGACATCCGCTCCTACCTCCTCGCTGTCTATGGTGTCAAAACCACCTACATCCGTACCGATAATTACTTTGCACCTGAGCCTGGACGGTTTTCACTTACTCGAAAAAAGGTGACTCACAAGTCGTATAAACGTGCTGTTGTTGGGCTTGTAGACCCCTTTTACTATCCCCACCGTGTGGAGGATATGACAGAAGAAGTGCGGAGGGATCATGAGATATGGGCTGAAAAGCATTTCCGGATCGGGGAATCGCGTATCAGAACCAAAGTTGAGTTGTTGCGATTATCCAAGAAGATGACGTTAGAGGCACCATACGCTACGAAGCGGTCGCATATCTTGCGTCTGATCGCAGAACGGAAACAGAAGAGAGAGGGCCTGGTTTCAGAGATCGCGGGAGAGTGGAAAGATATGAGGGAGAGGGGAGAGCCGATTACTTGGGGAGAGAATCCCTTGCAGTCGCCCCCGGTAGAATCTTCATCGTAACTCTGCTCTAAACACGACTTTTATTTTTTCTGAAATCTAAAGAGAATAATCTATTCTTAGATACACTGGTGTTATATAGAGGTCATGAGCAGTGAGAACGGTATAAGCCGGAAGCATGGTGCACGTGACCGTGATCATTTTTGTTTATACAAAGACGTCGATCACATTTATCTTTATCTTTCTCCTTCCATGCCCACGCTAGCTCTCGCATCGAATTTTTCTCCTCCTTCTTCGCCTGGCTCATGCGTTGACTCTTCTCCTCCCTCCTCCCCACTACTAGATCCCGTGAATTCACCAAGTCTTGGCAAACTGGCAGACCCATTTGCAGCAAGCTTCAATTCGACTTCCCGGCAGTGTGAGAAATCATCAAAAAGGCGAGCTGCCTTCGCATCGCTACCCTTAGCACTAAAACGCGCTCGCCAACATCGAAATGTTGACAATGAGAATCATCAATTTGATGCATGTATGCCCTTGCCCCTGTATGTTCAAGCATCACCGAAGCAGGAGAAGTCTTCTCTCCAGAAAGAGTTGGAGGAATGGGACAAGGTAGACGAGAATATCTACAAGTATGGACTAAGAATTATCGACGTTGCGTGGGTCGTTCCCTGATACGCAGAATGTCTTTGCCTGACTAAGGGTGATAAGCGACCGTCAATTTACCCACATACCAGATAGTATCATCAAAACTATCAAGTGTATTGTCTGTATACCAGCTTCCGATCTCATGACTTTAGAGATGACAAAAATGAAAGCAGGCCACAGGGCCTTTGTCCGGTCTCAGACTGCTCCTGCATCCACAGCCGGAATCTTTCGAGCTTTAGGGGAAAAAACACGTAGTACAGATACAAATTCTGCATGCATACGTGATAGTTTGACTCTGATTCTGTCCAACAACCTGATTACGAAATTACCTCGCAAACTGTGGGATCTAGAGCGACTAACGGTACTGAGTTTGCGTGGGTAGTGCTTTGCGTTTATTTACACCCACAGTGAACTTACGCCTTTCTGTAGGAGCTAATCAATTGACGGTTCTGCCTCCTGAAATATGTCTCCTCCGAAATCTTGAAGATCTGAATATCGCAAACAATAAATTGCAATATGTGCCTTCGGAACTATTGACAATGTCTTTGCGGGTGCTCAATCTTCACCCTAACCCATTCCTCCCACCTCCCAATTCCGATGATCGGCCAGTGAGTGCGACCGAAACCGTCATTCCAGGTCGTGTGATTCCTCTCACAGAGATGTTGTATCGTGTTCTCGTAGCACCAGCCCCATCGACGCTCTTCTCAAAAGGAAATCCTGATTCGTTCCTGTCTTCCCATTATGACCTTCCTCTACCACCGACATGCTTGTTACCACCTCGAGTTACGGAGACACTCAATGCCTGCATTCCTGGTTCCGTTTGCCTCAGTGACCCAATGTCCGAGGCACGAGATGACATCAGTATGGGCATTTGTGGAAACCCGGATCATCAAGCAGCTGGTTGCCTCTTCGTCAGGCCAGCAGAACAAAGATTGTCTTGGGAGAGAACTATTGCTGGACAGAATGCAGGTGGGATGGTCCCTGTTCTATGGAGAGGCTGCGGACACGGATGCTTGGACTTCTTGAAGCCAGAAGTAGAGCAAGGACAGCTAGAGACAGAGGAGGCAGAGGATATTGATATGGCTGTGGACGAGGTCAATGTTGTGAGGGAAATTGAACTGAGAGGATTTGATGATCTGGACTTTGATTAAATATATTAGGACATTAATCAGTCATTTGCAGACACACTGTACATTATTCAATGCTCGCTTTCTAAAGATTCAATTGTTCTGTTATCCAAAGAACAATACAATAACAACTCTGGAACCGTGGACTGTGTTCGTACACCGCGTAATAAATTGTTGAGTTAAAAAAATAACAACTCTGGACAGAAAAGTGGGATCATCAGAAGCTACTAATCAAGCCTCTTCCCATAACAAAAACTGACAGCCGGCGTGGAAGCCTCATCTTCAGTTTGTTTATAAACGTTCATCCGATCGAGTGAGGACCCGCACAGTCGTCATAATCATAGCCATCATAGTAGCCGATAATGGTATCACATTCTCACAACGGTCTCTCTCTCTCTTTATCCTACCGCCTCCATTCCCATCGGCGTTCAAGTGACAACCAACAACAGCAACATATTCTCACAACGATCTCTTTTCAACCGCCTTGATACCCCCATCTGTGTTCTCAAGTGGCAGTCCAGCGCCTGAAGTCTCTTCCGGTACACACCACCGGCAAATCATGACTCAGCCGCAACCTGTGCAGTGGAACCTATCAACCGAGTCAAAGTATCGTTATCAAATTTCACCCACAGGATGCTTGGAGTGCGATACCACATGCATTGATATGATGTGTTCGTCCTCTGGCCATCTTACTTCTCAGTGCACAGATCAGTGTATCGTCGCTGCATGCAGTGATCCTGAACACAATAATCTGAGCTCCACCTACGATTTTATCTGCAACGAGGAAAATTGTATTGATTGCAGTGGATTCGACACCTTCGTAAGTTCTCTGTCTGCTTGAGCGCTTCCACGGCGCCTCCTAAAAAACTTTTTTTCAAGCTGCGGTGTTGTGATGGGAATGATTCTTGTCGCATCGTCCAGAGGCAACCAACAGTTTTTATGCAGCAGCACTTGACGCAACCTCAAGGCAGTAGTAACAACAACTGGAGCCTTTTACCTCACGCACTTCGTGAAAATTGTCGAAAAGACCACCTGGAGGTGTCTTCTACTAGCATTTCCACCCCCACTAATGGAATTTTTACGCCAGCCGCAAGTAGGAGCGGCAACCCACTCATCTGTCCTTATCGATCATCGTCATCGTCATCATTGCCATCGTCCATGGCGACTCACACCCCAACTCATCCATTTTCTCCCCTCCAAAACCAAGCTCAACAGACACAGTACAATGTGCCGCAGAGCCGATATACACGAACCAGTGCATTGTCACCCTCTACTTCCACTTCTCTATTTACATGTATGTGGGGGGGCTGTCGGGCGCAGTTTCCATCCCTTGCAGAGCTTGTTGGTCATGTTAATCTGTCACACCTACGTTTCCCGATGGATACAGACGTTTCCACGAACCGTGGTGCCAACCTGACTGAGACCCAGACCCAGATGCCTATCCAGGTCGACGATGCAATTCGAGTACCTTGCCTTTGGGGTGACTGTACCGAGTTTCTTCTGCCTGAGCAGCTGACTGGGACATCGAGTAACAGCACTGAAGATATCATGCTCTCAAGTCTTGCTAGTCATCTTTTCCAAGATCATCTTGGCCTGCAACATTCTAGTGGTGGCATTCCGAATGATGACCTCGACGTTGAGTGTCTGCTTGCAGAAATGACAAGTCGACAGCAATCACAAAACCAGGAAAATGGAGCATTTCAAGGGTCTCACAATGGACAAAATGCTCCTGATATTAGGGGTGTCGTCGTTTCTGGGGATACGAAACCAATTTATAAAGCCACCACAGATTCTGCACCGCATTCATTTATGCAAGATACCAACATAGTTGCTGCATCTTCATCCCAAACTCCTACAGCTATTGGCTCTCCAGCGACTTCAAGTACAGAAATTGAGGGGTATACATGTTTATGGAAATCTTGTGGAGTGTCATTTGAGACATGCGATGACTTGATGTCGCATATGTCGGCTGTGCATGTTGGCAGTGGGAAGCCACAGTACGATTGTTATTGGGAAGGGTGTATGAGGAATGGAACAAAGGGATTTTCGAGTCGACAGAAGATCCGTCGGCATCTTCAGGTTTGTCTGTCCAACATAATTACCGATTCTCGTTGATTTCTTTATCGCCCAGGCACATACGGGATATCGTCCTTTCCAGTGTCCTGAATGCTTACAGAATTTCTCAGAGGCAGCGACACTTCAACAACATAAAAGGCGACACACGCAGGAGAGTAAGTGTACTCCTGATATCAGGACGTATACTTGCTGATTATCAACTCCAGAGCCTTACAAATGCGATTTCCCTGGTTGTGGAAAATCTTTTGCAATCACGGGTGCTCTGACGATTCACAAGCGCGTTCATAATGGACATAAACCCTTCAAGTGTATATACTGTAATAGGTACGCGGAACGTCGGTTTCTTGTCTGTCCGACGTCGGAAAACTAATGACAATCATCGACAGGGGCTTTGCGGAGTCGTCAAATTTATCAAAACATGTGAGCAGGCTATGACCACCTATCAAGAACAGTTTGCTGAGGATCGTTGCGACTAGCTGCGTACCCATACAGGAGAAAAACCCTACGTCTGTGCTGAACCCGGTTGCGGCAAAGCTTTTGCGCGTCCCGATCAGTTGACTCGGCACGCAGGGGTACATCGAAAAAGGGTTCCTACTATCATTCTAGGAGTCTGACTTCACTCTGACTACACTCGCGCATGCTTATTTCCTTGTGTTTACTAACAACATCATGGTTTCATAGTGTCAATTCTATACTAGATATTATAGCTGTATGTCGCTTATGGAGTCTGTAGCAATACAATCTTCAGAGAAATCTACCCAGGATACGGTGCAAATTAATGGATAAGTGTTTGACGAGCGTACAATAGAGAATATGAATATCTGGTCAAGAACAAGGTATCGATTAACAATGTCAAAGAATGAACCATCGGAGATTTGCTACAGCAAGCATCCCATCTTCAAGTACTCGGGAGAAGGCGGTCTTGAGGTTGAATGAGTTACAAAGTTCGTAGATGATCTACTTCGCAAGGCCAAAGGTGGTTTCACACCCATAATCCGGCGTGTCGGTATAGCTTTTCCTAGAAATTGGGATCGTTAGTCGACAGATCCGACAGCAGATGGGGAAACACCTACCCAATCGCTTCAAGTCATCATAGCCAATAACGCGTATTTTATCATAGGCAGGATTCACAGACGCACCCTCCTCTATAGCAACGAGGTCAATCCGGTTCTGATACAGAAAGTCGTCGCTGAGCTTCCATGGTGCTTCAGGAATGACTTCGTCTACCCAGCGGCAGTGCCTGACCAACTCGTATCTTTCTTCTTCAGGTACTGAAATACCGTAGCCGTGTTGTCGAATAGTTTGGTCAGAGAAGACACCAACTAGAATGTGAACCTTGGGAAACGAGAGTTTTGCTTGTCGAAGGTGAAGAGCGTGGCTGTCGTTTTGTATCCCAGAGCACGTCAACTCTGATGTTTGATTCCCTCGAAGTAGGATTCTAACGAGTACTCACCTGACGGTAAAAGAGTCAAAAGAACCATCCAAATAGATGCGGAGGACCTTGTTTTCAAAAGTTGTGTAACGTTCTCCGAGATGTTTCTTAACGTATTCCTGAATCTGAGAAGCAGTCCATTTTGTGGCTTCTATCTTTTGACTCGAAATCGAACAGGGTTCCGGTTCCCATACAGTTAAGTTGTGAGCATGCAGATCGTAAATGCTGGCCTCCAATGAAAAATCGCCTGGGTTGGAGATGAGGTCGTAGTCTTCGTCAATGAAAGACGAATCCATGTGGGACTAACGAGCTCGTACGGTTTTGACGACGGTGAAGACAGAAAAAAAAGCTGTCATGCTTTTAGAATCAGGGAAGCTAAATTACCTATTAATGATCACAACGTGATCCCATCAGAGGCTATCACCAAATTAAGAAATGATGAACCTTGTTTTGGTAATCGTGCGTGATGTTGCTGTTTGGTCGTCTGGAAACTGGCTCTGGTATACACTTTCTGATACAATTGGATGTTTGCTGTGGATCTTTTATTTGACAAAAGGTTCTTTCGAAACTAACTAGGGTGGGCCCAAAATCCAAAGTTGAGAAAGTTTTAAGACACTATATCTGCTGAGAAATTTTCTAAGGAATATTTACAATATTCATGATGTCCCAGTGCTACTGGGTATTCCTTAGAATTTTTCTCAGCAATAATTGTATTGGTGACATGCTTTATTCTTTTTATTACTTCTAATTGTCTTCTGATCTGAAATCACAACAAAACTAGGCACAATGCACAAGTCAAGGTTTTTGTTTGCCTTCTGTTGTCCTCATGGGTAACCTCATCCATGGACAGGAGTCCTCAAGCATGAACCACATGAACCACATTTCATTTTGAGGTAATACTATTCTTGATAATCCTACATGTCATCAGAAGGCAATACACTGTCTGCCTTTGGACAATAATAAGCATTGTAGTGGTAAATAGTAAACTCCGTCACACCCGATCCTATTTTTAAGATAGCTCAGGGCACCTCTATTTCGCCCTGAAATCGCTTTTGTCGTAAAAGAAAAGAGGGAAGGAATGTAAGTTCCTGGTGACTTAATTTGGTCCCTGATAATCGGTATCTTTTGCGTGTATTTCGGAGCGAGAAGAACACGAGAGTTATGGAGCCCACCGACATGCATGTTTGTTGCTCTGCTGTCGGATTCTTCCGCCTCTCTTTGTTGTCGTGACCATACTATACTGCCGGAATTCGCCAGCTGCCATCGAGTTGGCTACGATCCTAGCTTTGACCAGCCAGATAAGAAGCGTTTCTTGTCAAGTTACCTTTCCATCTCCTTGAGTACCATTCTGATGGTTGTGAACAATGAAGCTGATAGCATGAAGAAATTTAATATGTTCCTGGACGACTATCAGAAAGAACGGTTGCTGGGTAAAAAGTAATAGAATTCTGATGTTCTTTGGGTCGAGACGATCGAAAAGCCTTGTGGTATTAATATTGTCGAAAGATCTGCAACTAGTAGATCGAATGAAAAAACCAGAGCCATTCTATAGTTACTTCAACAGCGAATTACGTGTAAATGAGTAATAAACGAGAACCCTGACAGGATGATACTGAGTCGGGGGTATAAGATCATTAGGAATACGAATAAGGTGGATTCAGTTTCAAGGTTCGTATTAGTTTTCAGTCTCTCCAAAGAATATACCCGTAAAATATTTATGCAGCCATTGTTCATCTTGAACAATGGCACCAACCATTCCATCCGGACGTATAACGACAACACCGCATATCTGTCCAGGAGCATATGCATCGTGAGCATGCCCATCACGATCCTCCAGAACAAAGTCAGCATCTCGTATGTCAGCATCGGATACAGCTAATCGTCCACGAGGGACTATTATCACCGAGCGCACCGTCCCAGCCGGGCAGGATCTAAGATATCTCAAGATAGACTTTGGTTTCTTGAGTTGAGAAAAGATGAGAATCGTGTGGTAGTGTGAGCTGAAGATTTGGAAAAGGCTGTAGGTTGATAGAAAAAGGGATGAAGCTGAACGATCTATGAGGCTTGTAGCATCGGGTGCGCGATCACCGGCGCAAAGAACACCATCGATAGTACTTCCGTAAGAGTCGACACCAACATCAATGTCATCCTCTTCATTGTCGTCAAGAAGGTAGCCATAGGGATCGTAGTAATCAGCTTCGTCACGAGCTTCGAGAATTTGGCGCTCGTCACAGACAATGGAACTCCATCGGTAGTTGATGCCAAGCTGCAGGAGACCTGAGTCCTTGTTCCAGCCTTTCTCGTGGCCATCTTTGAAAGTTTGATCGAGCATTTGAGTGGTCTGATTGAGCACTTCGGCTATGACAGGACGACGTTCCTCGGCATAGGTTTGGAGAAGGCTCGAGGGTGCGAGTTGTTTGATGACCAGAGCCAATTTCCAACCGAGATTGAAAGAGTCTTGAATTCCGGTGTTCACTCCCTGACCACCAGTTGGACTATGAACGTGTGCTGAATCACCGGCGATGAAGACGCGACCGACGGAAAATTGATCCACCATCCGAATATTGGGTCTAAGAATACATATGTGAGTGTATGAACCCGCGATGGTACGACCAAACTGACGTGTACTGAGATACCCACGGACAATCACCTAATACCAAGTCTTTGCGATTGCCGGTATGCTCTTTAATAACTTCTTTGAGTCGATCTAGGTTATGAATAAGCTCGGACTGCTTGATATTTCTTCCTGCGATGAGGAAGTTGAACAGGCCGGGTTCTTCTGTTCCCCGGAGGCTGACCCTAGAGATGACTGAGAAAACTGTTGATTGTAAAAATGCAAGAGAAAGACATACATCGTGGATGATTTGTCTCCCCACATGTGCCAGAACTAAGTTGAGGGAATGAGAGGTTTGTTGGGTAGGTAAGGTGTGGAATGCGTGCCTTTGGCGATAACCCCTTAATCTTGATGTCGCCCACAACAAAGTTTTCAACTGTTCTTGTCTCCCCAGCGAAAGGTAATCCAAGTTGTTTCCGCACAACGCCTCTCGCTCCATCAGTCCCAACCATATAGTCAAATGAAGCAATTTCCTCTACCCCTTCAGAGTCGGGATCCATTCCCTTGACGCGCAACTTTGCCTCCACATGGTCATCGGTTTGCGTAAATGATACCAGCTCAGTCCCGAGTTCTACGGTACAACCAAGTCTAACCAGAGTGGCGTGGAAGATTGGCTCTAGTCGATCTTGGCCCAACATGACAGGATTTAACTAATGATATTTGTATCAGAAGTCCCGGAGCTGGTGCTTGAGGCGACATACAAAAGGATTGCTTGGAGTGGGATCTTGAGCTTGATGCATCTCAAATTCTAGGACATGTTCTGTCTCTTCCCGCTCGTATCTGCGGGCAAGGGGTACGGGAATAGAGAGTTCCAGAACTTCTTCAATGATTCTGATGGTAGTGAAAAGTTCCAACGTGCGTGGCTGGGTTGACAGATAAATAGACAATTCAAGACCGAAGAGTTTGAGGTCTGACCATGATTCCAGCGCCGCGCTGCCCGAGACGGGGTCGAGAATTTTTCTCAACGATGCGCACCGGGATGCCATTTTGGCCTAATATGATAGCAAGGATCAGACCGGCGGGACCTCCTCCTACCTATTGAATATCAAAGATAGTTGTCAAGCCAAAGCACAGGTCAAACGTACGACGAGGACTTTCGGGGTCGGGGGAGTCATGACGGGTGGGAGAGAGGAAGGAACAATGAATGATTGAAAGGCTCCAATTTATGCTTTTGCAAAATCCAATAGAAGAGGATCATAATGAATGTCACGGAGATACTCAACAAAGGCGACAATGTAATGTAATTTGCGTCGTGATTCGGGAGGGATAAAATTCATCCGCCCTGCCAAGCCTTTGATGCGATCTTGTCACATGTTTTCAATATTTTCAATGAGATTTAAAAGTTTCTAAGATTCTGATAGTGTTATTGACTTGCAATTACATCCTTGATCAGGAGCTGATGTTTCCCTGGTCGTGATACAACAATATTTTGGGGATGTTGACTGAATACCCGGATGTGCCTTAGATGGTCAACATAGGAGACCTCCTTCTGGTCCCATTGTCGGAAAAGATGCACATTCACAGGGTGGGTCAGATCGAGAACCTCTGACAAGAATCGGTCAGAGCAAAAGCATATGATAAATGTGGCAGAGATCATACCTATTCCCGTCCTGTACAGCTCCGACTCGACAAGCTTCGTGTCTTCTAGTTTTGTTTCCTTCACACTCTTTGGTCTCCCCTTCCTCCTGGCTGCTCTTTCTTGTTCTAGCTCTTCATCATTCCTTGCCAACATGTCACGAATGAGGCCATGGAGTTCCTCTAGTGATAGAATGCCATGGTCCGGAAGGGCATGGAAGAAGAAGCCGTACATATCGGCTAGCACAGGTCGTTAGTGTTAGTGAAAGTACCGATGGATGCCTACCTTGAGAGCCATGTTTCTGAGAGCGTTTTGAGCAATAGCTACTGTGCTTGTCCTTGCGAAGGGCTTTCCGTGCGAGCTGGTGTGCTTTTCTGGAATCTGGATGAAAAGCCTTGTTCTTGTTTGCCTTTGCAGATTTTGTAGATTGAGAGGGGGCCATGAGGAGAAGACAAATGTCCAGGGGCGTGGGAATGATGGGAACTGAAAGGATCGTGAGAGCTGTATCTAAAGTGGACAAGACGGTTAAAATCTGCTTTTTGCCATGTCTACGCGTGAAGCAGATCGACTTACATCAGCCCAGCAGACTCTGGACAGTATGTTTTTGTTTTTTTGACACTCTGCGTATGTGAAATATCAGCAGTTCTGCATGACATATCGCAACTGCTTAACACGCAGCTGGACAAGGAAACCCTCGCCACATGCATTGGCATGATTGAGAGCGGGGTTAATCCAGAGGCGCTCGCTGTTGGTTTGTTTTTCCGACACAAGGACGCGGGTACTGATGGGCAGACGGCAGGCTGTCATCCTTGAGCTCCGTCGGGAACATGCCGCGCAGAACATGAGCGGCACCGGGAAGACCAGATAGTAATAGTAATAGTAATAAGACAAAAAACAAGTAGCCAAACTCAAGTAATTAATTATTGAAAGCGTGATACCGGTCAGCGGAGTTCTTCCTTCTCCAGCTCGTCTCACACTCTCATCACCGGGTTTCATCTGGGCTTTCTTAGTGTCTTTGTTGGCTTTCCTTTTACTCTCTTCGTCCCCTGCTTACCCTGGTCCTGTCCCTTTTATCAGTAAACATACAGGTAATCGAAACTTGACATGGCTGCACGAACTCTCCAACCCTCGGAATATGAAATCCAGAGAGAAGTAGAGGCTTTGCGTGACATAAGGCGCCGTTCAGCTGCCCCTGGTGCCCTTACGATTGACCCAGACCTCCCCAATCCATCATCTCCAACCTCTCCAACAGCCAGAACACGGCCTTCTGGATCTCCCACGTCTCCCCGCAGGTCAACCAGTAATTCATCCTCGAGCTCACACGACAGAAGTTCTTCCGATCGCAGCAGCCATGGCGCTCATAGTGCCGAATCCGACAACGCACAAATACCCTCTAGCGTAGATGATCCTTTCCACCTCTTCTGGGTCCCTGCGAGCGTCCATCCAGAGATTGCACCAGCAGAGTTCCGTGCCTTTATCAAGGAACATGCGAGAGCTATCCCTCCGGATGGCACTGAACTCGGTCGATCAGTCTCCTCTTCCTCCACTTCTGGCATTGGACGCAAACGTTCTATGCTCAGAAGGCAGTATCAGCCCCGTGAAAACGACGGCATTGAAGAGGAAAAGGTCGTCCCTCTCCGCCGCAAGCATAGTTATCTCTACAATCCAGTACAACTCTCATTCGATGACCTTCAACGACTTGAACAACTTGCCGAGGAAGCATCTGAAAATGATGACTCCTCGAGACTGCGAAATGTGCTCCGGAGGAGCCTCAGTTTAACCCTCTCTTCCTCAAGTTTGTCACCTACTATTGACTCTATCGATTTCATTTCCTGATCGTCCTATCTCCACTCTAGTTATCGATAGAGACAACGTACCAGAAATGGGTGACGAAGCCGACGCACCTATCATTGTACCTCCACCTGGACAAATCCTCCGTCGTGCTGCTCGTACCAAGATCAGAAAACAGAACCTTCCTGGAGATGGCGGTGGTCATCGTTTCGTAAGTAGAGGCGTTAGGAATGCGACGTTACAAACAGCGGAACAGCGCAATTCGAGTGACTTCTCTTCGAGTGATCATGGTGACACTTCTATGGAAGCTGATGTCCCTCTGCAACACTGTCCAACTCTCTCAGACGATAGTTTTCCAATTCAGCATCTGGATTCATATATTGAAGAGGCTTCATCTATTTTTGATGCTTATGCACGAGCGGACGGCGATACTTTGAGTCAATTATCGCCACTTTCCTCTGATGATCCTACCGACTTGCAACCTTCACAGGAAAAATTGCAATTACCAATGCTCGAGATGCAACCCTCTTTCCTGGATACTCTTGGTCCCACCCTCCATCAACCCCAACCGCACCAGATTCTATCGCTTCAGTTGCCTATCGAACCTGAACAGTCCCGGTCACCTTCCCCTTCTGGTGAAGGACCCCTTCATGAGAGCCTACCTGAAACTGAACTGCCTTCTTACTCCCCTCAACACCACCCCACACCAGTGATACACGAGCTTTGGGAGCCTCCTGCCCAAGATCCTCAAACAAATTCATCTCAACCTCCTGCTCCTCAAACACCTAGAAAAGATAAAAGGGGAATTTTCAAGTGGGGTAGTAGTGACAAACCCAGCAAAAAGTCCAAGGAGAAGGAGAGCAGAGAGCGATCAGAAAAGGAAAAGGAAAAAGAGTCTGGATTTTTCGGTTCCCTATTTGGATCAAAGAAGAAACAGGTTGCTGATCCAGCTCCCTCGTTGATTAGCAGTACTGCTGGGCGTGAGGCAGCTCAAGCATTACTCGGCACCTCCAAATCGTCAAAGGGTTATGTTCCCTCGTCGTCTCCTGGACTAGTCCCAGGGGGCAACCCCTATGCTCGATACCCAATACATGTGGAGCGCGCCATTTATAGGCTTAGCCATATCAAGCTCGCAAATCCTCGAAGGCCACTGTATGAACAGGTTCTGATAAGTAATTTGATGTTCTGGTATCTTGGTGTGATCAATAAGGCCCAGAATTCAACGCCAGCAGCACAGGCTCAACAAAATGGCACACCAGGAACCGGTACAGAAAGTCATGGGGAGGGAAACCAACAAACTGCCGAAGAAGCCGATCAGGATGATGAGCAGAGGGAGCAGGAACAGAGGGAACATGAAAGAGTGGAAAAGGAGAGACTGGAAAGGGAAAGGGAGATAGAGATGAAGAAGAAAGAGTCTGGTAGACGAGGATCACTAACAAAGCAGCCTGCTGGTGGAGTACGACGTGCGGAGATGCCTGTCAGGGGCCCACAGTATGAGATGCAGCATCGAGTGATGGAACAAGAGTATGGCAATTATAATAATACGCAGTCGAATCAACAAATGGGGCGTGTATCTGCTAATGGACAGCCTCATGCTCGACAGCAGTCGCAACAATATTCGAACGATCCCATGCACTCCGAGCTCTCGTATCACGATAGTCAGCATCGATTACCCCCAGGTGCTATGGCGGTCACAGATCAAACCCAAGCGTGGGTTTCTGTCAATAGTGATCAGCGAGCACGGAATCCTTCGCCTCAGCGATCACGTACTCCTCCACAGAATCGTATGAGCCCACCGCTTGTGCAACGCCAAGCGCCATCAATGCCGCAGGATGGATTTGCCGCAGGAGGGGGTCGGATTCCTGGTCGGTCGTTATCAGCTAATGCTGTTCCTGTGCCACAAGCGAATGGTAGCCCTAAGATACGAAAAGGATTTAGTGCACATGCAATTTCTCCGAGTGCTCGACAACCGGAAATAAGACGGCCGCGGTCGAGTGAAGGGCGGCCTGGGGTTGATCTTGATGGTTTTGGTGAGGAGGAGGATACACCGCTAGCGACTCTAAGACAACAACAGCGACGAGTGATGTAAACAATACTAGTAGTAGTGTTGGACTTGTTACAGGGACATTTAGTATGTGTTCACATGGAGACTGTGGTAAACTATGTCTTCTCCTGCCTTTATGAATCTAGGTATTGTGCTTTTATCCGTAACTGAGTGCTGAAGTTACCGTGAAATATCTGCTTGAATTTGTTCTAGCGCCCTTGTTCTGGGTCATGTCAATCTCGTCGTTCCTGAGGTAAATGTAGATCATACTGAATCTACTTTTCTTCTATTACTACTCCGTGCTCAGTTCAATCTACATTTACCTCGGGGACGACTAGATTTTACGTACGGCTGTGAACGTTGTAGTCGGATAAATGCCTACCCTTCATTGATTGATGGCGTCCACGTGGATCATCTTTGACGCCCACTTCGTGATTGTCCCATTATCATAGTATCGGTACGTGCTACTACACGGGGCGACATTTGTGTGTCCTGATTTGCAAGAAGAATCAAAGAAAGCTGATATCGCGGCATTCGTGATCAGACATGATTCTCCTCGAAGTAAGCGCACCATCGCTGGATACTTCCGTTGTCTCTAAATTACTGCGAAATGCTTATAGCCGCATAATACGATTATACAGCAAACTCTCTTGGATAAGCTCGTCAAGTATGGTTTCTGGTGATCGTTCACTAGGAATGAGTTGTTGATTGGTGTGATAGGCCTTCGTCTCTCGATGTCCAGTTCGTTGATTTTGACGGGGTGCGGTTTCATCTCACGTCGGGAGACAAAAAAACGTTGCTGGTGCTTTCTATGAATATTAGATGTTGGGATGAACTGGCGAAGTATGGTGTCATGGAGATTTTGAAGAGAGAGTATGGAGTGTTGTTATTGGAACAGCCAGAGCAGGATTATAATGTCAGCCTTTTGGTTGACCTTGAACAGGTTCCTCAAGATGTTGGTGAGTGATTGTGTTTGGTTTCATAGTCGAAGATGAGAAATGGCCTTTGGCTTAGAGTCTAGGGATGCATTTGTTATGTCTGTTGCGCTTTTGAAGAGGAATGCGCTCTCAGCACCGTTTGAACGTGCGTTTGGAGAACAGAAGGCTTTGGAGACGTCAGATGGACAAGGAGAGTTGATGCAGATACATTATCGGGACGAAGAGGCGATCTATATTCAAGCTTCGCCTGATCGAGTAACAGTGATTTTCTCGACTGTTTTCAGAGAAGAGACAGATCGTATATTTGGTAAGGTATTTCTGCAGGTCTGTGTGATTTGTCCTATGTGAAGCATAACAACTCGTTCCTGACTTGGTCTAGGAATTTGTCGATGCAAGGAGGCAACCTTCGATCCAGAATGCTCCACAGGTCTTGTACACGAATCGTGATCCTCCTCTTGAAATCCGCCATGTTGCAGGTTTGAGGAACAGTGACGACGCGGGATACGTTACGTTTGTGTTATTCCCTCGTCATTTTGCAAAACCGGACGTGGCGTCCGCTACGATTTCTCATATCCAACTGTTCCGTGATTATCTGCATTATCATATCAAATGCTCAAAGGCGTATATGCATTCAAGGATGAGGGCTAGGGTGTCTGAGTTCCAGAAAGTCTTAAATAGGGCTAAGGCAGAAGCGGCTACCGGGGAGAGGAAGACTGTTAGGTATGCTTCTGCAGTTTTTTTTATGGTTGGACTGGTGTCTGATGAGTCCTGGGGTTGCTTCTTCAGTGGACGGACTATGGTGAACCGGTGAAAACAGATTTGGTGCTAGTTGTAACTTTCGCTCAAAGCACTGAGATCAAGTGGCCTTTATCAAGAATCACCGAAATACAGTCTGGAGATTGAGACGTCTAAGCAAACATGTTCTTTTGAAAGTACTAGATTACAGGAGGTGCTCAAAGGAAAAGCACTCGGATAAAGATTGTAGTGAGAGCTCTTGCCCGCTGATATACCCGATTTCGCGGCTGTTGATAGGGGTTCGGTACAGACGCAACGATTGACACTTGACATGTGTCACTCCGGCTCCTCTGATCAGACCGAGTCCGAAATGAAAATGAATGGAGACGTTATATGGAAGACATGTAACTCGTCGATATCTAGACAATGACATAAACCAGAGTAACTGCATGGTGCACCCCGCTCTTTCACTGAGGCAAGCAGCCGTGCTCATAGACATTAGATAGAATCCTTGTATCACAGATGACTATCACTACAAAGATCCACCCAAAATAACGGGACGGCCGAGGGCTGAGGTAAGCCATCACGGATTTTTTTGGGGGTCGATCAAGATTGTGACCCCAATAGCTCTACAATGAATAAATAAAAACTCAAGCTCTGCTTCTCACTTTTACCTCTCTAAGCTGCCAGTTGCTAGATCCGCAGCTGCACCATGTCTACTTATGACCACTCTAGAGTGCAGCACTTCATTGGTGGGCATTTCTCTTATACTCTGTCCAGCAGCCTCTATATTACTTCTAGGCGGGAATTCTCTGGACAAGGCCCCACCAAGTAGCGTCAAGAACTTCGTGCAATCCCACGGGGGACACACAGTTATAAAAAAAGTATGTATTCTGAAAAGTTGTCTGTCTGTCTGCTTATTTTCCATTGCCCCGTGATCGTACAGGTCCTCATTGCCAACAACGGTTAGTTAGTTGCCATTCCACCCTACACATCTTGTGCTGATCGCTTATCTATAGGTATCGCTGCCGTCAAGGAAATTCGTTCGGTCCGACAATGGAGTTACGAGACATTTGGAAATGAACGCGAGATCGAGTTCACTGTCATGGCTACTCCTGAAGATCTCAGAGTAAACGCTGAGTATATCCGTATGGCTGATCGCTATATCGAGGTTCCCGGTGGAACCAACAACAACAACTATGCAAATGTTGATCTCATTGTGGATATCGCTGAACGTGCTGGAGTGCATGCTGTCTGGGCTGGTTGGGGTCATGCCTCGGAAAATCCGCGTCTGCCGGAATCCCTCACTGCAAGTAAAAATAAAATTGTATTTATCGGTCCTCCTGGAAGTGCTATGCGTAGTTTGGGCGACAAAATTTCCAGTACGATCGTCGCACAGCACGCTGACGTCCCTACCATGCCATGGTCGGGATCTGGTATCACTGATACCGTCCTGTCTGAGGCGGGATACGTCACGGTACCAGAAGGCGCGTACGACGCCGCTTGTGTTACTACTGTCGAGGAGGGTTTGAAATGTGCAGAGAAAATAGGATGGCCAGTCATGATTAAAGCTAGCGAAGGTGGAGGAGGAAAGGGTATTCGAAAGGTTGATCACGCCGATCAATTCAAAAACGCATTCAATGCAGTTGGGGGAGAGATCCCAGGTGGGTCGTCGGCATCAGAATGAGCTGAAGCCATCCTAACCCATGGTAGGCTCCCCCATCTTCATCATGAAGCTTGCTGGACAGGCTCGTCATTTGGAAGTCCAGCTTCTTGCGGATCAGTATGGAGATGCCATCTCGCTTTTTGGGCGCGATTGTTCCGTTCAACGTCGTCATCAGAAGATTATTGAAGAAGCTCCTGTGACGATAGCTAAGGGAGATACTTTTGAAAAGATGGAACGGGCTGCTGTCCGTCTTTCTAAACTTGTTGGGTATGTCAGTGCCGGTACTGTTGAGTGTATGTACTTTACGAGCTTGATCTCCACTTCGTTCACGCTCAATGAACAATCTATAGATCTTTACAGCCATGCTGACGATTATTTCTATTTCCTTGAACTCAATCCTCGTCTGCAAGTGGAGCATCCTACAACTGAAATGGTGACTGGCGTCAACCTGCCCGCTGCTCAGCTTCAAGTTGCTATGGGTCTTCCTCTCCACCGCATCCGCGACATCCGTACCTTGTATGGAATGGCCCCCACTGGATCCTCTGAAATCGACTTTGACATGATTAAGCCCGAGACTCTGCAGCTGCAACGTAAACCCAAACCCAAGGGCCATGTTGTTGCCGTTCGAATCACTGCTGAGAACCCTGATGCTGGATTCAAACCTTCGTCTGGTTCACTTCAAGAGCTCAATTTCCGCTCCAGCACCAACGTCTGGGGTTACTTCTCAGTCAGCTCAGCTGGTGGTCTTCATGAGTATGCCGACTCTCAATTTGGTCATATCTTTGCCTATGGTGAGGATCGAGGTGAATCACGAAAGAATATGATTATCGCTCTGAAGGAGCTGAGCATTCGTGGTGACTTCCGTACGACTGTTGAATATCTCATCAAGCTCCTTGAGTTGGATACCTTCAAGGACAACAAGTTCACCACTGGATGGCTTGATTCCCTTATCAGCAATAGACTCACTGCCGAACGACCCGATGCCACTCTCGCTGTTATTTGCGGTGCCGTAACCAAGGCACACATAGCCTCTGATACATGCTGGAAAGAATACAAGCGCATCCTTGACAAGGGCCAAGTTCCGGCCCGCGATGTTTTGAAGACTGTTTTCGGCATCGACTTTATCTATGAAAATGTCCGCTATTCCTTCACCTGCGCCCGTTCATCTGTCACTACTTGGACTCTTTACCTCAATGGCGGTCGCACATTGGTTGGTGCTCGCCCCCTGGCTGATGGAGGCCTCCTAGTGCTTCTTGATGGTCGCAGTCACACCATCTACTGGCGTGAGGAAGTTGGTGCACTTCGTTTGATGATTGACTCAAAGACCTGCCTTATCGAACAAGAGAATGATCCCACTCAACTCAGAAGTCCTAGTCCTGGCAAACTCATCAGATTCCTGGTCGACAGTGGTGACCACATCAATGCTGGCGAACAGTACGCCGAGATTGAAGTATATCTATTTCTCCTCGGTACTGTAGCCTCTAATCATGGACGTTATAGGTCATGAAGATGTACATGCCTCTTGTTGCATCAGAGGATGGTATCGTCCAATTGATCAAGCAACCCGGTGTCAGCCTTGAACCCGGTGATATACTTGGCATCCTTACCCTTGATGACCCCGCTCGCGTAAAACATGCCAAACCGTTTGAAGGCCTCCTCCCTTCCCTCGGAACACCTAGTGTTGTTGGAAGCAAACCTCATCAGCGCCTCACTTACACTCTCAGCGTTTTGAACGACATACTTGATGGTTTCGATAATCAGTCTATCCTGGCTGTGACATTCAAGGAACTGATTGCTGTTCTTCGTGATCCTGAGCTTCCTTATTCCGAAACCAATTCCGTTCTAGCATCACTGTCCGGCCGTATCTCGGCCAAGGTTGAGGAGAGCATCCGGTCTGCTATGGATGCTGCCAAGGCCAAAGCTTCTGGTCACGAGTTCCCTGCTGGTCGCATCAAGAAGGTTCTTGAGCATCACATTGGTCAGGAAGTACATGTAGCAGACAGGTCGAGGACGCGCGCCCAGCTTGCTCCTTTACTCGAAATTGCTGATCGCTATTCTGGTGGTACCAAAGGACACAAAGTTGAGGTCTTGGCAAGCCTCCTTGGTCGTTATGAGGCTACTGAGAGCTTATTTGGTGGAAGTATTGAGGCTCGTGTACTTGCTCTCCGCGAGCAGTATAAGAATGATCTGGACCAAGCCATCAGCCTAGTTCTGAGTCATATCAAGGTTCAGAGTAAGGTCAAGCTGGTTCTAACGATTCTTGACTTCATCAAGACGAGCAGCCTGAATGTTTCTAATACTGATAGTCGCCTCTATAAGGTGTTGCAGAATCTTGCCGCTCTTGAAGCCAAGTAATGATTCGGCTGTACCTTGACAAGCCCGAACTGACGTTTCTCCATCAGATCTTCGACACAAGTCTGCCTCAAGGCTCGTGAAGTTCTCATCTTGGGTCAGATGCCATCATACGAGGAACGTAGCACTCAGATGGAAACTGTTCTCAAGAACTCTGTTTCGACAAATTATTATGGTGAAGCTGGACAATCAAACTCAAGGACACCTTCTGCTGAGATTCTCAAGGAACTCAGCGACTCTCGTTACACCGTATTTGATGTTCTTCCAAGTTTTTTCAGTCACTCTGATCCATTGGTCTCACTTGGTGAGCTCGTCTATTTTAGTGTCTTGTTATGTATTCTGAAACCTTTTTAGCTGCATTTGAAGTTTATGTCCGCCGAGCGTATAGAGCGTATAATCTTCTTTCCATTGACTATGATGAAGGAGATACTCTAGATGACGGAGAAGCTCCTAACATTGTTACTTGGCGCTTTAATCTTGGCAGATCCCACTCGCCTCCTTCTACCCCCCATTTCAGCTTTGGGTGCGTCTTCAGAATGATTCCCAGATATCAGAAAGCTCATATCTTTTTCTGTAGCGATAATCGAAGACAAGGTTCTGTCAGTGATCTCACCTACATGATCAATCGTCACCAATCACAGCCCGTCCGAGCTGGAGCCATCACATCTTTTCCTAACCTAAAGGCTCTTTCCAAGGGCTTCCCTAAGCTTGTTGGAACCCTTCCTCCTTTTGATGTTGAGGATTTCAAGGGACGATACAGCACTGAAGCCCAACCCCCCAATGTTTTAAACGTCGGTTTGCGCATCTTCAGAGATGAAGATGATCTTCCCGAGGAAACTTGGAATGAGACTGTGATCAAATTTGCAAATGATTATACCGACCTTTTGAAACACAGGGGTGTTCGTCGTATCACTTTCTTTGTCTGCCGCCCAAGCGTCTATCCCGTCTACTATACCCTTCGTGAGACTGACGGTGTTTGGGGTGAAGAAGAGGCAATCCGTAACATAGAACCTGCTCTTGCTTTTCAACTCGAACTGAGCCGCCTCTCTAATTATAACTTGAAGCCCGTTTTTGTCGAGACAAAACAAATTCACATCTATCATGCTGTTGCTCGCGAGAATCAGCTCGACAATCGTTTCTTCATTCGTGCTCTGGTTCGTCCCGGTCGACTCCGTGGCTCCATGAGCACGTCCGAGTACCTCATTTCAGAAACTGATCGCCTCGTGACTGGCATCCTTGACGCCCTGGAAGTCGTTAGCGCGCAGCAGCGGAATGCAGATTGCAATCATATTTTCATGAATTTCGTCTACAATCTTGCTGTCACTTATGAAGATGTCTTGACTGCCATCTCTGGTTTCATTGAGCGGCATGGGAAACGTCTCTGGCGTTTGCATGTGACTGGCTCTGAGATTCGCATCTCCCTTGAAGATAGCGAAGGCAACGTGACCCCCATTCGATGCATCATCGAAAACGTCTCCGGTTTCATTGTTAACTACCATGCCTACCAGGAGATAGCTACTGATCGCGGTACTACTATTCTCAAGTCTATTGGCGACAAAGGACCCCTTCATCTCCAGCCTGTTCATCAATCCTATCCGACCAAGGAGTCTCTGCAGCCCAAACGCTATCAGGCTCATCTCACGGGCACTACCTATGTCTACGACTTCCCAGACCTCTTCTCTAAAGCTCTTCAGAATGTTTGGCAAACGAGTCGTGTTACCAGCCTCAATCTCCCTTCACCCAAAATATACCTGCAGTCAAAGGAACTTGTTCTCGATGAACATGACCACCTCGTTGAGGTCGACCGCCCTCCAGGCAATAATACTTTTGGTATGGTTGCTTGGGTCTTCAACCTCCACACACCTGAATATCCTATGGGTCGTCGTGTGATTGTGGTCGCAAATGACATCACTTTCAAGATTGGTTCATTCGGACCTGTTGAGGATCAATTCTTTTACCTCGTCACCAAGTACGCCCGAGAGCAAGGCTTGCCTCGAATCTACCTCTCTGCAAACTCCGGTGCTCGTATTGGACTGGCTGAGGAATTACTACCATTGTTCTCTGCTGCCTGGAGCGATATCAAACATCCTGAGAAGGGCATCAATTACTTGTACTTGACCCCCGAGAACCTTATGAAAATTGAGGAGAAGGGCAAAGACATTGTCCGGGTTGAAGAGATCGAAGATGAAGGCGAGCGTCGGTTCAAGATTACGGACATCATTGGCCTTCAGGATGGGCTTGGTGTGGAGTCTCTCAGAGGATCTGGTCTCATTGCTGGCGAGACTTCTCGTGCTTACGACGATATTTTCACCATTACTCTCGTCACTGCTCGTTCTGTCGGTATTGGTGCTTACCTCGTTCGTTTAGGAGAACGAGCCGTTCAAGTTGAAGGTCAACCCATCATCCTCACCGGAGCCGCTGCTCTGAACAAGGTTCTTGGCCGTGAGGTCTATACCTCTAATCTGCAGCTTGGTGGCACACAGATCATGTTCAAGAACGGCGTTTCTCACCTTACCGCTGGTAGTGACCTTCAGGGTGCTACCCAGATCCTCGAATGGCTTTCCTATGTCCCTGAATTTAAGAATGCCCCTCTCCCTATCCTCGAAACCACTGATACTTGGGACCGGGATATCGAATACACTCCTACCAAGACGGCTTACGACCCCAGGTGGTTCATCGAGGGCAAAAAAGACGAGACAACTGGCCAGTTCCAGAGTGGTTTCTTTGATAAGGGTTCATTCCAAGAGACACTTAGTGGATGGGCTCAGACTGTTGTTGTTGGACGTGCACGGCTTGGTGGTATTCCGATAGGCGTCATCGCTGTTGAGACTCGCACGATCGAACGCATTGTCCCTGCCGATCCAGCTAATCCAGCTTCATTCGAACAGCGCATCATGGAAGCTGGTCAAGTCTGGTATCCCAACTCTGCTTACAAGACCGCTCAAGCTATTTTTGACTTGAATCGGGAAGGCCTTCCTCTTATCATCTTCGCCAACTGGCGTGGTTTCTCTGGCGGCCAGCAGGATATGTACGACGAGGTTCTCAAGCAAGGATCTAAAATCGTTGATGGCTTGTCGAATTACAAGCAGCCAGTTTTTGTTTATATCGTCCCCAACGGTGAACTTCGTGGTGGAGCCTGGGTCGTACTCGATCCCTCTATCAACCCGGAGCAGATGGAGATGTACGCTGACATCGATGCTCGTGCTGGTGTTCTTGAGCCAGAGGGTGTTGTTGAGATTAAGTTGCGTCGCGACAAGAAATTGAAGATGATGGAGCGCTTGGATACAGAATATGCCACTCTTGTTAAGAATAGCAAAGACACATCAAAAACAGACGAGGAGCGTGCAGCCGCCACTGCAGCTTTGGCCAAGCGTGAGCAGATTTTGCAACCAACATACAATCAAATTTCTCTTCTTTATGCTGATCTTCATGAGTGAGTAATTTTTGTAGACGGCGAACTATTTTAGCTGATTTGAAAATTAGTCGGACCGGCCGCATGGAAGCCAAGGGTTGTGCCAAGCCCGCCCAGTGGAAGGTGGCTCGTCGTTTCTTCTACTGGGCAGTACGCGCCCGCCTTGCACGCTCTGCAGCTCTTCGAGCACTGGCAGAAGCTAGCCCTGAATCTACTTTCGAGAACTGCACTCGCCTGTTGAGCAGTCTCACAGGCATTGAGCAGGCTGTGGATTACAAGGAGGAAGCTGAGGCCATTGAACAGCTTGACCTGACTGTGACCGTCGCCGAACTCAAGGCTAATAATCTTGCCGATCGCCTAGTAGAATTGATGAAGGAAGATCGTAAGGCCGCTCTTGATAGCCTTCTCCGCTTCGCAGAAGGCCTCTCTGAAGATGAAGTCGCTGATGTCATCACTACTTTCAAAAACACGCCACGATCTTAAGGTAAATTGATTCATATCTGGTCTGTCCTGACCTCTGACGAACCTCTCCTTTTAGACCAACTTTTGTGTTAATATTTCTACATAACATGTCTTTCGTCATATACCTGTATTCATAGTTGTATACCTCTGTTTGTTCTTTTGTATCGCACTCATAGTCAGTTTCTTTCACAGTTTTTCTAGTAATCTGATAGAACGAGTGAATAAACAAAATATCGTACACCTAAATTTGGAGTTTCTTGGTTTGACTAATACATAATTACGTCCCATCGAATTAGAATCTCCTTCCTTTTTACTCGTCAAAGTGCACGATGGGGCACCTCATAACAGTCGCAACGTGAGATCATTAGTTAATGTGATGGTTAAAAATGTAACTGCTATTTTCCTCAGGTGGTATGTCATACAGGTCGATCCTTGGCAGAACTACCAACTGAAGATCAAACAGTTCTTTGAATCAATGGGCGTTGGATTTTCAGGCACGTTTTTGTCTGGTAATAAACAGTGCACTATGTTAACGACAACCTTTAGGGAAACTATGAGCGAATTCTTGCAAGTATAGCTATCGCGAAAACTCGGGGTGCTCGATTGCGAGTAGGACCTGAATTGGAGATTCCGTATGGTCTCATTTAATTTTGCCACTCTGGCAATACTTAAATATGGATGCAGGGGATATGGTTGCTTGGATCATTTTTTAGAGGGTCTGTACAGACTGCGGATCAGCATAATGATCGTCATTGAAGTTTAAATAGGGGACACGGTTCTCCATTCCTGGGAGGTACTCGCGAAGCTACTAGCATCCGAAGAGACTATGGGCATTGTATGTGACATTGGGATGTGAGTACTATCTCTTGGCGGAGCACAATAACCTCGATATCGTCAGGCCCATCGTTCACAAGAATGTCATCTACAATTGCCGAGTGATTATTCACGACCGCAAGATCCTTCTCATTCGACCTAAGATGTGGCTTGCGAATGACGGAAACTATCGAGAGCTGCGCTATTTTACTCCTTGGATGAAACATCGCCAGTGGGAAGATCATTATCTACCAAGAATCATACAAGCGGTCACCAAGCAGGTGCGAACTAGGCTCATCCCTTCTTCCACTTGACTCAGCCTTGGTAGGTTAAAGTCCCGTTCGGCGATGCAGTCATTAGCACTGCAGATACTTGTATTGGCGTTGAATTGTGTGAGGAGTTATTCACACCTGACAGGCGAGTGCTTCTCGAACCAATCCATTTCGACGCTTAATCACCCAGTACCAGCCCTCATATCCAGATGGGTCTAGACGGAGTTGAGATCTTTACTAACTCCAGTGGAAGTCATCATGAGCTCCGTAAATTAGGCACTCGAGTCGAATTGATCAAAGAGGCCACTCTGAAGGTCATGTCTCTGTTTTGTGTGGTGTACTTGTATTGACCTCGCCAATAGCTAGGTGGCATCTATCTGTATGCAAATCAGCAAGGTTGCGATGGAGATCGACTTTACTATGACGGTTGCGCCTTAATTGCAGTTAATGGTCGGATTGTTGCGCAGGGGTCTCAGTTCTCTCTGAATGATATCGAAGTTGTATCAGCTACCATCGATATCGAGGACGTCCGAGCACATAGGGCAAGAGCTAGTCGGAGTATGCAAGCTGCTAGTGCCGAGAGGTATCATCGCATTGAAGTCCCTTTATCTCTAAGTACTGGGAAATTTGAAGTTCCAGATGATGTCCGACCTTTCACCGCAAGTAAAGAATTTGCAGTACGTTATCACCGGCCTGAAGAAGAGATTGCGTGAGTATCTTCAAGCAATTGCGCTGAATATGTCATGATACTTTATGAAGACTGGGCCCTGCTTGTTGGTTATGGGACTACTTGAGACGTTCACGAACTCAGGGTTACTTCATCCCTTTGAGTGGAGGAATAGACAGTTGTGCTACAGCTGTAATTGTCCATTCAATGTGCCGTCTTGTCGCAGAAGCGGCAATGCGTGGTGGTACGTAATCCAATGACCCTATCTTTGCTCTTTACTTGATGCGAAACAGACAGACAAGTTATTGCTGATGCACGGAGAATAACTGGAGAGGAAGTTGAATCATCTTACATTCCTTCAGATGCTAAGGAGTTCGCGAATCGGATTTTCCACACCTGCTACATGGGGACCGAAAATTCAAGTACTGAGACGAGACAGCGAGCCAAGGACCTGGCAAACGCAATAGGGAGGTAAGGTAGAGTTGTTGGGGACCAATGAATTAATCTCATTACAATCTACAAGTTACCACACTGATTTAGACATGGACATCGTTGTTACTGCCGTTCGCAATCTATTTGCTGTGGTGACTGGTCATCGCCCTCGATTTCGTACCCAAGGAGGAAGCAATTCGGAGAATCTAGCTCTGCAGAACATTCAAGCACGTTTGCGAATGGTCCTTTCATACTTGTTCGCCCAGCTGCTACCCTGGGTGCGGGGAAGGAACGGTGGTCTTCTAGTACTTGGTAGCGCAAATGTAGACGAAAGGTAAATGGATCTTGAACTTCGAGGTAATACAGGCTAATTAAGGTTCTTAGTCTGCGTGGTTATCTGACGAAGTATGATTGCTCATCAGGTGAGGATTTCGCACTGGAATGAAGCTCTGTGGATTCCATTACTCTTTTCTAGCTGATATTAACCCCATTGGTGGCATCAGCAAGACCGATTTAAAGAAGTTCATTGCATATGGAGTGGACGCCTTCAACCTACCAATTTTGAAGAGGTAGCATTTTGTTTCACTATTAATTTATCTTGTCTGAGGCGCACAACAGCTTCCTCAGTGCCGTTCCAACAGCTGAACTAGAACCCATTACGGAGACATATGTCCAAAGCGATGAGGTAAACAAATTTGTCACACTAAAACCAGGCTCTTGACAAGTATCTGAGTAGGCCGACATGGGAATGACTTATGATGAACTTTCAGTATTCGGTCGTCTCCGGAAAGTAGAGAAATGTGGTCCTTACAGCATGTTCACGAAACTAGTTCACGAGTGGGGGTCGTATTTCTCGCCACTTCAGGTAGGCCGTTTTATTGATATGACTGCCAATCAACTCTCCATTGAACCATGTACAGATTGCAGACAAGGTGAAACTATTCTTCTTTGAGCACGCGAGGAATCGACACAAGATGACGACCTTAACTCCCGCTTATCACGCGGTTCGTCCACTGTCTTTTTCAACTGTCGTATTGACACAGCTAACTTTGAGGATCAGGAATCTTACAGTCCTGATGATAACCGTAAGTGGTGCAAATTAGAATGAGGAAGCAAGGGCACTGACCATACGCCCCTAGGTTTTGATCTACGTCCCTTTCTATATCCTTCCCAATTTCCTTGGCAGTTCAAAAAAATTGATGAAGTGGCTGCCGCTTTACCGGACAAATCTCAAGCTGGTCTTGATAAAGCCAAGATGGAGTAAAGGTCGGAACGAGGCGGAATTGCATGGGCGAGTTCCATATACAAATACATACAATAAATGTGAATGAAATACAAGGTGAAAGCCGTAACAAGGATTTCTGTGATCAAGTTCGTAAGAAACGAGAGAAGGCGTTTTGCACTGCAATTTTTTTCATGATAGTTGGTTGCGGGGCTGAAAAATGCAAGTTGGATTGATTGTTGTCAGAAGATCATCAAGGATCATCAAGGACCACTCACGGTCTTGTATGTTCTCGTCCTTCACTTTCCTCCTGATGCTCTCCATCACATCACCAACCGCTGCCCGATCAAAATCTCCTCGCGATTTCATTAAACCCTCCACAAACGCCAAATTCGGGCCATGTACTTTCGCAAACGACCAATACGACAAGAACACGATGTCCTTACTTGCTTCCAGCAACGCAAGAATCAACTCCAACACCTCCAAGCTACTATCAATCTCCTGAGCAGGTTTGAGACTAGTGAAGAACAACCGTATCTCGACAATATCGTCTCTGAACCGTTGAGCAGCTGTTGACATTTTGAGTTTGGGAGAGTTGGCGAGAGCGTTGAGGTAAGTAATCAGCAGAGCATCTAAAAGGTCTTCGATGAGGAGTTCGAGAAGGGATGGGTTGAGATATGCTTGGTAGTCAGACATGTAGTCTCGTATTGTCTCGACAATTTGTTGCATTGAACCTTCATACCAAGCTTGACCAAATAGAGTTTTCGTGGCGGGTTTTAGATCGTTGAAGACAATGTCAATTAGAGTCTGAATGCATTTCTTTGCTACATCGAGGTACCCGTCAACGGCGTCATTAAGACGTTCGCTGATAGGTGCACGGTATTTTTCGTGAACAAGAGGTTCGAGTCGTGCGAGAAGAGCTTCCGCGTAATCTGCAGACTTGATTTGGTCGTTTGCAAGAGCGATACAGTACTCCACCAAACCACCAGCAACTTCATCTGGTTTGTCAGTTTGTTTCTTTAATTCTGCTTCGATAGTCTTGACCCATTTATCCTGTAAGCCACGCATGACACGATTTATCTCGCCGACTACACGCGCAAGAATTGCACCCTGACCACTCCCGGTTGCAAGATCGATTTGTTGATTAACCATTTGAAAGAGTATAACGGTACCTTGAGTTTCATATAAACCCGTACTGTCGACTTCGGGTGGATTCTCTCGTTTGGTGAACTCGGCAATCTCAGTTTTGATAAGATTGTTGGACCATTCATCGAGTTTTCGAACGATGAGTTGGGTGTAATCTTCAACGAGAGTTTGCTCTTTACCATCTAAGAGTGGCGGATCAAGAAGGTCCATGGAAACATTGAGTTCTTTCATGTTCTCTTTGTACTCTTTCAACCATTCGAATAATGACAGAAGAAGATTAGCATCGGTTTTAGAGTTAGCGAGACGTTTGACAATGGTGTTCAACGCCTTGTGGTATTCCCGTATGTAATGGCTGTAGATGTCGTAATCCGGAGGAAAGCATGGTACAACATCCTTTTCGATTCGAATAAGGTCTTGATACATCCATGATATGTCTTTGAGGAAATGGATAGGATCTTTCTCATCTCGTTGGTAAGCATCTTCAAATTTAGCTTGGATGGATTCGGTGATTGCTTTGACGATCTTTGAACGATAGTGTTTGAGGACACGAGCAGTAGCTACCAAGGACTTGAACTTGAGTGCGGCATCCACTTTGGCAGCTTTCTGGACAAATCTGAGGGCCACTGCCTGTTTAGATCATTGACAGTAAGCACAAAGAAATCTGCAACATTGAAAACATCTTGGACACCTTTTCGTCCTCTCGCCCCTCGAGTTCGGCAACTTTGATGAGCTTGACAACGACATCAGGTTGTCCTGCCCGGATGAGGTTGAGAACGTTCCTAGCGAGCTCGAGAATATACTGATCAAAAGCAGCGATGACACTATTGAGACGCCCAAAACTCTTCTCAAGCGTTCTTAGAGAACTCTGCTTGGCCTTTTTAGCCCGATGCATTGTCTGATTCCGAAACTGTTCAAGCTGGTTGAGTTGGTAGTGTATGGTAAGGAGATTGGGAGCGGGACCGAGAATTTCTTCACTGTCGGATGCAAGCATACGCTCAATGTCGTTGAGCTTGGACTCCATTTTTAAGAGGTTATTAACCATCTCTTCCGTTGATTCGAAGTTACGGTGTACCATAGATACCTATACTTCCTTAGAAATAAAACCAGCTTCACAAATAACGGAGATAAGAATGAGGACGTACCCGGCTTATCTGGTCAAACGTTGGAACGTCGATATGTGGGTCATTGCAAGCCTTCTCAATGGCAAGCATCTCATCCTTAACAACTTGCACATTATCCCTAGTTCCAAAAAGCTTTCTCAAACCATCCCTTGTAGCTTGTAATTGCTCGCGAACACCATTTCTAAGGCGAACATCTATAGAAGCTTTCTCCTTTTCCAATTTCTTGCGGAAGGTAGATATCTTGCCAAGATCATCTGGAGACTGAAGATACTCTCCTACAGCCTGTGCTGCGGATATTGGAGCAGTGGTCATGATTGTAGTAGTTGAGAAGCGCTGTGCGTGGGATAGGAGGTGTGCAGAGAAGATCTTCCTCACGTGCCAAACCAAGAATAACCCTCGGACATGTTATTCACACTATATGATAGTTTCTTGATTCTTCAATGTATCAGCAATGGACCGCGACTCAGGCTGACGTTAATAATGTTGTCGTGGAAGGCCTGATGTAAGAGTTCTTCTACCTGCCAAATTTAGCACCTAATTAGTGACTAATCAATACACCGGCATCGTATTCGGGAGTTGATACAGGCTTCAGGTACAAGAATCATCAGAGGACGAGTATGGCATGTGGCCAATTGAAGCAGTGGGTCCTCAATCCCCCGCTCATCCCAGACTTCTCAAATATCTACGGCAGTCTTCAGTGCCCCTTCTCACCTTTGTCCAGTCGTTGAGTGTATTATTTAACAGCAGCAGATGCTCTGAAATTGCAGAATACCGTGTATCTGGTACTTGATGAGAAAAGAAGTAAATCTTCATCCAGGGTTCAGACCTCGGTCGGGGAAATACTGCACAAGGCGCTTGGTGAGGTCCAGGAATGATGGTGAAAGGCCAGAATATCGGGAGAAATAGCACTACAGTGAATTTGTGCCGTGAAGTGAAAGTGAGGATATGATGACTGGTCGCTGTGAAGAGTTTGACAAGCTTATCGGTATGTGTTGAACAAATGCTGATTCGCAGTTAGAAATATTACCTAATATTGAACCGTACGCCATGAAGACTTCTGCAGGAGAGAACCCTCAGTGTTCTTGTTTCATAATCTCAACTGAAGACAAGTATTTGGAGACTTTCTCCGGGATATTTTTTTCCCCGAGTCTCTGTGGGATAGTGTTCTTAGGAGGATATCCTTGGAAATAGAGAGCGAGGGCTGGAGAGCAATTAGTTCTATATCGACTATGGTCGGGATTTACAACAATATCACCTGCTTGTGTATTTATAACTGACATATATGGATTACTCAACAGTGGCTAATTTCTAATGGGAGTCCTCCGGCGAGCATTTTAAGTTTTCCGATTAGATACTAAAAATTTGAAGGCAGTTAGGTCTCACTGTTTGATTTTACAGTAACTTGATCTACGTACGGATAAGCACTGTATTCGAGTGATTACTTCAGCCCTTTTTCCACACGTGCGTCGCGTCGTCGCAGAAACCGCTTCATTTACCTCAGGTCAGCGAGATCATTTATGTGGTCCCTGGTTTGATGCGGAGGCCATTTTATGGGCCAGCAGGATAGATTCAGACAAGGTTCAAGACAATAGAGATGAAGGTCTGAATGTCTTAAAATCACGAAAGCAGTAGCGATGATACTGTGCCACATGTACCATGTTGCCACACCGCGGGATTCGGTGGGGCGAAAAAAATGGTTTCATCGATGTGGGTCCATTGAGGAGCTATGTCTCTGGTGGATCACTAACCAGAAGGATCTAGTATCTATTGTCACCATATGGAAGGACAGGATGGAATGAGCGGAGTATTGAGCGATACCGAATTGAACGAGCCCTGCCCGGAAAGGACAGCAAACTGCAGGCATCTCAATTAGTGCCACTGATCACTAACTTAAGGAGTTATTTGTGATCAATGATTCATTCTGATAAATTGCCGGCTTGACCAAATTACCGGCTTGACCAAATGTTCAAGCATCAAGGATAAGAGATCCATAAGTTATATCGTGGCGCATATGAAGAGCTAACCCTGTGGACTAATCATCCGAAGCCATAGTTCCATTCCTGGGATTTATAACGAGGAGTAGGTCAATACGTCGATGAAACCCGCGGCATTCACTCGGTCACCAGACTAAATAGTCTTCGTCATAGCAACTCCCTGAACTTCTGTGTGGGGTTTGTCCTTTGGCATCATACCACACATCCCCACGAGTTCGTTTGAAGGAGTATATAGTAACTGGATCGAGGTCAGTTTGAGACTAGACATGTCTCGAATCCCTGATTCCAACTCGATCAAGTTCAATCCATAATTTTTATTGAAACAGACAGAAAATCAAGAGCACCGGTTGTCGAGGAGAGAGAACCATCATAATCCATCGTGACGACTAGGGCGTATGGCGATCCGAAACTATTAGACTAGACTACAATGCAAGTGTTACTGCGTATATGGGAACTGCGAGCGAGCGAGCGCCTACTGGACCCAGTGAAACCTCCTTAATCGCTTCTCTCACATTATTCTTCAACTATAATGGCGCACTGGCCGATGACTGACTATGATGTGGTTTGGAAAGTTGGCACCTGAACTGTCAGAACAGAGTGGAGTACAGAATAGGTCAGAGGATATTGAAACCTAAATCGTGTCGGCTACTTGGAAGGTGACAAAAAGCATTTGTATCTTATATATATTGTACCGTCATGTCCCTGGCAAGTTTTTGATCTTTTTTTGTAATTTCCTGAGGCCAAGAAGCTGCTTGAATTCCGGGGATAATGTTTTAGCGTTTTTTCATCATCTATGAGATAAATTACAATTACTTGAATCCAATTTG
>Ga0153976_1000017_pt1 | contig 44189 bp, 58 predicted proteins | sample TSGA060MetaG_FD_104717 | JGI IMG/M metagenome (GOLD analysis project Ga0153976, IMG submission 104717) | Attine ant fungus gardens microbial communities from Georgia, USA - TSGA060 MetaG | ecosystem: Host-associated > Fungi > Mycelium > Unclassified | place: USA: Georgia, Yuchi Wildlife... | reverse complement strand
CTCTTTCATTATACCTCTTCTGGACCCTAAGTGGCCGAAACCACCATAAGGAGCAGTATCAGCGTCTGGAAGTCGGACCTTCACTGTTCATTCGATTTGAAGGGTTTGACCCAACTTTCGAAGAACGCTGTGGATCCGGAAGCAGTGGTATGTCAACCGGAGCCTATCACAGCCTGGATCACAAGCAATTATGGGCACAATATTTGAGACCTTGAGTAATTTTTCCACTGTCCACATCATACTTAGCAAATATTTTTGAAATTCAGCAGCCACACTTATATTATTGTCAAGGTTAGAGCAGCAAAGCTGAGTAATAGTGTCAATCAAAACATGGGCAATAGGACCTCGAAAATGTGAGCACCGTTGCTTGATCCGAGCTCGAATGGATCACCTGTAAGAATTCTGAGAGAATTTACGTGCGGTGCAAACCTTATGGTCTGAATCTGGGACAACTATGATTCTCGTAGCAACAATCCAGGGGCGACATCACTATGTCACGTACATGTTTCGCGCAATCCGATTGATAGGTGGCATTGAAATTCAATGATTGGTATTGGACGGGACTGATCAATAGTGACGTCGTTTCTCTCTTTTCTTTCTTCTACTTGTATGACAAATGTGAAACATTCATTCTAGTATAAATACTGGGACCACGCTTAGGCTCACTCAGTCGTCTACCACATCGGTGACGTTTGAGGTGAGCTATAGTTCTCTATTGCTGTTATCGGCTCTGATCACTGTATTACAGTTTGTTTATTTTAGGTAAATATATTACAGTCGTCTACCACATCGGTGACGTCTGAGTTTGTTTATTCTAGAATTTAAATATTGGGACTCCCACTGTTTTTACCTACACTATCCTGGGGAGTTGTTTCATCGTATGAAGAACAAAATAAGATGTAAACCATATTCCAAATATAACTTTAATCCATAGGGAACATTCTGGGGACCCCAAATTTTGCTCGGCATCTCGGCTCGGAATATTGGGTACTCATTCCCCTTACAGGAAGCCATCTAATGCTTTCTTTGCAAAATAACCTGTTTTTCTGAGAGACTTGGGTAGCTCATACATCTAAGATCGTGCCGATTGGCACACGGACTCCAGGTGTGTTTTGATCTCAGAAGTTTTTTGATTGATTGTTGAGCCACCGGTGAGCGATCACCGAGAGGCCGAAGCCCGATTAAAAACGAAGTTGCATCTTTTCTTTCTTCCTGAGTGCAGTCATGGGCCTGTCCCGCTCTGCAAGAATTATTATTCTCCTTGTCATAGATGTTCTCTTCTTCTTTGTTGAGCTCATCGTTGGTTCGTATCCTTTAATTATGCTATCACATAAACCCAATGCCTTGCAGGGTATGCCGTTGGATCTCTTGCTCTTGTCGCAGATAGCTTCCATATGCTCAAGTATGTCATCGTCCACCATCACTCTTTCCAGAAACCTACTCAGATTGTCCAACTAGCGATGTATTGAGCCTTATCGTGGGCTTGTATGCTATAAAGGTCATTTCAATGTCATTTGTACCTGTCCTTGTCTAACTTCGTAGGTAACCAGCTTACCACGTCCACGTCAACCGATTCCCGCTATTCCTATGGCTGGCACCGGGCCGAAATATTGGCTGCTCTTGTAAATGGCGTCTTTCTTTTGGCACTTTGCTTCTCTATATCCTTAGAGGCATTCGAGCGATTTTTCAATACTCCAGGTTTAGTTGCTACCATCTTGGCTTGCTCTTGTCATCTTACACGTCCTCAGAGGTATCTAATCCCCGACTTGTCATCGTTGTTGGATCCCTCGGTTTAGCGTCAAACATCGTTGGAATTTTTTTGCTCCATGGTATATGCTATCCTCTATACTGCAGACCTTCCCGGTTCTGATTGTAGCAGAACATTCTCATCCGCCCAGTCCTCCTCGTGTGTCTCTCGAGTCGCCAAGTGTTACCACCTCTCAATCGACTTCAGTCTCGCCGACAAAAAAGATCGCCATACCTGGTCGATCAACTTCCCCAAGTTCTGACGCTGCATACACCTACTACGGTCATCCTGCCGCTACTCGTGCCTCGCTTCAGAACGTGGCACATGAAATTGCTCAAGCGAATTCTCCTTCGGCCATAAATTCCCATGCTCACCAAGGTCATGATATCCCTGAATACAATCCACTGAAAAGTCATGCTCACCAAGGTCATGGTATCCCTGAATACAATCCACTGAAAAGTCATGCTCACCAAGGTCATGATATCCCTGAGAGAAGTTTTGATACAAGCGGGATCTCTGAAGAAACTCCTTTACTTGGGGACCTTGAGAACCATGCTCCTCCGAAGTCACAGTCCAACTCCCATGGAGGTTCGATGAATGTGCGTGCTCTCGTGTTGCATGTACTGGGCGATGCTCTCGGAAATGTAGGTGTCATTGCTACAGGATTTGTCATCTGGAAGACGTCATGGTCCTTCAAATACTATTTCGACCCACTTATCAGCTTGGTTATTACTGTCATCATATTCTCTAGCGCACTTCCTCTTGGTAAGTACTGGCAAGTGTTCTAGGTTCCAATTATTCATTTACTTGGTTGTATGAACAGTCCGTAGCGCCTCCTTCATTCTTCTTCAAGGAGTCCCGGCGGCAGTTTCTCTAGATGAAGTTAGATCATCTATCCTGAAAGTCCCTGGGGTCGTTTCTTTACATGAACTACACGTCTGGCAATTGTCAGAGAACAAAATTGTCGCCTCCGTTCACGTTCGTTCTGAAAGAGAGCACGATTTTATGCATATAGCTGGAAACATCCGGCGAACTCTCCACGATCTCGGAATTCACTCTTGCACAATACAACCTGAATATGCTCCTTCCATTACACCTGCGGGCTCGGTACGCTGCTGTCAATATTGACAATTTCACTAGTCTGAGGATTTTTAGGGAAATGATGACACGCCCTGTCTTGTACCCTGCCCTCCGGACCAAGCATGTGACCCAGCTCAAAACGCTTGCTGCCGTAGGTTCTCAGTAGCAACCTTACTTTCATGCTGATTACTGTTCCATAGCTTCTACTACCACTGATGTATAGAGATCTATATCTACATCTATACAAGAAGAAACTATATCGCATAAAATGTTATTTTTCTTTCATGCATTGAGTTCCTTCACAAAGAAAGGAAAGTTGGTCACGAATCCCTGAGATGTGGCCAGCTTCTGCCCCACCAATTTGCCAGCAGGTCTAGCCTTCTGTGCGCGGAGTCCTGCAGCCAATTGTCTAACCATTGCTGGACTGTGTTGTCCCAGGATTGGCCTATGTTCACCACAAGTCGTGCGAACCGCCCAATCGAGATGCGCAGCTGCTGTGAGTGCAGAGGAAATGATAATGGCTAAGATGTCAGCAGTGACATTCTGTTCCGCTGGTTGTTGAGAGTCAATATTGCTTATAAGAGAGGGAAGCACAAGATGCAGAAAAATGGGTAATAGTGGCGGGGTTTGAGAAGACCTCGGAGTAGCTAAGACGAACGTCGCCAGTCGTTTGACGATTGCAATCTCCCTCATGCTCCCTGATATGATTATTTCGGACCAAAGAATTTTTAAAAATTTCGTCGGTGGCGAGATGCGTAAACACTTCTCAACGTTTAGGCTTGGAACTTTCTGTCCAGAGGCGGCGGTTATAGCGTCGTGTATATCTTGCTTCGGCTGTTCTTCCCAGCTGTGGAGATTGACCGGGGCCACCCGATTAGTATCTAGAGTAAAAATTAGGATTTAACTCAAGATATTTGGGAGATACTTTTTTATCCCACACCTAAATACTTCCTTCCAGTGACCTCTGTTAGTTTGTCTCGGATTGCAGTCGCATTAAAAGTAGCGATATTTTTGGTCCGTTTCAGGTTGGTGAGACCATACAGTTGATCTTTGCATAACAAGAGCACTGGACGAGGACAAGAAGGCGAAAGAACAAATGTCTGGAGGATGTCTAGGAAGGCCGGATTCACAGACCTACCAACATGAATAAGCTCAAAATTTCACTCGGAAATGCAACTCACTTTGATGATTCAGATTCTTTCAACACCCCTCTCACCACATTGAACAAGGTCCAATTGAGAAGAGGGCTAGTAAAGTAAGAAATCCCGTTGTTAAGGACATCAGGATCCAGTTTGGACCTGAGAGCCTGAGCAATCAGGCTTGTGGATAATCGCAATAGGAGCTTGAGTGGCGTAGATCTTGTAGAAGATATAGATGGTGAGTTGAACTGATAGCACGTGTAACTAGGCTAACCTTATAATATCATCCTCGATCCCTTCGCTGCTGCTGTCAAATAAAGCCTTGAACCAAGCAGTAAAGGAATTCGCCTCATCTGACGAGAGAGTTCCAGGGTCCTGGACAGTGGTAGACGAAAAGAGATAAGAGGCCGAGATCGACTGATCCATGAAAGAAATATGACTCGTGCTTAACTTGACTTCCGTATCAACAATTCAAAAGCTACATTACATTAGAATTGGACTCTTACCCGAAACCGGACGATAGTGTATTGCACCAAGAGTACAATATCTCCTAGATGGCTGACTGCGGTCTGTGGATCACCTGATGATTGATAAATCTCTTTGCCTTTCCCTGTATTACATGGAAACCCACCGACAGTTCCGCAATCATATTCTTCCAAGAATCCCAAGGCGCGGAAGACAAGTTCAGTGAGCTTTATATGTAGTGCAAGGATGTCCAGAGCAAAGTCGCTTGTGTACAAAATTTTGCAAAGATGACTAAGGTCATCTGTGTCCAGAGAAGTTGCGAACTGGGTGAAGCGCTGGAAAGACCTGGAGGGTCAAAAATTTGTCCCTAGTGACTGACAAAGAAGGCACCTTCAACACGACGCATGCGAAGGTGTGATGTGTGCTACTGTCACGCCATAGACGGACGATCCAATTACATACATCAGTGATTTCTACATCCAATGCTAGCTTGCTTTCAAGGTATAGCTGCCAATGGAGTGTTAGGGTTGGGCTAGTTCTGAGCGAGACACATACCGCAAAATCTGCGCCCGCCTCCTGGGCTTCGGCAAAAAGCCGAGAGCCACTCTCTGCGTTAAAAGCGGGATCTAATTGGAGTGCAAAATTCTGATCTACCAGGTCGCACTGAATCAAAGAATGGAGCAGGTCTCGGTTGAAAGACCGTCCTCTTGATCCCCAACTCATTAGTTCGCATTTGATGTCCCATTGAGACACTTACAGATCATCCTCAGAACTGCCTGTGGCTCGAGATAGGATGTGTTCGCACTCAACTATGAGGTCTGGCCTTCTGTATATATACTCCAGGGCAGATAACATTGCACTTCTCTGTACCCAGTAAGGAATTGGAAAAATGTGAAGTTTACCGCACCCACCCAATCACTCTGAGATGTATGGACACCTTTATTTGCAGCCTCGAACGACGCTAGCAAAGATGGAAGCTAAAATTACTACTCAATATGATCTCAAGTTGCTGTATTGTTCGCACTTACGCGTCCAACGATGAAGACCCTCCATATGGAGCTTGTCGAAGGATTTTGTGCTAAGCACATAAATGCAGTTGTCAGAAGTTGCGTATAGAAGACTCTTGGTGTCCACGCTGTCCATCGCAATATAGCAATCAACGTAGACACAGCATCATTCGTACTACCGACACCATAATCGTGCCCACGTTGGTGGATCTGTGACTTGTTAACCCAGACTCGTCTCGTCCCGAGAAGTGACCCACCCACTCATGAAATGTAAGTCCAAAAGTAATGACATCTGAGTCTGAACCCTGAACGTCGGTCTTTCCCATGCTGAGTTGTATTGACTGAATCATTTGAGCTTCTCGTGCAGCCTTAACATCATCCCCCATTGAGAGACTCAAGGAGAACCCAAACGTTTCCAGCATTTGGCGAAGATCGGTTTCCAGCTGGTATGAAGTAAGCAACTCATTTGCGTCAGTATAGAGCATGGCAGCTTGAGTGTTGGATATCTGTGAAAAGTCGGAGACGCAAGAGAGGAGAAGCGCGGTGAGCTGCGAGGCGGAGGAAGTCAGCTGATGGAAGTGGGAGATTGGGAGCGTGTATGTGGTACGAAGAAGAGCCATCGCATCTTGTATTTTATTCAAAATGGAGGCTGGTGTTTCAGAAAACGAAACAATAGAACCGATGGGCGCCATTTCGGACCTGTAATGAGCTTCCAAAGCCACCTGGCAAAGGAGGTCCAGCGTCGCGACCGCGTGCAAATCTGGAGACCGAGCAGCTTGTAGAAATGTAGCGACATATACTGCAAGCGATAATACTCCACTGTCGATCGCATGTTTTAAATATCCTTGTAATTCAGGGTCACCGGGATAAGATGAGAACAACACCAGTATCGAGTCTATCGACGAGCTTCAGCAATGAAGTCAAACATCAGCATAAAGAAGAACAGACTGCTAAGATTATTCTCAGTAGCATCATGAGATTGGGAACCTATGAATCTACGACACAAAGCCAGCCACTATATGGAGTCAATTTAAGACGATAGTTGAGCAGATGGGAGGTACCTTGGAAGCAGAAAACCCACTCTGGAAACAATTGCGCGTAAGCTCGTCGAGATTAATGTTCATGCTGGCGTATCCGCATTTGGATATGAACGGACGGACGGACGACGGATGTCGCTCGATCCCACGCTCCCTCCCATCAATTGCACGCTCAATTTCCGAAATTCTTGTTGTCCTATTACTAGATTCTATGATAGTCACTAGCTATTTCCCATTTACTCAAGTATATACGATGGGCCTTAACCGGATTTATTTGTCGATTGGGAGGCTGTCCATACCATTTTGAACTACCTCCAATCCACCCTCCTGCTGCTGAAGGGCTTGGCGGAGCCGCAAGAACTAGAAAACCACTCGTGTTAATGTTAGATAGTAAGACAAAAAAAGACACACCTTTTGCTCTTCCCTGAAAATCTGGTCTTTCATTTGCTTCGTTGTTTTTTCCATGTGGATGAGAAGTGACTGGAAAGCCGTTTAAGCAGGGATTCATCACGATGCAGTTAAATTTCACTCACTCGAATTGATCGGCTACTGAGGCATCGATAGCTCGAAATCCGTTCGAGAGATGCGGGTTTTATACCGTTGTGGCGGAAATGGTCATGGAGAAACCCAACATAGTGCTCCAGGCACTCAAGGTAATGCCTCTTCTTCTCATGCGATGTGATGCTCTCAGAGGGAGAGTCGGTAGATGCCAAAAGTGGAGCATCAGAAGCTGGCTCAATTGCATTGCGCGTAGACCTTGCAGGTAGAGGACGATGGGGCTTGTTCATAATGTGAGTGGACGAGTAACGCTCCTGTCTGAAAGTTGGATGAGGAGCTTGTTGAGATTGATTTTCTTGTGTATAAAGCTCGACTAGCAATTCGCTTGGTGTCGGAAATGTCAATGGCATAGCCACATTGGACGGGGGCAAGCAAGGGGCGCCAGTATGGTCGTATCGTTGCGCCTGTGGGTATTCAGGTTGAAACCCGATCGAGGGTTGCATAGGAAGGTGAGGGTTCGAGGTTCGAGGTTCAACTACCGTATAATCTTCAGGGCAGCATGAGTTGCTCCTGAGAATTGGGGCGCATCCGGATACAGGTATTGGCGCATGTAAGCGTAGTACATCCGATGGCCCTTCGCCAAGTTCAAGTCCAGTCCAGTATGTACTATGCATGTGCTCTTGAGAAACGGGTGTGTCCAGTGGAGGGTAGGAACAACCTTCCCGAGAAAACTGAACAGGGGTGGGATCAGAGGGCAATCCGAATGGAAGGACTAGTGGCCCATCCTTTGCACCGCCGCTATCTTCGACGGACTTGGAGACGAGTCAGAAAGTTGGCAACGGAGATAATCATAAAGGATCCACCTCATTGCCACAGCTTGTATAGTAGCCATGATGTTGGCCATGGTGAAATGTGTAATCGAATTGCAAGGTGCCGTCCATGGTAAAAGCGCAGGGAATGGAAAAAATCAGCCGGCAAGGTCAAAGTACTTGGTGAGATCCCCTTTTAAATGACTTTGTGGGAGAGTGAGTTGGTTTGTCGAGATTGTATACACGTAATGGGCGTAATAGCAAGCACCAAAAAGAGCGTGATGACTGAGATGATAGTTGCCGAGACGAAATAGTCCATGCGAGACTACATATCAGGCAGCGATGCTGAGCGGCCAGATCCCAGATCTCGACCCGGGCGAACAGTAGATTCGCTTGGATCTTCGAGGTAAATTCAGGGACATGTTTGCAAAATAGGAAATTTGCCTGCTTTCAAGCTGGGATTGCTGCTTGAATATATGGCGGAGACCAAGTCGGCTGGAAAGATCGAAAAGGCCATGATCAACAAGCCGTACGTTGAAGATGCAACCTCTTTATCTGTATTATGTTACTTGGAACGGACATCGTTACTACCAGATTATATTCAAAGTGGAGACGAAACCACTGTTGCCGTTGCATCCACCTAGAGAAGTTATTGATCAATCCCACGATTTCAACGCAGGAAGTCCAAGTGGAATGACTTGAAGAATTCCCCGAAAAAAAGAAATAGCAAGACTGTTACTGGAATGAATGGACCTCTCGCTACACTGTGCACGTAGCACTTGTCTTCGCTGTCGATCGAAGGCCATTTGGGATTTAATGCCGATTTGAGGCCAGCCTGAAAGGGATTACGGAAGAGCGGCGAAGATTTTCTAAAGACCGGCGAGATCCAGAGGAAGGTACCCGTTTTGCAAAAGAGGGAGTTTGTTGCAAGCGACCATGGATAGAAGCGGTGTGACCAGATTCGGTGACGTGGACGAAAGTCACGTCGCGGTAGAAAGGCTAATTTGCTACAATATTCTCTTAATAACCGGATCAGTTGGGGCAGGTGCCCAGATCTGGAATCTGGATCAACCTCGCACAAGATTCAGGAAATCTGGTAGTTAACGCGCGGATCGAGCGGAATGGTTGCTCTGCGCAAACATTGGCCTCGATGCCCTGACATTGCGCCGCTCCTCATCTCAGATCTGTCCACATAATACTTATATTCAACCCTCCTCTCCTCGTCCTCCACGCCATGCCCACACGTATCCACATGTCTCCATCCCCCGACTACCCATTCCCACTCCTCGAACAAGACCATCACTACTACTCTTCCTCTTCAAGCGACAGCGCAAGTTCTCAATGCGCAGAGCTCCCTCATCTTTCGGAACAGGCTTCTTTACCGGAGCCTCGCACATACTTTACGCAGTCTACTTCACGTAGGCTGCGGATCGCACACCCATACGCTCGGCTACTTGCCAAGAAAGACGATACAAAGAGACGTCGAATTTGGAATCATGCTCTTGAGAAATTCATCTTCAACCCATATGAATTGTATGTGATGCCGATATCAAGACAGGAACCGCTCAACAGACAACTTGATAGGTCCACACTGGGGGCACCACATCGCCGAACGATTTACCTCGCTAGTCTGGAAGCTCACATCGACAAGCTACATGCACAACTTCTAGAGTGAGTCGCAAGCACTGCCCACCTCTTCAGTCTCCTCACGACGTACCAAGAATGAATTGCTGTCCTGTATCTGTAGCTGAACTGGAGCCTTTTCGTGGCCTAAACTCAAAAACGGCCAAGGTCAGCTCATATGTTTCTCTGCCCATCCACCTGTCCACTGATCAAAATGCACAGAGCATGGTGTCAAGCCTACAGCACGAGGTCTCAGTAGCAAGACTCAAGCTCCTCGAGTTGGAGCGAGCCGTAAGTCACTTGGCGCGGTCCATTCTAATATGCTCAAACGTGAGATAGAACGCCGAGTTGGAATGTTTACTTCAGAAATCCGAGGCCGATGCTGAGCATTTGTGCCGGTTGTAGGAGGTTAATTTGCCTAGCGTAGATGTTTGTAATAATACCGTTTCATGGTGCATAGTAGGATATACTATTTGATGTTCTAACGAGTCTCGGCACCCGCGGTGTACGATGATGACATTCTTGGTGAGTATTCACCGTCCATGATTGCTTCATTGGGCATCACTTGCTCCCTAACTAGTCGACAGCTCATCGACTCTGAGTAACACTGCAGAAGTTGACTGTACCCAAGAAACACACCTCAGATAGTTCAGGCAGTCAAAGAAACATGGCAGGCCTTTAGATCACAACATTCAAATTTCAAGGCGGTAGGTCCAGATAGGGAAACTCCTAATTATGACTGTCGACAACAAGTCGACAACATCCAGTATTGGGTCTAGGAACTTCCGTAGGTAAAATCAATGAGAGATGACCATAACGACAAGAATTAATGTCACTTATAAAGCATCATGCACTCTGCTAATCAAACATCCTATGAGTCAAGCCGAGTCAATGGTTATTCCAGCCACCGGAACCTACGACCATCGCATTAATTAGAGGGACCATAACAAAAATTCAATTGCGCACTGCAATCGTGGTTTATTGTTCATCATCTTGGACCAAGAACTTGTGTTTTGTCCGCGATGCTACCTCCGTCATACCTCGACCACTGCCAGTAACACCAACTATAAAGAGATTGAAAACTCAAACTTGCGTGTCGGAAAGTACGATACCAACTAACCTTTCCCTGTGGGATTATCGGGAGTTTTGAAGATACTCGTTCCACTGATCCCAGCTATATGAACACCTTTCTTCTCAGACTTTTTGGCAAACTTCTGCCAGCTCGCCTGCTTTTGGGTCTGCTCTTTCGCTTTGGCAGCTCTAACTTCAAGCTTTTTCTCATTCTTTTTCTTCTTCCTCTCCCTCTCCTCTTCTTCCGCTTTCGTGAGTTTGCGCTTGTTAGACGTTTGAGCAGTCGTCGAGTAGTTGGGAGGCATTTGCCTCAGGTCAGCAGCCTTAACAAGTTCTGTCGTATTATATGCTTTGAAGACAATGCTATACACTCTGTTCTCTGCAGAACCGCCAAGAGATGTGATCCGCGCTGGATACCAAGCATTATCCTTGGAATATTTGGCTAGGCACTCGTCCCCTGCTGCCCAGACATGGGAGGGGGTCGATGTAGTAGATCGCCGAGAGCCTTCGACCTTGGCCGATGACGCAGCCTCCCCCTGCGCAATAGCCACTTCGGTCAATTGAATGAGCTCCTTGAGCTCAGAACGCAGGGACGCAAGTTCTCTGCTATCGGGATCGGCAGAGAGAGCCGCTTCAACCTGGGATAGCTGGACCTGATACGTTTCTAGATCTGCTCTGTCCATAGCGACGGTGTAGTTTGAGGTAAGATTTGGACAGGAGCCTTTACGAGTATCAGCGTGGGAATTTATTACTACACGCTGCTATATGGAAGGAATTTATCTGCAATTTATCTGCACACAGTTCATCGAAAAGGCCATTCAAATGCTAATTACGATATTCAATGCCATATCCCACTACGATCAAGCCGAACTTTTTTGTCCTGCTTGGCCTTACTGCCTTGAGGTCGTCCCACCTGGCGTGTGCTTCGCTTAGAATGGTACTTGCGCTGCTGATATGAACGAGTCTTCGAAAGGTCTGACGTGACCCTGGTTTTGATGTCTGAAAGGTTCAAAGATTCCACCTTCTGGGTAAGTTCGTCTGGTGATCGTAGATGAGACCCGTTTTCGGGGTCAAAGGTATTAATGGGCGTGCTGGTAGTCTCCGGAAAGTGGAGATTGTCTACGGTTGATCTTGATTGAGAGGATCGTTCATTTGTGTTTGGTTCATCCGTCTTCCTCCTCGTTATTCCTACATCGTCTTCCACACTCTCGTTATCAGCACCCTCCTTCTCCTCGTCGTCTTCACCGTGCCCATCCTCGGTTTCCTCCTCCTCCTCCTCCTCCTCCTCTTCACTCTCTTCTGCATCATCATCATCATCATCCTGTACAATGTCCATATACTTAAATGGGTCAATCAAAAGTGCTTCCAGAGGGGTACCGAGCATAGCTCACTTTTTCCAAAATTGACATCTCTTCTTTCCCAAAACCACTCGCAGCTACCACTGCATCAAGTTTAAACCCCTCTCCAGATGACCCACTTCGGATGGTGCGACTAAATTTGGGGTAGAGCACACTCTCATATTGAAATCTACGGCGGAAAAATGTCCTGATACACTCGACATCACGGTTGAAGTACCTAGTCCCGAGTGAGGGGATGTATGCATCGAGGGCTATAGAACATACCACTCCGCATTTTCATGCGCTGTGCTGACCATTTGAGGGAAATCAATGACAACAGGTTCTCCAGACTCTCGACGGACAAGGATGTTGAACTCGTTGAAGTCACCATGAATGAGGCCGGCATGAGCAAATCGAACGATGAGATCCATCAATTGAGAATACAATTTTCCCGGGGACGGCAGCTCGGCAATTTGCCGTCTTAGGGATAAGTTATATAGAGTTGCTCCTGCCCCGCCAGAATACTCACAGAGGGTAAGCGTCGATGAACTCCATAAGTATGCAATGTCTAGCTTGGTCAATGGGACGCGGTACCGGAAAATCGTGTTCGTGAAGAACCTGCCAAATTAGCATTAACTTCATCTGAAGGCTGGTGGGATGCATATAGGATATTCATACTTTCATAAAAGCCCACTCTTTCTCGGCAGCGAGACGCGACATATACATCCATGATGCAGATTTCCGCTTGCCAAGATAGTCGCGTTTTTGTTTAATTGCACGAAACGAGATACGTCCTAGCCTGATTCAATCTCGACTGCATCCTCTATTCTCATTGGTGAAGACGAACCTGTGGAGCTTCAAGACCATCTCACTACCACATGAGTTAGCAACGATATAGATATCTAGAAGAATCTTAAACACCGACTGAAAAGGACTCGTTGCAAACGCACCGGATTCTTTACCAACACCAATCTGGTTACCCACAGAATGCATAGAATCTCGTTTCGAAAGTGCTCGCATTGCCAGATAGTCATAACCACCATATTTCAGGCGATACCCATCATCTAAAATACAGATTAAAGAAGAGTAGCAGAAGGTACTGGGGTCAGCATACACTTTGAATTCTGAACCTTTGACACTAGGTTCCGCTTGGCCAGACTACCAATTAGTTTGTTTACGCCGCCATTTCTAAGTCCAGAGATCTGTACTATTAGAGGTGTTGGCACGATATCGTGGTTCTTGGAGCCCATTTCCACCTTGGCAAAATTTACCATTAGCAGTCTGCCTAGATTGAAACAATGGAATGAATGGACGTACAGCGGTGAGGACCCGAAACTCATCCGATGATATATATCTGAGATCTGTCGCATCGAGCTTCATGCTGCTGGCAGTGATAATTCTGAGTCCTTCAAGTTCAGGTGTAAGAAGCGTTGATCTGCCGTTTTAAAGTAAATCACCCGTTTGATCGTTGCCTAATTCGGCATGTCAATGATTAAATTGCCAGATCTTGGTCATTTGTCCGCACAATATCTCTTTCCCTCCGCATAGAAATGAACACTGGCCGTATCCATCGGGCTATTGTTGTTGGTATCAATGCCAGGAAATCAGAATCTACTTAATTCGCGATCACAGGCTAGTTCCGGCGAAATCTTGGCCTGCCTGGGAGAGAATCTTTCTATGTACGTTCCTAGGGCGGCAGCTACAACATCAACGGTAACGTAATATCATTCGGAAGTCCTTCTATTCGTGCTCTGCATGCTTCAGAGCTGGAGGATGAGGAAAAAGATGCCATGTGGGATCTCTTCGAGAAGAATATGTATGGGCTGTGAGTGAAAGGCAATTGAAGTCCGAACAGAGATAAACTATTCAGCTCAGATACTCAGCATCTTCATTCGGATGGGAACCTGTGGAGCGAAAAGAGGAGATATTTCACAGGTTGTCACGGTTTCTTCTGGTGCAAGATTTAGAGCAGAAAACCAAGGTGGTTGCTTTTTCTATGTTCAGGTTTGAAAATGAGGAAGGAGAAAATGTTGTTTACTGGTACGCTATGTTTGACCTCCATGATGGTGCCGATAGATGGAATGAATGCAGCTATGATATCCAGATATCTCCTCAGTACCACAGGGTGGGTATCGGGAGGAAGCTCATTGATAACATCTGTACCATCGGCCAGGCATTCGGAATGGTAAAGATAGTGCTAACGGTACTGAAAGGTAAGTAGCAACTTCCTATCTAATTCCATATCCAACCAGTCTTAGCGAATACGAATGCAATGGCATTTTATCGGGCATGCGGGTGTGTTCCATGTGTTACTCCTAGTTCTGACCTGACGACGGAGAAACAAGATTTCATATCGACCCTAGCTCACCTAGCGTATACTTGCTAGAAAACGATCCAAGTAGAGAGAGCTACGACTATGAGATCATGTCCAAAAACTTCTAGCTCAAAGGCCTGAGCTGGAATAGAAGCTCATGTGTCCAAGTATACATGGACGTCAAGCATATGAAAGGCTCGGTTTGTACGTCGGTACAGAACAAATGGTGTGATTTGCAATCGACTCAAGATGTGACATTGCCAGAATGGCGATTGAAGCATTCGCTGCAGATGAACACCGATTGGATTCGACGGAGGATGTCAGTTCCAAGCAACCAACTGATTGATGTAAAGAATAGTGACCCGTGACGAAAGCTACCGAATCAATGACGGTTTGTATGGTGTTGCTTGGCAAGAACAACCTGCCCAGCTATCGCGAGCTCTGAGTCTTGTTCATTGAAAATCATGTTGTCGGCGACTCTCCGCTCTGCACGCCCCTGTGTATGCCGGATACCGGGGCGTCGCTTTGCCTCTCATGGTGCCCCTCAATTTAATGAGCCCTCAGGATATCTTTTTGGCGAGAAGGTGCGTTTGGGCGAGAGTCTTTTGCATTGAGAAAATCAATCTAACCTCTTGTACGTCAAGCCTCTTCCACCTGGGCAGAAACGTGTCAAGGAGGACTGGGAGAATGTATGGTATTGGGGAATGTTTGGAACTATGGCATTTGCAGCTGTCTTGTTATATTACAAGCCTGATACAAGGTGCGTCCGACTCAAGGATCTCCTCAGTTCAACCTCATTAATTTGTCAATTTATTTCCTAGCATACAAACCTGGGCTCTTCAGGAAGCTAAGAATAGGATGGAGGCACGAGGGGAGAAATACAAATATGAGCCGTCGTCGTCGTCTTCGTCGTCATCGTCGTCTTCGTGACTGCACTAATACCATGCCTCACGACCTCGTTCCATTAGACAATATAATCAATCACTGGTGTTTGGTTTTGCCAGGGGTCAGTCAAGGCACACTGCTCTAAATGGATGTGGAAGACAATCAAATGCCTGCAGGCTAGATATGCTCTAATCACTCTATAAATTGATTGTATGCCTCTCTTGTCAGGAGCTTCTCTAGTTCCGATGGGTCCAATAGTTTGATTTTGCAAAGCCAACCTGGGAATTTTGGTTAGGCACTGAAAAGTATCGTTTGACAGAATCCTACCATCCTCCTCAGGGGACTTGTTGAGCAGTTGAGGTTGCTCTGAGAGAGCTTTGTTGACCTCCTCAACCGTGCCAGAGGCAGGTGCATACTGTTGAGTTGTTATTTCTGACATGAGGTTGCGAAACATGGTTACAACGTACGATGTCCGAAGCGGCTTTCACACTTTCCACAGCACCAACGGACTCTGGACACCATGAATGACAATTATCTGAACCCACTAAGAGAGATGCCGACCTCCTTTAGTGACTTGTCTGCCAACGGCCGGCAATTCCACGAAGACAACATCCCCCAAATTTGATTGTGCATGGTCGGTTATGGTCAGAGTGCCAATTCCCGTCTTGTCATCAAAGACAATTGATTCATGTTCTTCAGTGTAGTACTTGGCTGAGATGGCATTTTTAAACTAACTATAAAACACAATTGCACCTTTACTTACTTATCAAGGTGCGGGTGAGTGGGTTCCTACGCATTGCACTGTTGGCATTGGATGTGCGCAAGGCCAATGTAGATGGCCTAGTGCGGTAGATGCATCTAGAAATTGTATACATAGATGATGAAGGAGGTTGGGAAATAGAAGGTGAATTCCGGGTGAATCTTCCCTACTATTTATGTAATCCCTACATAAGGCAAATTTCAGGGGTGTATCTCTCAGATCTGATACTTCGAGGTTCATATATTCTATTAGATGGCCAGAAACACGAAGACAGTCTGATAGATTATCAACTTGAAAGTAGATTTAAGAAGTTGCAAAAACCTCCAGGGCACAGTTGTTAGTACTTTTTGCATGGAGTAGAGATATTGGTCCCAGTACAATATTGGCGCGGCTCAAGCTTCCTCAAGGATCTTAGTAACAATACCAGTGCCGACTACAAACAAGGTCAGCAAATCGGCAGACCCACGCTTGCGAGTACTCACTAGTCTTGTGGCCCTCACGGAGAGTGAAACTGAGGCGGATGTGGGTATGTTTCCATGAAATGAGAAGTGTCGTAACTCACCGCGTTCCAACTTCAGCAGCAACATCATGAACAAGGGTACAAACAAGCTCAACATTGTCGCCAGGTACAATCTAAACTTTTGTCAGTAATGCACACAGAGATTTTAGTAAAGGAATTGCACCATTTTTTCATCAGCATCGGCAACACCCTCGGGCCAAGTGAGACCAACATTGACGTCAGCAGTGCGAATATAAAGTTGGGGGCGATAATTAGCCATAAATGGGGTAGAGCGACCACCTGCAAGAGAACTTTCAGTAGTTGGTAGTCCTATGTATGAAGACACTCACCTTCTTCTTTAGTCAAAACGTAGATCTGAGCTTGTAATTTCTTGACAGATTTAATCGTGCCGGGAGCGGCAATGATTTGTCCACGACGGACGTCATCACGCTTGATGCCTCGGAGGAGTCCACCCATATTATCACCAGCTTGAGCCTTCAGTATGTGAGTAAATGTTGGGTTTCTGCGTGGTGCCACGAACCCTGTCCAATTCCTTGCGGAACATTTCTGAGAAAGATTTAGCAAGTCACGGGAGTATACACTTTTTCATCCACAGACCAATTCCAATGAGAGTCGTCTTCGTTCTGGAGCCGAAACCCACAATTTCGATTTCATCACCCTTGTTAGCAGTTCCGCGTTCGACCTGAGATAGACAATCAATACTGAGAATTGAACTAGAAAGGCATCGTGACTGACACGACCCGTAACAACGGTACCACGACCAGAGATAGAGAAGGAATCTTCAACCGGTAATAAAAATGGTTTGTCAAAGTCACCTAGAGAGAAGAATGGTCAGAGGATGACATGGACAAATCAACAAGGTAGGAAACATACGAGGAGGTAGATCAAGCCAAGTATCACAAGCTTGAATTAGTTCCTGAATTTTCTCAGAACCCGTTGCCGGATCACGACCTTCAAGAGCAGCAAGGGCAGAACCCATAACAATCGGCGTATCCTCACCGTCGAAATTGTAATGGGAGAGGAGGTCACGCATTTCCATGTCGACCAATTCAAGCATCTCGGGGTCGTCGATTTGGTCAACCTTGTTGATGAAGACCACTAGTTTCGTGAGACCGACTTGACGAGCGAGAAGAAGATGCTCTCTTGTTTGGGGCATTTGACCGTCAGTTGCTGAGACTACGATGATTGCACCATCCATCTGAGCAGCGCCAGTTATCATGTTCTTGATATCTGAGCCACGTCATTTGTGGTGGAATATGAGTAGAAGTAACGGTTACTTACAGTCGGCGTGACCAGGACAGTCAATATGACCGTAATGGCGATTAGGTGACTCGTACTCGACATGAGAAGAGTTGATGGTAATACCACGCGACTTCTCCTCAGGAGCTTTGTCGATCTGACTATAGTCGGTGAACTTGGCAGCACCAGTTGCAGAAAGGACCTTAGTAATGGCAGCAGTAAGTGTCGTCTTTCCATGATCGACGTGGCCTGGAACCTGATGAGGTTCGAACGAGCGAGCACCAGAGTGATCATACCAATTGTTCCAATGTTCATGTGCGGCTTTGACCGCGAAAACTGTTCTGCATAACCCCTACAAGTAACTACAACATTAGAATGCATCTAAAATGCGTTCTCAACGAGATTACTCACTCAAGCTAGCCGGAGTACAAAGAGGTGGTTGGCTGAAAGGGTTACGCTGAAGAGCAGTAAAAAGGGATCCTATCGGGAGTGGTAAGCAGGAAGGGAGATAAAAAACGAGGAGACATACGGCGCGATGGAACCAGCCCACGAGAGGCAGTTCTGCAGGTGACCAGTGCAAACATGGTGTTCATACTTGAACCAACCTGTGCCAATTCCCAAAATTTGTTCCATCGGCTGCCTCCGATTGATCCAGACTAGGTCTTTCCTCTTTTGGCTCAAAAAACCTTGTTGATGTCTTCCTCGGATCGTCAAGACCTCATTCGAAATGCTGTCACGTTCCTCCAGGATCCAAAAGTAAGCCTCGTAGCCTTGTAAGACCTCACTTGATTGCTAGTTCTACAGACGCAGACTTCTCCGCTCACCCAACGGATCCAGTTTCTGGAGGCTAAAGGGTTAACTCCGGCAGAGATTGACCAGGCCGTAAGGCAGGCTTCAGCGAGTACCCCTGCACAAAGTTATGTCCCTAGCTACGGCCCATTGTCTTACCCTCCCCAGCCTCGTCCTTATAGCTGGGATTGGCGAGATTACTTTGTGAGTTGTGTTCTTTGAGCTCGGATGGAAAGTTGTGAATATTGTATAAGGTGACAACTGTAATCTCCGGTACCATCGTCTACGGGGCTGTCTCGCTGTTTAAAGTGCGCAAAGAGCCTGCAATATGCCAGCTCTTTGCCTAATTGTCTTACAGAAATACCTTCTTCCTCATCTTCAGCCACCAATGGCTTCCGCATATGAAGAGGACAAAGATGCACTCAACGCTCAATTTGATGCAGCAGAAGCCCTTCTGAAGGAAATACAGGACGAGACAGCGGCAGTGAGGGTCGCAGTAGAGGAGCAAAAAACCAAGATTGATCAAACTACTCAAGATGTGGAGGCTGTTGTCAATGAGATGCGTCAGGCGGAAAGTCGGACGCGGGATGAAATCAGGGAAATCAGGGAGGAGGTCAACAACATCCGCGAAATGCTTCCAAAGGTGAGTTGAAACCGACTTTTTTTTTACTGCATTGGTGACGGTGTTCTGTAGATGGTTGACAGAAATAAAGAGCACCACACGCAATCTCTCAACGAATTGCAACAAGAAGTAAAGTCTTTGAAAACTTTACTACTCAATCGGCCGACAGGCATGCCTTCGTCACCAAATCCTGCGGCTCCAATAGCTAGGCCCTCGATCCCAGCCTGGCAGCTTGGTGGTTCATCCACGACAACCAACAGCCCAGGAGTGTTGGACCTTCCAGCGGCTGAAACTTCACTGCCGATTTCTGAGGGTAATGGGAAAAGAAAGGAAGTCGATACCAATACTGTTTCTCTCCCCTCCTCCTAGCCATATCTCTGTCAATTTAATAGATCTTGTGCGACGATTACCTAGAAGGGATCCTCGAGCCACGTGATGATCTGGAATTCATTCCATACTGTGCAGTCGTCCACCATGTTTCACCAAATCCATAGTGCAGTCGAAAATTTCACCACTCAGTCGCGCAACTCGACGGACGCTCCCTCGGCTGAAAGCCTTGCGTCACTCTCTTCCTCTGTGAATGTGCCTTTGGACCCAACGCCTCCCAGTCAGCTTGCGGACTCGGTCTCAAGTTTGCGCAAATTACTCACAGTAAATCGTACTGGCACCTCCATAGCTAACAGTGCATCACTTCCTATTATTCTTTCTGATAAACCTCGTCGGAAGTTGAACCTGGAGGAGCGTCTCCGCGCAAGTCTATCGGCTCCAGATGTCCCCACTACTTTATCAAGTCCCCCAACCACACAACCTGGAATCTCTGTTCTAGAAGAAACTACTTATGCTGCATCTATTCCAATTCCTGACTCCCCTATAATTCCACTTGTTCCTACGCAGATTCCCATTGAACGATCCGATGCAGAGCGAAGCGGCGCAGCATCAGAAACCCAAGCTCGCAATGTGGATTCTGGGATAGTAGAAACTCTGGAAGTTGATGGAGAGCAAACCTCCTCCCCGGCTCAAGCAAATTTAGACGAGGGAGCGGGCACCGATTCACTCAATGATGACGTGACCAGACAAATTATGATCTCAAACAACGAACTCACACCCTTGGAAGACGATGACACCCCTAATCGTGGACAGTCATCTCCCACAGATATTCAACATGAGAAAGATACGAGTTTTGAAGCTTCAGAATCCCGCTCACAAGACTTACAGGAACATGACACTGTCGAGGTCCTACAGAGAAGACTGAAGGAGATTGAGCAACGCTTTTCAGGTAAATTCCTGCCAATTCTTTGTAAACGTCGTATTCAATCAATTTAGACGTTTCCACATCGTTCAAGCGCTTACAGGAAGAGAAGCTTGCAGCCGATGCTGTCCTCTGCGACTTGACACCCTTGACGAGCATTCAGGATGCAACTGCATTGAAGCAGTACTTCATGTCTTTGGATTCAAAGTCTAACGTCAGATATCCGAATCGGTTGTCTCCCTGGATCTCACTTCCCCCTAGGTCTTTCGGAAAGAAGTTGAACGGCTGAACGGAAAACTTGCAAGTGAGCTCACACCCCGCTTGTCTTTGTTCATAATGCTGATCATAGCGTACAGTACAGGAAGATAGAATTGAGGAGATGAGGGAGACACACAGACTTTCCGCCGCCTCGCAAGTCGATCAAATTGATACACTGCAGCACCAACTTCGGGAGACGGATGCTCTGCTCCAGAAAGCTAAAAAATCCACCACAAAGCTGGAAGAAAGCGTTTCACGAGGGGAGAAGGAAGCAATGACCCTGAAATCGGAATCGGAACGTTTGAATACAATTGTTAAGGAGGAGGAAGAGAAACGAACCAAAGCCATCAGTCTCCTCAAATCCGTCAGGCAAAAGCTCGTCAAAGCAGAAAAAGATAAAGAGGATGCACTCAAAGACCTCGCCATATTTAAAGAAAAGGACAGGGGAAATGTAGAAAAAGAACAAGCAGAGCGGAAAAAGTTTGAACGCGAAGTTGAGGTTGTCAAGGCCGAGAAGGACGAGGCTTTGGCTGGCCTGCGTATACAGTATGAAAAAGAGATGGTTAGTCTCAGGGAACGACATGACAAAGAATTGGCAGCTGTGCGAGCTCAGTTCGAGCTTGATGCTATCACAACCAAGGTACTCCGTCTTTTACAAATTTGATCTGGCTATTAAACAGGTCATAGTCCAACCAAATCAAAGAGATAGCTTCCAAAAACTCACACATAAGCACCCTGGAAGCCTCGTTGAACAAGGTGACAAATGACAAGAACACGATCTTTGAGCAGTTGCAGCTTCGACAGGCCGAGGCCGAATCTGCACAATCTCACCTAGAAAGCATTCAGCATCAGAACACTGAGCTACAATATCAGCTCCGTGAAGCTACTGATCGAGTCAATCTCTTAAAAGAAGACTTAAATGAAATCCAGCGTGACCAAGAACTTCGCGTTCGCGAACCCAGTTCCTCGACCGAGAACATCGCACATCTCCTAGCTTCTATGGAATCCAAGTATGAAGCCAAGGTTGCCGAGCTTAAGTGGATTAACGCCACACTGGAGAGGGAAAGAAACGAAAGTGAAGCTGAATGGAGCCGTAAACTCAAAGAGCGGGGCACGGAGATGGAAGAACTGAAACGGTTGTTAGGTAACTCCGCCAAAAATCAGGAGAAGGAAGAAGAGGCAGTAGCTGAGCTTAACGTGGAGCTTCAGCGCAAAGATGAAGAATTGAAAGGCTTGGAAAATCAGCTGGCTGATCTGTCAAAAACTTGCAGTCACTTTGAAAACTCTCATGTGCGTATTAGATTATTCATGGAGTTGTCGTGCTGAACTTTTTTTGACCCAAGACATCTGCACAAGCTGCAGCTAATGACCTTCAGGCCAAAAACATTCTGCTGGAGAGACAGATCGAGGTGGACAAGGTTAAAGATACACAGTTGCGACAGACTATCAGGGTATTACACCATACTCTTCCGGTTCTTCATGACATCTAATCAATTTCTAGTCTCTTCGCGAGGAGTTAAAGAAAGTTCAATCATCGGCTGCTCTACTTGAAAGGCAGAGAAATCCAGGTGTCGGTTATTGGTCGACCCGCACGAGTGAGAGCAGTCCATCCGATACTGTCACTCCTACATACAGTCCTCGCACCAGTCCATCGGCCCCTGCATCAATTGACTCCCATAACGAGGAAATAAATATTGAATACCTACGTAATGTTATTTTGCAGTTCCTGGAACACAAGGAAATGAGAGTAAGAGGAATATCGGTTTTATATTCTTATAACTCATTTCCCCTTTCAGCCGAATCTTATACGCGTACTATCCATCATCTTGCATTTAACACCTCAGGAGACACGTCGCCTTATAGCTAAAGTTTGATTTATGCCCTGTCCATATCGATACCATACTAGATTCATAATTCAAGTGATACATAGAACGAGATCAGTTGTCCTGGTAAGGCGGCAATTCATCGTCTTTGTCCGACTTTTCATTCCTTTGGGGAAGACTGGTCGAAGCTGCTTGTGACGCTTGATCCTGGGAAACCGGTTGTTGGGAGTACGTGGCAGCCAGGCGGCGCTTTTCTTCTTCAGCGGGCGGGTAGCTGGCAGCGGAGCTTGCTAACCCAGTGGAATCAGATTGGTGTAATTCGTGCGGTGAACCGCCAGCTGGACCAATATTCGCGGCTTCAGCAGGGACTGGGGTACCGGTTTCAGCTACTGTGGGAATCTGAGATGTGGTGGACAAAGTGTCGGGCACGGTAGTCGGGGGAGAAGGGATCGGTGCGGAACTCGAGTCAAGGGTGGCTGGATCGATTGGAGATGAAGGGCTTCCAAGCGTAGATGAAAATTGAGTCGAAGTATGGGGAGCCTGTGGAGGAGTGGATTGACTGTTTATGATGGCAAGTTCACTAGCGTGGCTGTCACCGAAACTTTGAGTGTCCGACCCCAACAGCTCGGATGGCGCCAACTGGGTTGGAAAATCGGTGTTTCCAATTTGGTGATTATCGAGGGCATGTTGGAGAGATGCTCTGGCAGCGCCTGTTGCCTGCGCTCCAGCATAAGGGTGTTCCGGAGTGGGTGGGATGGAAGGGAGCGCTGCGATGACAGGAGTGGTTGCCTGAGAGAGCAACACAAGCTTTTCACTATACTAAATTGAAAATCCCTCAGGATCAACCATAGTGCAAGTATTGGACACCTACTTCTCTGATTGCTTCCCATTTGAGTTTCTCGCTTTCTCTCACAGCCTTGCGCTTCAAAATCTCTATCTCACGTTCCTGGCCAGCATCATCCAATTCAGCTTTGCGAAGTTGATCTTTCAATTCCACTATCTTCTTATCGCCGCCCTTTTGCTGATCATGTTCAAGCCTGGCTATCTGATTCTCTAAGCCAGCTCGGATGTTGCGACGAGGAGTAATTGCCGTTTCGGCATCACGCAAAACCTTGAAAGGCGCGCGCGCAGCATCGAGCTTGGTGGCCAGTGCACTGGCAAGTGAACCATGAACGAAATTGAAATATGCAAGACGGTCAGTCACTGAACGAATCAATCAATCAATCGATTAATCGATAAACGCTTGGGGGCACACCATCTTTAAGATCGTCCGCCTCAGCCTGACCCCATGTATACAACTCCTTGCTTTGCGCCTTCGAATCACGCGCAACGCTATCGAAGTCAAGTGCAACTCCCTTTTCGGATGTGATTATCTTCTGAGCGGGAGTTGTGGAACTGCATCACAATCGATCAAGCGCCAGAGACAAATATTCAGGAGATAACATACGAATACTGTTGACCGAGAGCACGCAAGTGATATGAAAGGGTCTCAAGTGTATGAGACTTGCTTCCTGCCGATGAAGCTGCTCCCTGAGCACTCGAGTCAGTAGTGTTTGGATGGTTGAAAGCTGCTCGGCGAGAATTAATCGTGGACTGTGCCTTCTCGGAAAAGGTCGAGAGCATTTGTGAGAGAGACATGGCTTGAGATCTACTCAAGCAGAATTGTTGTTTTTATACGGCGATAAGGAATGTCGTAATGAGGTGATTGATTATACATAGCTTACACCAAACACCAAACACCAACACTAAATCTGGAGGCAGTGCAAGGACAAATTATACGATTATTTTCTTTGAGTGTTTCGCCTTCTTCTCTGAATCCTTGTGTGATATAAACTCAACCTCTGTCGCAAGCGGTCCAGCCAGCCGTGCTGCATCGGGATAACCGAGAACCTGTGTTTTGAAGTGCATCCCAATGGTCGTAATTCTCTTACGCAATTTATCATCTTCCGCAGGAGCAGATCGCGTCCATATCGAAAGGCGGTAGAACTGTAGTCGGATGGACACGATAACCCCTGTGATCATTGACTGCGACAGATTTTCTTCATCATCGGACATCGAGTCGAACGTTTCACCAATCGCAGCAAGCATCTGCATCTAGTGAGTCCGACTGATCAACACCCGGAAACGAATCACTGACCGTGTATAGCCACATCTTATCCACGTTACCCTTGTTTTTTTCTCTTGGCAACTGGATACTCCATTTTCCACCTGATTTATTTGCTTCATCTTCCCAAGCAGGAATGATCCCTTCCTATATCAAATCATGAACATGGGTGAAATAGGGTATTCGAACGACTCACCTTGAAGAGGTAATAATTCGCTTTCTGGGGTAGCTGTGATGGAGGAACGATGTTGTTATATAGCCTGGTGAGATGTTTAAGTGAGATAAACTCCTATTTATCGCGAAAACTCACCCCCAGAATTCTTCAACGCTATCAAAACTGATGACTTGCTTGATGTCTTCCATCCAACCCCCAGCTGCAGCCACATTGGTTGTCTGAAGGGCTGGTGTTGAAGGCATGGCAGAAACAGGAGTTTGGGGCAAATTGCGACCCTTTGTTGCAGGTGAATCAAACCAGAGAGTCCAAGGAGAATATAAAGGATGCTGAGAAGCAGTTGTAAATTTTATCCACAAAAGCTCGGGGGGAATTACCTTGACATTAAAGTTGTGGGGATCACTGAATACGGTGCGGATTCCTTCGGCCTGCTCCTCCATATCCACCTCCTGAATCTCTCCCGGTTCGAAATCATCCACTTGATCGTTATTTTGAGCTTGCTCAGCAAAAGCTGCATTGAGCGCTGCGCGCGAGGCCTGTTGGGCAGGGGCAGGAAGAGTTGTGGTCATTGTGGGGGAGGGTGTATTTCAAAGAGAAACAGAGACCAAAAAAGCAAACAAAGAGAAAACGCAAGTATAAAGAAGCACCAAGGAGTCCTGCGAAAGAAGTGATGAGGTGTTGAGGTCGCTCAGCGGTACAACGGAGTTGAAGTAAGAATGTAATCAGCGATTTTTCTGTCTGCATCACGTGAAGAAAGGTGCAGAAGGCAAATTTAAGCTCCGACCCAGCTCCGCACTATCTGATAAGATAGCAAATGTCGGAGTCACTCCGCACTGCAACTCTCATCTCTCCATGGATCCTTTCCATGCAAAGCTCGTTGCAGCCGCGACGGGCTCCACCCTCACTGCACTTACAAGTATGATTCTTTGGCTACTGACTCTGGCCATCCTCACGACTTTCTTCCAGTGACTCCGTTTGATGTCGTTAAAACTCGTCTTCAGACTCAATCTGCTCATCCTAAATTGCTTTTCCCGCGTCCTCCACCAAATACTTGCTGTCAAGCAAAAAACTCACAGCTTTGTGTACGCTCTATGTCATCGTTGGCACGGAGCATGTCCTCCCTCGCACGACCTCTTTCTGGAGAAATGGTATGTATCTGGCAAAACAGCGTCTTCAGGACAGAACGAGTCATTGGCTTTTACGATGCCGTCCGACATGTCTGGCAAGCAGAGGGCCTGCGTGGATTGTGGAAAGGGGCAGGAACTACTTTGTGAGCATAGCGCTTCGCATGTTCCATCGCGCTCATAGTTTCTAGAGTCATTGGCGTCCCCTCATCTACTGCTTACATTCTCACATATGATCATCTTCTAAATGTCTCCCTCCCCGCAATTCTGCCTACAGGACCATTGTTTCCTCTTGCTGCAGGCATACTCGCTCGCTCGGCCATCACATCGACCATGTCTCCACTGGAATTGATTCGTACCAACCTCCAGTCCACTCCACTTTCTCCAAATCAACCTCATACTCTCCGCTCTGTCCTCTTATCGATACAAAACGTTGTTCACCGTAATGGTGTTTTCTCCCTCTGGCGTGGGCTTGGCCCGTCGCTTTGGCGCGATGTACCCTTCTCTGGAGTATACTGGGCTAGCTACGAGGCTTGGAAAGGATTTCACGCTCGTAGAGGACGTGAAGGAGCTTTCGTGGCATTTTTGAGTGGCGCGTCGAGCGGAATCTTAGCTGCTCTCGTGACTTCACCGTTCGATGTGCTAAAAACACGCCGTCAAACCCTGCTTATGTCGGAAAGCACTCTTCCACAAACCCGGAGCATTCCTCTCTTACTACGCATCATTCGCACGGAAGGGCTTGGCGCTTTGTATGCCGGTAATATCCCGCGGATGGCCAAGATAGCGCCTGCATGCGGCATCATGATTTCCTGCTACGATTGTTATTTGATATTGACGGCTCCCTTCTAATATGCTGTAAAGGGTATTGGAAGGATGCTAGTTAGACCATCTTCTTCTTGGTGACATGAGTTTGTGCATAGAATATGATATAGTTTTAGTTATATTCATGGAATAATGCTCCATTTTTGATATGCATTGAGAACGAGTCAGGCAACATTATATGTAAATGCAACCAACAAACAGTGTATCGAACATACCACTATCCTAACCGGTTCAGTTCTCTGTTAGTCCTGCGTAGCTTGCCAGAAACCAAATCAACATCATTCGATAATCCATCCAGTAGCTCGTTCTGCTCATGTAGTTCATTATTAATAGCTTCTCCGAGCTGCCTTTGCCTTTGAAGAATTGTTGAGAGTGCAGAAAGCTGCTGGTCCTGTTGTTGGATCTGAGTTTGCTGAAGCCCCATGAGCCCAACATTATCCAGTGGCCTAGTAACGTCCGTCTCCTGAGGCTCAGATGCCCCGAACACCCGCCTCACAGGCTTATTGAGATCCTTGAACCCCAACAAAGCTTCTCTGTCAGATTCTGGCGCAGGATTCAACGCAGCAGTCCCACCGGCGGTCGTCGCTCGAGCAACGGCAGACGTATGACGAGCGACCGTAACAACTTTTCCAAGTTTCTCGCAGTCATCCTGCAGTCGTGAGACCATATCCGTCCGCCGTTGTAGTTCGCCCTGATTCATCCCTGCCAACGCCAGTACCTCTAACCCCTTTCCTAATCTTTCAATACGCGATGATAGCCCAGCAAGCTTTGTCTTGGCATTGACATTGGATTTGTGTGAGGCAGCCACGTCACCACGATCTGAGAGAGCATCACGCTTGTTGATGTCCGCCCAAATGTCTCGCAGACGAGCCTGAATGTCTAGGTGTTCGTCGAGCCAAGAAGAAAGCGTAAACTCCGTCGGTGAAATGTTCTGCGTAGTGGATCCCTGTCGACCCACGGGTATACCGAGGAAATCGCGAAATGCAAAGTGATCCCGCCATTTATCGTCTTTGGCACTGATGATGGCGCGGAGGTACTGTTCAAGCCCCTCCTTCCTCTCCTCGAGGACTTTGGCATTGTTGTGAGAACGTAGCAAGGAGAATTTGTGTTTAGGAGGGAGTGTGTGTGGTGGTGGACCGATAGACTTGGTCAATGTAATGTTCAAGTCGTCAAACTCGGAATACCGTCTCCACATCTGCCATGATCGGACATGTGCTTGGATTTCGATTCGGTACACTATGTGGACTTTTGGGGCAGTACGCTCTTCGCAACCGCGAATGAAGACAGCTTGAATGGCAGTCATGGTGAAAGCAAAACTGGCATGAACAGCTCTGAGTGCTATCCTCACTGTCGTGCGCTGAGAATGCTACAAATGAGCCTAGCTACATCAGTGATCATCTAAATCTGGTCTTAATATTTATATTTATATTGTCACCAGACTGGTATACATGAACCAAAACCAATCTTCAGCAACGAGAAATTGCGAAATGGCTTCAAGGACAATATCCACGTTTCCAAGCACTTCCAACTCCATGGCACAGAAATCTCTTTCACTCTTGGTAGGAATCCCATTGTTTTTGCTTGGACCGAGGGATATCTTTGGGTACGATACACTCCCCTGAAGACAATCTCCGAAAACCAGGGATAGGAGCTGGGTCGATACATCAACTTGGCTTACTCGTGAACTAAAAACGCCAAATTATGTGACATCCTCGTGAATCGCGCGCATAGACCATTTAAACTCGCAGGTGCACCGTTACCATTCATTCCGACAGACGGGGGATCACCAAGTGATGTACACTACCAGGCGTTACGTTAACCCAAGCTCTGGTAGCAACGCTTCAGATTCTCGGACAAAGAAAGATACCATTCCTGGTGGGTTCAAGAAACAAATAGGATGAGAATGTGGATTAGGAGTCCGCTATCATTCCTACCTATGAATCATGTGTAGAGGTTCGACATCGTAACATCGACTTTGATTCCATTCTAGCACAAGGGGTGGAGGTATTTCCGAAACATTATCATTCGTCTTTCAGACCCTAGGAACCATTTGATGCAGACATTTGATGCAAATTCCATTGTGGCCCCGACTGCACCAGATATCTTGTACAATATAGCGATCCTGCATTGTTGCCTCGACATTTGTCCTGCGATGATCATAGACACGGAGTATTCAAATGATGAATGTAGTCCAAGGCAAATATAACATTAATTATAGCCGCGTAAAGAAGTATGCTCGTTGGAATGATTGTCTCCACTCTCACAATAAATAGATGATCTCTGTCAGTTCGGACGGCTAAAAGCGTGATCAAAAGATTCTCCAGTGCCGCGAGTAGTGAGTAGTTTGTACTGATATCTCGTGTCAGGGTTCATACCTTGACAGGACATGTGTAGAAGGGCTCTCGACTTAGAATAGTTTATGTACTCAGACATATCCAATCACACACACACAGCGCACATCCTGATGACGAAAGACGAAGTAGAAGAGGAGGAGGAAGGATGATTAAATGATATTTGTGGTTTTTGGCAATGTTCAAGAACAACAAATATCATTTAAATCATCCTTCCTCCCCCTCTTCTACTTCGTCTCTCAGACTTGTCATCAGAACGTGCACTGTGACACAAGGACTATTACAGGAAATATACCCTCCAATAATCCATTTCCGTTTTGGGTATGAATTTGTTATCCATTCAATTGAGCTCCAAGTGATGTCTTTCAATTGACAGATCAAAAAGGATGCAAGGCTGGAGGTACCTAACATCGATTCTGTATAGAGATAGCTTTCCTGATCAACTTAAGAATGGTTAATTATATAGTCCGCTGTGGTACTCGGCCTATTTACGTCTCTCTGTACTTATCACTGACAATGGTCTCACAGTATCGGGCAAGCACTTCTAGGTTAAACATGAAATCATGAGCACTGATCTGTACAGTGAGTTTTCTGGGACACGATGACTTAATTCTGTCGACTCATTTACGGGTGAAACTGCTCTCACGTCAGTATGCCAAACCACAAGATCAGTATCATTTACCTGGTAAAAGTACATTTTGCATCATTTGCAAATAAATGATTGAAAGCAGCAAGTGCTGGAGTGCAATGAGTCGGAAACGAGGTGATGCCGGTTCACAGTGCTGTCGGTTCACAGTGCTGTGCACTCCTATACGCCGAGCAGCACACAGGATGCAATGGTCAGCTTCACCATCAACAGATCCTTCAGCTCGCTGTGCACCCACAACCATATCCGCCAAGCGGTCTAAAACCTGTGCGGTTTAGTCAGGGTGCTGAGGATATAAGTAAGGCACACACCTGTTCTCGATGATAAGCCAATTTTCAAAAAGCACGAATAATTCAAGATCAGAACCTACTTGCAACTGCACATTTTGCACGATACCAGTGCTCTCAGTCTCGTGGAATACTTGCTGTGAAGCTTTAGGAACAGAAGGCCCTGGGGTAATGTGATGGCTACGTTTACTCCATTGCCGCTCTCGTCCTCCGTGGGTGTAAACATTGCATGTATAGTATTTTCGTAGCTCCTGGTGCCTGGCCCCGGTAGACGATCGACGATCTGATAACACCGAAGATTTATAGGGTCCTGTACGACCTTGATTACGTATGGATTGAGCTAACAAAATAATCAACACAGAAAAAAATGTTGCAAATTGAGCACTCGAGAAAGAATGGCCACATGGTGGCAATAGTAGAATTGAAGCCTTGTAGCTGGTGTCTGTGACTGAATGTCACAATATACAAAAAATACAAAGAATACACAGAACAGTTTGATGAATCATTCACGAAGCAGGAGTGGAGGAAGACGAATCTGCCGAAGTAGTCGGTGGTTTGAACTTTGGTTCGCTGACGTCGACGTGGCCAACAATGTAGCGAAGGACGTCACTTAGTGCTATGATACCCAGTAAACGACCCTTCTTCCCGCCGCGCTTCTCTTCCTCCTAATAGAAGGATAAGTCAAAGAAGAATAGATGAAGAACGTGTTTACCTCGCCTTCGACTACGACGAGACGGTGAACTCGGCGTTTTTTGATAAGCTGAAGAAGAGTGCCCAGGGAATCGGAAGCAGTACAAATGACAACGCCAGGGAAATCGGAGGAACGCTGGGTAAGAGCCTCTTTAATTTTGAGATCAAGAGTCTGATAGGCACCCAAGCGAACAAGGGTCTAGAGATCCCGTGAGAGATGGAAGTCGGAATTTTGGATCAGGACGTACAATAACATCGACGGTTTCATAGAGATTTAGGACGACTCCGTCGTCGTCAACGATGGGAACAGCAGAGATGGAGAGCTCAGAAAACATGTGGACGACGTCAAAGACTGAGGTGTCCATGCTGGCTGTTGCGATGGGCCAATACGGGTGATCGGGATCCGGGGAGGGAGAGGCGACAAAAGTGCCAATTCTGAGTCTCCGCAAAGACAAGTGTAGTTGTTGGATCTCCTTGTGACACTGGATCAAAGGAACATGAGTGGAGCTCAAAGAAGGCTAAAACTCTAGTTTACATTGATTGAGATGAATTTGAGGAGGCGGTACTGGGTAAGTACGGATATGATGACTTCATGGCCAGTCTCGCTATCGTTGTCAAGAAGAGGCAAGCGGCGCGCATGAGTTTGTATGATGAGTTTTGCGGCGTCGAAGAGGGAGCTGGAAGGATGTTCCCGGGTGAGTGGAGGGGGGGCGACACCCAGCTCACGCTCGATCGCTGAAGATGGATCTGAGTGATGGTGGGCGACCAAGGAGAAAGAACACACCGCGTAGAGACTCGAGACGAAAGACCTCAATGTCCAACGCTGCTTGCTCAAAGTCCGCGGTGCGGTAGTAGTATTGGATGAGATGGATGATATCAATGACGGTGAGCATGCCCGAGAAGCGCGAGTGATCGCTGTTCCAGAGAGGAGCAGAGACGACGCCTGGGTGGATGAGAGAGGCAAAGGAGAGGATCGAGGGATAAATACCATTGAGGAGGAGACACTGGAGAGCCTTCTTGACGGTGAGCTTCGTGTCGAGGACGATGAGTCTGAAGGAGACGGGGAAGGCGTCGTAGCAGGTGTGGCAGCGGAGAAAGCTGCGGATGGCGGCGATGGCAATGTCATGCAGGTCATGGGCTGGATAGAGCGCTTGTGAGCCTGCACGCCGACGTCCCGACGGCCATCGTTTGACGACTTTAGGCGAGAGCGTGGTCATGGCAAGTCCAATCGGCCGTCTGCTGCTTAACATGCTGCCGCTGATCCGGGACTCCGCCGCTGATCCGAATTCAATATGCAACATGCCGTTGATCCGAAGAGAAGGTTGCGCGTGATCAGAGCTGTCCACTTCATGTCTCCCTCTCCCAACGAACCTCCAGGTGGCCCACCCCGCCAGTCAGATGCCCTCCTCGTCCTTCTTCCCCTTCTCGTCGTTCTATCTACATTTCTCTTCCTTCTCCTCCTCTTCCTCGTCTGTGTCCTCCTTATCCGCAGGCGCAGGGCCATCGTCCTTCGTGACCACGATGGCCCCGTCGATATGAGCCACGAGGAGTTTATCGAAGGGGATGGCTCCTTTAGCGTTATTGAGCAGCGCTGGCTGGACTCTGTCACCGAACCTATCGCCCGTGCCTACAACAGGGCAAATGGTTCGTCCCCACCCACATCTCCTCCGCCCTACTCACCAGCTTTCAGAGTTCCAGCTCCAATACCCCCCCAATTCTCTTCCAACGGATATAACTCTTTCTCAATTTCTTTCGATTCAGGAGAAGGGCGTTTCTGCCTGGTCTTTTGATCCTGACTACGAAACACTTAACTCTCTCCTTGTTCATGCTCGCACAGAGATCACCTTTCTTCCAGATCCTGCTTCCTCTTCGTGCGTGCAGTCAAACCTTCCCTTGCCAAAGCTCAACGAAGTCTACTACTGGGAAATCAAAATGTTTGATCTGCCCGAGACCACAACTGTGTCTGTCGGCCTGGCTACAAAACCTTATCCTCCCTTCCGTCTCCCTGGCCATAGTCGCTTCTCTGTCGCTTACCATTCTACGGGCGATAAATCGTACAACTACCCCTTCACCAGCACCTCTTTTGGCCCTCGGCTCAAGGAGGGGGACGTTCTCGGCGTGGGCTATCGACCTCGCACAGGCACTGTCTTCTTCACACGCAACGGTCGCAAAATGGAGGACGCTTTCATTGGCCTCACTAAATGGAACCTCTTTCCCACCGTAGGCGCAGACGGCCCTTGTAGCGTACATGTCAACCTTGGCCAGGCTGGTTTCGTGTTCATTGAAGCTAATGTAAAGAAATGGGGCTTAGCACCAAGTGTAGGCACCCTTGCCCCTCCCCCAGCCTATGGAAGTGAACATGGTAGCATTCTCCTTGATGTCGGAGGTCGTATCAGAGCTGCTACAAATGACACGCCTACAGGCACACCCAGCGCTTCCTCGCCAACACCCAGGTCTCGTCGCCTCCATCGATCACGTCCAACAACTGGTATCCTAGTTTCATCTCTGGTAGATACTCCTTTGACCCCTCCTCCGCCCATTACTCCCATCGATGAAGAAGATGAAGTGCAAAATGCCACGTCAGATCTTGTGACTTATGCTGATCACCAGTCTCTACCGGATTCTTCTAGTCCTCCCCTTCAGGGTTCGCCACAGGAACGGTCGGTCAACTCTGTACCTCCCTCGCCGAGCACGTCCACCCGCTCACTGTCACCAACAGCAGGTGCGCGTAATCCATTCATCCCGCCTCGATTTCATCGTCGTTCTCTCACTCATGCTGCGGTCTCGTTGTCCCAATCAGGGTCTGAAATGTCAGTCACACTCCACCCTCCCCCTGACTCTCCCTTGAGTCCTAATCTCGACTCCCCGATTCCCAATCAACGGGATATCCGTCTGCGTGCACTGCCTAGTATGACTTTCCATCGTGGCACGGCTGGTTTGCCCAGTAATGAACAGCAACAGGAGACAGAAGATGAACATCTCTTACCTGAGGACAGTAATCTGTCCAGGTGGGATCCTCCTGCCTACTCACCCCTTGACGCATACCGTTACTCGGATGGCGTACAACTAGACTTACCGGCTGATGTCATTGGTGCAGCGATCGAAGGAGGAACTTTTCCCACATCTGCAATAGGGCAGAGTGGTCCTCAGCGTTCCCCTGATAGGAGGAGATCTCGAAGGAGATGAAGTGTCTGTTTTATGTATGGAATTTTGGAGCATCATTCTAAACAACGCCACTCCCTGGTTCATCTGCTTGTATGTAGTATTATAACCAGATCTGATTAATAGATAGGTCCGGTGGATTTATCTCAAGGTTTCTTCTACATGTTTCAAATCGACAAACATTTTAACCCACTTTTCCCCGGTCGGAGTATGAATAGTGACCATGATGACTGTGACAGAGCTGTGGTGCTGCTTCTTCGACCGACTAGATGCTCCCCTCGAGGCCATCTTCATGAACCTGATGCTGAACATCCAGATATTTCAACGCTGAAATGTCGGCGGTGGCTTCTGAATTTCTAGTCTTTGCACTGTTAGATCCTAAAAAGTTCGACTGATCAAGGTGGGAACCTAAAAATAATTTTTCGGCGAGGCCACTAACCTTAGGAGTGCTACCTTTTATGTGATGTTCCCATTCTCTGGGGCCAATTGTGACATCTCGATCTGACGGCCCAATCGAAGGACGACGGCCATTCCTTCTTTGGCTGTGACTGTGACCTTGTCTTCTATTCGACCGTCTTCTCTCAGCATCTACTTGCGCTTCCGAGATATTTCGGAAGATATCATGTTTCTCTTCTGATGAATACGACGCGGTCTCCAGCCCAACAGACACTTTATCAGCCTCCTCAATTTCTTCCCTCTGCCCGCCCAAACACCGACAATACCTCCCAAGCGCACGTCGTGGTCGTTTCCCGAAAATCAGGTAGGCCATCAAGACAAGAAAGATCACCCCGACTGTCATGGCTATACCGATGAAACGGTGTGGTCCAGGCTTTCCATAGTCTATCGGACCATTGTTGTCGTCTTTCACGGTTGAATCCGAGCCAGGGAGATAGCTATCGAGGTCTCGTCTCAAGATAGGCATTGGGAAGGGAGGACGAGATGGGAGGAGCACGACGGGATGGGAAGATGGGCAAGGGAGGGAGAAGAGTGCGAAGGAGAGACAAGGAGCGGCATTTCACGCTTTTTGTAATTTGTCGTTGTAAAACACCACTAGCATATCAAAATTTGAGCTAACCTTTTTTCGGCTATTTGCCACTTCTCTTTCGCTATGGAGCTGTTAGACCAGTGTTTCTTGATCATTCACGCGGCAGACTAATGATGTTGAATCGGAAACAATTTTAATAGCCTCCCTTCGTACGTACAGGATCGACTACATTGATATCCTTGAACTTAGGGCTCTAGCCGTTTGGGATCTCTTGGAAATAAGGATGCTCGTCGGATGTTGTTCAACTTCAAAAACAGCATAAGCACACGTTCCAAACCAATCCCCCCTCCTCCGTGCGGTGGACAGCCCATGCGGAAGGCATTCACGTAATCCTGCATTGATTCTGGATCGACACCTTTGCTGCGCATCTTCTCACACAAGAACTGCGCGTCGTGGATACGCTGAGCTCCAGATAGAATTTCTTCTCCACGCATAAAGAAGTCATAAGAATTCGAAATAGTCTGCACACGATGGCCTTAGCAGGGCATGTAAAGGAAGGAGGCACCACGTACAGGATCCTCGGAATCAGGCATGGTATAGAATGGACGAAGCGCCATAGGAAACTTATCAATGATGAAATAATCAGTTTCATATCTAGTTCTGACAATGCGGCCAAGTCTTTTCTCATTTGCAGTGCTGTTGGAGCATTGATCAACAACAGCTTAACGAGGTGGGCGGGGCTTACTCAATATCATCTAGCTCTTCTCTTGAAACGCCGTCTTCAGCTAGGAGGTCCACAGCTTCTTTGAAGGTGAGCCTAAGGGTACCTTCTGGCCCTTCTCTCCACTTAAACTCATCGGCAGGAAATTGTATACGAACAACCTCTATCTCCCTCTTATATCTATCTCGTAGTCCTCGGAAGATGTGCAAGAAGAGACCGTCGAGGAGCTCAAGAACTTCGTGATAGTGCTCCTCTATGGCCATTTCAAGATCAAGACCAGTGAACTCAGTCATATGACGGTGTGTATTGGAGTCTTCGGCGCGGAAAACAGGACCTATCTCGTAAACACGTTCAAAATCGGCGGCGATGGCCATCTGCTTGGCGAGCTGAGGCGACTGGGCGAGGTATGCATTACCTATGGAGGATGTTGATCAATAGGATGACAAGTAAACAATTGAAGTTGATTAACCCTTGAAGTAGTTGACCTTGAAGACGGAAGCACCAGATTCAGTGGCTGCTCCCTGCAGTTTAGGGCTGTGAATTTCCGTAAAGTGATTGGTACGTAGGTATTCGCGGAATAGCTCGCTAATGCCTGCTTGGAGCCTAAAGATGGCATGGTTCGTTTTAGTCTGACGGCTGTATAATTATTTACAGCGGCATGCTAAACTTCAAGCACTCACACGAAGATCAATCACCCGATTGTTGAGACGAGTGTCCAGGAGGACGCGATTAAACTGAGCGCCACTCTCTTCAATTTCTGTCTCTGGGCGACAAGCATCGTCCAAAGAAAATGGCAGTCTACCTTCTACACTTGATATAAGATGGACCTGATCCTCTTGTCAGACAGCTAGTATGATGAAAAAGTAAGTATACCTGGGTGATGTGCACTTCGACATCGTCGACAGTCGCACTCTTGATAGGCTCCGGAGACTTACGTACGACACCTTCCACAAGGACGATGCTCTCGTCAGTCAAACCAGCGATCCACTTGACCATTTGCTTTGAGATCTTTTCGGGAGTAACGACAGCCAATGCCTGGACAGACTCCGTTCCTTGACGGAGATTCAGGAAGACCATCTTACTTCCTTGAGCACGGGAAGTCTGGACTCGAGCGCGGAAGAGTACAGTCTGGCCATCACGATCAGGTAGGGAGACAAAATGGACCCTTTCGCGACGTGGTCTTGACTGTGATTGATTGAGGGGGAGTATACCATAAGAACCCAGGGAGCAGTCCTTCAACAAAATCATTAGAGTAGTATTGGGAGTGTGCGTCAACATACTGGTTCTGCTGCTGCTTTTTGGGCCTCAAGTTCTTTCTGCTTCTCGGCCCTTTCAGCTGTCTTCCGTGCCTTTTCAGCGGCTTTCGCTTGTTTTTTCAACTCGCTCTTAGACAGGCTCTTTGAATCCTCAGTGCTTTAGGCAGTAGTAAATTTTGGAAAAGAGGTCAAGAGAAAGAGGCATACTTTTCAACAGGAATTTCTGACATGGAGACAATTATTTATGATAAATGCCAGATTAGCCAAAACTGAGCTGCTGATAATCTCGCATAGATTCCCACGCTGAATCTTTCGGATCAAGCCGCCGGAGGAGGATCAGCACAAACCACTGTTGTACATACGATACCCAGCATGCTTGCCTCGTCTGTCGCCCGTCGTTCTGTTGTCTCTCTTAACAGAGCCGCTTTCCGTACTCTCTCTGTCTGGTCTGCCGTTCCTGCAGGTCCTCCTGATCCAATCCTCGGTATGTCTGACTCCTCACACACGCTTCTCGATGTCCCTCCAATGGTATTGACATATCCCGTCACCTCTAGGTGTTACCGAAGCTTTCAAAGCAGACAATGATCCGCGTAAAATCAACCTTGGTGTTGGTGCGTATCGTGACGAGAACGGCAAACCCTACGTCCTACCATCAGTTCAAAAGGTTTGTAGTTCAGCTGAGTCAAAAGAAATTTTTTGTCCTGATGCCGTACTGAAGGCAGAAGAAGCTATACATGCTTCTAAGATTGACAAGGAATATCTTCCCATTACTGGTCTCGCAGAGTTCACCAAACGTGCTGCTCTTCTGGCCTATGGTGCTGACAGTGACCCCTTGAACCAAAATGCGGTGAGTCATGCTCTTGTACTCCGTGACCGATCTGACACGTCTCTCAGATTTCCATTACTCAATCTATCTCGGGAACTGGCGCCCTCCGTATTGGTGGTGCCTTCCTTGCCCGCCACTATCCTAACTCGAAAGCTATCTATCTCCCAACTCCGACCTGGGGTAATCATATTCCTTTGTTTAAAGACTCGGGCCTTGAAGTTTGTGGTTATCGCTACTTTGATAAGAAAACAGTCGGCCTTGATTTCGAAGGTCTTAAGGCTGATCTCCTGGTGCGCAGCTCAGTTCATCCGGGGTCTCCGAGAACGCTTACCTGTAATATTAGGCTGCACCAGAGGGTGCTATTGTTCTATTACATGCTTGTGCACACAACCCTACTGGTATTGACCCCACCCCTGAACAATGGGCCACCATCTCCAACATTGTGAAAGAGAGGAAACTTTTCCCTTTCTTTGACATGGCATACCAAGGTTTTGCATCTGGCTCCACCGACCGTGATGCTCATGCCGTGCGCTTATTTGTCAAGGAGGGACATCAGGTTGCCGTAGCCCAATCTTTTGCCAAGAACATGGGCCTCTACGGCGAACGTGTTGGTGCTTTCTCCATGACGACAGCATCTCCTGAAGAGAAAGCTCGTGTCGACTCTCAACTCAAGATTGTCATCCGTCCTATGTACTCTAATCCGCCTGTCCATGGTGCTCGTATTGCCAACACTATCCTCGGCGACGAGGCCTTGTACGTTCAGTGGACTGGAGAAGTGAAAGGCATGGCCAACAGGATCATCAGCATGCGTGAAAAGCTCTACAACCTCCTGACTCACAACCTCAAGACGCCTGGAGAGTGGGGCCACATTAAGAGCCAAATCGGAATGTTCAGGTAGGGAGATCCCCCTTTATCTTTGCTAGTCACCATTCACAAATCGGGATCTTAGTTTCACTGGATTGACAGCCCCTCAAACTAAGGTTCTTGCAGAGAAGGCTCATATCTACATGACCTCAAATGGTCGCATCTCCATGGCCGGTTTGAACAACAGCAATATTGACTACTTTGCGGAAAGTGTCAATGCTGCTGTGCGCAACACTCTTTAAATTTTGCTCCTGCTATCCTTTCGCTCTTTTTAGATGAATCTAATTTCTTATAAAAGATCACGGGGTCAATGCATATACTTAACTGAAGTTCAAATAGACTTGTCGTTTCAGACTTTGCCTCTTGGCTTCGACCATGATCACTTCTTCTCCAAGTCCCTCTGTTCCTGGAGCATGGCCGGCAAGCCCAGGTCGGAAATTTTGTACACCTAGCGATTCCCATTATCCACGTTCCAGCCAACATTCACCAGACTTTCATTTCTGCCAAGTCCCTCAGCGCGGCATTTTTTCATTTCATAAGTTTAGACCTGATCCTGCGACAACATTAAGCCCAGACAACACGCCTTCCAGCCTTGCCGTACGTGATCTGGCATCACGAGAATGATGATCCTAGTCATAATTATGTCGTTAGCCCGATGACCTGAGTCTACACTCTTCGCTGGCGGTGGGTTTCATGACTGAGTAGACAATTTATCCAATTGATTCTTCAGAACACTTCATTCTCGAGCGCATATACGACGACCCTACCCCATCTCTCATTTTCGCCAAACAAAGTCAACAAGTTCGAAGATGAGATCGAACTTAGTGTACAGAAACAGGATATCTATGACGCCCAGCAACTATACTCCAATGTGTCAGATATCGATTCTGACCTGGTAGACTTAACACTCCCCGAGATACCTGACCTCTCGTCTTTTTCCTCTTTACGAGACGAACTGAGCATCAGTTGCGACCAATTCAACGTCTCCAGCAACGACCCTGCCTACCATCTTGATTTAGACGAAAGCTTACTTGGAACATCGATGAAACGCCCTAGTCTTGACACGCTATCCTCCTCATCGATCCAGTTTCGCCATACCGAAGTCCTGCACACAGATTCATTAGAGCGCAATGCAGGATCCTTATACTTGCCGCAGCCAGATGGTCTCAACTCGTGGACACTGTTCTTATCTCCGACGTCTCTCTGCTCAGATGAACCTTCGTTTTCTCAGGCAAGAAATTCTTTGGCTCAAGCAACATCGGATTCGGGTTGCAGACCTGGAAGCTCGAACCTTACTCATGTTCGGAGGAGTTGGAGAGTTAGCAGCAGCCTTCCATCTGGTCCCTTTCCGGTGCAGGAAGAAACAAGCACTCAACGCTATGCTAACGAAGTTCTGGATCGTGCCTTCAATGGATGCAATAGTGGCGAAGCAAACTTGGTTTTTGGTATCTCCGAAAAGGATCAATCCTCTGTCCTTGGATGTCTCTGTCCTAAATCAACACTGCATGGGCCCCAACCTGAATCTAGTGTACCTTCGCAAGCTAGAATCTATCTTGCGGTGAAAATGGTCAAGAAAAAAATGCATCATATATTCACAAAATTCAGCGTAAATGATATCAAGAGTGCAAACGACTCTTCCAACTCTCTCCGACAATCTTCGAATCCAGGTGGAATAGGACAGGGACGCTCACTGACTCGATTGTGCTTTCGTGTATGTTTTCATATTCTCATGTACTAAAACTACATTGACGTTCTTTTAGAAACAAGCGAAACCGAGGGCACGGTCTATCCAAATTTCCGGAAAGCAGAAACTCCGGAGCGACATCAATCATAGAGAAGAAGAAACGCTACAGCTGCGACCTCCAAAGCGCAAAGCACAAATCGCCAGGCGACCTATAAGCATGCCTTCTCATATGACTGGTCATCTCTCCTATCATAATGGGAGACGGTCCGACGAGGTACGACGTACAACCACACACGAAAATCGTGACTCTACTCGAGAAGACGGTTCCAAAGCTACCCAACGACGATCATTCCTATCCTGCATTAGCATTTCATAGGGCACAAACATATTATAAACAGTTCATATATCCAAATCATCATCAGGATCGTCGTCGTCAATATCATCTGCTGAGTCTGGGTCATAAAAGATGACACCTGTGTGAGATCGAGTCATATCAATGCGTTGTCCTGCACAGTCAAATAAGCAGACGAACGGTATGTATTCAAAAAAAGAAGTCAAACCTTCATGCGCGTAGGGGAGAGGTACTTCGGCCCGGGATCGTTGTTGAGATTCGCTCAGGCTCAAATTGAAAGATAAATTCTGCGTTGGGTCAGGAGCAGCCTTTACCCGAATTTAGCATCCAGACCAGTGTTAAATCCGAATATAAGTACCTCCATGAGTTCTTTCTGAGAAAACAAGGACTTGAGGCTCTGCAGGTCTGGGAGAGAACAAGGCATGTTCCTGGTTGCATTCCAGCCTTCTAATACTCTTTCTGCACCTCGTTTTCCTGCTTGTGTGTTGATTCCGCGTGCAAGAATTTCAATGATCATCTCTCTGTTACATCCACTCCCTTCACCCTGAGGCCCGAAGGAGAGCCGTTCAATCTCATCTAACCTTTCACTGAGAGGGATGAAGATACTCCAAAATTTGGGTTCTGGAGTAACTGGCGGGGGTGAGATCATGTATTCTTTGGAGAGATGAAGGAATAGAGAAATCGCGTGCGCCTTCAAGTTAACTAATAGCGACGAGAAGGAAGTCTGGAGGAGGAGATCTGCAATGTTCTCGGGCTTTACAGAGTGTATGATGAGCTGGGACGGGCCTACACGGAGTGTAAATAAATGCAGATGTGATTGGAAGAGAGACCGCTGACATGGATGAGACGTGATAATCCGTAATAATCGGTGGAGAAACTCGTAGACCTCCATTGAAGACGCTAAGTTCTCCGATAGTATCTCCAATGAGTCCATTACAACGGCCAGGGGCCTATCCCTTGGTGCTACGGATATTATTCATTTCATGGCAGGATGCATTACCAGAGGGTTTACGAACCACTGTTGACTTTCGCAAATAGTTCAGCCTGGAAATCATACGAGCTGCTGTATCCCGGAATTTGGGCCGTCCAGTCGATCACAGCAGAACTTGAATTGACAAGGGTTGAAGGAGCATAGAGCAAAGAGAAGCAGATCGTGTGGACTGTAGGTCGGGTACATAGAGCGCGGAGGAGGGGAAAAATTGATTGGGCTGCTGTCGACTGTAAAAGCAGAAAAGGATAGCACGAGCGAGGCTCCGCCAGCAAAGTGGAGAGTAACATCGTAAAGTGTTCATGACGTTCAAACAAAAACTAAATAAATTATTATATCGAGATAAGATACATTTAGCCACTAGGTTTTTTCCAATCTTTCTTTTGTAAGATAATCCTGTCATACTTCCACCGCCCCCAGAAACCTATTGATTCATACTCCGTTCCAAGACGGAATCCTGCCCGCTGATAGCATTTGTTTAAGTAGGGCGTTAGGCCTCGAGCATCAACTGCCTCGATTGACTCCAAGCAAGGGCTATTCTCGAAAGCGTGATTGAGAGCGTGATTGAGCAAATCTTCCTGGATTTTTGTCCCTCTGTATGCTTCCTCTACATAAAAATGCCTTATCATTCCCTTCTGTGTTCTTTCCGCCTCATTTGCGTCCAAGGCGATAAATCCAATAAATTTATCATCATACTCGAAAATCCAGAAACCTGACGCAGGTGACTGACTGTAGTACTGGGCGGGGTCGTACATATCCCTCTCTTTCATCGTTACTTGCATGCGCTTTTCAAAATAGGGCCGATTGATCCTAGGGAGAATTAGTACTTGGGACTTGAACTTTTTTCTTGTTCCAATCACCAGTCAACAAGAAACATTAACGGGACAGCTACTGATGCAAAGGCCGGAAGAGGTTTGAGATATGCGAGGATGGCCAAAGCTTGATGAGTCGAGGGCCACCAGTTCATTGCATGGACGAAGGCGAAGGAAAGTAACAACCAAATACCGAGGGTAAGAGGATGACTGTACACTGGTGGAAAGGTTAAGTAAAGTCTCAGTCGCTCGCTGAGTCTCGTAACTTACCTTGGCGGTTTGCAAGAGCAAGACTCTCAAGGTTAGCTTTTCCAACGATGAACAGTGCAAGTTTCTTGTCCGAGGCATCGAGTGATCGTAAGCGAGATGTTTTGTTGTCCATAACACGTCGATGTAAGAGGGACAAAAAATAGCAGACGATCAAAAATGCTGAATATATATATATCTTGCCTGCGACGAGAGAACAAACGTTCGTCAGACTCGGACATACCCGCTGTGTGCAAAGTGTTTATCGCTTCACACATCACCGATGCTGATCACAAAAACTCATTACGATATCCCTTCTACACTAGACAATGGGCGTCCGATAAGGATCTACGTCATCTCGCCTAACGTGCCAAATTATCCACAAGCTAAATTCCCCGGTAAAGTCGTGTTTATTAAAGCTCGCAGACTTACACACGCTCATTAATCGACTTTGTACAGGTGTTGTCGTGTTCAGGTGAAATCCTTCTCCTTGAGTAGTCCCAGCGAAGACCTGAATTGTTTGTTCTTTCACTGACAAAGTGAGATTTACCAAGTGACCGGACCTGTTGAACGCTTTGCGGGTCAAATTGCTAGCCAAGGTTTTGTGGTTGGTAGGTAAAAGTCTGTACATGACTGCATGGCAATTCACCGCCTTCCACAAAGCCTGCCCTTCTGTTTATCATGAGTTCGAAGGACCCGAACCCATTCCATATGATACCGAAGGTACCAATAGCTCCGTAAATGTGATCTCTCACTCATATTTTGTCAGGAACCGACAGAGGGAACAACTACAAAGTCATAATGGCTTTCACCTCTCGTTCGCTGACTCAACCTTGAATAGGTAGAGAAGTCGGTTGCTGCATACGATGAGGTGATCCCAGCAATCTCAGAAGAATGATCAGTCACTTACAAACTAGTCAGGACGCAACTATATCTATCGATCTCCTTTGTGGCTTGGCAAACTGCAACGGGCGCATCGCTGGTGAGCATTTATCGTGATCCTGCTATGAACTATGGTCCTGAAACCCGGAGTGCAATAGTGACTGGAATGTGTCTAGGTGGTCATCTAGTAAGCCTTCTTATACTTTGTTAGAATCAAGTTTTGACATCAGACGCAAGGCATTCAGGGTGTGCACTATTATTAAAATAATTGAGCTTCAAGAACCCGTCTCCTACCTCACTCTCTCCCTGACAGGCTGCCTTCGATGCCAGAGTTCTCACTTCTGTCTGTTTTTTCGCAACTGATATCCACAGCGCTACGCTAGGGAAGGGGAAAAGTGACGATACTTTGATCAAGGTGCGCAACGGAAATCTAACTGGGAAAGGCGAAGTTGTGGTAAGCAACCATCCTCAGAGTCTTATTGTACTGTTTTCAATGTGCCTGTAGATGATTTTTGGAAAACAAGTACATATCAGGATTTGAATCGTTCCGAGAATTTGTATTTATGGTCTTTTCGACTAAGGACACCCATGTTCCACGGAAGGGAAGGGATCTCATTCGCACAACTCTCGAAGACGCCAAAGTAACATGCTCAGTAAGTTTACCTGGCCTGAAATGACTAACTTACAATGGCCCTGACATCCATGCAGTTTCTGGAAGTTCAAGCGCAGCATGCGTTCGTCCGAGACGAGCACTCCAAAGGACGATGGGATGCGGCATTGACTCGATCCCTCTTCAGTTTCATGATGGAAGTCTTCGGAAGAACAGTTGGGGTAGATTTGGGACCTCGTCAGATAGAAAACACAGAACCGACACATGTTTGTTAAATCCTGCCGTGGCCAGACCTTACTGAATTCCCACACGAATACTTGTCACAAACAACTT
>Ga0153976_1000014_pt1 | contig 47821 bp, 47 predicted proteins | sample TSGA060MetaG_FD_104717 | JGI IMG/M metagenome (GOLD analysis project Ga0153976, IMG submission 104717) | Attine ant fungus gardens microbial communities from Georgia, USA - TSGA060 MetaG | ecosystem: Host-associated > Fungi > Mycelium > Unclassified | place: USA: Georgia, Yuchi Wildlife... | reverse complement strand
ATTGTGAACGGGCCTTTGGCAATTTCCATCTGCCCTACAGGTTTGACATAGCACCAAAAGCTGCCACACTAGCTCCCAAATTTCGATTTGACTCGTTGAAGTTAGTTCTTTGAGGGTTGGAAACAATGAATTCAAATATCGAGCAACTTGAATCAAACGGGACAGATCCGGAACGTCGTTGGCGCTCCTGCAGGGGGACCCCTCAGAATTTTGAGAAGACGGACCGTGAATCTTCAGTAGGTTGAGGGGGTGAGTAGGAACCTGTTGGTTGTCCACGGGAGGTGCTTCGCTCGTATTTATGGACACGTCAAGCTTCTTCAACTGAGGTGCATAAAGAGCTATCAGGGAGAGGAGGGGAAATGTGATTGTCACAGTCAAGTGGAGGTTATCCAGATGGTTCCAAATAGCAGTGGGCTTGAGTGCATGTTCAAGGTCATTAATTGGAAAGTCGGAAACGTAGATTTTTTCGATAAGCTGAATACTAGGTAGCGGAGCGAAGTCGATGCATGCATCACATTGTGAAATAATGGTTATTTCTTGGAGGGATTCTCCCCAGCGCAATGATATCCTGTGCAGGATGCTTTCAAAACCATGAATTCGGTGGTTCACTGTTTTCTTCAGCTTGCTACTTGTCTTCAGTGTGCGATGTTTCATGCACCTCGAACTCGAAGACCATGCGCTTTCATCAGCTTGAATTTTACCTTCAATGGCCAGACTAGTCAGTTTTTGTGATCCGAGGGATTGAACAAAGTCTGCTATCACGATGGAAGATCCAGAAATACGCAATTTCTTGAGTAGCGCAAGGAAGTCTGGTAGTGGAGTGATGGGGTAAGGTAAACAAGCATAGGAGGAGCAGGAAAGCTCAAGAGTAAGACTTTCGAGAGCAAGAGGTGCCAGGGGACGAAATTCTTCGAAGTTTTTCACTTGAACAGGGGAAAGCTCGAGGGTACGGAGATTGCTGAGGATGGAAATACTATTAAACATCCATGTCTGCAAGATAGTGCTTTGTGCTATATGGAGGTGTTGTATTTCCTGGGACCACTCTGAAAGATCGCAGATGAGGTTTCTAAGCACAAGAGAGGCAGTAGTAACTGGTATGGTAGGCGGTTTGGTGCTGAGAAGTCGAATTGATCGGAGGTTTGAAGAAAGAAAGAGTGGGAAGAAATCGACCAGCCCATGATAATCTTCTATGCAAAGCCTTTTCAATTGAGGAAACAGTGGCTTCCCTTTGAGCTGCTGTACGAGTCGGATATAAGTCCCTGGAGAAATTCCAAGTACCTCTTTGCTTCCCTGGGAGTTGAGCTCAAGAGTCTCAACAGAAGATGCGAAGCTCATGCACGACTCCCAGTCTCCCCGCGCTGGACGGTGTACAAATATCTACAAAACATCTTAAGTCACCCAGATAGTGTTTTAGTTCCTCTACTCACATATTGCTTATCGTGTTCTTCAAGACATCTGAGCTCGTTAAAAAGTATCAGGAGAGAAGAAAGATGTAATCCCTCTTTCTCCACTACGATGCCTACGTCAGACGACTTGGGCTCCGACGAATCGAGGGACATGGTTGTCTCAAACGAAGAAACGGAAGAGGTTGATAATTCAGAACGGTCCCACTTAACCATGATTATTACCAAGATGTGCGGAGTGAAACTCCGACAGAAAATTGATTTCGTAAGGCCTGAAATCAACCAATGGCAGCAGGTGTTTCTCATCAATGATATTCTTGTTCATTTCGAGAGAGAATACTTGAAGTCAGATGAATCGATCAGGATATGACTTCTTGCAAATACATCATATCAAGGACCGTAATCCCTGGCCGTTGATCAATTATGATTGATGGCAGTGACGTGCAAAGTATATCGAGAGCAATTGTTTTCCATCACCAATGAATTCGGAAGGCTAATTTTGAGCTTCATTCAAATGAACCTGACCTGATATAGCTCCCCCGGCGCTGCGCTTAGTAACAGCCTCCGTTTCTATTTTGAGGGATGATTATCAGAAACTGCTATATAACCCAATCATGCAATAGTCTTTATCGCACCCCAGTATCACTATTTGCCCTGTCCAGTTGCTCGTAAAAAATGGTCCTCAAACTCTATGGCTGGTTCGCCTCTGGTCCTGCCCTTGTTGCCGCCCTCATCCTTCATGAAAAGAATGTTCCCTTTGAATGGGTCGATGTGGACCTTATAGCAGGAGAGCATAAATCAGAAGATTACCTTGCCAAATTTCCTTTTGGATTGGTTCCTGCCATTGTAAGTCACCCGGAACGTCACATCATTAAACCAACTTGCAGACAAATAGGACGACAATGGGTTTCTTCTATCCGAAAGCAGAGCTATAGCCCGCTATCTCGAGGAAAAGTACCCCAATCAAGGCACCCAACTGTTGCCGAAAGACCCTGAAAAACGTGCACTGGTAGATCAAGCCACATGGGCAGAAGCATCCTACTACAGTCGTTTCGCCGGGGCTCTTCTTTTCGAAACCCTCAATAAAAGGTGCGTCACGAGCTCTTTTCTCCTTTCAATAAGAAATCTGATACATGTTTTTTCGAAGATTCTTCAATCTCAAGTCCGATACCACTGAAATCGAGAATTGCAAGAAAAAACTGTTTGCGACTCTCGATACCTACGAGAAGATCCTCTCCAAGCAGAAGTATATCGCTGGTGATGTACATATATCCGCTGAATTCGAAATATCACTTGAACTGAAAAAACGGGCGCCTTATACAGGAACTCACCCTTGCTGATCTCGCCTCTGTGCCAGTCAGCGATCGACTCATTAATGAAGTCAAGTTGCCACTTACTGAAGGAAGGCCCAATGTTGAGAGGTGGCTCAATGAGCTCCTTAGTCGGGATTCTTGGCAGAAAGTGAAAACCATCTTCAAACACCGTGTTTAGAACCAAGATTTTGTCAGATGATTGTCAGTTGTAAACCATTGTACTGCCTTCTAGAACCGATATCAGAAGTATTTTCATCGACGTCGGGCACTACAGCCCAAGGCCTACTCCCACTGTGGAGTTGTGATGAAGGATAATACTCCCTGATTCTTTGCGATCCGGGCCAACTCTAGCACAGGAAAAACTTTTTATTCAAAATTCAAAATGAGCAGGTTTATGAATTCAGATACTATTCAGATACTGAGTGGGTCCAGAGTTTATTCTACGACGACAGCTCCACACAAAAGTATGACTGATGAATATAGATAGGTTTTTGCGAACGCATATCTCATGTTATAGGCCGAAAATATGCATGAGAGCCTCAGAGAGGATTATACTTAGCACCATTGTTTCTTCACCATCTCAATCATTGTTTGTGATATACATAGTGGGACCTTTTTGATGAATGTACCAGTCAGTGGTTGAGGGCGACTACTGTCAAACCAGAGTGTCCATACACACAGAATGATATGCTCTTGTACCTCGTCAACCTACCACGTCCAGTTTTCTCCCATTTAATTGAAACTAGGCAAACTCCAAAAGCCTGAATAGTTTCAAGTGCAATCCATTTGTGAAATGTGATGCGGACACTATCGGCTGTCCCGCTGGTTCTCTCTAAAAAAATCGCATTGCCCTTACCCAAAGCCCTTATTTCTTGCCTCTGGATTTGGTACTACTCTTGCCAAACGACTTGCCTTCAAATCCAGGCCTCGATTTCCCTTTCTTCTTATCTTTCCTTCTCTCATTCCTCACCGCAATATTATCCGTTCGCTTCTTCTGCTTCGCAGCCATCGAAGCCACAATATGCTCCTTCCGTTCCTCCCTTGTACACACAGTCCTTCACAAGTTGAAAAAAATAAAAAAAGAAAAGACACATACCAAGCCTTCTTGCTCTTCGCTTTTTCCTTTTCCTTCCTCTTGACAGCTTTCTTCAGCCTCGTTTCGTCGTCTCGGATTTTCGTTCCCTCAAGACGTGCTTCTGCCTTGTCCCATTTTTCTTTTTCTTCGATGGATTTGCGTTTTTCGATTGACATGGTTGATAGTTTTGCTTTGTGCGCAGCGAGTTGTGAGAGGGCTTGTTGAGGGTCTGATGTAGTTTTGAGTCGTTCAGTTTTTTTGGAGGAGGATTTGCTGATGATATTGCCGAATGTGACGTTTGTGAGCTTTGCTTGAGGACCTGAGCTGTGTAATTGCTCTGCGGTATCGGATACCAGTAGCTGTGTCTGAGAACGTTGTTGTCATCGTCATCATCATCAGCTCTTGAGTGCACGGAATAACGCACTCGGGTGGAATTACCCTTCTGCTTCTCCTCCCTCTTCTCTTTGTTCTTCTTCCCTCTCGTCTCTTCCTCCCGCTTGATCTTTTCTTTAGTTTCCTTTCTTCGTCGTTCACGCATGTTGGCTCGCTGCTTTCGCCGTTCCTCTAGTAGTTCGTCTCGATCTCCAGGTTCGCCTGACTGACCTCTATTCCGAAGTTCTGCCATTCTGATATGTAGCTTTTTCCGTAGGGCCTCGATACCGCTTGATTCTGGCATTGGAACAAGCTTTTCCTCCTTCTCAACTACTTCTTCTTGTTCCTCATTCTCATCGCTGCCGAGGTCGATTTCAGCTTGCACAGTCATGCCCTCGTTGCCATCATCGCCGGTCTCGGAACGTTTTCTCTTCCCCCCTTTCGTCGTTTTGGAATCTAATTTCTGGTGAAGAGCTTCGTTTTGGAGGTCGATGATAGTTTTGTGATTTGCTGGGTCAAGCTGATGGAATAGTTCAGCGTTGTAGCTTTTGGTGTGACATGCCCAGGCTCACTTTGGCTTTTTTGGCCTTTTTGGATGCTTCCTTGATTGCTTGCTTGTCCTCTTTTTTGTTTTTTTTGTGTTTTTGGTACTTCAAGCCAGACTGAACACAAATACTGAGCAAAGAAGTTTCGTGAGCCAATTAAAAAACACATACTTGTTCTTCATCGTCTTGCACGAGATAAAACCTCGCGGGAATCAGTTTCAGCAAGGATTCGAATTCGTCGTTATGTCGTTCTAGTGACGCTCGCAGTGTGGCGGCTGGTGTGAGCATGGTCATTTGCAGGGTTAAGAAGGGATCAAGAAATTCTGAGGTTAGGGGTTGCAGTTGTGCCTATCATCATCATCTGATTGGTTTGATGGTTTGACAAACACTCGACCATTATCCATGACTTTCCAACCGCCTCGTAAATTCATTCTCACAAAGCCTCAATTAGATTGGTTTCAGACCTCAGAAACGCACAAAAACGTTATTTCGTACATTGAGACACTGAATGAGTCTGTTGTCAGCATTAAATTGACTGACCCGTGCGACGAATCGGAGGTAACTGTCCCAGAACCACGAATTGACGAACTCTTTTTGAAGAATGGATGTTCTTAGGAAATCAGGGCTATCCTCAGGATTCTGGATGCTGTAGAACAACTGTGCAAGGACACACCACCTGTCAACAATGCAGCTTCGCGATTTGGCAATCCGGCTTTTAGGATGTTTTACGACAAGATTCGTGAGGTGCGATCCAGCTTTTTTTCGCGGGGACACATCATTCAGAGCGCTGAGTTGTTTTTTGTGGAGATGTGTAGGCGTCGCCTCGTTTACACGAGACGCTTCAGACTTTGCCTAAAGACAGTATTCCTGAGGTTGTGATCTACTTCAATGAAGCTTGGGGGAACCGTGATCGAATCGACTACGGTAGCGGTATGGAGCTGAATTTTCTTTGTTGGATGTGAGCCATACTGTAATATTCAAATATCTGAGTTATTTGACCTTTTTGTTAGATATTGCCTCGAGAAACTCGGCGTTGTTAACGCAGGCGATCACAAAGCTCTCGTGATCCGTGTGTTTTGGCGGTTCGTACAAACTTGCCAGCACCGACTGATTGTTAAACCGTCTTTTCAGATACCTCAACGTGATGCGTGTTCTACAATCGACGTACTGGCTGGAACCAGCAGGTTCACATGGTGTATGGGGCCTGGATGATTACCACTTCTTGCCCTTCTTGTGGGGTGCAGCCCAGCTTCGTGGTTAGTCCTCCGCGGATTCAACAGGTCTCGTGTTTTGACTACGATCTCCCAGGTCATAAATACATTAGACCCAAGTCCATCCATGATCCAGAAGTAGTTGAAGAATATTCAAAACATTACATCTATTTCGCGTGCATTGAATTCATCAATTCCGTACGCCCCCATCTACTGGAATCTTCCATATGATTTTGATCAACATGATATAGATCAAAACCGCTTCCCTTCGTTGGCATTCTCCAATGTTGGATGATATCTCTGCTGTCAAAACCTGGGACAAGGTCAATAGTGGAATGATCAAGATGTACCTCGCAGAAGTCCTCGGAAAACTGCCCGTTGCACAACACTTTTTGTTTGGCTCGCTACTCCCATATGATGGTCCGGCACCTCCTGTCTCGAATGACTCGCAGCAAGATGATCCTCATCGTGGCCATTCGCATGCGATTGCCGAGGCTGGTGGTCCTGGGCTGAGGGAGGTTGGATGGGGTGACTGTTGTGGAATTCCAGTCCCTTCGGCATTCGCTGCAGCAGGGGCTGAAAAGGAACGCCTGAAAATACCAGGTCGTGGTCTTGGAGGACCTGGGATCAGACCTGTGCCCTTTGATTGAAAGATTTAGACAGCTCACTCTGTGTGAGCTCTGAGAATTTGAAGACTTCATATTCATCTCTATGGAAGCGAAATTCTGAATATGTATTATCTGAACAGCTCTTCTTTCCTTGTATGGATGTGCATACTAACCCTGATCATCACACACACCCCGGATCACTCAAATTGATACTAATCCAGAGTGACATACATAGTCTAAACCCGATTCCTGTTGCGGCACGCTGCAGACACATGTAGCACCCACAAAAGGTCAATCAGGTGTCAATCAATCTTTGCCTGATCTTTACATACACCTCGAGATTATTCTTTGTTTAATATGTATGGAGCACCGATAAGCCGAACCGCATCTCCTACACCCTCAATGGGATACATGTCTCCCAGCATCAACGATTTTCAGATCGAAAAGGTCGCTCGCACACCAGCACCCAAGAAATCCTTCCCCCTGCCGCCCGAGACCGTCTCCGCACCTGGATACGGCAGAGACGAGTTCACAGTGTACAGGGACAGCGTCAACCGATTGTTGGATATCAAGGCTAGGCAATTTGCTGTTTCTGGTCGTGTGCCCTGCGATTCGAGTCAACTCGTCTTGTTCTTCCGTTCCAAGGTCAGTCTTATCACCATCTACAAGGTATTTTTTTCATCGACTTACAACGGCACAGAGCGGAATAACACATTCTCTGGATTTCCCGGTCAACGTTCTGGAGGACACACCTCCCGCACTCGACGTCCTCATCGCCGCCTGCAGACCACACCAAACCTCCGACTTGGACGCCTACGGCGATCGCGAGTCCTTGTTCTTCCCACCCAACCTCCCTCTCACAACCTCCCTCGAAATCGCCAACCATCCCATCCTAGACGCCATCCGCAACAGCCTCTTCCCAGATCTGCCCGCAGGGTACTATCTCTCCGTCCTCCGCGATAAACTCGAGATCGTCGTCAGTGGAGGACGTATGGGTCGTCAACCTATCAGTCTGAGGAACGACGGAAGAAACGCGACCATCGTCGTTACGCTTCCGGTGCGATATCGCGGAGGTGCTGTCATCGTTACTGAACCCTCATTCGGCGACACCGAAAAGTTCGTCGGGAGGGGAGGGAAGAACGGTGATCTGGACTGGGTCGCGTTTCTGGGCGATTGTGACTACGAGATCGATACCGTCCAATCTGGATGCCGCATATCGGTTTCGTATGGCGTCTATATCAAAGGGTTCGGTGTACCGACGAACGCTGGATCAGTCGGTTTACCGAATTCCGTTGGGAGTCTGGTAGGCGATGAAACGTTCATCACGCCCAGCGACAAGTTCTTTGATATCCTAAGCTCCATTCTCAACCTGTCAAGAGGCAAGAAACTCGGTTTCTTCCTGAACCATTCTTACAACTCGGACCCCGGCTTGACCACAGCAGACAGCTTAATCCCTCAGGTAAAATGTATAATTAAACACAACCACCCCTTTCCTATTGACCCCGAAAAAAAAACATTTTTTTTTTAGCTCAAGGGTGGTGACGCGCTTCTCTATCAAGCATTCAAGCTGTACAAACTCTCACCCGAACTTCAATGGACCGCGGGGGGATATATCTGGCCTACCAAAACGACGATTCAATTCCCTACAGAAGACATCACCACCGGACACCCAACACAATCACTCCTCCTCCTCAACAACAACAACAACAACAACAACAATGCGGCACGTACGCCTGGGTTCCACGTTCAGCGCGGATATGGCGTTCCGACGCGCGAAGAACCTGTTCGTGGAGGTGGAGCTTTCGGTTCACCTTATTATCCCATAGGAGGACAAGAATTCGTCGAAACGGGGGCGGACATTTTCAGGATTAAAGTAGAAGAAGCTGGTGGTATCCCACTCACTGATACCGATATCCAAATCTGCTCCGAGTCAGAGGGATCACCGAAACCCACCACCACCACCACCACCACCGCGCCTTATGGAATGCCTAAACCCACTTTACCTCTACCTCTGACCAAAGGTACAGAACACGTGTACTTTGTCTCAGCTGGGGAATTGGAAAAGTTGGTCGTGAACACGTTGTTGGTGGTGTATATCCCATGAGAGAGAAGGAGATTTCAGAGATATGTAGTGTAGGTATATAGGGATGGTAACGCTTTGGAAATAATAAATTCATTTGTCAATACAATGCCCCACTGAACAGATGAATAAGGGAAGTGGTGTTAAGCATGCACCAATATACAAACAAAAAGTACAACAACAACAACAACAAAAAATTGTCATTAAAGAAAGCAGTGAGAATCGCTACAACTCCCGATAGATTAGAGGTCTGATTCACACACGGACGTCACCTCGCTGGGTTGCGTTGGAAGGAATCCAACCAACCCACTTAGTCAGGGTTAACACCCAAGCTGGTAAAACCAACAGAGAAAGAGAGAATCACAGCTTATAATCCATACTCTCCCTATCATCCGCCCACAACCGCGCCCACTCGATACATAGACGATACACATACGCTAACCAAAAAAAAAAAGATCAGCATTCCCTCGCAAAAAAGGAAGAAAAGAAGAAAACAACACCTACCCTCCATATCGACCTTTCTCCCCATCGTCCTCTTCCACTCCTTCCCCGCTCTCGCAATCCTCTTCAACCTCCTATCAGCATCCACACTCGTCAATCCCTTTTGTCGTCGTCCTCGGCTTAATACTTCTTGATCCTGCAGCACCTCCCATGCGTCTTCGTCTTCTTCTTCGTCTGATGATGTTGATGTTGATGATGATGATGAAATCGTCGCCGTCATACTCGACGAAGACGAATTGGCAGCAAGTACCATAGACGGCGTCGGACCCGAAAAATAAGCCACAATATTATAAATATCTCGATAGGTCGTCGAGAGCGGTATAAAATGCACCCTATATATCAAAGTGGATTTAAAAAAAGCGCGCAAAAAACCGACAACACACACACGCACCAAGGCTGTATCCAATCCTCAAACCACTCCTCATAAACCGTCGATTTCACAGGCACACTATCACTCGCCAAAAACGCCAAAAACCGTCCACTATAACTCATCCCATCCAAATCCACAAGATACTTATACCTCCAATGTTCCCCCAACGGAACCGCATCCCCGAATCGGTGGTCCTCGCGTAAAGCCGCTTCGCCGCCCGGATAAGATTCAGGTGCTACCGCCTTGACAAACGCCACGTCCATCATTTCGTCGTTGAGTTTCGTTATTGGGATCGAAGTTGTGATGTAGCGGTTGGAGTTGGGCGGATCTGCGAACGTGATGAGGCGGTTGGTTGCGAGAGGAGGAGGGGTGTGCGAAGCGGATAGTGAAGTCATGCGGAGGAACCGATGTCGTTGGTACTGCGGTGCAAAACCTGGAGGATGCGAGCCCCCTCCTGTCGTCGCACCGCGCCAAAACACCTTGTCGAGCTTGTCCTCCCAAGGCACCTCCATCGGATCGACGTCCTTCAATTCCAAGTTGATCGGGTCCCAGCCGTAAGTGTATCTCCGCGTCGAGCCATAGTAGTAGTGAGATGGAATCCGAATATCCATGAACCCTTGGGATCTTGCAGGCGTAAACACGGGATAGAGAGCGGGGATGGATCGCCAGTCCGAGAAGAAATGGCCCTGGTCAGTATGCATATGGGGGTGAAGACAGAAATCGACGTTGGCGTTGGTAGACGACATGAACTTGAAATCCAAACTAGGCTTGGTGGGTGCTGGTTTTTCGTTAGCAGGCGCATCAGAGGAGGCGAGGGAGATGTAGTCTGGAGTCTGTTTGGAAACAAAGGGGTTGCGGCGGGCAGAAAAGAGTCGGCGGGCGGGTGTGTCGGGTGGACAGGTTCTGCGCCATGCTTCCCAGATGCTCTCGTCCGCAGCCCAATCTGGGATGAATTTGCCTCCGAATACGTGTTCGATGCCTTGAGAGGAGTCTTGGATGGACATGTTGGGAAAGTTTTGGTGCTCCCAAGGAACGAGGACGCGTCCCTCGGCATTGGCGTTGACGGCAAAGTCCATGTCCGGCAGCTAGATAGCATTGGTAGAGATAAAGGTCAGGCAGTGGTGAGACGCACATCGGATACAAAGTCTGAGATCATCGATAGAAATCCTCTAGCGCGGGCACTGACTTCGGAGTCTTCGTAGGCGTGGTTCATCTTGACAGTGGAAGACAAACCGTCGCGTATCCGTACGAGATGTATAGAAGGCAGCTCGCCAGCCTGGGGGGGTGTAAGAACACTGTGGAATAGAATCATGAGACTTGCCTGGAGTGTACGGTGACGGATTTCCTGGCCACTGAGATTGCGGAATGGGTCGAGATCGTGCATGAGCCCGTCAAACTCATCGACCATGCGGACGTGGTTCTTCTGCGCAAAAGCCCACCAGGCGTCGAAACCCCTGGGTGGATGGCGTTTATAGCGCCTTTGGTACTCTCCGACAGCGGCGACGAGGGTCTTGCTCTGCTTCTGCAGCTTGTTGCGAAACTTGTCCTCGGCACTGTCCATGAGCTTTGGGATGGGGTGCTTGGTGACGACGCCGTCTGAGCCGCCAAAGATATAGACGGTGGTCAGATCATCCCAGTTGAATTTGTTGCCGAGAGGAGAAAGGGTGATGTCGGGATGGGTGTTGTGGCCTGAGTAGAGACCCTGGTGGAGAAAGAGGACAGTCGTGAAAGCAACAAAAACATAGCCTTTGTAGCGCCCAGAAAACAGCCGACCGAGTCCTCTGCGCCGGAAAGAGAACATTTGCTTTCTTTCCATTTCTGGCCTGCAACATACCACCTGCTTAGTCATCATGTTGTCAATTAAACATCCGGGGTAACAAGTTCTGTGTAAACCTTATTTGGGTCTCTTCATGCCGGACCCTGAAAAAGAACGAAAATCCGATGAAGAGATCCTTTTCGAGCCTGGCAGTGCAAGCTTCGAGGGGATACACGAGCTCTCTGTGGTAGCCGAGGGGGAAGAGCGTGTGACTTGGTTTGTATGGGCTCTTGTGGCGTGCTCAACCATCTCTGGTCTGCTTTTTGGTCAGTCAGTTCACCCTATCCTTGTTGTCTTCAACTACATTTTTTAGGCTATGACACGGGCGTTATATCCGGCGCTTTGGTCACTATTGGCCATGACCTGAGCTCATCCCAGCTTTCCAATGGTCAAAAGGCATGCTACATCTACCTCTGATCATCCCTCTCTCACAAATGACAGGAATTTATAACCTCCGCTACAACACTCGGTGCTCTTCTTGGCAGCTTACCTGCTGGTATCATCTCAGATTGGACAGGCAGGAAACCAGTCCTGGGAATTGCGGACATTATCTTCATCGGAGGCGCTATCACTCAAGCTGTCTGTCATGACGTCTGGAGCATGGTGGGACCTCCATCCATTCTCATTTCCGTGCTTGACATCTGCTACTCCAGGTCGGTGGTCGCTTTCTCGTCGGTGTAGGTGTAGGCCTCGCTGCATGCATTTCCCCGTTGTACATCCAGGAACTCTCACCGACAAGGATGAGAGGCAGAATGGTCGTCCTCAAGTATACTCCATCCCTCACCCTTCTAGTATCAACAACTCACGCCAATACAGCGTCCTGATGATCACTCTCGGCCAAGTCATAGCCTATGCCATCGGCGCCGGCTTCTTCCACGTTAAATCAGGATGGCGATGGATGGTCGGTCTGGGTGCCGTGCCCGCTGGCATCCAGTTCTTTTTATTATTCTTCCTGCCTGAATCTCGTACGTTCATCACCCACTTCCCTGCTCCAATGCTGCAATATCACCCCCACAGCCCGCGTCCTCTTACACAAAAAAAACATCTCTGGTGCCCGAGCCGTGATGTGCAAGATCTACACCTACGCAAAACCCGAAGACATCGACCTCAAGGTATCCTCTTCATTTCTCTTCCCGTCCCTCTTATAAACAACCTATCCAACTCATTACCTATCTCTCCATTCTCTCGGACTTGCCTCCAGATCAAAGTTCTCAACGCAGCTGTTCAACGCTCCATCCGCATCACGCAAACCACCACTTTCTACGACCGCGCCAAGTCCATGCTCTCGGACCCCATCAACCGACGTGCGCTGGCCATCGGCTGTGGCATGCAAGCCTTTCAACAACTCTGCGGTTTCAACACGTTGATGTACTACTCTCCCACCCTGTTTGCTGAAATTGGGTTCGACCAGCCTACCGCCGTTGGACTCATCATCTCCGGAACCAACTTTTTGTTCACGTTGATCGCGCTGAAGTGGATTGACTCTATTGGGAGGAGGAGGATCATGTTGATTTCTGCGCCTGGGATGATCGTAGGGTTGGTTCTTGCCAGCGTCGCCTTTCATTGTACGCATCATACCTTTCTTTTATCCCACGTCTGATGGATTCCCTCAGTCATGACCCTCGCAACTGGAAACACGCTCGTCGAGGGGGCCTCATACTCACGAGCCTGGTCCGCTATCGTCTTACTCTCCATGATCATCTTCGTCGCATCCTACGCAACAGGTCTCGGCAACGTGCCCTGGCAACAAGGCGAGCTCTTCCCACTCGAAGTGCGGGGTATCGGCACCTCTCTCTCCACCGCCACCAACTGGTCCGCCAACCTCCTCATCAACAGCACCTACCTCTCTCTCATGGCCAGAATCACCCCTTCAGGCGCGTTTGGGTTTTATGCGGGTTTGGTCGCGCTGGGGTATGTGTTTGTTGTGGGGTGTTTTCCGGAGACGGCGGGGTTGAGTTTGGAGGAGGTGAGAGAGGCGTTTGGGAAGGGTGGGTTTTGGAAGACGATTAGAGAGGGGGAGAGGTTGAGGAGGGTGAAGAGGAAGATGGAGGAGGAGAGGGAATGATTTTTTATGGGATGATGAATCTTTACGAAGCAAATCTTTTTATGGACGTAATTGTATGTTCTTTGATTTATGACCAGGTTGAGATTGTTCCATTTTTTCACCACTCGTGTGACTCATCTGATGAATCTTTACGAAGCAAGTCTTTCTCGGATGTAATTTATGAGCGAAATGGCCACTTTGACAAGAATTCAGACCTGAGCTGCTTTTTTCGCCACCCTGAGTTTGCATAATAGACCTTTTTTTAGCGTATACTTCTCTGCTGATTATAGATATTCTACTAATACCACCTGACAACCTTGTAGTACCCCACTCATTTTTGCACAAGGCTCATATAACACACACAGCTAGCCTATCCATGGCGAAACAGAATCATCATTCAGTCCTTGTTTCCTTCCCACGAACATCTCTTCTTTTCGTCGCAACCCAAAATGCAGCATGATACGTATAACTCAACATACCCCGATTGTTATGAGTATAAGTCGTATCTATCGTTCGCTCATGCTTGATTATCGAGAGAGACAGTGAGAGATTTAACGCAGAATCAATCCAAAAAAAACGGACCGAAATTTCAAAACCGATGATACCAGCCAACTGCTTGATTTCTTCAAGGTCAAGTTCAATCGACATATCGCCGGACGTGTTATTCTCCCAGTGCCATAACAAAGGGCCGAGATTAATCCAAACCCCTCCAGGAGCGAGAATCTCGTGAATGATTCTAAGATAGTTGACAATATTCTTCGCCTGTCACCGTCTGTCAAGCAAAATGGCACTCGAGCCAAAAGGGAAACACATCACCCACGGTATCGATGAAAAAACAAGTCAACACAGCATCCCATAAGCCATGTTGAGGTTCGTCCGGATTACTTTCCCTTCCGTAAACCTCTTCAAAGTCGCCTACACCGAGTTAAAAAAAAAAAAGAAGTCATATAACGGGTCCACAATTTGAGACTAGACGAGATAAAAAAGGAGACTTTTCACTGACCTGCAACAAGAGAAAACGGCGTCTTCGGAGGTAGAGAGGATGGCGATACGTCAGGAATAGTTATGGCTCGGAGGATATCGTTCCTGCTCAAGGCATTGGAGAATGAATGGATATAAGGATAGATTCGATGTTGATTGATCTCCGTAGTCCTAGGCAATTTGTGGGACAATCCGATCCTTAGAATTAGAAAAAAAAATTACTTACTGGTTCAGTATATAATACGACGCGAGGAGCATGTAATGAGAAAACTCATTTCCTTGGGAAGCAAAACCTGACGACTGATGATTAGGTTTGAGAGGTATTCCCACAGGAAACTGAGAGGCCTCACCGAGTTGTGCGACGTCGAATGCAAGACGGCCAAGGCCTGCGCCTGGAACAAGCACTCTGAGTCGTGACCTGAGGGCAATGAGCTAGTGATGGGTTGGATCGTCCTCAATATTACCGGTCTTCAGACTTGACATCCTTGAAATGATCTAGAAGAGCTTCCTTTATGGGCCCATAGCACGCTTCGCGCTCCGACCTTCCCTTGGAAAGGAAAAAAAGAATAGAATCCATGATACGGAAAAGGCGGGTAAAAATGAAATGTATACCTCGGTGCTCCAATCTCGCACTAGCTGCTTCAGTGTACTTCGAAGTTTGTCCATATCAGCCTCCAATGGTCGAAATGAATTGAGTCGATTGGTAGCACCACGTTGATGGGAATGTGAGTGTGCGTCCTTTGACCCTACAAATTCACAGTTGGCGGGTTAATTTAAATGCACCCTCGACGACGACACGCACAATTTATCAATTGACATACCAAGATCATGCCCATGTCCAGATCGCGTGTTTCCTTTTTTCTGCTTCCGTTCCACCAGCTTTGTCTGTACTCCATCGCTCTCATGTTCTTCATTATCAATATCATAACCAAACATTTCCGGATTTTCCACGACCTTGAGCAAAAAATGGGCATTCTCCAGAATGGCACGATCGACGGATTCAAATTTTTCTCCTATCCGTAAGTCATGGACAAGCTCAGCATCTGCTCGCGAAAGCCGATATACATCCTTGCGCCTTTTGTTGTTCACAGACAGCTGGTTGAACTGAATTTTTGGAATAGCAATAAAAAGACGACAATACTCACGGCGTATCGAGCGTATGATCGGAAAGTCATGACAACTCGGACAAAGTGCTGGCGATCTAAGTCAATGAGTATAGAAAGTATTTGACGGTGCTCATGTTAAATACCCTCTTCTGTTTCCTGCTCAGATGGAGACATAAATGGCGAAAGGTGTCAGAAGGAATCCTAAATTAAGCCATCATTCACATTATTGTCTTGTGTTTGTCTATCATACTCAGTGATTTGCAGCCATCATAAAACACAATGGTAAGGTGCGCTTTCAGTAAGTTTGCTCGCGATACATTCTCATAAGATCTCTCTAGGCTCGTAATGAAGAGAAAGCACAGTCTATGCTTTACCGTTTCAGGGAAGCACAAGCCGCTGAGCTTGGGCTTGGGACGCGTGCAGACCGACGGCCAAAAATGGCCAGTGGCTGCAAGAGTCTACGAGAGTGCGAACGGTGGAGAGGTGAAATTCTAAGGGAAATAAGTCGAAAAGTCTCCAAAATTCAGGATGGTGTGTACCGAGTTTCTTGTTGGAATCTCCTTTGTTCATCGCTGTTGGCAGCCGGATTGACCGATTATGAGGTCCGAGACCTGAATGACGAGATTAACAAACTCTTGCGTGAAAAGAGGCATTGGGAGAATCAAATTGTCGCGCTAGGAGGAGCTAATTACAGACGAAATGTGGCAATGTTAGATGATGATGGAAAGGAAGTCCCGGGCACTAAGGGTTACAAGTACGTTCTTTTGGATTCACATACCCTTCATTACTCATATCGCTTTCAGATACTTTGGTCGAGCAAAGGACTTACCTGGTGTTCGTGAGCTATTCCAGAGTCGAAAGAAGGAAGAGGAGGAGGAAAATCAAGTCTTTGCATTCTACAAGAAGTTTCTGAACCAAGGCCCTGTATACTACGGTGACCTCGACGACAATGATCAGAACCTCTTACATTATGAAAGGCAAGCAGAAGTGGAGGGTATGCTTCCTTCAGTTTGCATCATGGTGACTCTGAAAAAGCTTCTTAGATTGGGAGGAGGCTTGGGATCATGTTCGCAAAGTCCTCAAACTCGATACAGATACGGCTGCACCACCTATCCCAGGGCAAGCATCTACACAACCTTCCACTGCCCAGTCACAAACCCCGCAAAGTACTGCAAAGCGGAAAACAGCAGATGAAGGAAGCGATGTGGAGATGGACGACGGTAGAGATGAAGCCAAGCGAACAAAGACTGAAGGCGACCAAACATCACTGGTCGCACAGACTTCTCCTGCTACAGACGCTGCCCTTCTGCATGCTCAAACTGCAGCGTCTTTCATACCATTCCTTGAAACCCGAGACCTGGTCACTCCGAAAATGCCGTCGCCTGAGGAGATGGAGACTGTACTTCTTCAGCTACGGAAGAAGGCACTTGTGGAAGAATACTTCGGCCATGAAAAATAGACTTAGTCTCATTTCTTATCCGGTACCTGAAATTTTGTAGTCCGTTTCTTTTTCTTTCGTTCTCTCAATACATCCTGTTTAACAGATTGTATTTCGGCATCTCGTTTGATGAGAAATCTGAAACCAGTCGAACCCAACACCTTCACCCTGTATCTCAGAACTAGCCAGCTACTATCTCATGGCCTCCGATTGTGTGGAAACTGCTCAGATGTTACAGACTATAAGGTATAATAGGGGCCAGTCCACACAAGTGCATCGTCAATGTGCTTTCGTCTCACTCCTCGCAGATCGGGACAACATTCCTTGATTCGTCGACCGTACTCAGTCCTCCCTGCTTTCAAATACAGTGGCGCTTGAAGTCCTTTGACCTTGTGTGCCCTTTTTGATTGTACTCAATTGCTTTCATTGAAGGTACAATATTGAAATTTACTTTTCCTACTACATTTGGATTCATTGTCCACCCGATCAAGAAGCTCGGACAGAAGGTGGCAGATACCTGTGAGGCTTTGGCTCTCGATGCGATTCACCGCTTATCATTAATTAACATTCCCTGCCGATGTCTCAGCCTGAGAGGACCTTTCTATAGGCAATTGTGAACGAAAAGCTCTCAGCTTCACATGTACCTCGAGCGTTTACAAACTCACCTGACTGGTAAAGTCGAGCAATCGAGAATTGCGAAGAGCGAGAGCGTAGATTATACTCGAAACTGGGAACAATCGCGTGTGCTTGTTCCGATACACTCAAGGCTAGAATCTTTCTCAAGTCTTCGTATGTCCGCACCGTCACTTATAAGGCTTATATATGAACAAAGCAGTTCTTCTTGCGCTTCTTATTTGAGGGTATCAATATCTACGAGATCATGCCCCGACCACGCCGCCCAACACCAAGGATCATGCTCAGATCGCCAGACTAGTCAAAATTTACGAACAGCCGCGGACCTACAGATATCGCGATTTCTTTCTGGGAGAATACTTAGATCACTCCCAGTGTTTCCCCATCTTCAGATATCGGGAACGCCCGAAAACTTGGCCATACAGGTTTAACCACAATCAACTCTAGTAACTCCTCCTGGTTGTAGTGGTCAGCTGAAAACCCCGGGTGCCGTATTTAATACTGGGCATCTCCTTGTGCACCTGTCTCTGAATGGAGTTGCTCCACAAAAAAAACTGGTTTGGCTAGATTAAAACGGACCCTCAAGTTCGGAGATTCGGCACGCAATGTTCCCTGACGTTCAAGGCAAGCTCAGGGAAGAGATCCCGAATTGCGCGGGAGGGCACTCATCATTCACACTCTCAAGATTTATATTAGCCTGAGGCATGTGAGTGGGACCTTGGTATCTCGATCACTGGATATTGACCACAGATAAACGCAGGATAAATGAAATGACTGTTCGCTGTACCACAGACCTAAGAGGGTCCCCTTGCTTACATTTATACAAAGAACCAAAGGGTCAAGTCGTGTGAATTCGTATTATATGGAGGATAAGCGACAAAAAAAGACCTGTATGATGTGCCCGAGGAAACCCAGGCTGGTCCAGTTCAGATATCATGTCCCTATGACCACCGTGCGAAGCGAGAAGCCGACTCGGGCGGAATCAAGTCGTACTATGCCATGCTTTGAGCTGTCGCAGCGCGATCGACAGCCAGTTGATAATGGATAAGTGAAAGAGAACAATCAATGTTCCTCCCACTCGTTCTATACGACTAGGATGGGTACAGCAAACCTAGACAAGCCAGAAAACTAATCATAATGGCTACGTCGAAGCATACCCAAGCGCTAAAGAACTCAGGTAGGCCATTAAAGCTTCGGAGGCGGATCCAAGCGGATTTCGGTGGAATCTGCTTCAATCCGGCTTCCGCTCTAGCTAGAGACCATACACTCATGTCCTTACTATATCACCTAGATATAAGATCCGGATAGAATCCTTGTTTGGGATTTTATTGAGGTACTTCCAGTTCCCATCTCTGTGGAAATCCCGGTTGCGAGCGAGATATCGATCTTGCATGGACCAGATGAACGAGATGGCAAATTCTTGGCCAACACAGCTGGAGCAACTTAGAAGTGCTTACACGTGCGGAGGAGTAGGAACATATAAAGCATGGGTTTGTGTGATTTCGCCCCAACCTCACTTCAACGTATCTTCCCACTCGTTCATGATGACTGATATCAAAGGAGAGATCACTACACTTCAGTCAGGTACAGACTGCCAGAAATTTGACTGGGAGTCCCCTCCCAGTACCAAATTTCCTTTGCATTTGTTTCCTGTTTCCTTTTCACCTTACCTGGAACTTGCGAGAGTGGAGAAGGTATGGAAACTTTAACAATACTACCTCGTGCTTCTCTCATATCCTGATCCCATGGTAGCCTACTGGCTTCATTCTGATGTTTTGGCCCTTCGGTATTAGGAGCTATTCCTCCCAAAATATAAATCGACTCATTTCACTTTGCTTCCAGCCTGGGGCCTCACTATGGCTGCGTATCGCACGAATATGCCATGGAACAAATATTGGTGGTCATTTTTCGATGGTGTTATTGCTACTGTCGTCATGCGCACTTCTGCTTGCACTGTAAATGATATTTTTGACCGTCAGTTAGACGCCTGTGTTGGTGAGTATCAAATATAACGAGTTACGCGCCTCCTGATTAACGATTGATCTAGTACGTACTAAAAAAAGACCCCTTCCAAGTGGGAGAATTTCTGTTTTGGCTGCAACCACTTACCTCCTTGTACAATATGCCGCCGGCATGGCTTTTTTATATTCCACATTACAAGGCATCGCGTCAGTCAGGTCTATTTCCCACCCGGACGAGAAACTGATGAGTATGCGCTTGGACTAGCCTGTATGTCGCTATATTTCAGCTACTCCCTCTGTGAGGTGACTTTTACATAAATGAGCATAACCTGATCTAATCTCACCAGTTTTACAATTTATCCTCTTGTTAAACGCTTTACTCACTGGCCGCAAGCATGGCTGGGCTTTGCCATGAATCTCGGTTTCGTGACTGCCTGGACCACAACGACCGGTGATATTGATGGAAAGCTTCTAGGTGTCGCTATGGCAGCTTGCTGGTGGTAAGTCTTTAAAAATAAATAAGTCTGTTTCCTGCTTACTATCATGGATGTCAAGCTGGACTATGCTATACGGTGTGTATATGTTGATCTTGACTGTCTGTCTGACTCATCTGATATCTTACAGATACTATTTATGCCTGCCAGGATATACAGGACGATATAAAAATGGGTTCCAAGTCCACTGCTATACTGTTTGGCTCTCGGGTTCGAGCTTTGCTCATCCTAGTTGGATCTTGTTTCATCATATTATTGGTCATCGCCGGAATCTTGAACAAACATGGTTGGCCCTTCTTTGCCATCTCTATTGGTGGCACCGCCACCCATCTGGCTTGGCAGTTTTACACAGTAGATCTCGACATTCCTGAAAGCTGCTGGGGTAAGGGTGATATGGCTAATTACGGCTTGTCTGTATTGATACTTGTGGCTAGAGAACTTCAAGCGCAACGGATATCTTGGCTGGCCAATATGGGCTGGTTTGATGTTAGACTACAGACGGTAGCCCAGATCATTAATGATGTGGTTATGTGCTAATGTTATCATAGTACAAAATTTGGATGCTGGTGTATTGAATTTGCCAACTAAGGGCAATTAATAGAGTAAAATGGACATTGTGGGAATTGAACCCACGACCTTTCGCACTCACATTATGCGAAGCGAACGTTATACCCCTAAACTAAATGCCCAATCAATTGAATCCACCTCGCAGGGATCTACAATATGAAGTACTAAATAGTCATGGCATTTTCTTGTTCGAGGGCATAGATGTAGAGAGCATTCATCCCTCTCCGGCTCATGGCAGATTAGATAGAGTCAGAACTCTTATTGGATGTCATTCTGAGTTTAGTGCAACGGTATGAGCGTTGCCTTAGGAGTCTTTGAAAAATGAAGAGTAAGTTAGAAGTGATGTAAAGGATCTATGCAGGTGATAAAAAGGATAGACACCTGGTTCTGAGTCTAGAACGAAGCAAGGAAGGGAGAGCAAGATGACTTTCAAATATTGTAAAACATTAGACTTCCTCTCAGTAACTTGTTAGGTTCTGAAGACACTAACTGATTTGGAAACCCCAACCACTATGACCGTCGTCCTTCGGAGTCGACCATCAAGCTCGTGTATCATAAACATGGGTTCTGATCGATATCTCCAGTCAGAAAATCACAGGTGAACATACTGGACATAAGATATCGTATGCAATAAACATTTAGAATAGATTAAAATTGGAATCAGACTCAATCAAGTGAAATCAAGGAAAGAGTATAGAGTATAGATACACCGAATGGGCGGGGCTATATACCTTGAAAATGTGCATATATTTCAGTCATGAAGTCTTGGTGCGAACGTGAGTCGTCCGCGTAGCTCGGAGCTTTGGTTGGGTAACAGTGTTTACTTCCTGAGTTTCCTGCTTGACTGGCAACATCTTTGTCTTCCTGGTTGTCCGTACTTTCACTAGCACTCCTTCATCGGCATCCGCAGTACTGCCTACTGGTGCTTTATCTCCTGGTGCGTTCTCTTTATCAACGTGAGCTTGCGTTACCGCAGGAGCCGTAGCAGGTGTTTTTCGAGCTCGACTCCTGCTAGGGGCTGGAGTCTTCGTGACTGTGGATGTTCGACTCTTCGCAGAAGCTTTCAAAGGCTCTGCTGAAGGTCCAGTGATTCGTGGTTTACGAGTTCTCGTATGGATTTTAGGAGCTGCGTCCCCAGAACCTTGCCCGGTTTCATTGAACGCATTAAGTGGGTCATCAACATCGGCAAGGTCATGCTGAGATGAGAATGGCCGCGTTCGAAGGGTTGCGCTTTCAGCTGTCTTTTTCTCTACACTTACGGTAGCAACCCTAGGTACACGTCCACGACGGCTGGTAAGTGTTTTACCCTCCTCACTGTCGTTCTCCCTCTTGACTGCAGTTTTCCGTATGTTGCGCTTAGGTGCATGGGCAGGTTCTTCTGCCAGAACGACTGGAATCTGGTGACCTCGTTGTGTTGGTTGAGATTCCTCAGATTCTGCAGTAGGTTTAGCAATTCTCCTAGTTTTGGCTGCGCGAACCACATCCTCTTCTGAATCTGTGTCTTTTGTGAGTTTGTGGATGTTACGCTTGGGTGCGTCGACATTGGGAGCATGTTCTGGCTCAATTATCGCTTTACGAGCTCTTCGGGGTATTATGGGAGGCATCGGCTCCGAGTTAAGCTGAGGACTTCGACTCCTTGTACGAGAATGTCTTTCGGGATGCAAGATTTGCTATAGAGAGGGGGGTATCAGACTGGAATACCATGTACTATAGCTATACGTACGGTAGTGAATTGACTTTTTTCATCTTGCTCTTGTCGAGAATGGGCATCAACTATACCTTTAGCTGGAGTGGGAAATGTATTTGTCGAAGTTGGACGATGAAGCTTCTCTTCTTGAGTCCTTGGGTTCTGGCGCGATAAAAAGAATATACTTGGTTCGTGATTCGCGTCTATGTCCATTGCCGTTTCGTCATTCTCCTTGTCAGCATCATCTACAGGCTCGGATTGCTCCATTTGCGTATTATTGTCAAATATATTTGTACCGAGAGAGAGCTCTGGAGGACTGGATGCAGGTAGGTTAATGGTGCTGCGCCTTCTTTTCATGCCCTCGACAGTTTCTTTCATCCGTTCGAGCAAACTGCGGGTATCCAACTTCTCATCTTCTTCATCCGTGCGTAATCGTCTGTCAACATCTTTGACTGGTGAGACTGAAGCCATCTTTGTGGGAGATACCGGCAGGAACGGGTTATTGATATCGTTGAACCCCGATTTGGCTGGAGATGCAGATGCCTTTGAAGGAGACATCCCGGGAATCCCACCTACGAAGTAGGTATGTGAATCTACTTCGCGGAGTGCACTCCGTCTTCGTTCTTGTATCGCCTAGAACCATCAAGGTCAGTTTCAGCCTCGCCTGGTGGACCTAGAGAAGTATCAACATTGCTTACCTTGCGCTCTTCTGCGCTCACTTCTGAACGAGCACGCGGAGGTAATATCTGAGCTTGCTCAAGAGCCTGCGACCGACGCGGAGTTCCGATTACGCCCGTAGACTCGATTACGGGCGGCGAAGCCTCGTGCTTGAGAGGAACCACGAGGTCTTTGATTCGCCAAGCAGGCTCAAGAGGAACTCTCCTTGCCTCAGCACCCAAGGAGTAGCGTACAGGAGGACCGCCTCCTAGACGTGCTCGTGGTTCGATAGACTGTCCGCGGTCGAACATACCTGCTCTCTGTTCAACTTGAGGAGTCATGAAAGAGTCTGGAGGGCGACGAATCGGAGTAGCCTGAGGCAAAGAAAACAGTGCTTCTGGTTGATCCTGGATTTCATCCCTTGCACCTTCCTTTTCTTCTTCCGAGTTTTCCTCTAAACCTTCGTGTTCCGCCCCTCCACCCTTCGGAGCAGCCTGAAGTACAAGTTAGTTTAGGGAGCCTGAGTCAAGCTATAGAGTACCTGAGCGCCTGTTGAACTCAGATTTCTGAATGGCCACAATTTCTCAAAGCTTTTTCTCCAGAGCGACTTCGGCTGTCCTTGTTTATCCTCCTGTTTGATCTCATCTTCGTCACTGTCTGTCTCATCGTCAGAGGATGAACAATTCTCTTGTTCGTCACGGTCATGCTGATCATTAAAGATATCTTCTTCATTGTTGGAGTCGTCATTAGCAACAGCATCCAGAGACATCATCTCCTCGCTTTGATCTTCTTCTTGTTGGAGCCTATCGTGTTTGAGGATTCTTCGTTGTGCACTGCGAATCAGCACCGCTCGGTGCAATGACTGTGAACGCCGACGCTGAGGAGTCTTAGGTGGCAGGGCACGTATAACTGGCAGAGGCATTGGTGCTTCAACGTCTTCCAGAATCACAAGATCTTTATCTTCCTCAACAACACGAGGATGATTGCCATCAACCAGAACAATCTCGTTTGCCTCTTCTTCCTCTTCTTCCTCCTCCTTTGCGTCCTGCAGACCAGATGTAGCTGGCAACATGAAACGAGTGCGGTGTTTTGTAGGACTTCGAAAGGTATTTTTCACAGGGCTTTTGAGTATCCTTAGGTTTTCCCGTGGGTCCTTCGAAGGTCGAGGGGTAAATACTTGAGCAGAATGAATCATGGACAGTCGTAGCCTGCGGCTGTGTCCTGCTGACATCGTGAGGTGAAGCTTCTTACAGAGATGAACATCACAAACGAGCAGGAGTGGCCAGCAAAGCAGCACGCATCTCTTTGGGTGGATATGAAAAACGAAATCTTTTCCCGTGTATTTCAATCTCAGAGTCGTTTGAGATAGGAATCGTGATTGCCTGGCCAGCAGGTATTGAATTGGGGTACACTCTGCAACTATCGACAAGTACACCTGAATTTCCAAGGACGATGAGGAATGCCTATGAGTCTTGGTCAGCAAATTAATCTTAATTTAAGAGATGTGACTAGCTTTGCGATCCTTGAAAGTGATTTTGCAATGGACGAGGTCGACGTCTGGATAATAAAGTCGAACACTGCAACCTGGATCTCGTCCGAATGTGACTTCCTCGGTGTCGACTCCAAATGCTGTGACGACTGTATCAGTCTCTCGACTTTTCATGAGACTGATTGTCCCATATCGTCCAATTTGACTGAAGCCATCCACGTCCATGGTTGTTGGTGCGTACCAGAATTCCGAACGCGAACCAAAGGGTTGATCTTGCACGTGACCAGACACTGACATAAGATTCAATTAGATCTTATGTCCATGATGTTGTTTACCTTGTGATTTCGAAACAAAACCATCGAGTCAAAATTTCAACAGACCTGTTGAACTCTACACTATTAATAAACTCAACAAAACCATCGGTCATTTGCCACGCCCAAGATAACCCTTAAGCCTTCCAACAATCTTAGACAATGGCTGGAAATTTCTCATGGCTTCTGGATACTGCTATCTTAAAAGTGGCTGGATATGTCGAGGAGACAGTCTGGTTTTGATGAATAGTGGAGTAAACCCCCTTGTATCGTTTCAATGTTCGATACTACTTATCATCTTTTCCAAGTCACTCTGCATCTGATGAGGAGAAATGCATTTGAGGAGTGTCATCAAGAGAAAAAATACATGACTACCCACCAACGTCAAACGAGGTTTAAAAGCTTATTCAGTGTCGAGTTCAACAAGGGTTCAGGTCTGCCACAGAATTTACAAACTGAGCTGGGTTGCGGCAACAAGTTTCTATCAATAGATCTGTTCAATAGATCAAAAACACTTCAGTGGCTGGCATCAGCTGTGCGGGCACATGACTACAGTTAATCAGGGACCCTGGTCGGCCTATGCTTATTTTCAAAATGTGTAGGGCCATCAAAAAAATAACAGGCTGATCAAGGTCCTTGCCCCAATCATGGACTCGTCCAGTTGATACCGACTGCTGTTGATTGTGAATCAAGCTTAGTTTTTTGGAACGCTGCCGGCCATTCATATACGTCTTTTATTTTATACTTACTGGAACGTAATATGATCACCCGTCGACTCGGAGGATGAGCCTGATTATAGACTAGAGGTCTGATGTTTGCAATCAGAACAATCTCACAAGCTAGGGGGGCCAATACGACGAACCGGACATAGATGAAACATGGACGATGCCCTCCCAAGGCACCAAAGTCTGCTAAGCTGGTTGAATGGTCTCGTACTTGGAAAATTGTGGAGAGATTACATCACATTATGAGGTAGTCGAAATGACTGATCTGACCCAAATTCGTTTAGGGTAGAACGCCGGACTACTCATAAAGGTTCCGTCTACCTATCAGCACTTCAGCTACTCTGAGGATGGGTCCCTGGAGATTGTACTCGTAGTATGAGCCCCTCCTACCTCCAAGGTTTCGATGAAAACACAGCGTTGGTATATTATCACATTACAGTTAGTCGACGCAAAACCTTCCAACCGGGATGCCTTGTAACTGACAAGCTGCACTAGACATCACACACAAGGCCTGAGATATGCACACTGAAGGAAGAGCCGGCAACATTTAGATGTTAAGGCTTTGAATTAGAAGATATTGAATACCACTGTGAAAGAAATCAAAAGATTCTTCCTTCATGGTAATGTGGACAATTGCTCTTCCAATCAGGGCCATTTTTATGCCGGAATATCAATTTGTTTCATTTGTTTCACTAGCTATTCGGAATGTAACTAGTTTCCTTTTTCCCTCTAATTTTCTCATTTACCAGTGTGTCGGCCCACCATCCGACCTTTTAACAGCGAAAATGCGCAGGTGAGTCCTCAAGATGCTAAAATAGATGTCGGACTGAGGTCCAGACGGAAACGACTGGCCTCAGAGCTTACAGAATTCTTTATATACAAGATGAGTGTGTATATTTACCTAGAAAATCAAATTGTTTCAGAGTTTCTACATACGTCGCTAAGGTAATAATGACAAGTGAGCATGTATGTCAGAAAAATAAGCGGAGTAGAGAGCAATGAGTAGAATGATGACGAGACGAATAATTGAATGATGTCATACTTCGTCACCTTTCAATATTTATGAGTATAAAAATTGCATCACATTGTCATTCTCATGGCATTGGATCTCATGCAAGCCTGCGCGATGCACGTGCCTATTGTTCCGGATAGGTATAAAAGTAGCATTTTCATTTGTATTTACTATCCGTTTGTAAACTCCGTCGTATTTCATCAACAGTCCTATAACTGATGCTCGTCCCTCTGTGTCCAATGAGATAATTCAAATCCAGAGAAGGGATAGTCGAGTATACATTTATTCTAAGACTACATGAAAAAACCCTGACAGCATTGAACGTGCTTCTTCACCACATATTCGTCTAAGAAGCCGAAAATATCAAAAAAACAACTGCACCGATCCAGAAATTAACGTCGATCGATGCATATGACGTGACCCATCTACAAGTAAATGCGCTGTAGATCGGTCTTGATTTGTATTCCAACACGATCTGAAGATAGGGAAGGAGTCATTCATGATGGACTCACGATTCCATGCAGGCAATTCCATCTTATTGTTCATGAAGGGACAGTCATCACGATCGAGGTCGTCTCTTTCGGTGTTCCGCCTTGTTCCATCCACGCTTCATCCTCGTCACTCAGACGTTGCGTACTAAAAACAATAGCTGACACAGGCCCTCTACCCGGAAATCCTGATCGAGTCGACGTGCCTGCCGAGTCACCAGCACCACGTGCAAATCCAAGGCCAACACGGACATTGATGAGCATGGCAGAAACACCATACACAGCCGGGAAACAATTCAGAAGACAAAGCGTAATCTGAGAGTTAAAGCCAAGCCCAGCTATGAAGAATAGCAGGTTCCAGGTGCTAAATAAACATATTCGGAACAAGTCAGAGAGGAGAGGCGAGCTCGACAAGTGCACACACACACGCACGCGGATATTGCAGCGCTTTCGACAATAATTGCAAGTGCTTTCTGACTCTCAAGTCAGCTTCCATAAGTGGACAGGATTGTGGACGGGAAAAAGACCTTCATACCACTCCCGCCGTACCTCATGCCTTGACTGCGAGATTCGGTGCTCAAAATGATCCATGATACCATAACTATCGAATACGAAATCAGCTTTCAGTAGCAGCCGCAGTTACGCATACCTGTAACATATACGGTGATACTATTCCATTTGGATGTTAAGTATTGCTCGTTTTCCTTTATCAGATATAGAACCCAACCTGAGCGTGATACCAGTAGCAGCTGTGTCCCATCGAGTTAGAAATATTTTTCCATTTTCAACCGGGATCGGTGCCGTTGTGGTGTCATTGAAAGGACCGTCAAGTGCAATCGCGCATGCTACAAGGCACATGGTAAGTTATCATCAGCATCAAAAGCATCGCCGTACCAACAAACGCAAGTACACCCAATAGCGGGGGAGCAACCAGCGCCTTGCGTTTTCCAGTCAAAATCCAGAGTCTGTATATCTAGGGCGATTTATCGGTTACACAGTCGAGCAGAGGGAAAATAAATCACGCAACATACAATGATACAGTCACCCAATAGTACTGTGGATTGAATACACGCCTCCTTGAGTCGATACACCGTACGACTGAGGCGAGGTATTTGTGGTAGAGTTCCTTCAACATGCTCAGGAATGGGGAACACTTCAGGCCAGTAGAACGACCATTTCTGAGCATGGAAGAAAGTGAGCTGACACCACAGACGAGGATAAGCGAGTATTGCTGACTGCAGTTATGGTGCAGAACATCATCATGCTCGTCACCAAATAGAATAATAGGCTGTTTGCTTTTGTGGGAGACCCTAGGCTTTCTCTCAACACCAGTTTCCGCCTGTGCAGTAGCAAAACTGTCGAAAGTGAGAATAGGGTAAGGAATGCGCCATAGATGAGTGTTTCAAGAAGGATGCCAATTATATCATATGGATCAACCTGAAAATACATGTAAAAAGGTCAGTATACCGTCAGGTTTTGTGGAGGATAAGATGAGCGGGGACTGAGGGAACCTATAAAGTGGAAAGTAGAACGGTAAAGGGGCACCAATATTCAAAGATATACAACCCAAGGATAATGAACCTCTCGATGGCCGCCCACCCCGGACAGATGCGTCAAAGTTGAGAGATCAATCCAATAATGTAATAGCTGTCTCGGAAAACTGGATCACCTTTCAGCTTGACTATCCACTCTTGCTGATCATCAGCTTAGTTGTTGTCGCTTGAGTCGAATGAAGTGAACAGTCCAATTCTCTAACTACCATCCCGTACGATATCAATCGTCCACAGCCCTCAGATGACGTGTTGTACACTCATCAGCAAAGTCATGTACGTTCCGATCATACGACCCTGAGTAAAAACAAGCTCCATCATGCCACTTGACAACACCAAAATGGCTTCTCGGAGTTTGAACGGTCGTAGACCAGGAGTATTTGGAATCGAGGAAAGTAGTCAACGGCGGCGTTATATTTGTCTGTCGCCTTGTTCAGCACTTACAGTACAAAGCCCCAAATGTGATGGGATTGAAATAAGAGACAGACCCCCAATGGCAAGCATTCATCGGCAGGAACAATCGACACTGATGCGATGTTAAACTTTGTTGATTTCTTGACCACGTGACATGGCACTACGCTTCCCCGTCTCTACGTCATCTCCGCTTTTTTCAAGAGGTTCCTTCTTATTTTTATCCGACTGCGAGGCTTATAATTACAGAACATTACCAGCACTATTGCGACGTTCCAAGTCCAGTTATTCCTTAAAAACTCAATCTAGCTTTCCTCCACAGAGTGTACAGGACTGACATATGATATCCTCTTCTCATTCCTCTCCTATCCGTACCCACTGATACCGATACTGGAGTTCGCTCTCCATTACGTGTCCAACCAAGACCCACTCGAACATTAATAAGCATCACGGAAATACCATATACCTCCGACATACAATCCAAAAATGTGAGAGCAATTTTACTATGAAAACCAAGACCTGCAATCAAGTAGGTGATATTCCATATGCTGTTTGATTTTCTGAGGAAATTGTCGCTGGGAAAATCAATGGAGGGGGGGAGACGTACGTGTATATGGCTGCACTTTCGATCAAGACGACTAACGCTTGCTAGCCGATGATGTGGGTCAATTGATCATCCTATCAGCATAATTGTCAATGAACCCACTCTAAGTCGATGTCCCAAAATATTAGTCCCAGCATGAGATCGGGCCCTTGTGATTATCCAGGAAATCATCGCTAAGAGTTCCTTTTTAGACTGGTTGATCGAGGACACTAGCAAGGACAACTGACAGGTGATATAGACTGTGACACTGGATTCGCTGATCAGGGTTTATTTACCGCATTCACTGAAAACAACACTGACCTTGTAGTAATGATTACAGCAGCTACATCCCAACCTGTGAGTCCAATTCTCCCATTCTCGATAGGTAATGGCTGCTGTGTGGTGTCATTTGCCGGCCCAGAGAGTCCAATGCAACATGCTGGGTGGAAATGTATCTGAGACGGAAAACACATTGTATATATATAACTGACACACCGAGATAACCGAATAAACCAACTATAGGAAACACGATCATGATCTTGTTTCGATCACTTAGAACCCATAGCCGGTAGATCTGACAGCAGAAGTGATATGTCAAGTGAATCAAATGCTAGAAAATTGAGCGTACAGTGATTGCATCACCTAGCAGAACGGTAGTTTGGATGCATGCTTCTTTGAGCCGATAGGTAGTACGACTGCGCCTGGGGAGTTGCGTGGCTATCGTGTGTGCGGGTATAGGCAAGGCTTCAGCCCACCAAAAAGTCCATTTCTGTATCATACATTTTTTGCACTGGGAAAAAAAAACATGTGGACGTACTGCAGTGATGACCAGGAACATCAGTACACCTGTTATCAAGTAGAAGGACACACTCCGCTTCATGCAACCAGACGTTTTGTCAGCTCTTCGTCTTTGCAAAAGGAGCATGATGGATACTAGAAACAAGACTAGAAACAAGCCATAGCCGAGGGTCTCGAGCAACATAGAGACAATATCATAAGGATCAACATGATACAGAGCAAGGCCTGCGCCGGGTGGTGGGGACTGCATATGGATGGGTAGAGAGCGCTGGATTGGACATCCTATTGTGCAGACGGGGATACACAGCCTTGTTTTGTGACCTGAGAGTGACTTGGGACTCGTTCGCCAGATGGTAATTGATAATAATCCGTAGTATCACCGGATACTTGCGAGTGAATTGAGACTCCGACTGAGACCGGGAGCATGAAATTGGGAGGGAAGGAGAGTGCGCAATGGGGTTCCAAGTGAGATCCGCGCCGGCGAGTCCGGGGCATCCAGCGCCGTTACGGGGAGTCCTCAAACGGTCCTGGCCGCCGACGCCGACAGCACAGCTTTCGCCGCTTTCTTCTCCCTCGATTAGCCACATTCCTCTTCCCCAGCTCGACGAGGGTCCCTCCCTCGCAGGCACAAACATGCTCCCACACCCCCACCGTGTCTCCATCGACGATTCCAGCGCTGGCTCAAACTCACCCCCCACTCGTCCCATCTCGTCCTCACCACCCCATCTCCAGCCAACATACACTCCAAAAGTCTCTTTCGATACCTTTGAAAACCCCAATGCCACCATGTTCAGCTTCACTCTGCGAGTCAAGAGTGAAGGCTACAAACGAGCTAGAAGCACAAGAGTTTTTCTCTGTGCTGCCAGCCCAGATGAAAGTGGCATAGAAGCCCTAGACTGGTGTTTAGAGTCACTCGTCCAGGACGGCGACGAGTTGATCGTTTTTCGAGGCGTTGAACAAGAAGAAATGGGTAGGTAGTCGAACCTACTCTTCTCGACCCTTGTGACATCGATCAAATTAGACAAAGACCATAACATTCTACGTGTCGAAGCGCGCGAGCTCATGCGCACAATTCAAGAAAAGAGTTACAATTTCGATAGCAACCGCAAAGTAAGTCATGAGAAACAAAAAAAACCTCGCTTCTACATTTGACCTGTTATTTTTAACAGCTCTCACTCGTGTTGGAGTATATCCCAGGAAAGATTACAGATTCTCTTGATCGTCTCATCGCACTTTACCGCCCAGATTCTGTCGTCGTTGGTACCCGTGGTCGTCGTTCATGGCAAGGTATGGGTATGATTGGTATGGGAAGCATCAGCAAGTACTGCCTCTCCCATTCTCCTGTTCCTGTCATTGTCGTACGTCCGAAAAGAGAAGTCAGAAAAAATGTCGAGAAGAGAAAAGCAGATCCCAAAAGGGGACGTCATTTTGAGTAGCGGAAAAAACACTTGATTTGAGTGTTGTTTGTTTTTCAGAGGATGTGCATCACCGGTTGATTGTCTGAGTTGATCGTGAGTTGCGCTTAACCCATCCGTTTTTTTGACTGATGATGACAAGTATCTTTTTCCCGTATACTTGATAGTATCCTTTCTTGTAATAAAGTAAGGGTGGTGGGTGTGCAGATAAGAATTCGATACATGTAGTTGTGCATGAACAAAGATATATATAAATATAATATTAGATAAAGGGGAGATCATTCAAAATAGAAGAATCTAAGATTTGCCCATCCGTTTTTTCTTCCTACCCTGACGAAGCGACGAGATGTCAGGCACAAAATCGTTCGCGCCTATCGACAATACATTCGCATCTGATTTCATTTTCCTCACGAACCTCCCAGATACAGTCATCGGCGCGCTGCTCTTCCCTTGTAAAGCCGATCTAGGATCCGAAGACAACACAGCAGAGGAAGAAGTGGCGACCCGCAGGTGCGGTCGATGTCCATTCTTAAACTCTTTCTCGTTTTGTTCAATTACCCTATTCCTCTCCTTTTCTCGATTCACATCACCACTGTCTTTCTTTCTCAATAACCCACCCTTGAGCAGCATGTTCCCAGATCTTCCAACAATCCCACTTACACTGGTGGTAGGCTGCAAGATAGACGAAAAAATCTCCTTCTCTCGCGTCTCCTTTTTTGAGAACCAATTTGAATTAATCGCAGTGGGACTCTTGATTTCGTTACTTGGTGCAGAGAAACTCCAAAAAGAGCGTTCTTTGCCTTTGCCTTTATCTTGAATGAGGATTGGCATACTAGGTCTCCGCAAGGGTGATTCTTGTGTTCCTTTCCGTAAACCTGTGTGTAGAGAAGCGGAGTGATGTAGAATGGGGTGCTGTGCGTCTGCACGATATGGACTCGGATTTTCAGAGGTGAATCGTGACGGAGATGATGTTGCAGTGCTACTGTAGCCTCTAGAACGAGCAGAAATCGGTTTCGAGAAAGACAGAGTAGTTCCTTATGAAAGATCAATCAGACCAAAACAAAAAGATCAGCGACTCAAAGCTACATACCATCAACAATTCGAGCTTGAGGTTCCATTTCAGACAATTTCTTCAAATGTCGCTTCATGTCATCCGCAGGACCGACAGGAATGTCAAGATGTAATTCTTCAGTCGCTCCATACACCGCATTCACTTTCCTCCGCGCCTCGATCGCATGCTGACGCTTCGACTGTCTAGGAAGATCAATATGCCAAGCAGTCCACTCCTTTTCCGACGTATATTCTTCTTCCTCGTCACTCCAATCAGATGATCGATCAGTCATATCTGTCATCGCGTTGATTTGAGGTGACTTTGACGCTTTGCCAACGTTCGCAATCGGCATATCCTCTACACCATCTGTTTCTATCAAACCCTCTCCTCCCTTTTCACTGCCAACACCCTTGACGGATCCAGTGTTGCTCAAGCTCAGCCTCTTCCAAGGTTCCTTGGGTGTACATTGTACGTCCTTTACAGTCCTTTCACTTCCGGTGGTTCTCGGCCTGGTGTTCCCACGACTCGAAACATTATCGCCTTCACTCCTCCTGCTCTCCTCCGCCACACCCCGAATCTTGCCTTTTGAACCCCAAAGTCTTTCCATCTTCTCGAAATCACTTACAGCACCGCTAGCCCCGGTGATAACAGGATCATCACGTCCCCAATTAATAAACTCCATCGCTCTCCCAACATTACCCATACCCGCATGCTGAGCTTTTCGCATCACGTTGACACGCCATTCTGGATAAGGAGGTGTTGCAAATGTACGAGAGGGATAGACGAATCGGGGATCGCCATGTTCTGGAAGAGGAGTGATGTTTTCTGCTTTTGAGTGAACTTCATTATCTGCTTTGGATGGACTTCCTTTGAGGGAGGTGGGATCGCCATACAGTGAAGATGATCCCGGTAAAGCTGGAGATGCTAGCACAGATGTAGATGTTTGAGGGCTTGGGGACATAGTGGAGGTACGGGGTGACAGCTGTTGGTCTGAGGAGGGAGCTGCCAGAGAGTTGGGAAAGTTGTCACTGCCTATCGCATGTTTGTGGGTAACAGAGTCGGCGTCCTGTGTTTGTGACTGGGTTCGGGTGTTTTCTTCTGTCGGTCCGGCGTTTGCGTTGATTATCAAGGGCTTAGGTAGGTTTTGAGGTAGTATGGGTATGTCAAGAAGAGGGCCCCCTGCCATCCGATCCAAGAAAGTTGATTGTATAGGATGAGGACAATCCCGATGTACAACTCTCAAGAACGACTGGAACCCTAACAAACTAGATTCAGCATACAAACCATCGGCATTCACAAGGACCACCTACCGTAATCATTTCCAATATCCAAACATACCCACTCACCTTCCTCCTCTTTTTTTCTTGTCTCTCGCTCCTTCTCCGTCTTCTCCTTCTCTTTCGCTTCCATCTCTCTCAAATTTTTGATCCTCCTTTCCTTATCCTCATCTTTCTTTGTATCATATGACCCATACCAATATCTAGCTCTCCTAGTATGTCCCATGAATTCGTCCTCAGATTCCAGATCATCGTCAAAATCATAATCTTCCGTTGCTGCTCCACCAACATCGATGGAATCACAACTCACTCTTGAGGAACTACTCACAGTATTAGTTGCAGGAGACATGGCTTGAAGTGGTCGTCGGTGACGTCTTGGTGGAGGGGCAAAAACTGGGCTAGACGATCCTTCTTCATCACTTTCTCGATCAGGGTCTTCTTCCTCGCCAGAGGAATGAAGTTGTCCTATGAGTCGTTGGTTCTGCCTTTTCGTCGTGATTTGATCTTGGGATTTTGATGCTTCTTTACTTTCAGTGCTCACACCGGAGTCAGCATGCTGAACATTGGTATCGATCAATATTCGTTTCGGAGAAGGTGGGGACCGAACTAGTAGAGACGCTTTCGAAGATGAAGGAACGAATGATCGATCATCAGAGATAACAGTATCGGGTGTATATTTCTCCGCTCTGCTACTCAACTTTCTCTCTACGCGTTTATCAATCTTGACTTGAAGAACGAGATTAGGAGCTCTTTTTCCCATATTTGACTCTTGATAAACATGAGAACAAACTGTATACCCAGGATTGTTGGCATCTTCATGCGAAGGATCTTGTGTTGACGTCGTAGAGTGGTGAGAGGCATATGCAATCAACTCCGATTTGTCTTCTTCGTCTTCTGTTTTTACTAAAAGCCGAGGTTCAGGTGTAGCGTCAGGACACGATTCAACGGCATTCTCATCATTCTCGAGTCCTTCTTCTTCGTCGTCTTCTTCCTCTTCTTCCTCTTCCTCTGTAGAAATTTCTTCGTCCGGCTCACTTATATGACACTGTTCAAACTCGATGCATCCGTCGTCGTCATGATCTTCAGTTGGACGTGCCTCCATCTCAATTCCAATGCCATGAGACCTTCCGCTTATGACAGTCGCACTGCTGGCAGCGGGATTGGAAAAACCGGTGACAGTATTGGCACTATTACCTGTACCAACGGAGGTGGCGGATGACGCGAACAACTTTTGTCCATGGATGTTTTTATGAAGGTGTAACACTGTGCTGGAAGGAATACCAGAAGAAGTGGGTGTCGACGACACAACGGAACTGTTGTTATTACTGAAAGCAAGACCTGTGTCTTGTCGATCCCATTGCGTTCGAAGACGTTCCTTCTCCTTCTTTGCCCTCTTCTTCTTCCAATTCCAGAATCCAACGTTTAATGATCCGAGGTTCCAGTCCCTGTCATCCTTCCTCCTTCCTCCGACTGCTACACCTTTCTCTTTTCCCTTGCCTTTCCCCTTCTCCTTCTCCTCCTGCTTCGCTCTCTTCTTTAACAGCTCCTTCTCTCTCTTCTCTCTCTCCCTCCTCTCCCTCGCCTCTATAAGCTCCTGGAAAGGTCCCGCCGATGCAGGACTGGTAAATATCTGAGAAGTTGACAAAGAGGGCAGACCACTATCCGTCGGCCGACGTTGACGCTGTTCACGTTCATAATATCGTTCTTTATGTACATTTAATTTATAATTGGGTGATCTTCTCCCTCCGCTGTCAATTTTCGAACTGTGCCCTAGGGTATCACCACGAGCTGGATATCTCGCATCATTCAATTTTCGAATAGTAGCGTCGGGAATAATGCTGCTATTGAGCAATCCACCCGCATTACTTCGCGCAATTTGTTGTTCCGAAAAACCAAGAGATCGAAGTTTGGCCAGACGAGCCCGAGCCCGACTGAGATAAAGTGGTTCACTACGTAGTCTGCTGGAGCATTTCCAAAGGATGTTGTTTGAACGGATTCCACCCCATTCATCGGCTCGGTGTTTCATATCTTCGAGAACGAGTGCTACTGGGTCAACGTCAGGTTCTTTCTCTGTAAAAATCGTTTGTTCTTCATGAACTCCAGACTCTCTTTCACCCCCTCGTTCATGTTGTGCAGCGCCGCCGTCATGATCCTTTGGTTCATAGCCATGACTCGACGGCGATGGTCCAGCTGCCGCGGCCGCAGATGACGATGAAGGTGGTGATAATCCTATAGACGAATGCTTATGAAATTGTAAACAAACAACTCTCAACCCCGACGCTTTCTGCTCTTCAGGAGTTATTGGCAGATACGAAGGATCGAATCTCGAACCAACAAGCGGTGTCGACTCCCTAGCTTTCACATGTGCAATTAGATGTTGATTACTCGGAAAATTAAAATTAGACGGTTGTTGACTTTCATGATGTCTATGGCGTGACTGAGAATAATGATGGTGATGTAAAGAGTCTGAGTCCTCTGAATCAGGATATGGTGTAGAAGATGAGGAGTTCTTGGATTTGGAAGGAGGGTTGGCAGAGTGTGAGGAATAGCCTGTTGACAATGAAGGTCGGGGGATTGGGACGTTAAGTGCAGGCATGAGGATATCTCGATTTATAGACGGATGGTCTTGTGGTGGGTTGAAGCCAGTGCAGGAGAGGTATCGAGCTAGGTGTTGAGTATTATGAATAGAACGAAGAGACTTGAGAGGGAGAACGTATGTTGTATGTTCGTCCTTTCGTGCCTGTCAATAAAATTTTGCTGTCAGCGACTGCAGAAAGCGTACCTCACGGTCCTTCAAGATTGCAAGAGTACCATTCTGTATTCGAACCCATCGTTCTCTCCACTCGAGTCGGACAATTTTCCGAGTCCTACCACTAGACTCTGCATCCATGTCTCCTATTCCAGCCATGGAGGTAGCTGAAGCTCCAATAGGTCTATGGTACATGTTCTCCCACGTTCCTGTATGTCCGATTCCATACTGACATGGTTCAATCATAGGACCGGAAGCAGCGCTCTTCAAACTAGAATTTGGGGGGAGAGATATAAAATAACCATTAGAAGAAAGATTAGCAATGTCATCCAAGTTTCCTCTCCAGACAATACGCAAAATGCGAACCCAGCCTTCCCAGAAAGGTTGGATGTAGGTGTCGATTGATCGTGGTATACGACTGAGTGTGAGTTCAACTTGGACAGAGGCAAGTTTAGATCCATAATATTCGACTACGCCGACGTCAGAGCCTGCGCCAGAGTCGAGATCCATAGCCCTGAGGATTTGAGCGTGCAGAGTTGCGCGTTTAGCTGCTGTTACACTAGGTCTTGATGTTCCATCCTTGCTCTTCTCCCTTCCGTTAGCTTCTCTAGTTGCCTCTGTTTCGAATTGTTTCCCGAGCTTCTTCCGCAAACGTTGACGTTCACGATGTCGATGCTGATTCCACAGATGACAGACCTGATATTCGTACAATGGATGTGTAGAAGGAAAACTCAAACCATGCAACTCGAGTAATTCAAACTCAACAAGATCGTACCAGGAGAGTTGTTCATTGTCGCCAAAGATTTGCCCAGTTGAATAGCGAGTGAGAGTCCAGTGGTATGGATTGATACCACCTGGAAAACGATCTGCGTCAGGCGCTGTGTAGACTGCGGATGTGGTGGGTGAGGTGACAGGTATCATAGGTATCCCAGAATCAGTGCCGTTGACTCTAGTTTGTAAGGGACCTATCCGACCTCCAGGGGTGATGTTGCCTGGATTGAACAGTCCTGTCTCGATGCGAATCTCATTTCGACGACCACTCCCATCCATCTTACCTGCTGAAGAAAAACCACTTTCACTACCACTCAAGAGGTCGTCATCGGTATCACTTAGGATGCCGTGCGATATAGTAGCACGATCTCTACCAACACCGCTGGCTGCTGCTCTTCCGGGACCATATAATCCGCTCTGAGGAGCAGCAAAAATGATAGGACTTGAAGGTCGATCACGAGGGTCTGGTGCGAAAGTGATGGGTGACGGTGGTCGTTGAGGTTGTCTCTGCGAAGGAGTTATGAGCGTCTTTGCAGGGATGTTTATGTTAAATAGCCGATGGACGAGCCATATTTTGAGTTGTCGGGTCGTCCATTGAGGATCGACATGTGTTGTGAACCATTGGTCATGTTGTACTGTGTACGATTGGTAAGATCTGAGAATAGAAAATTGGACGACTTACTGAAGCGACAAGCAATAATTATCTTACGAGAAGCAGGATCATGCATATGTCGGTGAATAGGATAGTCTGTAGTGTATTGGGCAGAGTAATGTCGTGGGCGTTAATGATAAGTTGCTATCTAATCTTTATTTATCAGATACGGGACTAATTTCGAAGAGGTCTGATTTCTTATTGCAGCAATTCCTCTTGACACGCCGGTATTTCGCGGTCGAGGGACTAAGTCACTAAATGGCTCAAACGAACGGTGACCATATCTAATCTTATTGACTACATTGCTTATCATCTGACAGGGCAAACGTGAGTGCCCAGCACTCGTACAGGCTGATGTAGGGAAGTGAAGGAGGTTATGAGTAGAGGGTTTGTTTATATTGCATGTGCTGTATGACAGAAGGGAATGAGTGGTACCAATAGGTTTTTGGCGGCTTTGTTATGGACGGCTCTATGAGAACGAAAGAAGTAAACCAAGATTTGTGCGTCAATCAAGTCTGAGTCGTTGCCTTCACTATGTGATTCAAGATTCTGGCACCACGAACGAGAAACTGAAGGAACCAGCCAAGTTTGATCCAAGGATTTTTCGACTTGAAGAGTATCTAATTTCCGTAGGAGAAACGACCCTAGGACTGTGCGATATAATCACCAACTGTTGAACGGATGTTTATGTTAGAAACATATATGCCAGCCGATACCATTTCTTGCACATTCGGACCGAATCCCGTTTCGTGGCCTGATAAAATGTGTTATGTGGTAGGTCAGATTGGCGACATGTGTTGAGTTATTAGGTACAAAACTCTGACGAGAATTGCTCTTTATATTGTCAAATAAATCCATGGCCAAGTTTGATGAACAAATGGAAGACACCGAAGTAGACGTGTCGTATTATATAAGCTAGTGCCACGTCGGGGCAAATTGACATATTATTTCTCTTATCCTCTTTTCTTCCCTCCGCAACAATGGGCGGTTGTAAGTTTCTTCCCTACTAGTGTATTCTAGCTCACTTTTTTCCAGTCAGATTTCTCAATCTTGTACGCCCTTTTCTTCCAATCCTTCCCGAGGTGTCTTCACCTGATCGCAAAGTATGCCCACGCGAATTCTCCAACCTTGACTCGTGTTCACGGTATTTTCTAGGTTCCCTTCAATCAAAAAATACTATGGACAGCTGTGACTTTACTTATATTCTTGGTGTGCTCACAGGTGCCATTATATGGCATCATGTCCTCTGACTCGTCTGACCCGCTTTACTGGATGCGCGTCATTCTTGCATCCAACCGTGGTACACTTATGGAACTTGGTATCTCACCTATCGTCACCTCGGGCACGATTATGCAACTCCTTGCCGGTTCCAACCTCATTGAAGTTGACTTCAGCTTGAAAGAAGATCGTATCTTGTTCTCTGGGGCTCAAAAACGTATGCCCTTCTTTTATTTCTTGTCAGATGTCAATATAACTAGACGTGTTTTCCCTAATCAGTGTTTGCACTTCTCATTTCTCTTGGTCAAGCAACCGTCTACGTCCTCACAGGTCTCTATGGTCAACCCAAGGATCTCGGCGCCGGTGTCTGCCTCCTCTTAATCATCCAGCTTGTTGCCGCAGCACTCATTGTTATCCTCTTGGACGAACTTCTACAAAAAGGCTATGGTCTCGGCTCAGGAATTTCCCTCTTCATAGCCACCAACATCTGTGAAAGTATCGTCTGGAAAGCTTTTTCACCGACCACCGTCAACATCGGTCGTGGCCCCGAATTTGAGGGCGCTATCGTTGCATTGTTCCATTTATTGTTCACTTGGAATGACAAAGGACGTGCGTTGAGGGAAGCTTTCTGGCGTGAGAGGCTGCCCAACGTGATGAATCTGATTGCAACAATCGTGATTTTCGTGGTAGTTATATACTTGCAAGGGTTTAGAATCGAGATTCCAGTCAAGAGCAACAGGTTCAGGGGACAGCGAGGGTCGTACCCTGTAAAGTTGTTCTATACTTCGAACATGCCTATCATGTTCCAGAGTGCGCTTATTTCCAATGTTTACGTCATTTCCCAAATGCTTGCCACTCGTTTTCCGGATAACTTCCTTGTTCGTTTGTTGGGTATCTGGGAGGTGCGCAATAGTATGTATCACTATTCTATTCCCTTTTGCTAATGAGATCTTTTTGCAGCCTATGGAAGACTCTCCTCAACTCCGTGCCGTTTCCGGAATCGCTTACTACATGTCACCCCCCCACACCATGAAAGAAGCTTTCCTTGATCCCATCCATACCATTGTCTACGTCCTTTTCATGCTTTCTGCCTGTGCTCTATTCTCCAAGGCTTGGATTGAAATTTCTGGCTCTGGCCCTCGTGACGTCGCCAAGCAACTCAAGGATCAACAGATGGTATGTTATCATCCTTCTTGACTGATTTTATCTCGCATTCAAACATTCCTTTTTTCAAGGTTATGGCCGGACATCGTGAAGGTTCGATGTACAAAGAACTGAAGCGCGTCATTCCTACTGCCGCCGCGTTCGGTGGTGCCATTCTTGGTCTTTTGTCTGTCGTTGCTGATCTCATGGGTGCTATCGGAAGTGGTACTGGTATTTTGATGGCTGTGACTATCATCTACAGCTGTAGGCAGTTTATCTTTTTCTCTTTCTTGTTCATCTGCTGATGGACTTGTGTAGACTGGGAGATTGGTATGAGAGAGAGTGGTGGTCCTGAACTCGCTGCTCTTGGTGATCTACTATGAACCACATCTGGAGATATGAGATGATGGTGGACAATGCCAGCTGTGGTGGTGAATTTGCCACGAACTGGAATGACCAGGACGACAATGATAATATTATTTATTTCACTCCTTCCTCTCGTTTTCTATGCCTGTGCTGCACACCCTCCGTCGTAATTGAGTTGTCCGTTGGTACTTGAGACTATTGTCTTTTGTCTTGTATCGTAGTAGATTTTTTGTTAAAGAACAGGAAGGAAAGGGGCTCCGTCTGGCTGGTTGAAAAAATATCTAGGGGATATAAAGCGTCCGTGGGAGAGTTCTTTTTTAAAAAAAATGAAATGCGGTTGTTAGCTGTGTCTCTTGATTTTAAGGTTTGTTGAATTCTTGTCCGAAGGCAATGGAGCATTGTTGATGTGGGGTCATGGTTCTTTGAGCTGATTATGAAAGTATATCAGAAAATTCCGAGATATAGGAAGTTTAGGTTAAGTCTGATTGAGGAAATGCGCAACTTGTATCATGGACATTGAGTCTTGAGAATTAGATACACTTGTAGAATATTAATTGCAAGTGGATAGTGATGAGGGGCAGTCAGAAAGGGATGGAAAAACAGCATGTATTGCTTGAATGATTTTGAAAACATATATTCTAATTTCTTTCCTCCTTTGAGCTTTAATCTTGTCTGATCATTCTTGGTGCCTATTTTGATTCTGAGGGATCCTCCATTTTCCAGATGAGGTACATAGATTTGTTAGTAATATTTGATCAACTTATTAACTTGTACCCCTGGAGGTAGGTTTTTCAGTTTTTCAGTTTTACCTACTTCCATCCAAACTGCGTGTGGTTGTAGCTCTTGAATGGAAACTACTTCAACTCAGCAGGAATCATGTTTGCAGTCATAGTTTCGCAATTTCGAATACTTTACAACTTGGGTTGATCTACTTGGAGGGCTCGGTCGACGATCTCCGAGATTCCAACAAGTGCCTCCTCTTCGAGAGTACGGGCCACAACCTGAATTGAAATCGGTGCATTCTTGAAGGTCTCTGGGTCGTCTAAAACACGAATCTTAGAAATCAAAGATTCAAGACAGTGTGCACTTACAATATTCCCAGTTCTTGCGATCTTTGTCGCCATAAAACGACGTGCGAGATTTTTTAGCATCAAGAAGAGGATCGACACTGGATCCCACTGGAATAACACAAGCAGGATAGTCCAGGACATTCCAAACGGTTGTATATACAGCACTCCTAGATTTTTCGCAAAGGTCAAAACACCTTAAGCGGGCCAATTTATGTGACTCACTTGTTATTGCCATGGGGTGGTGCTACGTAGGGCGCTACGGGACAAATAATGGCATCTACCGGTCTCTCTGTCCCTGTAACGGTAGCCGTTTTGAGCCAATGTTCCAGATATTCCTGCCTCAGCTCCCGCTGTCTGATATTGAGTCTCCAATATTCGAATGCAGTCAAGTTGAGCGCGGGTGGGCGATGCATAGCGCGTTCAGGTGGCGTATCAAGATTCTCAACGCCCATTGACATCGTGCCGATGATGGGTTCCCCGGACAGCTTAGCCACAGCCTCATAGTCGGCATCCCCGACAGCACCCCAAATTTGTGCCTGTAATGCAGGTGTCAACCAGCACAGTCATTACTTCCGTACGGACACATACAACAAGTGCATATATCTCGGGATGGCAAATTGGTTTCCAGTCGATCACTGATATGCCCTTTCAACATCACGATCAAAGTTCGAAGAGAGCAAGTACCTTTATGCCCAGCTCGGATCAAAGCCTGTTTGGTCGCCTCTAATCCTCTCAATATCGGCGGATGTGGCATAGTAACACCATCATCCCACAACACTGCAAAACACAATCTTTTTCCACCGTTATAGTCAGAAAGATGATATTCATCCTCATTCCATTGCTTGCGGATAACGAGAGGATCATAATTCCAGGGCTTCTTGGAGAGGACACCCTTCAAAAAAGCCTTCACGCCACCCATGGAGGTTGTCATGGGGCCGAGTACCGAATAGATGGAATTTTGACCATTCAGAGAATTAGCACAACCAGCATAAGGAATCCGGTTGAAGGATGGGCGTAATCCGTAAAGTCCATTGAAGGCAGATGGAATGCGAACGGAACTGCAAACTTGAGATCTATGTGCAAGACGTGCAAGAAATCACACACCCGCCAATATCGGATCCGATTCCTACGGTACTTATTCAAGGCTGAAAGATTCATAACAACAACCTCACGTACCAAGAGGGCTACCCCGCAAAGCTTTCAAAATACGATTAATTGTATGGGAATGCTAATGAAAATGACATAAAACATACCAATCAGAGCACCTTCACCACCAGAAGAACCACCAGAAGTAAGTAAGCGGTTGAATGGGTTTACCGTCCTTCCAAAAATGAAGTTGTAGGTCTCGGGCCACTACAGGGTGCTTAGCAAGCAAAGCGGGGGCCGAGCTTCGCTACAAACCATGAGAGTCTGAGGAATATTAGTCTTGACATAGAGGATAGCACCCAAAGACTCGAGGATATCAGTAATTGCAGCATTCTTTGTCACCGGCTTCCCTATCCATGCAACCCAGCCTGTTAAAAGCGATATTGGGAACGAGAATTAACACATTATAGAGCGATATACCCATGGTAGTTTCGACGTCCTTGATGCAAATCTGATCTTTCAATGAAACAGGAAGACCTGATATACAGTTACATGAACACAATGATGGACCAAGGTGCTTATTTATTCACCGTGGAGGGGTCCAACTACTGAACCGGTGCGCCTCAAATGTTCATCGAGTTCAGCAGCTCGAGCGAGAGCCTTGTCGATGAAAATTTCTGTCAGACAGTTCACCTCGAATAAATCCCGTCATCAGTCCTGATTTACTTGAAGGTCACAAGAAACACACTAGTTGGTGCGCTACGATCGCTCGCTTCGAGAATGCGGTCGTGACGTCAACTGCTGTCCAAATTCCTTTCGCCAAATTAGACAAGATAACATCAACATGAGACTCAGTAATTTCTATCTCTCGAACATTAAGTAGCCCGCACGTCCTAGGAAATTCGGTGACGTCGATTTGGCTATTGTCAGGAAGATTCGTAAGGATCCATTCCTTCGGCAAGGATACTTGTTGTTGTTGTTTCTTCGCAGCAGCACGCTCTCTCCAGTTCATTGTTGCCATGATGTTGGAAGTGATAAGAGAGTGAGACCATCAGCTATACACGAATTCATTTCTTTTTATCCATGTGACTTTAATATGGATACGATGACCCGATAGTCATATGATGTGCGTACAATCAAAACCAAAGCGTGTAAATATGATTTGTCATGCCAGATCCCACGACAAACTTCTTATGGGAGTAGCTTTGACCCTCTGATTCTGCTTCCTCAACTTTATGTCCTGATCTTTCACTATGTTCACTATGGAGTGTATAGCGCCGCATGTTCCTCAACTTTCACGTGGCCCAAGGACAGACTAATAATATCAATCTGGAACAAAACTTCAAGGCCATGATTGAGAGCAGTGTAGAAGGCACTGAAATTAATAATTAAGGGACTGAATGCTCCGCGATTCTCATACATTGCTTTCGTTTCATGATGTGTAATACTGCTGGCAATAAGTCCATCATTCATTCAGTCTGGAGACAAAATCATTCCTTGCACCTCGCTACCAGAGATGAGCATTAGCATACTTCGATTGTCTTGTGATGATACACAAAACAGGCAAGGTTGTCATACTCGGAGGCATGAACCGTTGTATCAGTACCGGAGTTCTGAAAGGTGTGATATACGTTCTGCATACCATCAAAATATTTTTAGTTTGGTGACTACTGAGGTAAGTTATTAACGTGGCGCTACATTGCTCTTACTTGCAGACTACATTTCAGATTGTACTACAGGTTTCTAAGTCGTCCACCTTGCTTGGTGGCTACTGAGATACAGATACACGGAGCCCCTTCTGGGCAGTAGTGACTTACATCTGCAGCATCTGCAGCAGCATGGAGAAAGGTTTTGCAGACATAGTGGATTGAGCTGCTATGCAAACATGATAAGTTTTTTTGTTGGAAAAACATCCCTGTCTTGTTTGACTACGTTCTAGCTGGGAAAATGGAGATGGCGTGCATAATGGATTTCCACACTTGTTGAAATACAATCGAAGGGGTACAAAAAGATAGTGAATACAAACAAATTACACTACTTATATACCTGTATCTTCATCATGCAACGTAGCTACCAATATCAAGACATGAAACAAGATAATTGATCTCATCATGTGCATCGCGCAGGCTCGCATGAGATCCAGAATCCAACAACCCCTAGTTATCATATGGCTCTGTCGGTGTGTGAATTCTACGCTAACAGGATAAAGAAAGCAAGCCTGTGATTTCTCACTCCAAGAACGTCCACCACAAGCCAGCTCGCACCATTCTCATCGCAATGGCAGTGAACATGGCACTTCATATCGTACAAATGCTCTTCATTTTGCTCGTTATTTCGTTCAAGGAAGCATTCTGTGTTGCCTTGTCCGATTTCACAGATGCATTCCCCACCCCGAAGACTTTCCAGTCTCAGAACATGGCTGATGTTGGATTGAGATTCGTCTCAGATTCAGGAGTCTGCGAGACAACACCGGGGGTACACCAGATGTCGGGATATATCACAGTGGGACAGAATATGTCAATGGTGATTTTTCAGCAAAGATAGACATGATTTAGCTTCTCATGGTGTGCCTATCCAGTGGTTTTGGTTCTTTGAATCCAGGAATTCGCCTGAAAATGCACCATTCACTCTATGGTGAGCTCCTCTATCCTATTGAGCCAGAGAAAGGTGTTGAATATCCGCGAGGCTGAATGGTGGTCCCGGTTGTTCGTCTATGATCGGTTTATTCCAAGGTATTTCTCTACATATTTTGGAGCATACAGACGTTAAGCTATCGTTCAGAGAACGGGCCTTGCACGGTTCAATCAGATACCGAAACCACATCGATTAATCCATTCAGGTGGGTAATACTGAATTCTTTGCTAAAAAGACTTTTGTCAAGAGAAGGTGATCAGTTGGAACTCTCTGAGCAATAGTATGTCTTGTTCATGTTGTTCGTGGACAAATCTGATTGGGCGCTCAAGTGATCTATATCGATCAACCAATCGGTACTGGTTTCTCGTTCGGCACAGATACAGTCAACAGCACTTTATCGGCTTCACCATTTGTATGGCAGGCTTTTCAAGTCCTCTTTGAAAGTGGAGAATTCTCCAAATTCCAAAGCAGAGAGTATGTACGGTTCCTTCTTGTTACACTCTTCTTCTGATTTTTCGATAGATTAATCCTTGCCACCGAGAGCTATGGGGGACATTACGGGCCCGCGCTTGTAACGTATTTCAATCAGCAAAACCAGCTGATCAAGGAAGGACAACTCAAAGGAGAGGAAGTGGTAGTTAGCGCTTTGATGATTAACAAGTATTCTACCTCTTTCGCACGCTCAAAGTTGACTGAAATACACTAGCGGCTGGTTTGATCCCCTTATCCAAAACCAAGCCTATGTTGACTTCGCCACCAACGCTCCTGGTTATGGTCAACTGCAAAGCGACCAGGTAATTCAGCGACTGAACGAGGCATTCTTTGGTCCAGGAGGATGCCAGGAACAGGAGATAGCATGCGCTAATGCGGGCGATTCTGCTGCCTCAAACAGTATTTGTCGTCGTGCTGACGATTTCTGTGTAATTTATGTTGAATTGTCTGCTGATGTTCTTCTGATTCTTGTATTTGTTCCCCTTTCTAGGTCGAAAACGTCTTTGTCCCAGCAGTTGGCGACCGCGATGACGAGGACTTACGACAGAATTCATCTGCTTTATTCCCGCCCGAATTTTACGTCGACTATCTCAGAAATCCCCTGATCCAGAGAATGATAGGAGCCGAAGTGCGATATAGTGAATGTGCGGATCCGCCTTTTGAAAAATTTGTTACTACTGGAGATGTGAGTGGTTCTGTCAGTGGACTGAAGGTTTCCATAACTCTGATCCGATAGGATGCTCGAACTCTACTTCCTCTTCTCGCTGATCTGGCAGATTCGAAAATGAGAATTCTCATCTGGGTCAGCAGCCTTCCTGAGATGCTTCTTTTCACTTTCTTACATCCATTCTCTCTGCTAGGCTGGTGATGCAGACATCAAGTAAGACAATTCAAGTTGCACTGGGACCATGTCTAAATAGAAAATCTCGAAATCACTAGCTGTAACTGGCTCGGAGGGCACGCATCAGTGCTAGCTATGGACTGGTACGGGAAAGAGAGGATTAATAATACTCCATTGACCAATATGACGATAAATGGGAAGGCGGTAGCTGCTATCCAGAATGTTGATAATTTCACCTTTGCGAGAATTTATGAAGCGGGTCACGAAGTAGTAGGTGTTTTCCCTGATTTTTTGGATGTACATTCAGAAGATCTCTGATTAATTTTCAATAGCCTGCTTTCCAGCCAGAGACGTCATTGGAGATATTCCGTCAAATAATCAATAGACAGCAACTGCATTCTGTTTAGATAGCAGAGGGTATAGAAATTGTCGGCCCAGGTGAGTTAATAAGACACCTGCTGTCGTAGCAACAATAGCATTGAAGGGCACTGAGCAACACAAAATAATAGTGGTTTCATAATCTGGACTACGCAGGGACACTAGATATCTACATGATTTAGAATGTCTCATGGAAAGGTTGAGTCATGAGCCACCTTTGTATTCAGGACATTGTACCTTGTGATGATCCCCAGCAGTTATCTTGGCTATGAATTTGTCAAAGCCGATAGGCAACAGCAATAGCTTTCATCAAATGAGGCACAAAACTTGTTCTTGATGGGAAATCTGATCATGGACGGCAGCTGGGAGTCAAAAACACTGAGAAGGGTCCTAACCAACCGTGACGAGCGTGATCAACACAGGACGAGAAACACATACGTGACTATCAT
>Ga0153976_1000013_pt1 | contig 48135 bp, 39 predicted proteins | sample TSGA060MetaG_FD_104717 | JGI IMG/M metagenome (GOLD analysis project Ga0153976, IMG submission 104717) | Attine ant fungus gardens microbial communities from Georgia, USA - TSGA060 MetaG | ecosystem: Host-associated > Fungi > Mycelium > Unclassified | place: USA: Georgia, Yuchi Wildlife... | reverse complement strand
TTCTTATTAGTTAATTATTTAATTTATCTTAATTATCTTTAATTTAAACAAAAAAAAAAATATATCTCTATAAATTTTTAAATTTACAACTATAAATTATAATTGTGAATGTTATTAATAAATTTTTAATTAACAACTACTACTATTTTATTTTAAAATTAAATCTGTTTTATATTAATATAAGTTATAGAAAAATAATTTAAAGATTATAAATTAATATTAAAAAATAAAATCTTTAAATAAAAATAAAGTATTTGATGATAAGACAATAATATACTATATAGTAAAGACTGTAGCATAATTGGTTAATGCAGTTCGCTCATAATGGATTTTATAAGGGTTCAATTCCCTTCGGTCTTATAACAAATATAAATACAAATATAAATATACAAATAATAAGTTTATACAGGCTTATATAAATAACTATAAGTTTAATTATTAATATAAAAATCAAATTATTAAGTATTTATTTAATATACAATAATATATTTATTAACAGAGTCATATTTATAAAGAATTTAATCTATCAAAAATATTTTATTTTTATAATTTTGTTTTATAAAAAAGTAATTATTTACTTTCTTTTCAAATACTTGATACTCTTTTTTTATTAATTTTAATCATTGAAAGATTCTAAATTTTATTTAATTTTATAATTATTATACTCAAATAGTGATGGATCAAATTATATTTGAATATTCTGAATTTCCAGATAATAAATTATTTTAAAAATAAATTAATAAATTTAATAGATATTGATAAACCTAATATTAAATTTCATGATTTTTTCTAATTCTATAATTACTTTAAATTTACCATTTAATAGAGATTATAAAAAATGGTTTGAAATCTTAACTGGTCAATTTTATATTTTTGAAAAAGAAGATAATATATTTTAAATATTATTTAGATGGTCAATTATCATTTGAATGTAAAGATTATTACTATAATATTATATATTTTATTAGAGAAATTGATAATCAAAAATATTATATCCATATAATTAATCAATCTATTAATTTTCTAACTCTTTAGTTAGAAAATTAAATTTCTTAAAAAAGAAATCAAATCTAAATTTACCAATAATAAAATCATTACTTTTGATATTGAAACAATCCTTAAAAATAATATTCAAATCCCTTATTTATATTCAATGTATGACGGTAAAAATAAATATTCTTGGTTTAGTGAAAACCCAGAGGAACTTTTTAATCAATTATTACAAACTAAATATTATGGATATAGCGTATACGCTCATAATCTATCTAATTTGGATATAATATTTATATTTAAATATATATCTTATTTAAGAAATAAATATATAATAAAACCAATTATTAAAGATGGTAATATAATTTCTTTGACTATTGAAAAATGTAATAATATTAAAATTACTTTTAAAGATTCATATTTATTATTAAAAGATTCATTAGCTAAATTAACTAAAACTTTTAATGTTGATACACCTAAAGGATTAGAACCAATATTAATTCCTACATGGAATTCAACTAATAAATACTATGAACAAGCTAATATATCACATTATAATAAAAAAGTAGAAATTATAAATAATTATAATGAATGGAAAAATAAAGTTCAGAAATATTGTGAAAATGATTGTATCTCATTATATGATGTATTAATTAAATTTAGAGAATTAGTATTTACAAATTGGAAAATAGATATTGAAAAATATCCTACTACTCCATCATTAGCTTTTGCTATTTATAGAGCACATTATTTAAAGGATCATTTAATTCCTATTAGTGAAGGTGAAGTTTTTGATTTTATTAGTAAATCTTTTACAGGTGGATCAACTGATATGTTTAAACCTTATGGTGAAAATATTAGATGTTATGATGTTAATTCTTTATATCCATATATTATGAAAACTAGTTTATTTCCTGTTGGTATAATTAGAAAATTTATTGGTGATATTACTATCTTAAATAATATATATTGGATAGGTGATTGTGATATATCAACTAAAAAGGATTTATATCAACCTTATCTTCAATTACATGCTAATATTAAAAATGGTATGAGAACTATTTCTCCTAATGGTAGTTTTAATATGATATTGAATAGTCCTGAATATTTTAATAGTTTGAAAGATTATAATATAAAGATTAATCATGGTTATTTCTTTGATAGTAAAAAAACATATTTAATAATTTCGTTAATGATTTATATCAATTAAGATTGAAATATCCTAAAACTGATCCTATGAATATGACTTGTAAATTAATTATGAATAGTTTATATGGAAGATTTGCTATGAAACCTATATTTACAGATCAAAAGTTTATTAATAAAAAACAATTAACTAAATTAATTGAAAAATATGAAATCATAGAGTTAATTGATCTTAAAAATGATGATTTTTTCTGTTCATTTATTAATCCTAAAAATTTGGATAAATAATTAAAAATTTCTATTGGTATAGCATCAGCTGTTACAGCATATTCTAAAATTCATATGTCTCAATTCAAAAATAACAGTAATTATAATTTATATTATACTGATACAGATTCTATTTTTATAGATTCAGATTTAGATACTAATTTTTTAAATAATGAAATAGGAAATTTTAAGTTGGAATATATTTATATTTAAAGAAGCTATATTTTTAGGTCCTAAAATTTATGCTGGAATTACTGATGATAATAAATATATTTGTAAAATTAAAGGTTATAAAAATCCTAAAGATATATCATTTGGTGATTTAAAATTTTTATTAAATAAAGATAATAAATTAAACTTATCTGATGAAAAATGGTTTAAATTATTAATAGATTCTAATATTATAATTAAAAATCAATTATATACATTAATAGCTACTGATAACAAAAGAGATTTTATTTATAAAGATAATAAACTAATTGAGACTAAAGCTTATATTATAAAAATGAAATTAATAATAAAATTAATACTAATATTATACAAAATTAATTAATAAAAATTATTTTTTAAAAGAAGATATAAAAATTCCTCCGAAATTTTATTGTAATTAATAATGAGAGATTAGATTTTTATATTTCAAATATAATAACATAAACATAAACATAAAAATAAAAATAAACATAAACATAAACATAAAAATAAACATAAACATAAACATAAACATAAACATAAACAAAATATAGAAAAGAATTGTTTTAATCGAATATTAATCTTCAGCAACAAATTCTGAATCTACAATAATAAATTATTATATATAATAGAAGATATTTCTGGTTTTACTTTAAATAAGTAGATAATTAATATCTTAAAAAAAAAAATTTTTAATCATGGATAAAATAAATATAACTAACTTATTTAGAACTCTTACATCAATAAGTTTTGCTGTTACAATTTATGGTTTAATACAAAATAAATCTATAGATGAGTTAGTAGATAAAATAGAAAAAGAACAAATTAAGAATAAATTAATTAATGAAAAATATATAAATTTTACTTTTAAATAAATTAAATGAAAGTGATTTGGCAAAAATAATTTCTAATTACAAAACTAAAAGCTTAATGGAAGAAATGAATGAATTAAAATCTAAAATCTCTAGTCAAAAATTATTAACTGAATCTGATATAAAAAATGTAGATAATAAAAATAATAATTTAGATCAATTAAATGATATAAGTCAAACATTCCAAAAATCTAATACTAAATTAAATAATATTATTGATTCTATTGAAAAATATGTTAATTCTAAAAATAATTATAATTTTACTGATTCATTTATGAATTTAATTCAAGATTTAAATAATATTAATCAAAGTATGACTATTCATCAACAATTAGCTTATTTACATATTTCAGTTTCATTTTTTGTTTTATTATCTTTATTTTCTATACTAACAATATTTTATGGTGACTATTTGATTATAAATTTAATTTTAGTTTCTAAATTTCCTAAATTAGCTAAATTTATTTAATTACGAAGAAAATTCCAGCATTTTTATCTTTTAATAGATATAATTATTAGTAGTATAATATTATTAATAATTATGTATATAAACATAATATTAATTATTAAATTATAAACCCCCCTATTATATAATAAAAATTAATAATAATAAAGAAAATTAAAACAAAACATTGTTTTTAAAAGTAGTAATAATAATATGTTTTTTATATAAAATAAAATAAAAGAATAGGACACTTGGTCGAGTCTGGTTTATGGCACTCGTCTTGAAAACGAGCACTCCCTCAAAGAGTCGTCGGTTCAAATCCGACAGTGCCCGTATGAATTTTAAAATAAAAAAATTAAAAATATAAAATTTTTTATTTTATTCTTTTTATTTCAAAGAATTAAATAATTAGTAACAAATTAAAAGTCTCTACTTAATTAATATTATTCTTCATTAGTATCCTATCAATTAATCTTCTACTTTATTAATTAGTTAAATAATTGATGGTTTTTATTTTATTAAATTTTATATTTTATAAATTGTTTAATTTAATATTAAAATAGTTTTATATTAAAATTAGTTTTTTATAAATTATTAATTCTATAAAATTTTATTATTTTTAATTATTAATGCCTTAGTATTTACTAAAATATTTAAAATAGATTATTATTATAAATTAATTTACGTTTATTTTCGGTTGGTATTAAAGTTTATTCTTGATTTTTTAATGTTATATTAGCATTTTCAATATCTTTAAACCATTTTTCATGAGATAATTTTAATTCATTATTTTTATTTAATAAAGATTTTAATTCATAATAATCTAATTTATCTTTAAATCCTTTAACTTTAGTTATACTTTTTAAATCTTGATTATTATCAAAATATAATCCTCCATAAACTTTTGGTGCTAAGAATGTTGCTTCATTAAAGTTATATTCTAATTTCATTAAGCCTAAATCTTTTCCAATAAATTTATCGGGGAGTGGTTTATTAATATCAATAGAATCAGTATCTGTATAATATAAGTCAAAGTCTGAATTATTTTTGAATTGAGTCATATGAATTCTAGCATATGCAGTAATAGCAGAAGCAATACCAATAGAAATATTATTTTTAGAATCTTTACTTAATAAAATATTTTTATATTTATTATCATCTAAATACGAAACTAAAGTTTTATTATTATCTAATGGAATAATATTATCAATAGTATAATTATCAACTAAATCATATAATTCATTATCATCAATAAAATTATGTGTGAATAATCTATAATCCATACCAAATTTACCATAAAGTGAATTTAGTAATAATTTAGATATTAGATACATTGGATCATCTTTAGAATGTGATTGTTTAATTTCATATAAATCATTTACATAATCATTAAAAATATATTCTTTATCGAATGTATATCCTGATAATATTTTAAATTTATATCCAAATTTCATTGCATTATAGATTTCTTCACTAAATAATACATCAGTCCATGTTCCTAATGGAGAAATAGTTCTTAATCCATTACCAGTATCAAATTTAGTTTGTAATATTGGATGTTTAATATTACTAGGAGCAGTAATTTCACATTTAAAAAATCCAAATGCATTAGGATTAATTTCTAATATATTACCTTCAAAAAATTTAATATTTCCAATAGGCATAGGATTATTTTTCATAGCATACGGATACAGTGAATTAACATCATATCTATAAATATTAGTTCCATAAGGTTTAAACATATCTGTAGATCCTCCTGTATAACTTAATTTAATATCATTAAAGATTTGTCCTGTAATTAAAGGAATTTTATAATCTTTAAGATAATGTGTTCTATAAATTCCAAAAGCTAAACTAGGTAATGTAGGAAAATTATGTATATTCATTGAATATTTATTAAATATTAAAGTATTAAATTTTTCTATTATTTGATATAAAGATATACAATCTTGTAAACAATATTTAATTGTTTCCTCTTTAAGATTCCATAATTTATAGTTAAAATTAAATTTATATTCAATATATTGATCAACTGATATATTATTAAAATATTTAAAATCAGGAACATTACCTATATAATTTAAATTAATCTTTTTATTAAATTTATCATTAACAAAGTTATATGGAAATATAGTTTTGTTATCAACTTTAAATTGTATAGCTAATTTACTTAGTGAACTAGGTAACATTAATAGAGAATCTCTAAATGCAATATTATATTTACCAAAAATAATTTTTATATCAATCATTTTATTATCTTTAATAATAGGTTTAATATTAATATTATCAATTAAAGATAATATTTTAATTATAAATATACCATCAAAATTAGATAAATTATGAACATAAATTTTATATCCATGATATTTTCTTTTTAATAAAGAATTAATAGCATGAATTAACATATCATTATGATCTTTATAATCGCTTAAATAAAAAGATAATTTTTTAATACCATCAAATATACATATACAATAAGGGATCATTACATTATTAATAGTTTTAGTTTCTATATCCATAGTCATAAACTTATTATTAATTTTTTTATCTTTATCAATAGAAGTTAAAAAACTAGTTTCTTTCTTTAATGTTTTAATAATAATTTGATTATTTTTAAAATAATAAGTTTGATTATTAACTATTCTTCTAAAATTAGATAAATTATTAACATCCATAGGATAATCAAAGAATTTAATTATTAATTTATTATTTGAATTAAGTAAATGTACTTCATTATGATCTTTATTAATATATACTTTATAATAATATTTACCATTAAAATCATTAACTTGAATTATTTTATTTGAAATATTAATAATTATATTACCCCATAATTTATAATCCATAGTATTAGGTAAATTCCATCCACCAAAATTATAAATTAATTTATTTGAAATATTTAATTTTTCTTTAGATACTATTTTAGATTTATTAATAATTAATTTATCTTCAGGAATAATTTTATAGCTAAATATAATATTTTTAATTTCTCTTATTTTATAAGCTTCAGATTTCCAATGAAATATATCTTTAAACATTTCATAAAGTTCATTATAATCATTAACATTAACTTTTTGTAAATTACCTAATGTTGCTATAGTATTATCTAAATATTGAATTCTTAATAATAAAATAATATATTTATCATCTATTTTATTCATAATTTCTTTCCAAAAAATATTTAAATAATATCTTAATAATTGAATAGTAAATAATTTATTTTTGATTGGTAACTCATAATTATTCCATACATCAGGAGTTAGTAAATTAGATTTATTGAATTTGTTCATATTTTATCATTAAATTTTAAAAATAATAGTGTCTAACAATACCCGACTTTACACTCTAGTAATGTATCTTTCTATTTATTTATTGATTTATTATACTAGAATTATTATAAAGTAATCATAGCAGGTATCAGATGTAAGATTATTATCTTTATAACTTATAATTAAAATAAATAGAATATTATTAAATAAAAAATTTATTTCACAAAAAACCATTAATAATTTGAATTTTCGTTTTTATTGACATTATTAATTGAAACAATAATTTTATTAAGGGTAGGCTTTAATTAAATATTTAATCTTCTCCATTATTCTTTGATATAATTCAAAGGATTATTTACATTGTAAATAGTATAAAAGTATGGGTTATATTAACATTTGATATAACCAATACAATGGTGTAATAATAATTAAATATATATAACAGAGACCATAAAATATAAATATTAAATTAGTAGTTAATTTAACTACTAAAATAATTAAATAATGATCATTTTTACTAGTTAAAGAATATATTATTATAATATATAATATTAAAGGTAGTATTAAAATATTATTTGCTAATATAATTATATAGATATTATATATAAATATTAATGGAAATGTTATAATTATTATTACAGTACAGGTTAATGGAATATATAATAAATATTCTAACTTTTTATAAATAAATGAGAATATATTTTTCATATCCATTATTTGTGATACATAAAACTAATTCGGCTCTTTATTATTAATTATAAATTAATTAATAAATTAATCTCAACTAAACACCTATCTTTTTCTAAAATATGTTATCGATAATATAATAAATTTGGTAGATTACCCTATAGGTAACTAATATAATATAAAAATTATCAGATTCAAACTGATACTAATATAACCTAATAAGTTATTTGTGCTATCCTTACACTAAATTTTATATTTTAGATAAAATAGAAGAGTTAATTAGTGATAATAATAATAATAATAATACTGAAGATAAGTCTACAAGTTCTAATAGAATTGAAAATAAGAATAATAATACCAACTATTTATATTATTTAGCTTTATCAATGATTGTAGTCTCTAGTGGAGTATTAATATATTTATATTTTAATAATGATGATACAGGTATGAATGATTTATTACAAGGATTATCTCATTTAAAAAATATTAATGATTTTAATGATAATGAATCTTTAAATGATATAGAGTTAAACGAATTACAATATTTTGTTGAAGCTCCTAAAGATATTTTTAAAAATATACCTGTAGCTAGAACTGATTCTGATAGTACAATAAAATTTTAAAAAGCGTAATCTATAGGTTACCCTCCATATTAAAATGTTCATAATAAAATTTGTTGTTTTTATAAAAATGTAATTTTACATAAAAGAGGTTGAATAAATAATTTAATCAATAAATTTTAGTATAATGGTTGTACAGTTATTTTTAATATAACTAGTGTCAGTTCGATTCTGATAAATTTTAAATTGTTTATAAAAAAAATATATTTTTAATAATATAGAGTAATCTACCAAATTCATTATAATTTCAATAACATTAAAAAAGATAGGTGTTTAGTTGAGATTAGTTTCTAATTAAATTATAATTAGTAATAAAGAGCCGAATTAGTCTATTTTATGCATCACGTACAAATGCATAATATTATGATAATAAATTTAAACTTAGATTTTATAAATATAATTACTTATTGTAGTTCAATTTTACCTAGTTACTTATCTTTAATATTTTATAGTATTATTTTTATGATATTAAGTATATTAATACATTATAGTACTAGATGGATTAGAGTAATAGTAAATGGTGTTGAACGAATAGTTCCAGCTACAGCTGGTGCTTTATTTATAAATGATGCCTTAGGTAGACCTATCCCAATACCTAATTTAGGTTCAAAAGATAAAGATAAAGGTAAAGATAATAATCAAGGAAATAACTCAGGAAATAACTCAGGTAATAAGTCAGGCAATAATGCTACCAAAAGTATTCTTTTTTCTAGAATCATAAAACCTTTCAAATCCAAACATAAAGATTTAAAAAATAGACAAAGTTTTATTTTACCCTTCATTTTAAATATTTTAGATATTAATATACCTGAAGGTAGTGAAAATTTAACTAATTATGCTTTCGGGGTTATGACTTTGTCATTAATTGCTTTGTTATGTTTTATAAATGTTTTAGGTTATTTTTTAAGTTTATATGTATTAGACAAATATAATATAGAAACTAAATTTCCTAAATTAAGTAAAATTAAAACATATTATAAAAATACTACATTAATATTTATTATTTATGAATCATTATTTTGTATATTTTGTTTATTATTTTTAATAATATCAGCATATCTTTATTTAAAATCAGTACTTGTAACGTAACATCTTAAATAAAAAAATAGAATTTTATTATAAACCAATAATTATTATAAATATATTAATTGATTACCCCTATATCTTTTTTATTAATATTATTATTATTATATTTATGTTATTATTTTATAATAAAATTAAAGTAGAATAAATTTAGAGGTATATTATACAGTATTATTTTTGCCTCTTCAAATAAAAAAAATTTATTTTTTAAACATGAAAAACATTAACAAAGCAATTATTTCTTCTTCTTGGTTAGATTTTCCAATAAATATAGATTCTAATATATTAACTTTTAAATCTTTAGAATATTCATTAACAAAATTTTGGTTCGAAATTCTAAATAAACTAACATAAAATCAAATAATCTTAGTACAATTAAAATATAAAGATCAAACCAATAATTATAGATCTATATCTTATGTACAAAAAATTACATATGAAAATAAAGATTTAGCGAGAGATTATTTTTAATTTTGATAGATATAAATTTATTAATTAAATTAATAATATTATTTTGGAATAAACCTAGTAAAAAGAATAAGAAAATTATGTAAATCATTGATATTTATTAATGTGGTTCGGTATCAATAATTTAACGATGGCTTCACTGTCTCTACAACTTGCTCAGTGAAATTGAATTACCCGTGCAGATGTAACTACTAATAAATATATAAAATTTTCTGGATGGAATTTACCTAATACTATGGATTTTACAACATAGGGTAAAACTATTTTTATTAAAGATAATATTCTTTCTAATAAAATGTTTTTATTTTTCAAAAATATGAATCATTAATTTAAACATGTATTTAAGATTATATTTTTAATCATGATGGTATATGTTATATTATAACAATAATGTTTTATATTCATTTAGATACTATTTATGAAAATATGATTATATTATCTTTTTATGATTTAGAAATTTTAAGTTAAATAGTGATTGATCCTATTTTGAATAATACTTATAGCAATAATCCAACTATTTCAGTAAATCTAATAATATAGAATATATCTAATGCTATAGGTGTTACAGGTGCTTTTAATACAACTATGAAAATATCTGAACATGTACCAACTGTACCAGGTAAAATACTTGTAGGTACTATAGCCGCAGGTTTTACTGTCTCAGGTGTATCATTTGGAATGATATTAGGTGAAATGTATGCTAAAATAAACTTTAAAGATCAAACTAAATCTAATTTTATACAATATCCTTTACCACCTTTAGATAAACATACTCAATTTCCTTACAATATTTTAAAAGAAATGTTTATTATGAATTCTTTTTCAGTAAGTATCTTAATAGTTCTTTTCAATATTAGTATAGTTAATTATATTAAAAATAAGAATATATTACAGTATTTACCAGATTTTATTAAAACAAGTAAATTTTATATTATCATTGATTATTTCTATAATAGATATATTAGAATATGGAATATCCATTCTAAATTTATTCTTATTATTGCATATACTATTATTATTACAGATATATTATTAATTCAATTAGTATTATTTTGCATATTATATTTATAATAATTCATTTTTTAGTTTTTTTTTTAGTTTATTTTTTATTTTTAATACCCCTCTATAAAACTTTAGTTTTATTTATTAAACTAATAATTAAAATAAGTACCGACTATAATATATTCATAATAAAAATATATTAATCTTTCTCTATTCAATACTATATTTCATTGTCTATTAATTTAACTCAATGAAAGAAAAATTAAACTTAAGGTTGTGATAAATAAAACATAATAATAATAAATATCAATGATTTACATAATTTTCTTATTCTTTTTACTAGGTTTATTCCAAAATAATATTATTAACTTAATTAATAAATTTATATCTATCAAAATTAAAAATAATCTCTATTTACTAAAATCTATTTTTCATTTATTCATTTATATTTTTTCATTTCTATTTAAATATCTATTTTATTTATATCTTATCTATAATTTATATAATTTTTTAAATTTCTATATTTATTATGATGAAGCATTTATAAATAATATCGTTATCTTATCATTTGGAACAATATTAGGTGAAAATTTAGCTAAAGATATGTTTAAGAATAAATTCTTATTCACAATGCTAAGTTTGATACCTAATCAAACCAATTTAAATATTTTCCCTTATAACTTATTACCTGATATGTACCTTATGAATACTTGTTGTATTGGTTTATTTGCAGTGATTTTGAATATCATCATAGTAGAATATATTCAAGGTATTAATATATTAAAATATTTACCTTCTATTATTAAACATAGTAGAATATATTTCTTAATAGAATTTTTCTTTAATAGATATATCAATATATGGAATAAATCTAAGAAACCTATTCTTATTGTTTCATTAATCTGTATTATTATTAATTTATCTCTTATTCAATTAGGTTTATATCTAATAATCCATCATAATTCATATTAAATTTTAATATCCCCCTATTCCATGTTAAATTATTAACAATACTTTATTATTTATTTTTCTATTTTTGTTTATAAAAATAAGAATTAATTAAATAAAGTTATAGCTTAGAAGAAAAAATTTTATATAACTATAAATATTAGAGTTAAATCTGTTTTGTTTGGTTCTGTTAGGAAGATTTTTGTTGTGTTGTTTGTTAGTTTTTTTTAATTAAATTATTATTAAGTGCTAAATAAGACTATTTTAGTTATAATATTTTTTGTTTTTTATTAATATTAATTTTTAATATTTTTATAGTTGATTATTTTAAAAATATTTATATATTTGATTATTTACCTAATTTTATTTTATCAAGTAAATTGTATTCAATTATAGAATAATTATTAAATATATATTAAAAATATGGTATATACCTAAGTAACTAATTCTTAATATTTTCTTGATATTGTATTATTATTTGTTTACCTATTCTTTAATTTAGATTATACTTAATATTACTATATTATTATTTTATGAGTTGAGGTTTTATTAGTTAATATTTATTATTAAATGAGTTGAGGTTTTATTAGTTATTATTTGTAAGTTATATTAAAATTTAGTTATTAAATAATTACAAAATAAATAAAATATTTTTAAATATAAAAGAGATATTAAATATTGCATTAAAGCAAATAAAATACAACAATAAAAATTGTTTAAAATAAGAAAGAATTTAATTTTGGTTCCGATTGAACGTTTTTCAGTAGTTTTAAGACATGCAAATCGTTGTTTCTGAAAGTAAAATTTATTTATAAATTACAAAATGATTAATAAGTAAAAATGATAATATGAAATAAGGTGTAGAGGTGAGGATAGTAAATAAGATACCCTGTAGTCTTCATAAATAGAAGATATTATTCTAAGTAAATTTATTAAATTTATTACTAGTATTTTTAATTAATTTACTTGCATTATATTAAATTATAATTATTTTCTCATTAATTGAATACATTTAAATAAAAATGACTAAAGCAAAAAAATATTTAAATAACAATAATTAGAAATAAAGGAATAAAATAAAAAAGCTATTTTTATTAAAAAAAGGAAATTTTCTGCTATAGGATTCTATTTATTTTGATTAGGTAGTTGGTATGGGTAAAGGCCTACCAAGCCGACAATCAATAGCCATGCTTGACAGAGCAGATGGCCACATTGGGAATGAAATATCCCAAGTAGTTTTATACTACCAGCAGTCAAGAATATTAGTCAATGCTCGCAAGAGTGAACTAGCTAACTGAAATCACAAAATGTGTCATTTGTGATAAAGTAAGAGAAAATTATGATATTATCTTACTACTAGTGCTGTCCAAAACTGGTGCCAGAAGACTCGGTAAGGCCAGAGGCGCAAACGTTAGTCGTCCTAATCAGGCGTAAAGGGTTTGTAGGCTGCTTTGAAAATCTTCAAATTATAATAGCTAATTAATTTTTAGATGAATTGAAGCTAGAATCTAATAGAGGGTAAAACAAATAATATTTAAAGTAAGGATTAAATCTCAAGAATTTAGATGGAATACTAACGGTTAAAGCTTTTATCTATCTACAGATTGACGCTGATAAACGAAAGGGAGGTAAGGAAACAGGATTAGATACCCAATTACTGCTCCCTGTCAACGATGAATGGTGGTTGCTAGTTTTTAAAAATAAACAAAATTAAATTAAAAAATTTGTTTAAAAACATTAACTTGTAGCGATGCTAACGCGTTAACCATTCCGCCTTGTGAGTACGACTGCAAAGTTGAAAACAAAAAAATTAGTCGGTTTCGAAGCAAACGAAGTGAAGCATGTTATTTAATACGATAATCCGCGTAAAATCTTACCAGTTCTTGCATACTAAACTTTTAAATAATGATAATGATTTATTTTTTAAGTAAATTAATTATTTAAATAGGAGTGTTTTTTGTTTTTTATCAAACCTTAAAAAAATAACTTGGATACAGGTGTTGCATGGCTGTCGTCAGTCCGTGCTGTGAGAAGTTTGGTTAAATCCGCTAACGGACAAAATCCCTGTTGTTAATTTATACTTAACAATTAATGATACTGATAGAGCATCATTTGGGGCGAAGACAAGTCGTTATGGCCCTCATGAACTGGGCTATAGACGTGCCACAAAGACTTTAACAAAGTGAAGCGATACTGTTCCCTTAATATTTTTCTTTAGAATTATATTAAATTTAATACAACTAAATTATAGGGAAATTAAGGAGGAGCTAATCATTAAAAAAAGTCAAACTATTAAATATAGTCGGATTGTCAACTGAAACTCGGTGACATGAAGAAGGAATTTCGAGTAATCGTTGATCACTACGCAACGGTGAAGCTAGCATTCGGAATGAACTAACCGTCTGTCGCTGGGAAGGAGCTTAACTTGGTGGAAACTGGAATGAAGTTTTAACTTTTACAAAATAATAAGTTTTTTTTTAATTATCTTTGATTTTTAAATTAAAATTTTATAGTTTTTTCGTTAGAATTCTTAATTTATTGCTTAATTAATAAGTATTATTTTTATTAATAATTACTTTTCTAACAATGTTTAATTTAAACGATTTTGTTAAGCAAATTAGCTCTAGTTAAACCAATTAAGTAACATCTCAAAAGTCATAGCAAGGTAGCCGTACTGGAAAGTGCTGCTGTAAAATAAAACGAAGAGTTTATAACCCCCCTATAATTTTATACTAACTTTTGTTTTCTATTACATTTTTATACTATTTTTGCTTTTTATCTTTATAATTATTTATAATTTATGTTCTAATATTTATTTAATTTTTAACTTATTATTTAATTTTTATTTTTATTTTTATTTTTTCATATTAATTTTTATGTTTATTTTTTATTATTTATATTATTTTTGTTTTTATTAATTTAAAGTTATTTAAAAGGGGTTAGCTGAGTGGTTTAGCAGTAAATTTACACTTTACAGACAGGGTTTCGATTACTCTACTCCTTATTTTTGTTTTAAGATTACATTTATAACTTTAAATATGAGGTATAATATCTAAACCTAAACTAATTTATTTTTTATTATTTTTTATTTTATAAATTTTTAAGTTTATAATTTAATTTTACATAATAAATATAATTCTTTTGATTAAATTTTAGTTTAATTTTTTTTTTTTTTTTTTATCAAAAAAAATATATTATTTTATATTATTTAATATTATTTATTATTCCTAATGAAAATAAGTATATTAATTTTAAATTAATTTATAATACGAAATATAATTTCTCATTTAATTTTTTTTTTTAATTAAAATATAATTTAAAAATATTATAACGAGTGTGCCGAAATTTAAATATTATAGCGAGTATGCCGAAATTTAAATATTATAGCGAGTGTGCCGAAATTGGTAGCCGGGTGAATCTTAGGAATTCATGATTTTCGGATCGTAAGAGTTCAAGTCTCTTTACTCGTAAATTTATTATTAATATTAAGTTAAAAAAATAGTTTTAAGTTTATTCAAAATTAATTTAAAATAGAAAAGTTATATTAATAAATTGTAATATTATTTAATTTTAATAATCTAAATTAAGACAATATTAAATATTTACGATAAAAAAATACTAAACAAAAATTGATTCTTAAAATTTTATATAATTAGTAATAAGGTTAATAAAACAAAATATATTAATTATATTTTTTATAACAATAAATTATATTTATATAAATATTTGATTATGTACATCTTTAGGTGCAAAATAATACACATCTAAAAATGTTATACATCTAAAATAATATTCAACAATAATGTACAATTAATAAAAGTCTTGGTAATCTAGTTAAGCAGTTATACACTATTAATTAAAAAAAAATAAATTAGAATTAAAATAAATCAAGTTACAAAATACGTTATTACTGGTATGTTATTTGGAGATGTATAATTTAGGATTTTTTGAAATCTGGATCTAAGAATGCAATTTTCTATTTTATAAGTATTATAGAAGATTTGTATTAACACATGAAAGAGTTCATAAGGACTCCACAATAAATAATTTATTTTTAACACAGATAAAACTTATACTGTTTATCTTTTTAATACTTTTTATATTAAATATTTTACTTAATTATAATCAAACTTATATAGACAAATTAATGGGAAAATTGTACTAATAATCTCTCTGAAATCTGAATATTGGTCTAATTAGGTTATTGGTTAATGATTGATGGATTATAAAAATGATACTAAAATTTTACATAATCGTTTAGTATTAATGAAGTAGATACTTACCGTAATTATAAAAATATTAATATAAAAATAAATATAATTTCAAATGGATATAAAAATAAAAAATCAATATTGAATCTTAATACTAAAAACAGAAGTTATTACTTTAATTTTATTTGTTTATTCTTAAATGCTAGATTTTTGTTTTTTATATATAAATTAGGATTAAAAATTAAAGGCTATATAATTTATTATTTTCAAGTTTATGAAATAAAAGAATATATAGTTCCTCTCACATAAAATGTTGTACATTTAAATAAGTCATATTGCATCTTCAGCTGAATTGGTACAGCGATTGCCTTCGAAGCAACTGTTTATTGGTTCGAGTCCAATAGGATGTTTAAATTTTTATTATAAATTAATAATAATTTTGGTTTTTAGTTATATATTTTTTTATACTCTAAATTTTGTTAAGTTAAATTTAATATTTGTATTTAATATTTAATTATTCGTTTATAAATTAGTTAAAGATTTATTATTAAGATATAATTAATAATTGAAATTTTTTTTAATTAAAAATATTTTAGTAATAATCAAAATATTATTTTGTTATATTTAATTCTCTATTTAAAAGTAGTTAAGTTAATTTTTATTTAATTATTTTTAAATATTTTATTTTACTAGAATAAATTTTTAGTTTATAGTCTGATATTTATATAATTAATAAAAAACAAAAAATGTTTTATTTGTATTATTAAATTATTTTTATTATAAAACCAACACTTTATTAGGAAATGTTAAATGGTTATTTTACCAATTTTTAATAAGAAAATAAATGAGCTAAGTTTACAGATGGTTCTGTAGGAGACCTGCAAAGTCTTTCAATACTAGGGTTCGATTCCTTCTTAGCTCTAAAAATAAAACAAATAAAAATAAAAAATTATAATTACAAATTCTCTTAGTTCAATGGTTAGAACAGCATTCTTCTAAAGTGTTAATTTTGGTTCGACTCCGAAAGAGAATACTAACTATAAAATTATACAAAATATTGTTACAGTGTATTAAGAAAATAAATAATATTTTAAGTAATATTTATATATTTTTAATTATTTTATTCTATATTAGTTTAAAGTAAAAAAACAAAAAAATATGTTTATATTATTAATTATTTAAATTTATATTAGTTTAAAGTTAAAAAACAAAAATATGTTTATATTTATAAACAAATTAATATTAAGTAAAATTAAAAACCAAAAATGGATTAACAAAATTTAAATACGAGATTTTATATCTTTATTGTAGTATTATAATATTAATACATACATTTATCTTTAATTTTTTAATTTAATTTAATTATATTATATATAAATTATATTTTACATTAAAGATAGTTTCATAAAATAAATAATTGTATAAAAATATGATAAATAATAATTTGATTTTAACTATATTAAATTTATTAATTAATTTAATTGATGTTTTAGTGGTATTGTTACCTATACTTTTGTCTGTAGCTTTTATGACTATTATTGAACGTAAACAATTAGCTGCTCATCAAAGAAGAGTAGGTCCTCAAGTTGTAGGTTATTATGGAATATTACAACCATTCAGTGATGCTTTAAAATTAATTCTTAAAGAAACAGTTATACCCTCTCAATCTAATAAAGTTCTTTTCTATTTAGCACCTGTCTCTACTTTAATATTTAGTTTATTAGGTTGGGCTATTATACCCTTTGGTCAAGGATTAACTTTATTTGATTTTTCTTTAGGAATATTCTATACTTTAGCTTTATCTTCATTAGGAGTTTATGGTATACTTTTTGCTGGTTGGTCTGCTAATTCTAAATATGCTTTTTTAGGTTCTCTTAGATCTACTGCTGCTATGATTTCATATGAATTAATTTTAAGTTCAGCTATTCTTATTATTATTTTATTATCAGGTTCATTTAATTTTTCTACTATAATTGAAAGTCAACAAGCTGTATGGTATATTATTCCATTATTGCCAATATTTATCTTTTATTTTATAGCTATATTAGCTGAAACAAGTCGTACACCTTTTGATCTTCAAGAAGCTAATAGATTTGGCTTATAACAATTCTTATTTGCTGGGAAAAATTTAATCTTATTTACAATTAAAAATTGTTAAAATAATAAGCTATTATTTAATCAGCAGTTTAAAATTTAACTCATCGACTAGACAGAATGATTCTAGAAAAAAGAACTAGATTATGATATAGTCAAAATTATTATTACTAGAATTTATTAAAATTACTATTTTTATATTATTAATTTAGTATTATTTTTATATATTAGTTCTTCTTAAATTATTATTTTTTTATTTAGTTTTAGTTTATAAATATATTAGATAATTTTAATTATTTATAGTTATAGTATATTGTGGAATCTGAATTAGTTGCTGGTTTCTTTACTGAACATTCATCTGTTCCATTTGTATTTTTCTTTCTTGCTGAATATTCTTCAATTGTATTATTTAGTTGTTTAACAGCTATATTATTCTTTGGTGGTTATAATTTTCCAGAAATAATATTAAATAATACTATTATTAATTTACAATCTATTATATTAGGTATTAAAACTTGTATTTTCTGTTTTATGTTTGTTTGGTTTAGAGCAACTTTACCTAGATTAAGATATGATCAATTAATTGATTTATGTTGGGTAAACATTTTACCTATTGCTGTAGCTTTTATTATATTTGTACCTAGTTTATTAATAGCTTTTGATATAGCACCTTACTAAATTAATAATATTAATTATATAATATCTACATCTAATTAATACTATTTCATTTTTATTTTATATTTTTTATAACATCCCCCTTAAAACAAATATAATTAATAATTAATATATATTGTTTTTATAAAAAATAATTTATTGTTTAATTTTAAATTAGTAAAAATAGCTATAAGAAATAATAATTTAAAAGAAGTTTAGTTAATTTAATAGTGTAAATATGCTTATATAATCTTAATTAATTAATAATTATATAATCTTTTTATAATTTAACAAAATTTATACTATTTGGAAATTCAAATTATATTTATTAATAAAAATTAATAAAATTTATGAATTAAAAGCCTATAATTTAATGGTAGAATAATTTCTTGATGAGAAATCAGTAGAAGTTCAAATCTTCTTGGGCTTATAAAAACTAAAACTAAATAAATAATAATATTAATAATTAATTTTTACTAATAATTTATTAAAATTAAATCATAGTTACAGTGTTATATTAACAAAATTTATTTTAATGAAAATTTTAAACTTAAAAATAATTTTTTCATTCATTTATATATTAATTATTACTAATATATTATATTTATTATTTTGATTATTAAAAATAAACAATTTTTATTGATTTTTAATTTATCATTACAAATTTTTTAACAATAGATTTTTTATCTATGTCAGAGATATATAATATCTGCTAATTTAATTTAATTTGCTAATTAAAATTTAATTTTTTATACAAAAAAAAGTTAGCTTTAAATTTAAATAAATTATATACAAATGTAATAAAAATAAAAAATACAAAATGAGATTACTTAAAAGTCATTCTTTACTTAGATTGGTGAACTCATACGTGGTAGATTCTCCTCAACCTGCTAATATCTCATATTTATGGAATTTTGGTTCTCTTCTTGCAACTTGTTTAGTAATACAAATATTAAGTGGTTGTTTTTTAGCAATGCATTATCAAAGTAATGTTGATTTTGCTTTTAATAGTGTAGAACATATTATGAGAGATGTTAATAACGGATGGATAGTTCGTTATACTCATGCTAATGTTGCTTCTTTCTTCTTTATTTTTGTTTACGGACATATTGGAAGAAATTTATACTATGGTTCATATAAATCTCCTAGAATTTTAGTTTGGACTATTGGAGTAATTATTTTAATACTTATGATGGCTATTTTGCTGTGGCCTAATTGTAATTTAATTAAATATTTTTATATTATATTTATTGGACTAAGTTTGAGTGATAAATGTTTATGCCCTAGTACTTTAATTTATTGCTTATAAAATTTATAGAACTAAAGCTATTCTTCGAGTAGATACTCTTAATTTATATGTCTTGTTTATTCTAATTTGTTAAATCTTAGATGACTTTTTTTTTTACTATATTGTTTCAACTAGAAAAGAGATTAGTTTTAGATTTAAATTATTTTCTCTAATTCCAAAAATATTCATAGTTTGTCTATTTTTTTAATTATATAAACTATGTTATTGTGTTAGTTTTTGTACCTAAATAGATTAAAATTTATAAGGGAAACAAGATATAAATATAACAATAGTTCGATTTAATTAAAGAATGACGCTGTTTAGTTATTAATTGATTTCCTAATTTTACTTGTGAATTTTATTTAGAACATCCATGGGTTTAGTTCATTGAATTATGCTAGTTGTCTCTCATTAAATAGAACAAGGAATTATATTAGCTAGTAATAGTTTTACTCAATTAAGATTTTATATTTTTAGCTAATATTCTAACTGATAAATTTGTTATTTGTATAAATGTTATAAAAGGAGGAAAACTTAATCAATGGAGAATAATTATATAGAAATAAATCAAGCTTTTACTAGTTAAATTAACACAAAACTACTTTATAGCTTAAATTAAATATAAGTTAAATGGTTATTTATAATAATTTTTAATTTCAAATTTCAAAGTCCTATCATTTATAGTTAAGCAATCTGTATTGAAAATTTAACTTTTTTTATACTTAAATTTTTAAATTCATATCTAAATTACGTATATGTACATTAGTTTATTTTTATTAAAAAAAATTTATTTTAATAAACATTAAATTAAGGTTTACTATGTACTAGTTTTCTAATAATTTAAATGTATTTGTTATTATATTTATTATATTTAAGGTTTTACGTATTAATTATTTAGTATCAACTTTAAGTAATTAAATAAAATATGTTTATAATTAGATATAAGTTTATAAAAAAAGTATTTATGATAGTATTCCTTGTATATAACTTAAATTTAATATTTTTACTACACTCTGCTTGCAATTTTAATTATTTTTATTTTTTATATTTTAAACAAAGGAATAAAATGAAAATATATATTTTCATTTGGCTATGCTGGTGAAAACGGTTAAATGTTTTTTATATAATACAGACCGTCGGTTTAATACAAAATCGCTACAGATTGCCTCACCGGTGGGTATCTGAAATGATGCTTAATGTACAGTCGATATTTTTTAAATTTATAATCTCAATTTACTTATTTACTTAATACTACATTACCTTTAACCTAATTGTAAATTTTAATATTAGATAGTCTATTTTAAATATAAAATACTAAAGACACAAGTATTAAATCTTTATTAAGATAAAATAGAATATTATAAATTTAAAGAATTATGATAGCATTCTTAGGTTATCAATAGAATAGCCTAAAATGGGTGTTTTTCTATAATGAAAATATCTATATTACTACTGTTCAACTTGTATCTAATAATCTTTCTGTAGTTAATAGTAAACGTCTTCAAGAATTTCTCGATAAACATAATATTAAACCTATTATGGTTTTTGAAAATCTTAATAATCCTACTAATAAGAAAATTGCTTATAGAACTCTTAAACCGTTCTCCAGGAATTTATTTAATAGTTAATCTAGCTAATGGTAAATATTATGTTGGTAGTGCTGTTACAGGTAATCTTTATATGCGTCTACATAAACATCTATTTGCATTTATTGGTAATGTTCATGTAGCTAATGCAGTTAAAAAATATGAATTACATGAATTTGTATTTCTAGTACTAGAGATTGTTCCTCAAGATACTGATTCTGCTAAAGTTTCAACTCTACTTAATCGAGAAGATTATTATATTCAAACTCTTAGTCCACAATATAATATTGCTCCTCTAGCAACTAATAGTACAGGTTGGAAACATAGTGAAGAATCTTTACTAAAAAATGCGAGAAAATTATTCAGAAGAACGTCGACAACGAGTAGCAGAAATTAATAAAGGAAAATTACTATCATCTGAAACTCGAGCTCTAATTCGAGATGCTGCTATTAAACGAGAACCTATGTCAATTGAAACACGACTAAAATGTGCTGTAAATGTACGACCAGTAACAATTACTGAATTAGATGGAAAAAATCCAAAATTTTTTACTAGTATTGTTTTAGCTGCTAAATCATTAGAATGTAGTGCAAAAACTATTCAACGAGCACTTAAAGCTGATGGTATAATTAAACGAAAATACTTAGTTAAAGATACAATTGATACTTAGTAATATATTTTTATTATAGAAACGTATTCATAGTCCTATTGTGTTCTCCTTGCCAATCTGCATAGAGAAAAGGAATTAATAGCAATAGAATACCTCGACAGGGGTATTGGTGAGAATATTTTAGATATCTCTCTGGCAATGTAAGTGAAAACGGTTAAAGAGAGTTGTCACCTTTTCAGACCGTCGGTTGTATACACAATCGCTACAGACTGGGTCACTTATGGGTGCCTGAAATGGTGCTTAATGTACAGTCGAACATCTGAATCTTATATTTTTGTTTTTTATTAAGATTTTCAAGGCCTAAAATGATGTAAATAGGAGAAATATGTTTATTTACTGATTAGGTACAACTATTACTAATTGTGTCACAATAGTTAATTAGTAAATAGAGATGTTGTATGTGTTACCGTATGGTCAGATGAGTCTGTGGGGTGTATTTAACAGTATCTTATTACCTATAAGTCTAAAACGAAATTTCCAAACATCAACTAACAAAAATAATAATAATTATAAAATTAACGGTAAAATTAATTCTAACTTAATAGAGAAATTTATAGGAATTTTAGATGGTGATGGTTATATAGAAATAGGGCCACAAAAACAATACAATAAAGCTAATAATGCAAAGTCTACAATTAGAATTAGAATAGTTTTAAGATTACATAAAAATGATAAAGAATTATTAAATTTATTTAAAACTACATTAAAAATAGGTAAATTAGATGAATTAAAAAGTATAAATCAATATAGATTAATTCTATTTAAAAAAGATATATTAGATGTTATTTATCCTTATTTACAAAATAATAATATTGAATTTTTATCTTATAATAGACGAAAACAATATTTTTTATTAAAATATATTATAGAAAATAATATTACACATTGGGAAGATTTAAATTTAGAAGAAATTAATAATTTATTTCAACAGTCTAATAAGCAACTTGAATTTTCTGATATACTTAAATTACCTTATTTTAATAATTGGTTTACAGGTTTTACTATAGCTGAAGGTAGTTTTCATATTAAATCTAATGGTAGAGCTCATTATTCTATAGTACAATCTGGTCATGAAAATTATCATATTATTAAAGCTATACATTATTTTATTAAAGGCTCTTTATCTTTAAATCATATAATCAATCCTGAAAATTCTAAAGTTTATAGAATCTCTTTTTCATCTAAAAAAGATATAAATTTTATTATAAATTTTTTTGAAAATAATGAATTATTAGGATTAAAAAAATTACAATTTGATAATTGGAAAAATATAATTTTAAGTAATAATAACTTAAATAGTAGTGCCCCAAATGTTATATTATCTAAAGTATCTAATAATAAAGTATTAAATAATTCTAATATTAATAATAATAACGAATCTAGGAATAAATAATATATATTTAAATATTTTATATGGTTTATTATTAGGTGAAAGTTTTATATCTAATAATAATAAAGAAATTAAATTAATAATAAAAATAGAAGGTAAACACATAACATATATGAAAGATATTCATAAAAAAATATCAGAATTAGGATATTGTGTACAAAAATTTCCATACTTACAAACTAATTTAGGGAAAAAAGGTAAATTAATTAAATTAATGTTATTACCTACATATAATACGAATAATTATTTAAAATTATATAATAAATGGTATGTAGATAAATTTTGTAAAAATATACCTAAAGATTTATTTATTTTTTTTAATGACGTATCTCTAGCTTTTTGGTTAATGACTGAAGGAAAAATAAGCAATAGAAAATTATATGTAAATATAAAACAATTTAGTGAAAAAGATATTAAACTTTTAATACAATTTTTAGAAAATAAATTTAAATTAGATAAAATTAATCTAACTAATTATTATTTAGAATTTAATAGTAATAATATTAAAAAAATTTACGATATTACAAAACCTTATATTTTTCCTTCTATGAAATTTAAATTTATAACTTAATATTTATTTTTAGATTTTTTTAATTTAATATAATATAGTCTTATTAATTTATTATAATATGCAATACCTAAATAAAAATATTAAATTTAATAAGGCGACATAATTGAAAACAGGTCAAAAATATTTATTTGTTATATATTAAGACCGTAGGTAGTTTAGGCTATCTCGACAGAGTGGTCCAATTATGGGTGTCTGAAATGATGCTTAATGTGCACTCGAATTTTTATTTGAATATAATTATTATTCAACACAAGGCTTAGCACAGCACAGGGTATATTTGTAATAACAAATAATTTATTTATCATTATCATTCAGATACTGAAGATAAATTTCTTTATTCTTGATCTACTTATAGAAAATATAAGATAAGAATATACAAATATATTATAAAATTTAGGCTACAGTAATTACTAATTTATTAAGTGCTATACCAATATTTGGTCAAGATTTAGTAGAGTTAACAAACTTCACAGAATACCTAAGGATGGCAGCAATTATTCCAATGTTGCCTACTATAGGTACAGTTAGTATTCATGCATTAAAAAAAGGAAACAAATTAAGATTAGACAAAAGAGAATATTTATCAATTCCTTATCCATTTATAGCTTTTTTAGCTGGTTTTATAGATGGAGATGGTTATATTCAAATAACTAGAACAACAAAAGGTTTTATAGCTATTAAATTGATAATTGGAATACATTTAGATGATATTTCTACTTTAGAGTATATTCAATCTGTATTAAAATTAGGTAAAATCTCAATAAACCGAGATCATAAAAGTCCAAATTGTAAATTAATAATTAATAGAACAGATTTACAAGAAGTTCTTTTTCCATTATTTTTACACCATGGTATATTCTTTTTAACTGAAACACGTAGATCTCAATTTGATCTAGCTTTGTTTATCTTTAAAAACGAGATAAAAGTTTTCGATCTAATACCCAATATAAATAAAATTAATTCTTTTTTTGAATTACCTAAAACAGCTTCAGGTTACGTGGATTTAGCTTTCTTTAAAAATTGGATTGTTGGATTTACAATGGCTGAGGGTTCTTTCTGCGTTAAAAATAATAATGACGGATGTTTTCAATTAAAACAAAGAGTACATGTTCTGTTATTTGAAGCCTTTAAATTATTATTTGACAGTAGGCGAAAAATTTATACAGAAAAAAGTAAGTATAATCAATTTGCTGTAAGTTCTAAAACTGATATACAAAAAGTTATTAATTTTTTCTCGTTCTCAGGTTTACATCCTTTAATCGGTTTAAAATACATACAATATTTAAAATGGTTAATAAGTCTACGTAATAGTTATCGTTACAATAATCTTAATTTCCCTCAATAATGTTTTTTATATTTTTTTCCATTACTCTTGCAGTTTCCAATGGGTAAATAAACACCTTAAGAAGATTTTAAAAGGTTGAAAAAAAAAAAATATTTTTTAATACTAACAATTGTGAAAGATAGGCTCCTTAAAGCAGTAATGTTTTATAGGTAAATGGGGAAAATTGCAAAAACATCTTTATTTTATTAACCCAGTAATTAAGACAATTTGCAGCGGAGCTTGATTCGGTATTATGTTCAAATACAGAACAAAGGATCAAGAACGTTCAACGACTAATGAGTGAGTTATACCAACAATAAGCTCTACACGATAACCCTGCAGCCTAATTATTATTATAATTTGGTTGAATACATAGTCTAAGCATTGTCGTGAGACAATGAAGATGTAATTAAATATTATGTCATTAATAATCTGTAATTTGGGGTGGATTCTCTGTTTCTAATGCTACATTAAATAGATTCTTCTCATTACATTATATTTTACCTTTCTTATTAGCTGCTTTAGCTTTAGCACATTTAATTGCTCTTCATACACATGGTTCAAATAATCCTAATGGTATTTCATCAAATGGAGATAGATATTCTATACATCCTTATTTTATGTTTAAAGATCTTATTACTATTTTCGCTTTCTTCCTTGTATTATCTATAATAGTATTCTATTATCCTAATTTATTGGGTCACAGTGATAATTATATTGAAGCAAATCCTATGAGTACACCATCTTCAATTGTTCCAGAATGGTATCTGTTACCTTTCTATGCTATTTTAAGATCAATTCCTAATAAGCTACAATTATCTACTTAGTGGTTTATTCAAATGACACTCTATGCTAGGACACTTTTTTTTTACATGGTTACTCTTCTATTAGAAATAATATTTATTTAGAGTGATAATACTATGTTAACAAGTTACCAGCAGGAAAATTATACAAAACTTCAGAGACTATACGTGTCTTTATACCTTATAAAATTAAATGGTATAATAAGATATAGTCCAATAACATATATCCACTATACAAAAATAATACAAAAATTTGCTAAAAGTAGTAAATAATTTAATATTTAATTAATATTTTTATAATCTCGATAATATATTATAATTAGGTTAGGTGTTTAGTTGAGATTTTTTAAATAATTATAAATTAGTGAAGGAATTATTTTTATATTTTTATGTAGAGCCGATTATGATAACGATTTTATTTTTTATGAATAGAGAAAATATAGCTTTGAGAAATTTAGTTTCTCCTTTTAGAATTATAAATTTAGAAGTTAGTCAAATTAGTTTAATAGAGGCTAGAGCGATGTTAAATTCAGCTATCTTGAACTTTAGATTACCTGAAAATTTCAATCATGAAGAATTTAGGCAATTAGCTAATGGATTCTTTCAAGCTGAGGGTTGTGTTTCAGCTAGAATTAAAGGTTTATACATTTCACCGGTAGTCGTATTAACTCAGAATTTATCTAATGAAAGTTTAGTCTTCTTTGTAACACTATTGGTATTCTCTAGGTAAAGTAGGTTCTCTAAGTATTTCTATTTCACCTACTGGTAAATTTGTTATTCGTCTTGCAAGTGAAAGCTGGAAAGATGTTCTAGATGTATTCATGAACTTTTTTAATTTACTAATCGGAGAGAAATTTGTGGCATTCCAGAAATTAGTTCAGATTAGAAAAATTATGGCTAATTTGACTAAACCTATTAATGTACAAACTGTTATACAATTAGTATTTTCATTAGCAGAATACGGATACCCACGAAAATATTCGTTAAATCAAATTCTTGCTCTTAATAATTTACCTACAAATATTCCTAGTATTGACAATTCAAAGTATGATCAGAACTCTATAATTCCATCTTTTCTATTTATTTTAGGATTTTACTTAGGTGATGGTTCTTTTCTTTATTTTTGCGGTTACGATTAATTGAAAATACAAATTCTATCTGGCTTAGTCCAATCTTATTCTTATCTCAAAGAGAAACTCTAATGAATATACGATTATTTGAATTAATGAAACAGTCTTTATTAAAGTAGGTCTTTCATCTTATATTACTAAGAGCAAACCTTTATCATCTGATATTTCAATGTTTGATTCAAATTTTACAAAGTCACAAGTGACACCAATGATAAGTCTTCAAGTAGAGGGCATTAGTCATGTTTTTAACGTATTACTACCATTATTGACTCAATATAAACATTATCTTTATTGGAAGTTACCACAATATTCATTGCTATTGGCTGTTTCACATTTTTTTAATTTAGGATTACATCAAATTCAATTAGGTCTAGAAACTATCATTAACTTATGTTATCAATATTTTAACCAACGTAAATCATCATTGCAATATTGGTTAGAAAATTTAACTGCTATGTTTACACATAAGAATAAAGCAAATCTTTCTGGTCACTATAGTATTCAATCTTGCTATGGCAGAGGAGATAAAAAAGGTATTATCGTGGCTTGGAAAGTAAAATTTTATAGTAAACTTGGACTTAAAGATAAACAATTTACTTTTACTAAGTATGGTGATAAAGACTCAGCTCTAGCAAAGGCTATTGAGTATAGAGATACAAAGATTCAGGATCTAATTAATAAATTATTTACGTAATAACTAACCCTTCGTACTATTATTAAATAAAAAAAAAGATTTTAATAAACAAAAACAGGATATATGTAACTGACTAGGAGTTTTAGCAATGTTTGGTTCATTATTTATTTTATTAATACTTCCTTTAGTGGATGTTTCTAGAATAAGAGGTAACCAATTTAGACCAGCAATGAGAGTAGCTTTCTGGTTCTTTGTTGTAAATTTCTTTATTTTAATGTGGATTGGATCTCAACATCCAGATTCACCATATTTAGAAATTGGACAAATATCTACAGCATTTTATTTCATTTGGTTCTTAATTATTGTTCCAGTAATAGGATTAGCTGAAAATACTTTATTGGATATTGCTACAGATAATTAGTTTTAGTTTTTATTATATTATTTTTCCACCCTATTTTTTAATTTTTAGTTAGATTTTATACTAAAAATTTTTACTTTAATAAAACATAAAAATATAATTTATAATTTGTGTAATTTTTTTATATACAAAAATATAATAACAACTATAAGAATAATATAACATATTATTCCTAAGCAACCTACAAAAACATAAGCTATATGTGTTTTTATTTGATTGAAAATATATTAACAAAAATCTAAATATCTCTTTTTTTTCAATTTTAATTGATTACATATTATTATATATTATTCTATTTAATTATAATTAATATTTAATGTTAAACGATTAATTCGTAGGTGTACAATAGTGGTTAATTTATAACCAAGAATAATTAAAATGGTACAAAATTTACAAAGAAATCAATATCAATTTTTTCCTTATCATTTAGTAACACCTTCACCATGGCCAATTTTATTAAGTTTTTCATTATTATCTATGGCAATAGGAGCAGTAATGTATATGCATGGTTACATTAATGGAGGTAACTTATTAACTACAGGTTTCATTTTAACAACTTATGGAATGGGACTGTGGTTTAGAGATGTAATAACAGAAGGTACTTATTTAGGTGATCATACTAAACAAGTTAAAAATGGTATCCAATTAGGAGTAATTTTATTCATTGTTAGTGAAGTTTTCGCTTTCTTAAGTGTATTCTGGGCATTCTTCCATGCTAGTTTATCTCCATCTATAGAAATTGGAGGTGTCTGGCCTAAATTATTATTAATAATTTTAATTAGCTTTATATTTATTACGTATTGTAGTAAATTTATCAAAGCTTTATATTACACTACAAAATTTTTTAACAAACAAGTAGTATCTGAAAAAATAAACAAAAGAATGAGCTCTTACATGAATATAAATTTAGATCAAATTCAATTAGAATTTAATAATCTTAAAAAAGAATTTAAACCTGAAAATTCTCCATTTAATCCAACTGATTTTCAACAATTTATAAACGGATTTTATCAAGCTGAAGGAACATTAGGAGTATATTTTAAAGAAGCTAAATCTTTAAGAGTAGGATTTTATTTTGCAATTGGTCAAAATTATACACCAGAGGTAGCAAAAATTTTTATTTTATTACAATATCATTTAGGTGGAATAGGTAAATTTAAGTTTGAAGAGCTTTCAAGTGGAAATAAACATATTAAATTTGTTGTTTTAAATAGAGAGGATATTATTTATAAAGTAAAACCTTATTTTTCACTACTTTATGGTCCAAAAAAATTTTCTTTTAATAAAATAGCTAGAATTTATGAAATTATTACAAAACCCTCAATATTAAATGACAATAAACTTGTTTCTGATTTAATCCACTTAATTTATAATTTAAATTTAGAAGGTCAAAAAATTAAATTGCCTTTAGTTGAAAAATTAACTATATTTAATATTGTTGCATTGGAAAACTCTGAAAAGAATATACAGAGGTCTTCAGATTTTGATATAGAAAATTTTCAATATCCTAATGTACTTTTTATTATTGGTTTATTTCTTGGAGATGGATCAATATATTTTAGTTTTGATGCTAAAAAATCAATAGCACCTAAATTTAATATAAAAATAGTTTGTGAAATTGTTTCATTGAAGGATACTGAATATAATAGACATTTATTAAATCTTGTTAATAAAAGCTTAGGTTTAAATAATAATTTATATATAAATAACAGTTCAAAAATGATATCTTTAAGATATTCAGGTAATAGAGTATTCGACATTATAATTCCAATATTAGAAGAAAATAAACAATGGTTATTTTGGAAAGAATCTCAAATATTACTAGCTATTACTGTAAAAGAAATTTATAAAACTAAAGCTCATCTTACAAAACAAGGTTTAACACAATTAATTAATATTTTATATAGTGCACCAAATGGTTATAGAAAACCTCAAGATTTTTGGTTAAAACTTATAGAAGAAAGGGAATTGTAAAAATTTAAACTAAATTAAATAAATTCATTTATATTGTTATTAAAATTTTCAAATGTAATATTTATAAAAATATTAATAGGGGGCTGTAGTCTAATTAAGAATAGATTACATCAACAAATCTAAATGCTGGAAAAGTTTATATCGTTGAGTTAAATTCAATTTAAAAAATCTTAACGAGTTAACTAATCAGCAGGTAATTTAAAACCACAACGAGTATACGATTTGACTATAAGATAATTCTTTTTTATTTTTTAGAATTACTAGTAAGATGTACTCTAAACAAATTTGTACAACTATTTGAATTACTCTCTTATATACAAAATATAAAGTTAATAAATTTAAATAATTCTTAATCCTATTAGTTTATTAGATTTTTAGTTTAAATCTGATAGTGCTAATTCTTAAGATTTAGTTTGTAAAAATTTTGTTAGCCACAAGGTATTACACCTTTAGATCCTTTTGCTATACCATTACTTAATACTATTTTATTAGTTTCATCTGGTGGATTTGTTACTTATGGACATCATGCTTTACTAAATGGAAATAGAAGAGGATCTATCATAGGTATATTCTTAACTATTTTATTTGCTGTTATTTTTACTATTTTTCAATATGTAGAATATTCAGAAGCTGCATTTACTATGTCAGATTCAGTATATGGATGTGCTTTTTACGCAAGTACGGGTTTGCACGGATTAACATTAGTAGTCCCTACTAATTTTATTAAATTATATCAGAAAGTAAAGAAAGAAAATTCACTCATTAAATCTGAAAGGAGATTATTAAATTCAATTGCTACATTATCTAAAATTTCAACCTTTGGATCCGTAGAACAAAAAGATAAACTATTAATTAAAATTTCACCTTTTGGACAAAAAATTAAAACATTTTATTTGGAATCAGATTTTTTAGAATGGTTCTCGGGTTTTACAGATGCAGAAGGTAACTTTAATATAAGTCTTCGTAACTTAATTAATGATAAATATTCTAGTCTAATCTTAACTTTCCAAATTGGTTTACATATTGATGATTTAAATTTATTAGAATTTATTAAAGAAAAATTAAATTGTGGCCATATTTCAATCTCAGGTTCAAGATGTAATTATTTTGTCAATGATCAAGCTTCATTAATAAATGTTATTTTACCTATTTTTAAATTTGTAAAATTAAATAGCTCCAAATATTATAAGTTTTTAATATTTGAAAAAGCTATAAAATTAATTATAAGTAAAAAACATCTCTCTCCTGAAGGAAAATTAGAAATGCTAAATTATTATCATGAAATGAAAATACCTTCAATAGCTCCTTCATCAAAGATATTAAATAATATTCCTTTAAATGTTTATTGGTTAGGAGGATTTATAGATGGTGATGGAACTTTTTCAGTTAATAATTATGCTCCAAGATTAAAATTTGAAAATCATATTAAAGAATTAGAATTATTTAAGAGAATTAAAGAATATTTTAATTTAAGTTCAGCCAATTTAATTATAAAAAAATCACGTACAAATAGTTCACAATCTGGTCCTATGATAGTTTTTGAAATAAGAGAAATTAACATTTTAAAGAATATCATCGTTCCTCTTTTTTCTAATGTAAATGTTTTACAAAGTAAAAAGTTAAAGGATTTTAAGGATTGGTCTATTTTGGTTAATATTTATTATTATGGTTATCACTTATTACCTGAAGGTAAAACTTTAATTAACCTAATTAAAAATCGTTGGAATAATTTTAGATTATCTACTTCTGAGCGTATGAATAACACAAATTTAACTTGTTCAGCATTTGAAGTAACATTTGAAAATAAAGTAAAAAATCTTTTTTTATTAGCTGCTCCATACGAAATTAAATATGGTTTAAGATTTATAAGAGGTACTAATAAATTAGTTTCTGAAAAATTAAAGATTATTTCTATTGATAATTTTAATAATAAATCAATTTTCTCTAGTTTGAGTGAATGTAGTAAATCTTTACAAATAGATAGATCAAAAATAAAAAATTGCTTATTAACTGGTGAAATTTATAAAAATTATAAATTTATCTTGGCTTAGAGAATATTTTAATATATTCTAATTTCTTATTTTTATGGTAAATCGTATACTACAATTTTGTACGATATTTAATAAATTTAATAGAAAATAGGGTTAATTGCAAGGAGTTCCTTAGTTTAATTTTTTATATTTTATTGATAAAAATTTTGTTTAAGGATAATTTGCAGCCAAACATATATAAATATATAAACAAAAGTATATATGAAGGTTCAACGACTAGCAGATGAGTATTATATTAACAATAATTCTGCCACGAAAGCCCTACAATATTATTTAATATTGATTATTTAATATTGATTATATAGTCTGAACAGTAGCGTAAGTTACTGAAGTATTAATTAAAAATTAACTACGAGAACATATTTGTGCATGTAATAGTGGGAACAATCTTTATTTTGGTAGCTTTTATCAGATTAATAAATTACCATCTTACAGATACACATCATCAAGGTTGCGAAGCAGCTATACTATATTGGCAAACTAATTAACATCATTGCCGTTTTATCCTGTGAAGGATAATTTATTTATTTTACTATTTACTGAATAATCTTAAAGCTTTAGTTACTTTTTAAAAGTCATAACACTAATTTGATATTTGTTTTTTCTTCATAGTTGAAGTTCTCAAACATAATGTAGGTGATCAGTAAGCTAAAAATATCTTGAGTAATTCTCGACTTTATTGGTAATTTGTAATTAAAAAAAGGAATTACATTGGTAAATTATTCTTGATTTGGCTTCAGAGACTTTACGTAAGACACTGTAAAATGAAATAGTTGAAGAAAAAGTCCGTATTCTTATGAAAGTAAGAAGTTCAATTTAATGTCAATGGCCATACTTTAATATTTATTTTTATGTTGAAATGACAGATTAGATTTTGTAGATGTAATTTGGTTATTTTTATTTATAACAGTTTATTATTGGAGCGGCGGATAATTTTTTAATGATAACTTATTTGTCATGTCTATTATTCCTATCACTGCATTATCTAATAGTAAAAATTATAAGGATTTTGTAAAACAATCCATAATTGGTCATTTATTAGCCGATGGTACACTAGTTAAGAAATATAAAGGTGCTGGAACCTAATTTAAATTTGCTCAGTCTGAGGTTCATCTTTCCTATTTAGTTCATGTCTTTAATCTTTTCAGTAATGCTGGTTTATGTAATATGACTAAACCTGAAAAAGGGCAACTAAAAAATACTAAAACAGGTAAAATATATACTTATTACTATTTTATCACTAAATCTCTAGTAGAATTCAATGAACTGGAAAGTTTATTTTATATAAAAAATAAAGGTTCTAAAAGAATTAAAATTGTTCCAGCAAATATTGAAAATTTACTTACCGAAGTTGGATTAGCTTATTGGTTTATGGATGACGGAAATAAAACAGGAAAAGGTATACACCTTAATACTAACTGTTTTACTACAACTTAAATTACTCAGTTAATTCAAGTATTACATGAAAAATTTGATTTAAAATGTTCTCTTCATTCTAGAAATAGAATTTATATTTGGACTAAATCCACACCTAAATTTTTAACCACGGTTACACCTTTTATGGTAGAATCAATGAAATATAAAATTAGATAATGTCAAATTTAATAATAGATTTAAAATTGAAAAATAATTATTAAGCCACTTCTTTAATGATAATTTACATTGGCTATCTCATGTTTTAGTATTCCTTATATTCGGAAATACTAAACATAGCAGATCTTAGGACTAAATTTTCACATATAATAGGAATTAAAAATGGTACATGCTATTAAAAAGTAAAGACAGATTTTGTAGATGTTGTTTGGTTGTTTTTGTTTATTGCAGTGTACTATTGGGGTGGAATGTAATGAATTTTGTATATTTTAGAGAATTAATTAATTTAATGTTAACTAATTTTAATTTAACTTTAAATTTTTTAACTATTAATACTCAGAATTTTCAAAAATTAATTTTATTTGAATGTTATTTTATTAACAATGTATTTAGAATTAGAAAAAAAAATGTTTTACAAAAATGTAGTAAATTATTATTTTATTATTATTTTAGATTTGTTCTTTTTATGTATTTTAGTTTTAATAAACTTTATTCTAAATTATTTTTTACTTATTTATTTTGTATTTATTCATATATTTTTTTATTTGTTTGTTATAATATTATTTATTTTAATATTTGTATTACTGATAATTTATTATTATTTAATAATATTTTACTAGAAAATTATTCTATATTTGAGGATATTAAATTTGATATTAATAATAATCAAGATTTAAATAAAGATTTTAATGTTCTTAAATTTGATAATAATAATAAATCTTTAATACCTTATAATAATGGTAATAATAATAATATGAATAATATGAATAATATGAATAATAATAATAATTTTAATGATATGAATATTATTGATGTTTTAAATAAAAAAAATAAAAATGAAGAATATGATACAGAAACAATTTCATTATTTAAAAAATTAAAACATTTAAAACAGACTAATCCTCAAATATTTGATATCATTAAAAAACATTACTCAGATAATAATACTATTCCATCAGAAAAATCTTTAACTGTATTTAAAGATAAAACTATTCCATCAGAAAAATCTTTAACTGTATTTAAAGATAAAACTATTTCTTCAGAAAAATCTTTAACTGTATTTAATAATAATAAGATTAATGATTTTAAAAATATTAATGATATTAAAAATAATACTATTAATGAATTTAATTTCTCAACTAATAATAATAAATTAAATTATTTTATTGCTAAAAATAATGTTTCTAATAATAATGTACATGTTGATAATAATACAATTAATAATAATGAGACATTATTTAAAGAAGTTAAACCTTTATTTGAAGATAATAAAAATAGTATTAAAGAGGAATTAAAAATGCCATGTAGAATTATTGGTCCTAATAGTCACCTACCTATTGTTAATAAAACTGGTACAATGTTAAGTTTACCTTTTTATAATGGAACTCCTACTCCACTTGAAAGACTGAATTATGAGTTAAATGGAACATTACCTGATGATTATATTTCCGTTACTAAAAATATTATTAAAAATACAATTAAACAAGATGATTTAAATATAATTAAAATTGAAAAATCTTCTGTTTCTAATAATTTATTATTAAAAAATCAGAATTTAAATAATAATTTAGATAATAATTTAAATAATAATTTAGATAATTTAGCTGTTCCTGCTCTTGAATCATCTGTACCTAATAATAACTTAAGTAACTCTATAACTGATAATGCAGTAGCTTCATCTTCTAAAATTGTAGAATCTAAGTTTGTACAAGAATCTTCATCATCTAAGAATAATTCTGATTTATTATCTAATCCTTTAAATTATTTACCTGATGATATTCTTTTTAGTCATATGCTTAATATTTCAGATCCTAATAGAACAGATATTCCTAATTTTACTGGTGGATTTGATTATTTTGGTAATTTACATATACCTTATGAAGCTGTTAAATTTTATAAGGTTCCAGATTATCTATTAGAAAGTTATGATTGTTTTGTACAATATGATTCTGATTTACATCCTGTACTATTCAAAGGAATGTTAATTGAAGCATGGAAACATGGTTATATGGATACTATTATAGAATTTTATCTTGAAAATCATAATATGTATGATACTCATTATACTAAAGAGAATATGGATGTTATTATTAAATTCTTAGCAGATAAATTAAAAGAACCTAATAGTCCAACATTAGAGACATTACCATCTTTAGATAAAGGTAAAGGTAAAGCAGTCTAATTTTTATTTTTATTTTTTTTTTATTTATTATTTATAAATTCTATATTTTATATATGAGATATAATTGAGATATTTTATTTTTTAATTAATTTTTATTTATATTAATAATATTATTTTTTTAATTCTTTTTATTTTTTAAATCCCCCTACATATAATTTATTATATAATTATTCATTATAATTAATTTATTTTATATTTCTACTGTATAAATAATTTTTGTTTTAATTTTATTTATATATTTTTTTCTATTTCCCCTCTTTATTTAATATAAATAATTTATATAATTAACTTAATTTATTTTTAAAATTATTATATATAATTTTTGTATTACTCAACTTTATTAAATTTTAATTTAATTTTATAAAATTTTATTAATGGTTCCCTAAGGAATATTGCTAACAAATTACTATGAATCTGTCATTATTCTTGTTTTTAATAGGTATTTTAGGTTTTATTTTAAACAGAAAAAATATTATCCTAATGATTATTGCCATAGAAATTATGCTTCTTGCTGTAACTTTATTAGTTTTAATAAGTTCATTTAGTTTTGATGATAATGTTGGTCAAACATTTAGTATTTATATTATTTCTATTGCTGGAGCAGAATCGGTAATAGGTTTAAGTATTCTTGTTGCTTTTTACCGATTAAGAGGAAATATTTCAATTAGAACATAATGTATCTATCAATTTTAATTTTTCCTTTATTAGCTTCTTTTGTATCAGGTTTCTTGGGTAGAAAAATAGGTGTGACTGGATCACATATTATAACTTGTTCTAGTCTTGTAATATCATCTTTATTAGCTACTGTAGCTTTTTATGAAGTAGGTATTTGTGGTTCTCCAGTTTCAATTCATTTATTTAGTTGGGTTGATTCTGAATTTATGTCTATATCATGGGAATTTTTATTTGATCAGTTAACTGTTTCAATGTTTATACCTGTTTTATATATTTCAACTTTAATTCATATTTATACTACTTCTTATCTTTCGGAAGATCCTCATAATCAAAGATTTTTTTCTTATTTATCTTTATTCACTTTCTTTATGTTATTGTTAGTATCAGGTGCTAATTATTTTGTTATGTTTATAGGTAAATTTCTTAGCCTAAAGCACTTTTATTTTTAATCGTTGCAATAATACTACTATATGCTGGAATATTATTAATTACAGTTTTTTTTACTAATATTTTTTATATATTAAATTTTTTATCTTTATTGATTAGAAAAGTAAAATTTAATTAAACTAATATTAGAAAAATTAAAATTAATGTACAATATAATAATCAGCAGGAAAACTGTTAATATCTAATAATTAGATATAATAGATCCTCAGAGATTCTACGTAGTAAAGGTTTTAAACCTTAAGATAGAATCCAATTATCTTTAATATTTCTCAATTGAAAAAAATAAAAATTAAATAATACAAAAAATAATATTACAATCCCTTTTTTATATTAGTATCTATAATAAAATTTTCTACTAATAATTATAAATCTAACAAAGCTAAAAATTAAGACAACTCTGATAATTCTATTATATTTACAGATTATATTAAATAAGATTTAATTGGTATTAAATTTTAAGATTTTTATGTATTTTTTTATAGAAAGTCATTTCTACACAGTAATGTTAGATTAAGATTTTTTCAGAGTAGTTTCAGTTATATTTACTTTTTATTTTCAAAGATTATACTTTGACACTTCCTAATTTAACTTTTAATTATTCACAGAAATAAACTGGTTAATTTTTTTATAATATTTTAGACTAAAATGTTACCTTGTAATAAATTTTTAGTGGTCTTTAATTTAAAAATATAATTAAAATATTTCCTTTAAATATACAATAACCTTTATTTCTGAAGTTATATTAGTTTACTTGATCAGGGTTGAAGGAGGTTTAGGGTCAGTTGGTGAATAAAATTTATATACAAATAGTTTTTCTTCAGTAGATATTGATCTATTAATAAAAGTCTTAAAATGTATAATTTTATATACAAATAAAAACGTAAATTACTTAAAAATGAATGAAAATGGATTATAGCTATAAATAAAGTTTACAAAGTTTCTGAAATAATTGTTGAACATTATCATTATAGCCTGTAATATAACAGAGGTAAATAATAATATTTTTTTTTTTTTATAAAATCTTTTTCTTAATTATAAATATTTTAGATAAATTGTGGGAAGGTAAATTAAAATGCCTTAAATGGGATAATAATGAAATTTATAATTTGATATTTTCATTAAATTTTAAAATTAATAAATCTTTTTCTAATATTAAAAATTTTATAGCGACTAATCGTATTGGTCCTCATAATATTGATATATTATCTTTAATTATCGGTTCTACTTTAGGAGATACACAATTAGAAAAAAGAAATAAAGGTTTAGGAACAAGAATAATATTTGAACAATCAAATAAAAATGTAGAATATTTAATGTGGTTTCATAATTATTTAGCTAGCAGAGGTTATTGTAGTAATCAAATTCCTAAACTTCGTATTTGTATAAAACAAAAAGGAGAAATATTTTATAGATATCGTCTAAATAGTTATACTTATAGTAACTTTAATTGAATTCATGAAATGTTTTATAAATCTGATGAGACTAAAAATATAAAAATAGTCCCAGTGAATATTGAAAAATATTTAACACCCTTAGCTTTAGCTATTTGGTTTATGAATGATGGTTCTAAATTAGATAATAGAGCTATAATAATTACTAATTGTTTTACAAATGAAGAAATTTGTTTTCTATGTGAGGTATTAAAAAGAAAATTTAATATTACTGCTACACCTAATAATAATGGAAAAAATAAAAGCTTTATTATTTATATACATGTAAGTTCTATGTTACTATTCTCTAAATTAATTAAACCTTATATGATACCTTCTTTATATTATAAATTAGGAAATTATTAATTAATATTAAATTATTATTACCATAGTAAAAAAATTATCAATTATTAGAAAATTAAAATGAAGAATAATAAGAAAATTAGTTTAAGTTATTTTTTATAGTATTTTTGTTTTTATTATTTACTTAATTGAACTAAATAAAATATATACAATACATAAAATATTATTATACTAATTAACATTTTTTTGCGACGTTATTGAAAACGATCAAACAAATTAGCTTTGTTTATAGATCGTCGGTTACATCTTTAATCGCGATCGACTAGTACAATAACGGGTGCCTGTAATGGTGCTCAATGCATAGTCAGAATCTTTATCTTTATCTAAGATAACCAAGGCATTATGTAAATCCTTTTAGGTAATAAATGTACAGGAAAATAAAGAGGAAAGCTATTATTATGTTTAAATAATTTAATATTTATTATTAATTAATATAACATTTTATATTTTTAATTATTTTATAATTGATTAAAATAATAATTTCTTTATTTTTAAGATTTGATTGGAGTTGTTTCTTATTTATTAATTAACTACTACTATACAAGAATCCAAGCTAACAAAGCAGCTATATTAGCTTTAACAATGAATAGAGTAGGTGATATGGGATTAAGTATAGGATTTTTTGCTATATTTGCATTATTTGGTTCCGTAGATTATGCTACTATATTTAGTTTAGCTCCATTTATGAATGAAACAACTATTACTATTATTAGTTTATTATTGTTGATGGGTGCTATGGCTAAATCTGCTCAAATTCCTTTACATTCTTGGTTACCAGGTTCAATGGAGGCTGGGGCACTGACCTTGACAAAAATAAAAATTTTTAACAGCAAAATTCTTTTAACTAAATATATCTTTTCAATATTAATAATATTAATTATTTTAGAAATTTATTCAGAAGAAATAATATTAAGTTTAAAATTATTAGATTATTTTATTAATTTATATAATTTTTATATAGTAAATGATTATTTTTTATTAGAAAACTATTCTTCTCAATTATTTTTAACTCAAATTGCTCCTATTTTACCTCTTCAATATTTAAGAGTTGACAAAGGTAGATTTACAGGTAAAACTGCTAATACTGAAATTATAATATCAATACCTAGTTAAGTTTTAAATCCTTTGATTGGTAATATGTTAGGTGATGGTCATTTAAGATTTAATAAAAAAGATAAAAATGAAAAACCTAAACCTAATACTAATGCTTGGTATGCTATGACTTTGAAAAATCAAGAATATATTATGCATTTATGGTCTAATATTTATTATCCTATTTGTACTAAAACACTTCCATTCCCTTGGCCTAACCCTAAATCAGGACTACCTGCTACACAATATTATTTTCATAGTAGGGTTTTACCTCAGTTAAGCAGTTTACATAAACTATGGTATGTTTGGTCTGATGAATTAAATAAATTTATTAAAATAGTACCACTTAACATTGGAGATTTATTAACTCCTATAGGTTTAGCTCATTGGATTATGGATGATGGTTATAAGGAAGGTAGAGGTGTAGTATTATGTACAGATAGTTTTACTTTAGCAGAAGTAAATTTATTAATTGATGCTTTAAAATTTAAATTTGGATTAGAAGCTAAATTATTAAATAGAAATCAAAAAGATAAACCATTGTGTTGGAGAATTTCAATTAAAGGTGATTCTGAGAATGCTAAAAAACTTAAAGATTTAGTTTTACCTTATTTTGTTCCAACAATGTACTATAAATTAGGTTTATAGAATTATATTTTTATTTAATTCATCTGATTATAATAAATAAACTATTATAAATAGTTTAGTATTGTTGTATATATTTTATTAAATATGAGTTAATAATATTAATGAAATAAATTTAGGAAGTATTATAAAATTATACTTTATAAACTAAAATTCGTTTCATTTTATATTAGAATTAGTGGTTAAAATTTTTAAAGTTGGGGCCTCCTTATGTTAACAAACATAAAACAATTAACTATATGCTGGAAGTTTAAATAAAAATTTGAGTACTTAATAATTTAATCGGTTAAATAAATTATTTTTTAGTTAATATAAAATATATTATAACTTATTTTAAAATTGATTTATTAATTAAGTTAAAATCTTAAATTAAAATAATTATTTAATAATCAGCAAGATATTATTAAAATCTTCAGAGACTTTACGTTTATAAAATTTATATCTATTAAGAGAAAGTCCAATAATTCGAATTTTTATATTAATTATTATTTATTATTAAAAATTAATGTTTTTTAGCCAACACCTGTAAGTGCTTTATTACATGCAGCTACTCTAGTAACAGCAGGATTATACTTATTAGTACGATCTTCCCCAGTATTAGAATTTAGTTCTACTGCATTATTAATTATTACTTTAGTTGGTGCTACTACAGCATTTTTTGCTGCAACTTGTGGTTTAGTACAAAATGATTTAAAAAGAATTATTGCTTTTAGTACTATAAGTCAATTAGGTTATTTTTTATTTTGTTATACTTTTTAATTTTACTCTTTGAACGGTATTTATTATTTATTTTTATATTTTTTTACATTAATTTGGATATATCTTTGTTAGATTTTAGTATTTTTCACTATACTTTATATTTATAGTTTTATGTGAGTAAAAATATTTAATGAGAGAGTAAATGTTTTAGTTATTCCATATGACCTATAAAAATTTTGCTATTTGCTGGAAACTCCTAAAGACTTGTTTACCTTATAAATTATATCTTTAAATATAAATATTTATATATTTATATATTTATATAATAAAAGGTTAAAATCTCAAGTATGAAACAATGGACAATAAGCAGGAAACCATATATTGAATATTAAGTCAATATATTATTATCTTCAGAGACTACATGTGAAACATATAAATATTTAAATATTAAATTAAAATAAAATAAATAGTATTTTTATGATGATATAGTCCAAACCTTTGTTAAATTTCAAAGGGAAAATTGATATGGTAATGGCTGTAGGATTATCACAACATAATGTAGCATTAATGCATGTTGTAAATCATGCTTTCTTTATTAGAGAGCCTTATGAGAGTAATTTCGTTTAGAATAATTACACTGTATGCTGGAACATCTTAAAGACTTGAATACTATTTTAAATAAGTAAAAAATTTAAGTTTGTGTTTATCCTATTTATTTAAATAAACATATCAAAAAAGACAATCAGCAGGAAACTAAATATTAATTAATTGAATAGCTTAGTTTTCTCAGAGACTACACGTGAAAACCAAAAATAATTTAAATTTTGTTTTGTTTTTGGATATGATATAGTCCACTAAAATTTTATTTAGTGTATTTAATTTTTTTATACTTAATGTTAGTAATTTATATTTGTTTTAATTGACAAATGCATATATTTAAATTTGATTATTGTAGTAGATATTTTTAATAATATTGATACTTCTTAGTCAGTAGTTAGAGTAATCTAATTATTAACTTAGGTATTTTATTTAGAAAAAATAATTATTTTTTTATTGTTTTATTTATATTTTGTCTAAGTTATTTGATTTTTATGAAAAAAAAATTAATTAAATGAATTTAAAAAATACAATGTAAATGTTATTAATCACAAATATATCTTATATTTTATCTTCTTAAAAATGAATAAATATTAATTCTTTTTAATTAATTAGTATAATTCATATAATACTTTGAGAATACTTAATAAATATTTGTTATTATTTTTGTTAGGTAGATAAATGAAATTTTAAGTGTCTTTAAAGCATTATTATTCTTAGGAGCAGGTGCAGTAATTCATAGTTTTGCTGATGAGCAAGATGTAAGAAAAATGGGTGGATTAATAAAATTTTTACCATTTACTTATACTGCTATGTTAGTAGGATCTTTGTCATTATTAGCAACTCCATGGTTAACTGGTTTCTATAGTAAAGATTTAATAATTGAATTAGCTTATGGTCAATATAGTTTTACAGGTATCTATGCTTATATTTTAGGAAGTTTAACTGCAGGTTTAACTGCTTTTTATTCATTTAGATTAATAAGTTTAGTTTTCTTAACTGTGCCTAATGGTATTAAAAATGTTTATTTAAATTCTCATGAATCAAATTTAGCTGTTATTATTCCTTTATTTGTTTTAGCTTTATTTAGTATATTCTTTGGTTTTGTATTCTCAGATTTATTTGTAGGAGTAGGTAGTGACTTCTTTGGAAATTCTATTTATATAAATCCTAATAATATCTCTATAATTGAAGCAGAATTTAGTTTACCTTTATTAATAAAATTATTACCTTCAATATTATCTTTATTTGGTGCTTCATTGGCTATTTATTTATATCATGTTAATCCTGAATTTGTAATTAATCTTACTGAATCTTCTTTAGGACGAAATATATATACATTTTTAAATGGTAAATATTTCTTTGATGTAATTTATAATCATTATTTTATTGCTGCTAGTTTAAAAACTGGTTATACAATATCAAAAGTATTAGATAGAGGAGTAATTGAATTATTAGGACCATATGGTTTAGCTTCAGCATTAAGTAATACTGCTATGAATATTGCTAAATTAGATACTGGAGTTATAACAACTTATTCATTATATATTACTTTAGGATTATTATCTTTAATATTCTTAGTATTTGCACCAATGTTAATAGATACTTCATTATTATCTGAAATTAGATTAATTATTATTTATATTGCAGCTTTATTATTTGTTTTATTACCTAATTTTAATAAAACTGTTTAAAGTGAATATTTTTTATGGTAAATTTGTCAATCTATTAAGTTTTTATAAAGTATACTAGTTATATTTTATTTTTTATATTTTATTTTTTTTTTAATTAATTTTTAATATCCCCCTATAAACCTTATTAAACTTATTAAATTGTTATAACTTTTTATATGAAAATATTCAATTTATAATAATATTTAATTATTTTAATATATTTACTATTATTTATAATTACACTTTTCAATAATTTAGATAATAGAATTAATCCCTTAGTTACAAATTTGAGAATTTAATTAATATTTTATTTTATATTTTATATTTTATTTTATAAAAAAAATTTAATATTTATATTATATATCTCTAATAATAAACAAATAATTACAGATTATTTAAAATTAATAATTATATATAAATATATATATTAAAAATAATAAATAATACAAATTATTTAAAAATAATATTTAATTAGTGTAATTAACATTTAATTAAAGAAAAATTAAACTTAAGGTTGTGATAAATAAAAACAAACAAATTAATTACAAAATGATAACATTACTATTACTTATTCCTATAATAGGTTCTTTATTAATTGTACCAATACAAGAAGATTCAATAAAAAGTCAATTAAAAATGAAAACTATAGCTATTTCAACATCTTTATTAAATTTATTTATTTCTATATTTTTATGGCTTGAATTTGATTCAAGTACTACTCAATATCAATTTGTATATGAATTTGATCATTTAAGTTTTTGCCATTTTAATTTAGGTTTAGATGGGATATCTTTATTTTTTGTTTTATTAACAACTTTTATAACACCTATAGCTATTATTTCTAATTATAATAATATTTCTAAAAATTTAAAATATTTCTTAATATCTTTCTTAATTTTAGAAACTTTACAATTAGCTTTATTTTTAGTTTTAGATTTATTACTTTTTTATATTTTCTTTGAAAGTGTGTTACCTATTTTATTTATTGTTATTATTGTCTATGGTTCTGGTGAATTTAGATATAGATCAGCTAATTTATTCTTTTTATATACATTATTTGGTTCTTTATTTATGCTTTTAGCTATTCTGCAAATTTATAGTTATACAGGTTCAACTGATTTTCAATTAATTTCTTTATTTGAAATAAGTTTAGATAGTCAAAAAATATTATGGTTATCTTTCTTTTTAGCTTTTGCTATTAAAACACCTTTATGGCCTTTTACTGGTTGGCTTTATAGAGCTCATTCTGATAGTCCTTTAGCTGGTTCTATTATTTTAGCTGCTACAATTTTAAAATTTGCTACTTATGGTTATATTAGAGTTTTAATTAATTTTTTACCTGATGCTTCTAATTATTTTGGTCCTTTAGTTCAAACTATTGCTATTGTAACTTTAATTTTTGCTTCTTTAGCTACTATTGTACAACAAGATACTAAAACACTTATTGCTTATTCTAGTATAGCACATATGAGTATTGTTATTTTAGGTTTATTCTCTAATACTATCCAAGGTATTGAAGGTGCTATTTTATTAGCTTTAGCTCATGGTTTTGTTTCTCCTGCTTTATTTATTTGTGTGGGTGGAATTATTTATGATAGAACTGGTACTAGAGTTATTAAATATATAAAAGGTTTAGCTAATTATATGCCAATTTTTTCTATTTTATTCTTTATATTTACATTATGTAATACTGGAATACCTTTAAGTTTAAATTTCTTAGGTGAACAATTATCTTTAATTGGAATATGGGAAATTAATCCTATAATATCAGCTTTAGGTGCTACAGGTATTGTATTATCAGCTTGTTATTCTATTTTCCTATATAATAGAATATCTTATGGAGTATATTCTCCTAATATGAATTCTGTTTCATTATTGGATATATCTAGAAGAGAATTTATTATCCTTATTTCTTTACTAATACCTACAATATTATTAGGTATATTCCCTAATGTTATATTAGATTCAATTCATGTCTCAATATCTACTTTATTATATAACTAATATTATTTTATTTCTATATTTTTATATCCCCCTATAATTTATATTCACAAATTTTTTATATTTAATTTTTAATTTTAACCCATTTTTTTACTTATATTAATATTAACTGAGATTATTTATATTATTTTTAATTGAAATTATTTATATTATTTTGTTTACTAATATTATTAATATTGATTTATATATATAAGAATAATAATAATAATAGTACTTTTTTATTATATATAAAGTAATTAAAATATAATTAAATGGTAGATGATTAACTGGCTCAATCGCTCCCTTTGGGTGGGAGATCTAGCGTGTTCGAGTCGCGCCTACCATATTTAATATTAAATTTAAAATTAATATAACTAATATTTCAACAAATCGAAAAATAAATAATTATATACAAATTCTAACTAAATTAAGGTATCATGGCAGAGTGGTTAATGCGGGGTACTGTTAATACTTTTTTCAGAGGTTCAATTCCTCTTGATACCTAATACTAATATTATTTATTATACTGGATTAATTTGATAATTTTGTTTTAAATGATTTTAAAGAATGGTATTCTATTTCATATATATTTTTATTTATATATTTATTATCTTAATTAATAATTTTATAAAAATAAAATAAAGTATAAAATTTTAATATAATTAATGATGTTAATAAAAAATTTTTTACTACTACAATTATTTAATCAGTAAGTCAATTTTAACGAATAATGCTATACTTTAAATTTATTAAGGTTAACTATAAATTAATAACATTTGAGCTAATGAATATTAAATTCAAGTTAAAAATAGTTAACAAATTATAATTACTCCTGTAACAAAATAAATCTTAACTGGTTATCTATAAAGTGAGGGTTGGTTAGCATTCTCAGGTAAAAACAAACAGAAAAAACAAAAGAGTAATTAATTTATTTTTTTTATATATATGAAAAGTTTAAAAATCTAGTAAAACTGTACCTAAAGTAAAATTAAGATATCTAAAAAGGACTAATATACTGAATATGGTTTTAATACTTTAACTTTACCATTTTTTATAAAAATACTAAATCAATAGTTTATTAAATTTAATAATAGGAGAATTTTAAGAATACCTAATAATATTAGTGAACTATTCAAATCAAGAGCATTAGTTTACTGGTTAAAGGGTGAAGGCTCTTTCAACTAAGCAAATAATTATGTAATATTTTTATTATAAAATTTATAAAATCGAAGTAGAACTATTACAAAAAAAGTATATATAATTTTATTTAATTAATTTATGAAAAAAAAAAAATACAATTTTTTATAAAAATACTAAGAAGGGATGTAACTAAATTGACATTATTAATATTACCTTATTTACCTAAATTTATTTACTATATATTTGGATTATAACTTAAGTTTAAGGTATAACCTCACTATCTAAATAATTTATTACCTTATAAAATAAAATAAGATAACAAAAGATAACAAAAGATAACAAAAGATAAAAGAAGATAAAAGAAGATAAAAGAAGTGGAGTGATAAATTAAAATTATTTATAATATTAAAAAAAAAAAATAAATTATTATATAAATAATAAAGCAAAACGAACATGTTGAAATTTGGTAAACAATCTCCTCTTAAGCAGGAGTGGAAGTAATTCCTTAAGAGTTCGAGTCTCTTTGTTCGTAATCATTGTTTCAACGATAGTGTACATATTTATAGAAATATTTTCTGAAAAAAAAAATACAAAATTCTCTCTTTAGAAAATAAAAGTGAAATAGTGTAAAGGTAGCACAACAGTCTCATGATCTGTTAGATTAGGTTCAATTCCTGAATTCGCTAAATAAAAAAAAAAACAAAAATCAAAGTAATAAAAATCAATCTCAAAATATGATTAAAATAATATATATTAATATTATTATTAATTTTTAAATATTAATAAGTATTAATGAAAAAATTATTTTAGGTCTTTTAGTATAATGGTCGTACA
>Ga0153976_1000012_pt1 | contig 49203 bp, 63 predicted proteins | sample TSGA060MetaG_FD_104717 | JGI IMG/M metagenome (GOLD analysis project Ga0153976, IMG submission 104717) | Attine ant fungus gardens microbial communities from Georgia, USA - TSGA060 MetaG | ecosystem: Host-associated > Fungi > Mycelium > Unclassified | place: USA: Georgia, Yuchi Wildlife... | reverse complement strand
TACCAAGGACTTCAGAGATTATTTTTTGCTTCGTGTCGTGATCTGCATATACTAGTATCTTCTCTACGACATTTGACGCAAACTTATGGCAGGACATCTCAAGAACAAGTCCCTGCATACGGGCGGCGATGATTACGCAGTCATGCGGTTGGCCGTGCTGTAAGATATATTGAACAACATAGTTCTGGATTGGTTGTCAGTATGTAAACAGTGCAACGTAAATCAGACTAACCCCAAATTGATCCTGCATTAGGTTGTTAGCAATGCCGAGCAACTCATCTATCATACCGCGGCAATAATCATTAGGCAGGTATTCTAAGCATCGTTGCAAGACACGACAGCCAAACTGATGTATAGCAAGTTGAGGAGCAGCCTTGCGGAAGGTCCTCAAGAAAGAAAGACACTCTGGTGGCACTGTCATGACAAATTTTTGGATCACCTATAAGAAGATCATTCAGACCAGGCTGATAAACCATCAATGCTATTCTATCTTACATGGTTACCATTTGTGTCTTTGACCACTGTCAGCACATAAGGTTCTATCTTGCAAACAAGCTGAGTTTGTTGCTCCACTGTAGAGAGCTCAATCACCTGCCATCAGTACAAATCAGCCGTGCCCACAAGGTTAAAGGGGGCTTGCCACTTTTTGAACAACCCGACAACCATAAACATTGAGTGATAGATCAACAATTGCATTTTCAACAATTAGCACTATGCCAGCTCGCTGATCCTGTGTGCCAAAATCCATCAATTTTTGGATAACCTAAGAAAGTAGTCAGTGAATGTCCCCGGAAATGACCTCAGTCTTACATAGTTGCCAAAAACATCCTGCATGAGCATCAGGGCACATATTGGGATGATCTCGTCATATACAGCTCGAATCGATTCGATGCCTGCATTTTCCAGTTTGGTCTGTATGAATCGTGAACCATACTGATCCATGCTGAATTCAGACACGTATCCAGTGATATCCTAGGAGGTTGAGGTCGAGAAAAAGAGTCAAGTGGAAACTCAACTTACAGATAGTTCCAATCTGCGAGACTTCCTAGATCGAAGTTCTTCCAGGAGATTGCTTCGGACCATCGGTGCGAGACGGAGGTTATTAGGATGGGTTGATATACCTCTTGAATAAATCGGATCGAACTGTCGAAAGGGGAATCTTGTAAAAGAAGCCAGATGACCGGTAGTCGAGTCAATTTGGCCATTGCGGGATGGAATATTTGGTGCCATAGGGGTCAACATGGTAGTGGGAAGACTTGTCGGGTACTAACAGACAGGATAAGACAATGTGCTTTCATTCATTGAGACAACTCGCCTGGACATTTATTTTATCGACGACAGGAAGGCTACTGAGCTGAATGGCCTGAGACGTGGCGCAGGGGGAGGTACCTGTGTGCCCATACGCCATAGCTTGATTATACTGGGGTACAGGACGCCTTGGGTTGGCAAGAAACTCATACGTATATCCTGATTGACAGTAAGGGTCCGAAAGAGAGATACTAGGGTAAATCAAAGCCGGCGAACCACTGATTCCGGTTGATGATGAATACGCTGGAGGATCCGAATTAGGGCGGCAGGGATCATAACTAAATGAGTAATCGAAAAGAGTATCGCGAGAATTCTGATAGGAAGAAGTACAATCCAATCGGGGAATAGACGAGTAAATCATTTGGTTTGCCGAAGGAAAATTTCGTGATAGGTTGAGTGCAGCTTGCCTCTGAAGATTGTGGTCGTCTTCAACTACCATGCTCCTCATGGCTGAACTAAGCTCATCTACGTTAGGAGACCTTTGTGAAGCCCCAAGCGCGTTGTAATTAGTAGCAACAGGAGATTTCTGGTGGCCTGCATAAGGCCGAGTTGGCGAGTTTGAGGACACTAAACCTACAACACATGGTCAGAAGGACGGGGAAATAACAGTTTCATTTGTTGATTTTCTCTGACCGTTTTTCAAAACCAAGGTTTGCTCCTGGAAAGATGGTCAGCTTCTTCATGGAGCACCAACTTGCACTTTTACTTACATTCTGAGGAATCGATAATGATCCATTCTGACCTACGAGCGGTTGCCTCTTACTTACAGAATTCTAGTACCAATGAATCCAAAAGAACAGCCATAGTCTGAAATGCCTCGCACCTCATCCCAGCTTCTGCTGGTTGTTGGTCTGGACGAGGTCCAATCAATCTCGCGCTGCTTGGCGCTCCGAGGCGGAGAAATCTCATGTGTGCTAGTCACTGACGATCCAGGGGTACTCCTCGGATAGGTATGTCCCATAGTCTGATACTTCACACAACGTCAGCTAGAGTCAAAGTTCTACTAACGTCATGGGTATTGACCTGCCCGCCTGAGTTGAAGTTTTGCAGCCCACTGGGATTACCAGTAACGATGTAAGATCCTCCGCTATTGATGAATCGCTGAGACTGCGTCTAGAGAATCCTGTTAGGTGGCTCCCCTTGCTAGTAGGGACGAGTTCTCACATGAGTAGGCGAACGAGAGGGTGAATGGTTGCGGGAATGCACAGCCGACATTGTGTGCAATAATTTTCAAGCTAATCGTATGAAGGTCAGAAAAAGTCAACTAATTTTTTACACTCACGAAACAAAAATATGGCAGGGCGGATATGTTCAGTCTGTGGATTTCCGCAAGCTGAAGAACGAAGGAATCAGTCTCTGAAGTGAGCAGGTCAGGTCAAAGAATGAAGATGAGCAGGCAGAAAGTTGTAATGCAGTATGCATGAAAAATGCTCACATGGTTGGCGGTAATTGACTCTCAGGCAACAAAGGCCTGAGCAGGGTGGAAGGAGCACAAAACGCGAATGAGGCATCGGCGGCAAAAAAAGAGGGAAGTCAGGACCCTTAGCGTAAGTAGTCACTCTAGAGTCCCCATTCATGTGTCTGCCGGAAATAAATTGGCACAACGAAGGGATTTTCCAGAAAAAAATTGCATACTGCGTTTCAACCCAATCAAATATGCTAATGCACATCTAATTCAGATCCTAATCTATTTTCAGATCCCCGTCAAGTCTGGCAGACAAGTGGTTGCTTCTGATGTTGTCTTCAACCTAACCATTTGAGAGCTTCAGAAGTGGCTGGAAACGTACACGTCTCCGGGACCTACCGCCCCACATAGCGCATCAAATGACATAATAAGACCCGCAGATGACGGAAGCTTGTGCTGTTGTCAGATAATTCTCACAATTGCTCCTCTGGTACTGCTGGAAGTGGTCTACAATGCCCGTGGTAGTATTTTAATGAAGATGTTATCTACGACTGAGTGCAACCGAATATTGCCTTTTAACTTTATCCCCCCTGGTCAACCAGTCACTCCGGCTAACATCCCTTAAATAGTAAAACATAAGGTTGATTAATACATTTACCGTGATCGAGATTTCTTGCTACATCAGAACTCATGAACATCGAACTCTTTGTCAATAAATAGCAGGCATCAGGGAGCCTGTCCATCACGTGGAAATCGACTGATGGCTCATGTTTGGCATTTACTTCGTCTCGGTGAGGTCTGTATGAGGTCTGTACCCGGAGAGCAAACCGTGTCCATGAATTGTCAATGCATTCTGGGAGTAAATATGCTATGTGAGATACAAACGATTTATGCGGGAAAAGCAGAGAATACAAGTAAAAATGATAATCTATTCAGTTTACCGTGAATTGAAGAACCAGGACGCCCGTTTGGCTGAAAGAATTAGTTCTGTTACAACCTAGCCATAAACGAGCAAATGAAGAGAGATTACTTACAGCTAGCACTAAACCCAGATAAATTAATACGTAACCACCAATTCCGTTAGAGATAGATTATGTCAAGAGAGAGCATAGAACTCACCCAGCATCTTCATTCTGCACACGGGCCAGAGGATTTGGGATTGGTGAAGCAGCAGTGGGAGCTGTCGTGTAAGGCGATGCGGCTCCACCACCACCTCTCAACGGCTTCGCGATCCGCCCAAAGCTCAGCGGCGAAGCTGCTGGTGCCTTTTGGGCTACATAATTCTTCAGACTTGCTCGGACTAGGAAATGGTAAACTCAACCTCGAGCCTGATCCAGTCGCTCTTTGACCGCTTGAAGTTGTGCCTCAAATTTCTGGTTCTGAGCCGACAGGCGGCGATCTGCATCTTGAAGGAGAGCCTCCAGATTTTGAATGCGCTCATTCCGAGCCAAAAGCTTGCGTTCTGCAATTCCAGCCTCTTTCTTGAGCATGGAGTTCTGGTCGACCAACTATCATGAAAACAGATGAGTATGCTTGTTGAAGGACAACTGCTACATACTTGTTTCTGGACGAGGGTGAGCTGTTCGAGGTTGCGTTCTAGAAAAGCCATTTTCTTCTGCTGAGCCTTGCTGTTGCTATTACGAATGACATTATTGTATTGCTCCTTGATCTCGTCTAGCTGAATCTCTAGTTCTACAACCTGTATTAGGTGATAGCCGATCAGAGTCGGCTAATAGCTAATAGAGGCACTGACCTTCTCACAACGATTCTGTAAATCGCGCATAAGTGATTTCTTGACACCATCAAACTCCGCGAGCTGGACATTGATTGCCTTCCTCGTTCGTTCCAGATCTTGTGCGCTCTCGGCGAGATTTTTGCCACCCTCGATACCAGCGGATGTCACAGCGAAGGCGCGCTGTTTGATCCTTGATTCAAGTGGGCTCAGGCTAATCTTTGAGGCGTACCTTCAGCTCATCATTGACACTCTTGAGACTGTCAATTGTACCGTTAAGTGCCCTCATCTCGTTGGCCCTCATCTCAAGTTGTTGCTTGAGATCGGCAGCTTCACTTATATGAGCATCCCTTTTAGCAGCATATTGAGCTTCGAGCTTGTTCTGTTGGCACAAACAAAAGACTTAATCTAGATAGAGAAGAAATTGTATAATACACACCTTGAAGTCCTGCATGGACTCTGCATCTTCAGATTCTTCCTCATGAATTGTCTTCTCTACAGAGGTGAACGATCAGCCCGAACTCTGATCGACCTATAGCACTCAAAACTCGCCTAGCAACTCTTCGTAATCTGCTTCTAGTTGAGCGACCCGAGCATTCAGCTCATCTCTTCGCCTTACAGCCATCTCGGTCTCTTGCTGACTTTGGCGAAGTCTATTAAACGTCTCTCTGAGGACTGTCTGATTCTCCGCAAGCTGCCTACGAATGGCGATCAGATCGTCGGAGGACAATGTTTCAGCTGCTTCATTATTCATATTATCAAGCTTTATAAGAAGCTGTCGCAACTGCTCGTCCTTCTCGGAGAAAGCGCCTTGCTGCTCAAAACAACTCCAAATCAGATCTTATGATAAAGTCACCAGAATCGACGCTTACAGTATCAAATTTCGCCATCATCATCGCCATCTTCTCCTGTTTACGCTTCTCCTTGTCGTCCGCTGAAGTATCCTTCTGCACTGTCTTCAAATCCGTAAACTGTTTCTTGAGGGCCTCGAGCTCAGCAGTTGTATCATTATTCTGCTCACGCAGTGTTTCAATGGTGATAGTGCCCTCTTTAGCTTCATAGTCAAGGCGCTCGACTTGCAATCGAAGTTCATTGAGTTTCGTGGACATCTGCTTGTTTTCCTGTCGCCCAGATTAATTTTCGTACCCTGCGCTAGCTTTTTAGGAGGAAGCAATACCTGGCTGACAGACGTCTCTTGTTCCTTCAAGAACGCAAGTTCCTCTTTGAGTTCCTTGACTAATTTATGAGCTGCTGTCAGGGAACTCTCCTTCTCTGCCAAAATGTCGCTGAGCTCGTTCTCCCGCCTTAAGAATTCCTCACGCTCATCCTTCTCGAGAGCAACAACTGTTGGTGTCTGAGGCCGACTATCCAGGTCTCTTAAGCCCTCGATAACCGGGTTGACCGGCGTCATACTGCGAGAACTAGGTATCGACGCAGAAGGCGTGGGTGACGTCGGTGCCTTTTTTGGTGGAACTGCGCCGCTCTTTCCAATGAGAATCCATTCGCTTTCTTCAACATGGCCACCAGAGCGCCAGATAGCAAGTTCGGCTTCTAAACTCAGAATATGTTTCTGGTACGATGTGTTGGCCAATTGGGCCTTCTGGAGAAGGCCTTTGAGCTCAAGAGGAGACAACTCAGCATTGACGCGGGCAGAGTTCTTGATGGACTTAGCACGGATGCCGAACCGAAGGGTGGACAATGTTTCAGCTTCATTGTAAGACGAGGGTGAGCAGTTGATGATAAGGGTTGTTCGGGAATTTCCACCAAGCGATTCTTGAAGAATACGAGTTAACTTGGAGTCACGATAAGGTATATGCTTGGCCTAAGGATGGTTAGAAAATCAGTGATCAAGTATGGATAAAATTTTCTAGAACTGGCCGACTTTTTCTGTCAATGCATTGATGACTATACCCAAAGCAGAGAGCGATCTATTGATCTTTTTGGCTTCCTCCAAGGTCTGTCCCGAAGCACCAGTCTTTCCAACCTTTTCCGAACCTGCGAGGTCAACAAGGTACAAGTTGCCTGTTTTCTGTGCCCCAGTTTCCGTATTACGCTGTTGTATGGTGATCAGAAATATTGAGTGGGACCGCGAAGATTCGGCATTCATATCTATTGAGGTTCCTTCAGAGACTGCTCAAGCTTTTCAGATAGAGATACTTACTCGTTGATGTTACTACCCGTGCTGCGCCGCCAGTTCTCATGATCTCATACACCTCCCTTGCACTGCTTACATAGTAATCCGACAAACCCTTGACGTAGACACCTCGCGACTTTTCCTCGTGCACCTGCAGATTATCGTTCTGGGCTGCAAATACGTTACATCAACGCAAGACAGCAGAAAGGTCAACACCCACGTGAAAGTAAGTCACGGATTTTCTCTAGATAAATTTCCATGTATGACACTTTGACAAGGTATTCGAGGTGAGGGTCGCTCTCTACAATCGATTGGAAAATTTGTTCAGTGATCCGGGGTACAATTCCTTTCAGCTCATCCGAGTCTATATCAGCCCCCTGTGATTTAGAGTTAACGTTTTTTTAGCATTATTTCGAAGGTGAGGACACACCATCATAGTAAAGGTCTTTCCACTTCCAGTCTGACCATACGCAAAAACTGTCCCATTGTATCCATCAAGAACATCTAGTAGAACACGAGCATCGTTGAGTTTATTGGATGGTAGGGCAGAGTGTGACTGAATGAGCAAGGCGAAGACGATGCAGAGACTAAGGTTGGATTACCTTTAACGATGCTACATTCAAGGATCAGAAGGCGAAGTACATTTACAACCAAACGACTTACTCTTTAACACCGTATTCAAAAATTTCATGCTGCTTAGTTCCCATCGGGAACACCCTGTCGAACGTAAACCCATCCTTTTCTGGCCCAGTGCTGACCTGGGCAGATTTCACCTGTACCGTCTGGAGATTGTCACTAAAGGCGACTACAACTTCGCCGCCTTCCCGAATTTCGATAGCATTTACGGGACGGAATCTATACTCTAGGATATTAAACTGGGGAAGCATGCATTGCATCGAATAAGCTTACCGACAAACTACTTTCACATTGGTCGGGCCCGTCATAGCGACGGCGCCAGAGAAAGGATACAATCAAAGAATGCGTCAGATGGTTGAATATTAGGAGGGTATAAGGGAAGGTAGTCGGAAGACGCAGCGTCACAAATTTGTAAATGAAATGTTGTAAAGTGACGACTGCCTATGTTTGCTAGTGTTACCTCCATCACTCGTTAGACTGACTATGTTGCAGAGGTTGCGGAGTTGTACTAAATAAGTAAATATGATACAAAATCTACAGAGCGTTGCCAAACACTGGAACTAAGAGGTTTCACTCATCATCGCTTTCATAGGCGGGAGCTCGAGTAACACCGCGGCTTGTTGATGCAACAGAGCGACGAGGGGGTTCCTCACGTTGTGCAGCATCTGCGGCGTCTATCCACTCGGAGTATATATCAATGGGTTCAGTCAAGTCTAAATCAAGCGGGTCAGTTAAGGAGTGACTGGCCCGGGTTTGGTGGAAAAAAGTAATAAGCACTTACGGTTAACTTTACTTTGGTATCGTTGGTCACAAACACGGCACACTAGGTTTGCCACACCTTCCTTTCGATCCATGCGTACAGTGACAGATTTTTCATGATGACAGAATAGACAGGTAAAACTGGTTTCTTTCCAGATATAAGTAACGGGGTACACCCACCAAAGCAAACTCACCAAGGGATGCTTTCTGGCGCACCAATGCCGGTTTTCTGGAAGACTTTTTGCGCTTGCCCATAGAGATAAAGGACGACTGTTTTTGGGGGATGCATGTGACTTGTGTAGTCAGGCATAGTCACGTGATACGTCGCGTCGACTGTTGCAATCGGAAGAACCAGTATTCCAAGTTCCAATGGCCTCAAAAAGACCGGCTGCCAGGCAAAAGACAGGAATTACAGCGCCAGCAATGTATGCTTCACGTCCTCGACCACTCATCAGGGCTCCCATACCTTCCGAACCCAGCCCCAGGGACAACCCCAGTTCAACTCAATCCTCAAGTCTGAACACACAATCCCAGAAAATATCTGAATCGTCTGAATCAAGCATTCAAGTGGTCATTCGATGTCGCCGAAGGTCCGACCGCGAAATCCAAGAGAATTCTCCTATAATCGTATCATCGAACGGAGCCAGGAGCAAAGAAATCTCTGTTGAGACTGGAGCACCTCAATCAAGTTTGGGAATCGTGACCTTACCACCTTTGCGCACCTACCCATTTGATCTTGTCTTTGGTCCGGAAGCAGATCAAGCTATGGTTTACCACAACGTTGTTAGTCCGATGCTTGAAGAAGTACTTATGGGCTATAACTGCACGTTATTTGCGTACGGACAGACTGGCACTGGGAAAACGTACGTTTACTGTATAATTCTGATCCTCAATCCTCATTTCAATATTTTACCTAGATACACTATGCATGGGGACCTGAAGCCAACCCCTATGGGTAATCCCTCGCCAGACGCAGGGATGATTCCCAGGGTCCTCTTTCGCCTGTTCCACTCCCTTGAAACTTCAAAGGCTGACTACAGCGTCAAGATATCCTATATTGAACTCTACAACGAAGAATTACGGGATCTACTTGCATCCGATTTCTCTCCCCCGACTAGTTCAACCCAGCCCATGGGCATTAGTGGCAAGGAGAAGGCTGCAGAACTCAAAATATTCGATGACGCAGGGAAAAAGGGTGTCTTTATTCAGGGCTTGGAAGAAACGGCAGTCAAAGACTGCAAGGACGCTTTAGCTCTCTTGAACAAAGGTAGCGAGCGACGACAAATTGCTGCTACCCGATTCAACGACCACTCAAGTCGCTCACACTCAATATTTTCTATCACCGTTCATGTTAAGGAGACCTCCAATATCGGAGATGATCTGCTCAAAGTTGGCAAGATGAACCTCGTTGATCTTGCCGGTTCTGAAAACATTGGGCGATCAGGCGCTGAAAACAAGAGAGCTCGGGAAGCTGGGATGATAAATCAGAGTCTTCTAACTCTTGGGCGTGTCATCAATGCTCTAGTTGACAACGCAGCCCATGTACCGTATCGGTAGGACGTTCAACCTTCCGATTAGACGCATATACTTACATCCTACAGTGAATCCAAACTAACCCGCCTTCTTCAAGATTCACTCGGCGGTCGAACCAAAACCTGCATCGTTGCGACAATATCTCCCGCGCGCTCGAACATGGAGGAGACTCTCTCAACTTTGGACTACGCTCTTCGTGCCAAGTCCATCCGTAACAAACCCGAGGTTAATCAGCGTATGACACGGAACGGCCTCCTCAAAGAATATATCGCCGAGATTGAGCGGCTCAAGCATGATCTCCTTGCAGCACGAGAGAAAAACGGGATCTTCTTTTCGGAGGAAAGCTGGAACGAGCTGAACGCCGAGCAGGAACTCAGGCAGACAGAGTTACAAGAGGCCAAGAGACAGATTGAAATTGTTGAAGGCCAGTTGAGGGCAGTAAGAGAAGAATTTGAGCAGAGTATCGGACTCCTGATGAAACGAGACGAGGAACTCAAGGTCACGAAAAGCAAGTTAGAGAGGACTACAGCGGCACTCAATCATACAGAAGGACAGCTGTCAGAGACCAGGGCCGCTCTAGATGATGAGGTTGTGGTATGCCAGGCACACAAAAACACGGAGGTACGGCTGAATTCGGTGGCCGAAGGATTGAAGAATATTGCAGCAGAGAGCTTACGTGACATTAGTGGGCTTTTCAGGAAGCTGGGTCTGTATGAGCCTACGTTTCTTATTGCTAGCTGACGAAGAGTTGTTCATTTGTCAGAAAGAAAATCCGGCGTTTTCGATTCTAACTCTAGCGCCGTTGCTGAATGCGGGGAGACACTGTCATCTCTGACAAACCGTCTTTCTAAGAAGCTTGACGAACTCTCTCGATGTACGGTAGAAGTTACGACTCAACTCCAGGCGGCGGCGAAGGAAGTTGGGGAAACCGAGATTGAAAAATTGTCGACACAATCTCAGATCATTGTTGAACAACTATCCCATATTCAAATCACTCTTCAAACAATCCAACACCACAACACGACGGAATCAGAGGCTCTTGAAGTGATTCGCGATGCCCTAGCTGGCATGCAAACAACATTCAAGAGCGAGTTCGTCTCTTGGGGTGCTAATCTCATGTCATACAGTTCTTCGATATGCGATGAGCTCGAAATGACAAGCCAGAACGGGACAGTGGCAGTGGAAAAGGCACTCAACGACGTTCATTCCGTTCTTGAATTTGTCCTGCAAGAAATTCAAGGATACATCAAAGACGGATTGACCTCCTTAGAGCTAACACGACAGCTAACAAATGAAGCTGCACAAACCGAAATCGTGCGCCTTCGAGAACAGAATGAAGCCCTTATTAGAATGCTCAAGAGTGAAAAGGTCAAAGCAGATAGGGCCAAGGGGGTGTTGCTGCACAATATGTCGGAGATGTTAGATGGGTTCATGAATGAGCACCATTCACGATTGGAAGTAAACATGAATGATCTACGGGACCAGAACCTTGAAGCACAAAACGTGTTAGAGCTGTATTTGGAACAGCACAATCGGGTAGTTGGACAGATGACTGACGCTGGGACCTCTACCCAGACAAATCTCCATGGCCAGGGTGCCTCCGCAAAGCGAAATCGCGATGGCACCTTCAAGGTAAGAACATGGCCTGAAGCCAGAATTACTACTCATGTTATCACAGACATTGGAACAAACGAAATTGACTCACCGCAAAGCGGCACAAAAACTGCGTGATCAACTATCGACCTCGATTTCATCACATACTGCCTGGGTAACGGATCGGACGTCAGCATATGCAGCATCCACTTCTGAGGGTATGTCTTCTCGAAGCCGTTTTAAGACCCCATATTCATCTTTTATCTAGCATTTGACCATCACTCGAGGGCGAAGCGAATCAGGCTCGATACAACAGAAACACTGGGTAAGGAGACTGAGTCCAACTATGGACGACTCCAGAGTGCTCTTGCTTCCAGCTCGAATAATCTGGGCATCGCTTTCAATACCATCAGGACAGAAGTATGTTCCAGATCTTCAAATTTCCCAAGCAAAACTGACAATTGACGATCTAGACCGCTTCCTTTTCGGAGGCCTCATTAAACCACCACAATAGTCTCAATCGTGATATAGAGTCAGTGCACGCCACCACGAAGAAACTTGTAGAGTATGGGACACAGCCTGATGTACCTACTGGAAAGACCCCACAGAAGAAAACGTGGAAGTACGTCGATCATTGGGACCTGACCAAGAATCGGGAAGCCCTCCTTCGCAAAAGGGCAAATGAGGGCTCGATACCCAAACAGAGTGCTACGCATCTTGCCGGGGTTGGCTTAGATGAAGATGAGGGTCATGACTTCAGTGAGCTGGCTCAGGAAAGTATGCCTCTCCAAGACTCCACGCCCGTTCTCCAGATCACCTCCAGATCACCTACATCAAACACTTCCTCTATGGTTACACCTCACGATAGCCCAGATTCTCAGATTCCACACATTGTGCCAAACAGGCGGCAGTCAATCGTTGAATCACTTCGACCTCTACCACAGAAGAAAACTTTTGTCTCGAAAAGAACTTCGTTACCTCCCCCTCCTCCCCTCGCAGATTCGCGACGGAAGAATGTTGTGACTAGCCGGCTTTCACGCCGTTCTGTACGATAGTGTTGCGATGATGTAAGCTGGGGTCGTCTATTCTGATACAGAACGACATAATATAGGATATAACATCTAACTCTCACCTGTAATCTTTTCTAGTAATATTTATTTTTTTTCTACTTGTAGGTGACGGATATATTTTCAAGAATGAGCTCAGGGATAACAAATTGTTGCACGCTCAGAGGGTTCCAGTAACCGTGCAAGCGATTTCAGCCCCGAGAGGGCTAGTACATTACATAATCCACACCTCCGTCTTACGCTTCATGGCAGCAAGGCTCAGAAGTCAGTTCAATCATTATTGTAAACAGATTGTGATGTTTAAACAGCAAATTGATAGTTGTCATCCTGCTCTCATTTGTCCTTGCTGTTGGGTTTCTTTTGATCATCCTTTCTTGTGCGCTTTGGTCAAACTGGCTCCCACTCCTCGTTGGTATGTGTTAACCTTCCAGGGCATTTATATCTGATTATAATATGTACAACAGCACTTACATTTGTTCTTGCTCCCCTTCCAAACGCTCTTTTCTCACATTGTGGTTCGGATGAATTCTCGTCCTGTGAGAATGGAGGTGGTCTGGTTGATATGGGTCGCTTCCTGACATCTCTTACCGTGGTCACTGGTTTTGCTCTCCCTATCGTTCTTGCTCACTCGGGAGTCGTTGACCCCAAGGCATCAGCGATGTCAATTTTGGGTGGAGGGTATGTCTTCGAGCACTCTCATTGACAATGACCGTAATCATGTCGCAGACTCGTTTATACTACCATCCTCGTATATTCTGCCACCTTCACGCAAGCAGGTTCGGAATATGACTAACCATTGTTTGATACCCTCCTTATGAGCTCCCCTATCAACTGCTGGAAATGTCAATAATATGTATTACGTATATTCTAGAAGGCATTACATCGTAAGAGAGGTGACTGAACGAGGTCCGTGATGACTGTTATCGACTACGGACTACAGCAACAAGTTGCGCCTTGGCAGGTCTGGTGTCCGAGTACTGAAGCCCAACTGGACTCACTCGTGCCATAATTTCGAACTGACCGTCCGCGAGGAAGCAGACGGGAATAATTATATCTCTAGAACTCCCTTTTTTAAGGCTGCCTATCGGTATATCGGTGATGATGCCTTCGTAAATGAGACAATCATTTGGTTCAAGGTCGAGGGACAAACAAAGAGGTAAAGGTCGCGCTGTTGCCGTGTAAGTGGAAATGCGAACCTAAAACTGAAGAAGCAACCTACAGGATAGATTCATGACCTTTATCCTGAGCTCAAGGAATTCATTAGGCTGTAGAGGGCACTTCTGTGCGCTCGTTCTTCTTCCATCCTTGTTTTCGTCGATCGAGGCCAGGGAAAGATCAACTCGTGCTATATCAGAACGCAGAGCTTCCAACATCGGCAATGTTAGGCGTTGTTGTCGTAGTGATATTTCTCCTGCTCGTGTCCCGCCAGCCTAATCCAGTTGAGTCTCCGTTCTGAACTTTGCACGGCAAGGGTGGTAGAGCTAAAGAACCACGAACCTCCTTCCAGTGGCCACGCACACTCTTGAAAAGGGCTTCCCGGTACCAGAACAGCTCTCTCTGTAGCTGTAACTCAGCCTCGGAGAGTTTGTCCTTGGTAACCACAAATTGTCGGCCCGAGAGTGTAGGTATGAGCTCGGAGATTTCTCTTTCCGAGAGTTCAATCCTTTTCAGAGGCAAAAGGACTCTATTGCTATCATCAGATCAAATCGTGGTTACAGAAGGTCCTCGACAGACCTTGAAGTTGACCCAGGGGGTATGATAGACGTAGTACATTCCGCAGGAGCATCTTGGATGCAAGAGCATCAATGAGCCATCAAAAAAGCCCATCATTCGTTACTTACCAGCCTGTTCACGCTCGAATATAATTTCAAAAGGAGAACCATATGTATTTCGTACGTCCAGAGAAAACAGACACCAGCTTGTCCCATCATCAACGTCCAGATAACTCGGCATTATAGTGCCTCCTGCCATCTCGACATGATCACGATATGAGGGGAAGGGAACAAGGTCCATGTTTTGGCATTGAAGCATTGAATAAACTGTGACCATGATAGGATATGATAACTGGCGTGTGTAGAAGTATTCTGAAGATCGTGCAAGGTCTGCACGGTGCACACAGGAGTATGAAACATGAACCGTCACACTAGAGCTTAATAGAAGTCAAGGACCTACAATAGACCACGAAATACTCGAAGACATACCAACCCGCTTTCCCGAGGCAAGAAATACTCAAACCAAGGGTTTGTCCCGATTCGATTTTTTGAACTTCATCCTTGCTCCATGAGAATACAGGCTCATTGATGAGGCTATATTCAGTCTCGTAGGTATTGAAAACAGATAGTTCGCTTTCTGCGAGCATCCGCTGTGCTGGTTCCACGGTAGAATCCTCAAAAGCTAGGTGCACGAAATCTATAGGCAGTAAGGAAATATTTTCAAGGGTGATATGGAGAGTCGACCTAGTACAAGTGAATATGATAACTATATCACAAGAGTTGAGAATCTCACCGCTCCCCTTCATATAACATCAGTGCTCCATGATTCACAGACATACGGCGTATTCTCAGCAATGGCTGTTCTGGTACTACCTGACATTCCAGAAATCGAGAGTTCAGAAGTGGATTGAGTTGGCTTGACCGGTACTTGATGGACTTGGTTGATCTCTCCCAAGGGAATGACTCCAAACCAGAGTACTTAAATCGTCCTAATTCGCACACAATAGCACTCTTCTTACGCGCGAGTCTCTCTTCTTCCTCGTCTGTCCGCAGCGGAAGAATGAACTCCTGGCTCGCACCACCAGGCGCTTGCACGATGCACCCACGAATGATTAGAGTACCTGTCTCAAGGGCTTTACCCGACAGGATCAGCTGATGAGAAGAGTTTGCAGGTAAAATGGTTCGCGTTTTCTGGGATTCAAACTTGACACCAGAAGTACTAGGATCGTTAATAAGAAAGTGCTGTTTCTTGATGAATAGCCTGTACCTTAGAGATAGTGACTGAAGCTCTAAGTCAAAGACGAATGGGTTCTGTAGTATTATGTCAAATTCCAAAGTTTCGTTTTGGGTAACAATTTCTTGACCCTGATCTTGTTAGAAAACCAGATGAAAGCTTTACATCAATGATCACCTTTTTTACAGCAGTCCTCCGGGGATTATATAAGAAAGGATCAGTGATGCCCTGAAGGAGGGCAGGTACACTTGGAGCTTGCTTCGACAGCATGGAGATATGCATTTCGACAGGCAGTCTGATCAAGGGAGTTCTGGTCGCCTGATGTGAACCCTGTTTTCGCATAGGTTGGGATACCAGCTTACGGTGCTAGAATAATGCTGGAAATTGGACTGCCTGACCAATATTCAACAGAACGTTGATCTCCTCGTCTTTTCGCTGTCATTAAGGATCGCATTGACGTTGAATGTAAATGTTGTTGGTCCTCATAAGAAAGCACAGATTGTAGATTTTTCAGAGAGGACAGAGAAAACTGCGCAACCGCGGGGAGATCTAAGTAATGGAAGTTAGCGCAAACGAGGTGTAATAAAATCTCCGCCCTACCTGGCAAGGCCTCAGCGATAGCAACTGCCTCCCGGACAACACCTGCCTGTAGCTCTGGCCACCCATAAACTTCATATTGCTCATATTTCAACCCATCATCATAGATGCTAGTGATCTGGCTCTGCCCTGCGTCTTGATCAGTGGCGCTCTTTTCAAAGGTGCCAACAATCTTCACAGCATCAAGATCAACACCGAGCACTCGACACACATACTTCAGCAACTTCAAAACACTCTCGTTACCGGACGAGCTTTCATTCAGCCTGCTGCCGACGCCTCCCCGGTTCAATGATAGGGGCAAATTTTCTACTATCCCAGAACCATTTCGAATCCCGAGTCCAGTTGTCTGCGGAGTTGCTCTGTTGATGCCATCTTCCTCTCGCCCACAGACAATCAGATCCATTATGCATCCTAGAACCTCACGGAGAATGTAGATCTCCTTGCGCTTGTAACCTAGGCATGCATACATGCTAGCTATTGCTTCAAGAATCGACAGACGCTCTCGTGGATGTAGATGTAGAAGCCAAGGCCCGTGGATCTGGCCAAGCACGGCAGATACAGAGGAACGAGAAATGCCCGAATACACTGTTAATTGCTCGAGGTTAAGCCATTGATCAGCCTCATCATGTGCTAAAGTCGGTGGAAGGTCTGCAGTTGGGTGCAACATGATAGTAAGTGAAAGAGGTCCCCACCCTTTAGCAGACCAGACGGAAAACAGGAGCAATGAGTGGCGCAACATGCAGCATGAATACAGGTATGCCAGTACGGCGTAATTGGTCTCGCCCTCGTAATAGAGGGGTGACTTCTGGTACAGAGCAGACGCTTGAGTGAGCATCTCAGTTACATCTGACCAAGGTTCTTTAGAAGTGGTTGTAGAGTTGTGCTGGATGATCATAAGTAGTGGTTCCAACAATCTGAATTTCACATACCAAACCATGACCTGCTGACCACGCCTCGATGATGGCAATGGTCGCTAAGCCCTCTAGAACAGTGGCATGCCATGCGTGGTCTTGCGAATTCTTGAAGAGCTGGATGGCTTCGGTATACCTGCTCGTTTAGTTAGATGAAATGGCGAATGATTCGATGAATCTTACCTACCATATGTTGGCATCTTCAATACGACCAGCGAGTAAGAAAAAGTCACCCAGCATCTTGTATAGGCGCGCATGAGAAGAAGCCGTTCCAACCGTACTTGAACGTTTCTTCTGTGGCTGTACACCAAGAGTTGACTGCCGATAATTAGGTCCAGAGGATGAATTACGCTTCAGAGGGGGTGTTGAATTCAGCGAAAAATTGCTTCTAGAGACGTCCGGCTGACTGTTAAATGGCGGAACAGGCACTAAACCGCTGTTGCTCGGATCAAGAGGCATAGGGAGATCAGATAGAGGCGGTAATGTTGCAGCTAGAGAACCGTTGAGGTATTCATTCCCAATGGGAGTTTCAAGTGCTTGTATCTATGCTACTTTCAGTATACACACTTAAGGTACGGAGACGCTTACTGACCACCATCCCAAACTCTCCGAGAACCTGGGAACACAAGTCAGCTAACAGTGTCCCGAGATACAGTTTCTTGTTCCCCATCACGCTCGGTATTACTACAAGTCCAGAAACGCAGTCACCAGCATCCAAGATTGTTGAATCGTTCTCTTCAAAGACAAAACAATTCTTTGCGAGGGGGTAAATATCTGAGGCAGGAAAGATGTCGAGTAAAGCGGCGTTGAATTGAGAGTATAAGCAGCTCATTGTACTTGATCCAGAAGATGAGGCTATTCCGACAACAGCCAAGGGAAATAGGGACGGCCGCAGGAGTGAGAAGGAATACTGCAAGGCTGACGAGGGATGTGTGGGGAAGTTCAGGTGTAGATGACCGGTCGAAAGGGGATTAGGCATGAATCGAGCTGAAGAACCAGCAGCATAGGATCAGCTGGGGACTGTAATGATACCCTATGTTGAGTGATTCACCTCTTTCTCCCTTAGCATCTGCAGGAATATCACCGAGCCTTATGGATTCAAAACTGCGTATCTCAGCAGCATATCTCTCGAAGGTTGCCTGAGAAATTGAGCCAACCGGAAGGAGGAGTACCTGGACATGAGCCAGAGAGGCAAAGGCAGGGTTATCCATAGCCCATGTAAAATACTATCCTAGCTTATTGCAAGATAAATATTACAATCTCACGCGTCATTGTCCAAACATTGCCCAGTACTTATATTCATCCCAAATTCACCTTACGATGGTAAGCTTGAGACTAGTCGATATTACAATTACAGTCAACGATTCCAGGGTACCAGCGACAAGGTAGTCGGGGGGACCATGCTACTGGCAGCATCTGTAATCTTCACATATTACACCACTTGGGCAATCTTGCTGGTGAGTTGACAGCTCTAGGCTTATATACAATTGATATTCATGATAGGCTTCAAGCCATTCTTCAGCTCCTCTAGTCAGATACATACCTTCTTCCCTTCTCGCGAATGGGCAATTCGTCTCCCGGCGTTCATTCTCGTTGTAGGACTCACAGTCATTGGTGTATTTCTCGGCCAGACGATTGCAAAGGAGAACAAAAAGAAAGCAGAGAAAGAGCGACAACGGACGGCATAACATCATACTCCTATAGATATACTCTTCAGCCATCTCAATTCAATGAGCTGTCATTCTGAATGCGCAACATCGATATTTTACTTCCGAATCAACCAGTCGGCCGTTGTTTTCTTTTCAACTTTACCCCTCCCGTCTCCCATTACCCTCAAGGGCTCGCGTTTCGTATCCAATAACCTGATCTTCTCAGTAGCTACAATTACCTTGGCCATCCGATCTATGAGAGTCTGTAGAGGAGTCTCAAAAGGCGTTTCCGCTAGTCCTTCGATGGCACGATGAATCTATCACCATTTAAGAGGTTGCAATGTGAATAGGATGGCCAGGCCCACCTTGGTTAGATTGGACTCGCCACGAACCAAATTTTGCAGCCTATGTAGTATGGTTCTCTGTCTTGACTTCTCAAGACTGATGGGTATCCGAATTGTTCTAATAAATAAGAATAAATCAATGATTGAGGTTGCTATGAACCCTGGCATAATCTAGCCAAGTCCGTGAGTAGTCCATCCAATAACCGGATTTTTGAGAACTCACGGACGATACACCGTCTTGTGCTTCCATCTCGAGTACATTGATAATAGCCTCAAATGGGGGCCAGAGCTCATTCCAAACGGTATCGTACACTGGCTCTCTCTGTTGACAGGAGTTTTCAAATTTCCTCGCAAGCGCCAACCATAGCTTGATCGCTACATCAGCTTGGTTGATATCTGCCGATGCTGTATCTAACACCGGTCCACCTGACTTGACATATGACGAGAGTACATTGAAATATGTCACCGAGAACGCCTTGAGTTGCTTGAAGAGCTGGATAGCCCACGATTCATCTGCTCCATCTGCAAGTGCAGTGATGGCTAAGATATTCCATGCCCGCATACTGCGTAGCCGTGAACGCCCATTCTACCGAGTATACACTAGTATCAGGTATTGGAGGCGGTATCAACTTACTCACCTCATTGAATCCGCTCATCCTCTGCAAAATTAAAGCATCGTACGACATCGCCTGGAAAATCATCCTAGCTACGGCCAACGAAGCGTCAAAGTCTTGCTCTGTCTGCCCTTCTGTCCAGACATGGTGGTCTAACCAGTAGCATCCACCTTCTACAAGGCCAACAAACAACTGGGGGTGTAGGGTGGTAGGCGTGACACCAGGAGATATCTGTGCATTCATCAGAGCCTGAAGAGTGTCTCGTCAGTGGATGCCGCACATAATTGAACACTTAATTAATCTTACCTCAAGTATTGATTGAAGGGTAGTTACTCTGAGTCGAATTTTCAGAAGTAATCCTTCACTGAGAATCTCGAAGAATATAGGAATGATTGTACTGGTAATGGACAACGAATCTGAAGGTTGATTTTTTCGATGCGGTCCAAGTGTAGCAATCAGAAGATTTGATATGCTCTTGCAGTCCACTTGAAGCCTGATTGTAACCACCCGAACAAGTGTGTCGAGAGATTGAAGCAAGTCCTTTCACATGCACGAAATAAGAGTGAGGACTGAGTAGACCAGAAGAGAGACAAAGACCAACTTTGCTTGTGTTTTGATTGTGTTGAAGCAGCATCGCAGGGATCATGAATAATGGTGAGGCGTCAACTGTGAACCCACTTCCATCAGAGATACGCTGTGCGTACTGGACCAACTGTTTTCCAAGAACTGTTCAATCTTAGTGGATTGTCTTCATTGCTGATAAGTGATACCAACCATTCATTGCATCTGCACTGTACTCTTCATGATGTACGACATCGACAAAATACAGCAAGTTGTTCAGGAGATATTGGGATGTGGCGTGTTCGGTGTCAGGCAGTCGCAAAAGCGTGTCCCGTAATAGATCATCCTTGAGAGTCGGTATCGAGTCCTTAGAATGATTCAGGGCATGCCTGAGAGCAACAAACATTTCTTTTCGCAGTGGACGCTGATCATAAGCTTCAGCAATGGCTCCCTGTTGGCTCTAATAGGGAGGGAATTGTTACCTTCAGTAAGTTCATGCAAAGCCCTGATTTGCAATATCTGCGAATTGAAATCAGTATTGCGATTTGTGAGCCTCAATTCACTGACTTCTGAAAGACATCCCCAATGAAAAGAAATCCTTGCTCGACTAGGCTGTCAGAAAGTTGATCTGCTTGCATATGCTGAAGATTCAAGATCTTTTCGACAACAGTCCTGAAACGGAATTTGAGAGCTAGATTTGAGATGAAAAAACTGAGCATACAAGATGAGAGGGCTTGTAAGGGTGGTCGCTCTCCTGAAGAAGGACTGAATCGTCAAGAAGGCGATCTGCCGGACCTCAAATGGTACATCGGTAACCAAGAGGTCAAGTGATCTCATAATTGCCCTTCGGAAGAAATGGCTGGAAAAGAGACTGTGACTGTGGCCCTCGAAGTCATGCTTGTATATGATGATATGGATAGATTCAAGCAAGTGTTTGATCACGAGCACAGGCAGGAGTAGAACGTGTTCATATGTGGCCAAAATGTTGATAGGAATATCAGCGAATGGACTCCCGATAAGAACTTCTACCTCCTTTCCATCATCATATGAGTTCATATTAATCACAGGGGATGGCAATTTCACTTTATGCCAGGAGTCCAAAAGGGAGATCAGATTTCCAAAACATTGATATGCTGATTCCGGAATTGATTTGATCTCGCCATAAGACAATTGAGAGGCATGACCGTTGACGCCGGCGGAAGTTATTGATACATCTCGGAAACCAAGTGACTTTACTAATTGTGCTTTGATCTTGACGAGGGTGATATCATCCACGATTATACCATCAGAAAGCATGTCCAGAATTAATGCCAACACAGAGACCTAACGACAGATCAGACCCATTCTTTGTCGTAAAAAAAAGCTGCTTTCACGCACGTTAAGATGAGCTAATTCAAGATCCATCTCTGTGCTGTGACTATCATTTCTTACCTATGCGAATCCAATACGTTAGGGATAAGGCATGATGGACATAATCAATCTCAAGTTACAGATAAGTAATCAGAGTGTTCGTCCAGAACTTCAAGAACGGGACCCCAGGAGAGAACTGAACAGGTTCAGGTAACTTATATGATGGAGAGAGGAATAAGGCTCACTTCGCCATTGGGGAAAATGCACACGCAGTCGAGTTAAAAATGACACCAGCTTGACACGATCACTAATTGGCGCTCTGGTTATCGTCTCGTCAAAGCATGATACGATTGCTTCAAAGTGAGCTGGCAAAAGACTGGAACAGTGCGATTTTACTACCAGCCGTATTTCTTCCTATGATCCAGAACCGTCAGTAGCGGCCAGGAAGTTGGCTCTTTTAGGCGTACTTTGGGATCACACCAAAGTAGAGAGAAGAAAGCCTGAAAGACTTCGACGGTATTGGTCTTCCATTGCCGACTGTCAACAGTGAATCCTTCACTACATACATCCTGAATGACCCGGAACAAGCGCGTTGCAGAGTGCAATCTTAATGTATTGAGCATTGAAACTGTGTCGAATGCGACAACTCATCTTACCGCTCTTCCCATCGCTGCATAGAGGAGAATTCTCGCTCCAGGAGGTCCTGAAATCCTTCAGGGTCAACTGAAAGGATACGTAACAGAATGGAAGCCCTGAAGCCAGTGACTTCTTGCCTCTGGAAATCATAAATCCTCCACGCGCTAGCATTTTATGGAGCTATCACCAAGTGACATAGTCTGATGAGGTGGGCTCACCATTGGGACAAATTCAGTTGATTCTTCAGAATGAGGTTATCCATTTCATGAGTCTCAATATAAGAGGATGAAGTGAAACAGGCGTGTATGAATAGTGCAATTATCCTCGCTATATCGTCTGATCTGGTCTGAAGATGTAGCTCAATGGCCTTCATTATAGCGGGCTCTGGAATTATCGGGTCCTCAGCTACCACCTCCCTTGTTGGCTTCCTCCTGTCAATAGAGTCAGATAATAAGATGCTGAGACCAGATTTCCCTACCTTGATGGAAGGTTCGCTATAAGTTGTTTGTCTAGCAATTTGATTGATATCAGATGCTCCTTGTCGCAGCCGTAAATCAACAGACAGCTGGCAAATGTGTTTCGGATAATGTCAAGTCTGAGAATTCAAAAGTTCAGAAGCTCAGAAATGAACGGGTGTAATGGATACCTACACCATTTGTCGCTTGTCCGGTCCATCTATGGCGCAATGTAGATCGGGAACTAGGGAGAGGTAGAAATTTGCAAGTAGTCGTTGATATTGATGGCGGCCTCGCGGACGAAGATAGAAAGAGACAAGCATGGACTTGACAAGTAAGCTAGCCCCTTCCAAGGGGTTACCAATAGAGTCGAGGGCCGAAACAAAATGCGTATAACTATCCAAGGGAGCATCAATTCCCGAACATGCGAGCAGATTTAACCAGGTTAGTCCTCTATCCACATTTGGACGAGAAGACTGAGTCGTAGTGGATACGATCTGCCAAGGATCGACTGCAAAACGAGTTGATCTCTCAGTCTGTTCACCTGATGCGGACATGATAAGCGTAGAAGTTGCACGATAATCTGAATCACGGGGGAAAAGCTTCAGAAGCGTAGAACTAGAGATCACATTCTACACAGCTTCAGAGCGCCCTCGGAATTGATCATCAAATCCTCACCTTCTCAAGGAGGCCGCTCGAATGTACGAGCTCTAACCAGCGCAAAAAAACTTGATCCGAAACCGAAAATATGACATGAGCTTGCGAGAGTCGTAAAATATGTTGTAGAACACGTTCACAATGTAACAAATGCTGTGTGTAACTCTGTTAGATTCTTAGATTCTGAGTAAGAAATCACGGAGAAAAAAATGCCCACATTCTTCTCCACAGCCGAATCTTTGTGAGTCCCTAAACTACTTGTCGTCATCTCTTCCGCACGATCCGCCAGCTCGTCACAAGTCTCAAACATACATATGCCATACAAGTCAACATTTTGATTATGTAACGCAAGCGACCAACGTCTGGCATATCGATCCAATAACGCCTGGCGCGAAGCGAGATAGTTTCCACTATTTTGCACAGTTTTACCGCGTAGAGGACGTTCTTGGTGGACAGGTGGCCATTGCCTTGAAAAATCTGTCGCCATTCCTGGCAAAGGTTTATTTTTATCAAGATATTCACGAAGGATCACTGCCAACTGGCTGTCCTAGAGTGGCATTGTTAGATAGAAACACCAATATTGTATTACCGACCTCATTTATAATCCAAGCGAGAACACTTCGTGCCAGCCTTTTCAGCGCGTAGTGTGACATGAGACCATCGGGCCACATTCTCCGGGTCAACAATAGGAATCCGAACTCATTGACGTAAAGATCAATGTCGTCCAAACATGCTTCAATGGCGGACACGAGCGTTTCTACGTCTATTGACAGATCGAGACCTAATGGCAAGGGAAAGAAACAGGCATCATCCTTGCTCTTTTGCATCGCTTGCAGGTCCGAAAATGTCCCCTCTTCTTTCTTATTGAAAAAGGCTAGCGTGTGCAAATGCGAGAGAAAGTGAAAAGCAGCAGCATCAGAGTAAATGTGAAATTCATGGCCCAGTATATCCCGCATATGGGCAAGAGATGCCATGTCGAATGGATGTGAAACTTCCTCCTCTATAGGGCCTATATGAGGATTGGTGTTAAACTGCGTAACATTCAAGAAATCAGATGACACGCTACTGGAGGGACCAAGAGCAGTTGACGGTGATTTCATGGAAGCGGCCACGTAGACTAGACTCGACCAGGTATACAGCATTGAGTGGTCCTGTTGCAGAAGACCGTTCTCTTGAAGGTATTCTTCCATTACAGGAGAAGCGTAAAGATGATCCGAGTTGAGCAAGTCCTCGCACCATTCGATCATATGGTGGAGCTCAAATTGTTTGACCCCTAGGCTGTCGACACTCTCCAAGTCCTCTTCTTCATGTGTGACAATAACAGTACCAAGAGCCAAGCCCTGATTGAGAATATGCAACTGTGTTGACAGAGTATCTCTGAAAATAGATATTTCTTCATAAGACCTTTCCGCCAATCCTTTCCGTGACAGAGATAGAATTTCCCGATAATATTCCAAGCACGATTTTCGCAATATAGCAAATGGAAGCATCAAGCTATTATAATCAATTAGAACCGAGCCACAAGTCTTCGAGATGGTATCATTGAAACAGTGGGGATGGATTAATAGCAAACAAAACTTGCAGAGCAAAGCCTGGGATGAGCAACCCCATAGGGGCTGCTGACATGAAGAGCAGGGAGAAAGTGTGAATAGGTTGATCGCCTGGAAATGGTGAAGTTGATTTTCGGGCGTTGACAGAGGTTGATAAGGGTTTGTAGGGCCTGAAAGTATCCTGGAAAATCGAAACATGGCGATTCTCTGGACATGGGGATCCAACGCATTGGCATATTGGACAAGTGAACTTCCACTGGGTAAATCATAGCAATCAAAGTGAACTGCACATATACAGTAAGGGCATAACAGTCCGAACCCATGAATTGCTTTCTGACAAATACTGCAGTCGTGTTGACTAATGTCCCCAGGAGAAAACCAATTATGACGGTGGAAAAATTGCCACGGAAAGAACCGGTGTTCTTTTACCTCGTCGGTAAGGTGTGCGAGTTGGCGGAAAAAATCACTACCAGGGGGTTGACTTATGAGAACATGTCCTACTGACTGTGGCCAGAAGGACGAAAGGAGGAGAGCAGCGGACTTCCGTGCCTTCGGAGTATGGTGACCGATGAGTTGAAGTAAATCTAGATAAGCATCTATCTTCATATCTGCGATAGTGTGAAGGAGTTCCTGTAGGTGTTCAATGGATTGGAGACTTCTTTCATCCAGAACCTCAAATTCTATGTTGTCGAGGATACACCCAAGCAAAGGAGAGACCAAAGAGGATAGATAATAAATTGGCATGGCTTGGGCGGGTGCATTGGTGGACTGGACTTTCAACGTTTTCCCAGAGGTCCAAGGTATCCAAAGCAGATCTGGATGAGAAACTTCCCCAGGTTCTTCGACGACCTGTATTGACACGAGAGGATGATCGACCGAGTCTACAGCCAAATTCCTTTTCAGATCACAAGAAAAGATAGATGATGAACAGTCTCACTCTCGACCACATTCTGGTCGATTTTCACGCCCTGTATTTTTCTGAGACTTGAAAGAGAGTTCCTGATGATACCCTGATTGAAAAAAGATATGATTCGTGGGTACATCGCTCGGTCGAAGCTCGAGAAGGCAGGGATAAGAGCGTGCCCGATTTGGGACACAATGTGGAAATTGTGTGCATTTATGAGTAATAAGACCTGTGCCACATTCAAGGTTATTGCCTGTAAAGCATTGGGAGGAGAAAAAGGGCGGGGAGAATTGATTCGAAACCGACAGTCCTCTGCGACCACAGACGCAAGAACTGAGATACAGAGGGTGAGGAGCTCTGACACATATAATTGGGTTCTGGAACTCGGAGAAGGTGATCGCGATTTTATTCCGCTGTTATTTAAACTGGCCCTTGAACGACGAAACGGGGACATAGAAGGTTTGATGTCGCTGTCTGACGATGGCACAGGCTTGTTCAGCAGACTGAGAACACGATTAGTATAGATTTGGGAGTTCAAGAAATGTAGAACGCACCCGCTGCTATCAAATATGTCCCAACGTTGTTCAAGTGACATCACCAAAATCTCTTGTAACTGGATCATGAGTTTGAAGGTGGCGTCTGTCGAATAGCCCCGCCCTTCGTCGTCCAAGCTTTCACTTTCAAGCCGCATTCGATCAATTTTACCAAATTGCACCTTCGTTGCGGCTTTGAGATTCCAGTCGTGTTTGTGTTCATCAGACAATGTGCTGACTGCTTCAGAAACAGAGGGTGGCATCATTCGATTGCGGAGCTGCATCAATACGTGCGCCAGCAGCTTGTGGCCTTCGTCCCGGGCGTGGTTCACCGCATGAGACTTTATACCTTCTGTTGTTTCCAGACGATTTACATTATTTGTTGAGATCGATAGGCGGAAAGAAGGAGCCTGGGGAAAAGAGGGCGAGGTCGTATCTAAAAGAGTACGAAGGTCACCAGATGGAGAGCTGAAGTCTTCAGTCTCAATGCGAGGTGGATGAGTTGAGGCCATGTTTATCATGAGCAGGCCGAGTAAGTTACTTTACCAAAAAGAGTAATAAAAAGATAAACAAGCTTCTTCACGGGTAAGTATGTACAAAGTACCTCTTTTCTCTACGACGAGAACAACAGACAATCGTTCCAGCTATTTCACTCTATCTTGTCATGACTGAACGTCACGCCGCTCAGAGAAGGAAGAATAGAGATGCATCCGGAAATGTTTCGGGGGTGAAGAAACTTCGGCAGAAGACACTCCTTGGTTCTTTAATATCTGAGGCTGGTTCTCCTCCAACACGATCCCAAGCATCCATTATCACATCTGGAAAACTTCATTCACCGAGGAAAAGGCATGTATCTGACTCTAGCGAATTATCGGACATAAGACTTGAGCCAGTGACACCTACCGCCAAGCCGAAGGAAGGAGATCGTTCCGAATCTCCCATGCCTTCACGGATCAAGAGAAGACGAGTGCTCCTGGTGCAAAGTGATAGCGATGGAGAAGGGACACAATCTTCAAGCTCAAAGGTCGTTTCCGTGCCACGACGCAGAAGGCCGCGAAGACATGCTCCAGCGGCCCCTGAGAGTTCTGAGGAGAGCTCTGTTGACAAAGCAAAAAATGAAGAGCTGGTGTCGGAGGACGATCTGAGCGATGAGGTGGACAAACACCGTACGTCTCCAATTACCTTGTTGGAGTTGTATAGTCATATACCTGATCAAGGCATTATCGAATCCCGTTTGCGTACTCGCAACAAGAAAACAGTCTTTCAGAGAAATCTGGAAAGATTTAAGCGTAAGAAGGCTGTTTTGATCCATACTCGCTTTTCATAAGAAATCCAGGAAAAAAGCTCGGGAAATCAATGTCCCCATCGAATTCCTCCAGCGAGGAAAGTGAAGATCCATCTGAGGAAGAGCGGGTTAAACCGTTTAAGGGAGCAAAGCTAGCAAGCAAATATGCTGAAAGTTCAACTGGAGATGAGAACGACAGTGACGATTCCTCAAGTTTCATTGTGGAGGATGATAACCAGGCGGTTGCAGCTGAACTTCCCAGTGAATTCAGTATGCGATCGCACGATGACCTATCACACCAGTTCAAGATTATCTTCCAGTTATTCGTCCACGTTGCTGTCCGCACATCGACGGAAAGACATACATTCATGAGTGAACAACTCAAGGGTAAACTGCATCACACTGGATGTCAGATCAAGAATTCTTAATCAGACCGTTATAGCCCAGGATTACTTTGCCTTTCCTTTGAAAGTGACTCGCAGAAAGCTATTGGGTCTACGAGACTCACTGGTGGCTTCCTCCATATGGAGACCAAAGTTCAGGAAGGCACTTGATAAATATCCAAAATTCGAGTGTGTTCCCCTCACTTCTCCCGTTTCTTCGTGCGATGCTTGTCGCCTTACTGGGCGACTGTCAACACTTCTTGGACGGCTCGGTGGTGTGCCATACAACAAAGTTGGCTTCATGAATAATGTTGAGTTTCCTCTGTCTTGCACGACCAGTCCATCGATTAACCCTGCGTCAGATGTCAAGTGACTCGGAAGAAGACAATTCAGAAGATTCAGTCACTCAGCTCAGGAAGTCTCAGTTTGATTTTATTGAATTTCATCTGGGCCAGTTTTGTGCACGACGTGTTCGCGTTTACCATGCCCTTTCTCACTGGGAGGTGGGATGATTCTTATTCTCAATCCGCTGATAATGTTCTTATGATGATACAGTATCATCTTTTCGATGCAATACGTTCAGAAATCGATGATCTCCGTGCGGTTAAGGTGGAGCGCAGTTATGTCCGTGTTGCATTTGCTGGGGGAAAACAACCACCTAGTGACCTCATTGATGCTGATGGCATCTGTGAATGGCTGGACGAACGTGGCATCATTGATCGGGAGTGGCATAGGATGAAGACCATAATAGACAGTGCCCATAGACTAGAGTCATTGAAAGGAGAAGAGGGCCAGTAGGTGCACTCAACAAAACGATTAAATAGGCAATGAATACACTGGCTGTTGATGCATCCTGATCTACCTGTCTATCACGACCGGTATAGCAATATCTTCGAATAAGTTTCTATCCTACCCATATTACTGATCAGCTTGCCTACACTTCCTTTTTGCTACTTGCATTTTGCTACTTGCATTTTGCTAATGCACTCTTGAAGCCATAGCATTTGAGTCAGGTCAGGTGACATTCACTCTATGCAATATTTGTAGTTGTCATCTCAATCTCTGACGATGTCGTACACGCCATACACTCCAACTACAGGAACTCACCCCCCAACATCAGCGACATATCCATATGGCGCATATCATCCGTCAACATATGCTCAGACTCCTGGAGCTTATCCTTACCAGGCATCTGCATACCAAACCGGTGTAACAAGTTATACCTGGCCCTATACGTATGGTTACATTCAACACCCTCAAGCTGTCTTGCAGCGTCCTGCATCTTTGGCTACACCGGCTCAAGCAACTTCTAGTGTTGCGACCACGCCGCCGGCTCCTTTAGTTCCACAGAGATCAACTGCAACGTTCACTCCATATACCCCGAGTTATATGCGAGACAGTACTACGAGTTCAATAGCTGGAAGTTTCAGTGCAAGAGGTTCTCGTAAGCAATCCAACCTCAGAGGGCTTTTTCTTAAAGAGCGTGCGTCAAGCAAGCCTTTCTCATTACTCTCTCTGAATTTGTCCTGCAGTCAAGAGCTTGATGTATGGCTTCGGCGATGATCGCAATCCATCCAATGATACAGTCAATGTAATGGAAGAGATATTGATAGAGTATATCATCGACGTGGTTTGTGGTCTTCTGTGCCATGTGGGGATCAAAGTGACGGAGAATTACTCCTTCTTTAGTGCCAGCAGGCTGGAGGCCCAAACAAGAAACCTCGACTATCTATTGATGATCTCCGTCGAGTTCTTTCACGGCCAGCAGATGCCAAGAAGCTGGCCCGAATGGAGGAACTGTTGTTCATGCAAGAAGACATCAAACGTGCTCGCGCAGAATTCGATGAGTCGGAAATTCACAATCCAAGAGAATTTTAATTGGTTCTTCTGATGCCGCCCTTCCACAAAACTATCTTTACCTCCAATCTGTCAATCCAACTGAAGCTGCTGTTCATGGCTGGTTTGTTGTGTTCTCGAAACCAAGTCACATACTGGATATATCCTCTTGCCAGGCACATTGATGAGGATACGGCTGCTTTAAGGTTGGATTCGTGTTATTGGTGCCGTCGGCGTCACCATGCAAGAATTTCTATAATCATTGATACAGATGAGCCGCTTGTTTGTGCCTTACACCTGGTCCTGTCAGCAGTCATTCTTCCATTGTGTTGTCAGTTTGAGAATCTACATCGTTTCCTTGTTCTTGGCTTGCCAGCCTCCCCTTTATACCTAGAGCATCACAACCGTAAGTTAATGAACTTGGGGGACTAGAAAATGCAGCACCTCCGCTCTGTGCCAAGGGTTTGACATGTTCCTTCAACCATTCCTCTGACTCCCAAACTGACACTCATTGAGTGACTTCAATTAGCGAAAGATGTATAATAGACACACCAGCTCTGTTTCCCATTGGTTGCACGGGTCCTTTCATAGGGCGAGCAAGATTCACCTTCAGGACTTTACCTTTGAGTTCATTCATATCCATGTTATCAATTGCATCCTGTGCATCAGCGGGCGAGCCAAACGTGACAAAGGCGTATCCGCGGTGTTTAGGCTCTAAACAGAGGTCAGATTACATGTGGAGCAGCAAAATTGCGCATTCACCATTCTGACGATTTGGATCAACCACTGCTGAGGGTAGTTGGACATCCAAAATATCCCCTACGGTGCATATGTGACTGTTATGATGCTAAAGACATGCATATCAGAAAGGCATACCAAAACTAGCAAAATTTTCATAAATAATTCCTTCGTCTATGTCTTCACTGAGTCCTCCGACGAATACGGTCTTCTTCGATTTGGTGCCCTCCTCCATGTTTTGGGTTCAGAAGGACACACCGCCGGTAGGAGATCAACCAAAGATGGGTTGCGTCTTCGCACGATCAACGGCCTGTCTTGTAGTGAAGCGTGGGATACTTACTTTACAAGTCCTCGAAATCCCACTGCGATCAATCTCTATCTTCTTCTACATAATTCGGTAAAATACTCTTCCTGCCGCTGCACAACATTGTCAAAAATATCGCTCTGGATTTGTATCATCAATTTCCAAACTGCTGCCTGGACCGTAACCTGCCCGAACGGCGTTGTTCTATCGGACAAGATCTTGCGGAATGCGGTTACATCTTCTGCGGAACATGACGAGAGGATTGAACGCCCAAATGTGATACTCAAGAAAAATGAATTTGTCTTTCTATGGTTATGATTTCCGCACTCCTATTTCTTAGTCGGGCAATTATTCCAACTGTCCATTCTATAAAGCATACTTTTAAAGTCGCACATGTTAACTCCACCGCTCACCCTCTATGTATAACCATTGGGACTCTGACTACGATAGTGATTCCTCTCGTTCACCTTCCGAATCTTCTTTCGATGAGGAGGAGGTGAACCAACGTGTCTTTCCCTTTTGGCCTCGGTACAAAGCCCTCATATACTCAAGGGGATTTCGGTTAGACACCGTACGCGATGTTAAGGAATTTTACACCAAGAACCAGCCATACGGTCATTCGCTTAGACCTATCCCGGATGGCATTGACAGAGAGATGGGTGACGATGCGCTTTGTCCCGACGAAGGCCTTGTATGTTTGGTCGGCTGCGATCTCGGCTTTCTGCTTATCTTTTGTAGCCTATGAACCTCTTTCGAGGAACCCGAGTTAAGGACGGAATGAAAGTCGTCGTCAAAGCCGTTCACATCTACAGTCGTGAATATGATATAATTCGAACCCTTTCCAGAGGCCCCCAACGTGGGGACCCGAGAAACCATACTATACGTGTGTATTTTTGGACCAAAACGAGCAAGGTCACTAATTTGCGTCGGAACTCTTCCAGCTGTGGTTGATCTAATCGAGCTTGTAGTAGACGATATCGCATTTATTGTGATGGAAGCATGGTCCTCTCAACTTATCACTGATGATGGACCTTGCTGCCTAGGCCTCTTCTTTGCAACATTACGTCAATGCATCGAGGTCGGTCGCTCTCCGTCACCCTCGATGTGCCATTCTTTACAGATTAAGTCAATTACAGCACGCTGTCTTCATGCATAATCTAGGAATTGCGCACCTTGATATCTCGTTACGGAATTTGGTCACCGACTACAATGGTCGGTATGCGTATATTGATTTTGAGCTTGCACGTCGGTATGAAAATGACCCAAATCCTTGCTTGGCACCCCAAAGGGCCACTGAAGTACCACCTGAATGTGAAAAGGGGGAGGTTACAGATCCCTACAAGGCTGATGTATGGGCTCTGGGAATTCTCATATTGCGAGTGTGCAAGGTAAACTCTCGTCAGCCACTTATTCGTCATTCTCTTATTCTACACGTCAGTCAACAGGGTACTATGTCCCAGAACTGATGCACGTCGTTAAGCCCATGCTGAATGATCGTCCGGAGGGGAGACCTACCAGCTCGGCTGTTCTTCAAGCATTTGACAAGATGGTTTCGCTCATCGGTGAAGAACGGCCGCAGATGATATGTTGTGGTTGCAGTTCTCACTAGACTTACCAACAAATGTTGAGTTCGAACTTCGCACCATCATACAAATATCCGTATCTAATTGTACATTGATACATAGACAATCCTAACGTCTAGAGTAACCGATCACGTATTGTTGTCAGAACCACTGTCTTGCTCCAACTTCTGTCGTTTTCTGGCCATATATCGTTCACGAGCATTATTCACGTCTGACTCTGTGTTTCTCTTGGCTGCAGTTCTACGTGACTTCTCATCTTTTTGTTGCTTTTCGCTTGCGACTCTTCTCTTCTCCATCTCCATCTGTTGCACAATTTCTCGTCTTCTTCTTTCGTTTATCTCTCGTCGACTGGCTGCTGTGCCCACAGCTGTATGGGTCTCCACGGGTTTATCTGGTTCATCCCTGGTCATACCTGGGATTTGTTTTCCCAATCGCCTAGTATTAGGCAATGAAAGATTGAGACCAGCACTCAAGAGATCACGTTTGTCAACGATCAGACCATCATCATTTATTTCAACTTCCTTGCCCTCGTCTCGCGCAACTCGTGCGAGTTCAAGATCTGACACTGGTGTAAAGTTGGAAGGTTTGGTGATTGTAAGATTGGTTGTCGGTCCTTGTGGTCCAATGACACGCTTGGCTTGCGTAGCTGCCACCGTCGCTTCATGCTGTTGCTCGGATTCCTCCAATAGTTTTCGGTAAAAGTGTGTCATACCCGTTGATGGCCCATTTTGTTTCTTCTGGATCTCTGTGAGTTGTAGTATTTGATTCATTAGACTACACGGAAAGAAGGGACACTGCATGACGGACCTTCCCTTCGTTTTTCTTCCTCTTCAGCTTTCCGAACCTGTTCCATCTGGTCCTTATAGGCCTGCGTGACAAAAGATTCCTTGTCTTTGAATTGGTCTCCTTCCAGCTCACGTTCATGCTGCATCATCTTTTCTTCTGCTCGTAGGTGATCTAATTTGCGTGTTGCAGCAGCGTTGAGTAGACCATGAATGTATTTTGGCTAGTGCAGAAACAATCATGGAAATGATGAACATACATGTATGTCAGAACTACACACATACCTTGCGTTCTCTGGACTCCTGTTCTTTGGCTGTCTTGGCCTTTACTTTTGCTTCCTGCATCTTGTCCCATACTTCGTCATATTCATACACAGTTGAGTCGACCTGTTTCTCTGCCTCCATTCTCTTCCTCGTCGCTTTTGACGTCTGCATGTTTTGTGCTAGAACGACTTTATTCACTGAGGTTTTGCCATCTGAGGACGGAAGAGTGGACGGTGTGTCATAATTATCATTGTCTTCATCTGTATTGCCAAAAGCTGATGAACGAGAAAGCGCAGGTACAAGGCCAGCAGAGGCCTTTGACTTGTTTAGGGAAATGGAGAGCTTCATCAAAGCTCCAAAAATGGAAAGGGTGACTGGGTTTACATAAATTGACAAGCTTTCCTTTTCTGCAAATGGCTCTCTCGAATTTTGACCGGCGTAGAGTGAATGGCCCTGAAGAAAGTTTTTCGCCCGTTTTTGCACCTGAACAAGGCTCAAAACTCTTCAAAGCTGGTCAGCCTAGGAATAAAAGGGGACCATTAGATATCCGGCCTATCTGTGCGTCTCTTAGGTCAAAATTGAAGTGTAATCCTGAATAAACGATTCCCAGTTTTGCAACCTGGATTAATCACTCAAGCGAATGGCTCTGCTTATATTGAAACTGAGCAAACGAAGATAGCTTGCGCAATGTCTGTGATTCTCACACCCACCGGACAGGAAAGGGCTCATGTCACCTCTTGTGTAGTTATGGTCCACGGCAATCGAAAAATGCAGCTTACAGCGAGAACGGAAGGCTGAATGTGGAAGTCAAATTTGCACCATTTTCTTGTAAGCGTCGGCGAGCACCTTTGCGCGTGAGTCTACGATCAGATGGCCCTTCTCAGGATACTCAAAATCTCAAGGATGCGGAAGACAGAACAATTGCCATGGCAGTTTATCAAGCCATTGTCTCTTCTGTGAGACTTGAACTTTTGCCAAAAGCAACGATCGACGTCTACATTACGGTTATTGAAGCTGATGGCATTGAAGGAGTCATTTCATCCGCATCGGTCGCTGTGAGTGCTGCATTGGCTGATGCAGGTATTGAAATTCTTGGTCTTGTTATGTCATGTTCTGCGGTAGGATTTTTCTGTGTAGACGACACTTATTTTTTTCATGATGCTTAGTCAGTAATGGGTGGGGACATCTGGCTAGATCCAACAGAAGATGAGGCCGCCGCATCTCAAGGAACACTTATCTTGTCTTGTATACCTGCCCTTGGAACGATAACAAGTGTCTGGCAAAATGGACAGATACAACTTGCAGACGCAATTAACGTAAGGGTCGTGTTTTTGTGTTGCATACCTCCTGACCGCGTTTTACAGACCATGGAAATGTGTCAGGACCGGTGTACAGATATTCATAGTGTTATAGCGCAAGCATTGCGTGAATATACAAGCACGTAGAATAAATACAAAAATAGTGGACACGACCATACAATCCGCGATCTACTGGTAGTTGTATCCCCAGTGGAATGGAATTTAATTCCTGATTCCTGAGCAAATTCTGACTACCGATTGAACGAGGTCAATCATTTCTTAATCATTTCTTCCTACCTTGTCACAAAGTATCTAGTGATTTGCTTGGAGTGGTTGACGATGCCAAACAGCATTCAATGATTCAGTTGATGATGTCAATCCTGATGGGTTCTAGCGCGTTTTGACTGGGGGTAGGTTGACCTCTTCTTCTCATTTCTACGGCACGTGTCCCATGACGAGTTTTAGAGAGGAGTATGTCGCTCTTCGAAACAATTCGTCACCACATTCGTCCCATAATTCTGAGGAATCTCTCCGTGCACTGGAACTAGACCAGAATTTTGCAGTATCCATACCTCGGAGTTTCGCTAGGTCAGTTACACTATTCAAGAGAGACGATTTGGCTCATCCCCGAACATAGAGCTAGATCATATTCCTTGTCTGGGTTCAATTACCGAGAGGACCTAGTAAGTTTAACCCCAATAAATCGATTGGGTCAAGCAGCTCTCATGAAATATGCAGCTTCCTCTGACCGCAAGTGTAACAGAACCTGTAGTGGCACTTGGACGTGGGGAGAAGAACCTTGGCCTTATAAATGGTAGCTTTTGCTAGTATGGCGTCTTCCTTCACTTATCGTCCTTAAGGTATTTCTCTGTGTATCGGATTACAGGTGATTTTATTTGAATTCTGCACCTCCCACTGTTGATCGTTGTTCGGAAAGCTAGATCGGTTCAGGCATCTTGTACGTCGTGAGCTGAAGTATCGTGCCTTCTATCATCTCACAGACAGCTCGTGTGGCAAGTTCTTCGCCAGGTGTAGTTGTGGCAAATACCGAGAGTATTGGAGCTAGTCTAATGGTCTGGTTGGTCTCTGGTATACTTGCCTGGACTGGAGCTAGCAGCTTCGCTGAACTTGGTTCCGCAATACCCCAAAATGGAGGGGCACAAGCCTACCTTTCATATGCTTATGGTCCTCTCGTATCATATTTATTCGCATGGACAGCAATTATTGCCCTTAAACCTGGTTGCTATTTTTCTACTTCTCCATTGAAATTTTGATCTAATGCTCTATGTGTAGGTGGTAACGCGGTGATAGCCCTCATCTTCGCAGAATATATGAATAGGCTATTTTTTGGTCAAGAAATATCTCCAGACAACATCCCCAAATGGGCCATTAGACTCACTGCATCAGGAGCAGTACTTATAGTAACATTCTTATGCGTCGCGACGCGCAGTCTGAGTACTCGGATTGCTGTCATCTTCACGACAGCCAAGGTGAGCCAGCACTTTTGTTTAAGCCAAGTCTCTCTATGTTCTCTATGAATTAGATTACTGCTCTGGTACGAGTATACTCTTCTCCCATGTATGAAATATAACTCCAATTTCAGATTGTTGTGACGACCCTTGGAGTCATCCAACTAGCCCGCGGAAGGGCCACAGCAAGCTTTCACCAATCTTGGTTTGAAGGTTCCAGTCGTAGTCCTTCTTCCTATTCACTTGCACTGTATTCCGGACTCTGGTCATTCGATGGTTGGGATCAGGTGACCTATGTCGGAGGCGAGATGCACCACCCGGAACGCAATATACCTCGTGCCATACACTCAAGTATGGCAATTGTCACGGTACGTCGGGGATTACAGACATTTTTCAACCTTTGATGAGCCATCAGCTACTCTTCCTGGTTGCGAACATATCCTATTTCATCGTTCTGGACAAGGTAAGTCATTCCCTCAGTCTTAACTGCCTAAGTCCTATTGTATCGATCAGGATTTTGTTGGTTTAAGTAACACTGTCGCACTTGATTTTGGCCGTACCCTGTTTGGTCCAATTGGTGGGATCATTTTTGCAATCATGGTTGCGATTTCTTGCTTCGGAGCTCTGAACGGTAGGCATTACTGCAAGTCATTTCAAACCCGTTGTCTTATCTAACCCTCGTTTTAGGTGGATTTCTCACATCATCACACCTCGTCTGCGCTGCCGGTCGAGAAGGTTTTCTTCCCTCCATATTCGGTAGATTGCATACCGTGAGGCAAACACCCTTGAACGCCGCTTGCCTACAGGCCGCTCTTACGATCATGTTCATTGCCATTGGTGGTGGATTTCGAACTCTTATTAATTTTGCTGTCGTGGCGTCGTGGGCATTCTATTTCCTGACGGTATTACAAGATCCGAGCCCCAGATTTCTTGACTACTAACATCATCATGAAGGTTATAGGGCTTATAATCTTACGCTTTAAAGAGCCGTTATTGGACAGGTAGTCTTGTGTCCCTCTTCAGCCTCAATATCTTGTTGAATTCTTTGAAGACCTTATAAGACTTGGATCACCACCCCTTTGATTTTTTGTGCTGTAAGTGCAGCTATATGGACGGACCACCTCTCACTGAGCGATGACCAGGTTGCTCTCTTTTTGCTCTGTATGCCGGTCGTTGCTGCGCCTTTGGAAGCCATAGCTGTTTGTGGTAAGCCACTACGCTACCGTTCCCCTGAACATTCATAACTCGCTTCTCCAAGGCTTTGTTTTAACTGGCATCCCTGTGTACTATCTATCACACTGGAAAAACACCAAACATTGTATGTTCTCTCTTTCCTTGGAATTCCCGAATGTTAAGGGGTTTCCCAGCGTGGCTACGCTCCATGATTTCGCGGTTACGGGGCCATCAGCCTGGCGATGACAGCTGGGTACCAGTTGCCACAGAAGCAGACGAAACCATGGAGATGATAGAAGGTCCAAATCATAGATAACTCCTGGCTGTGTCAAATTGACTTTCGGGGTGTAATTTTGTTGCTTCCATCACCTGCTGTTGGCTTAGAGGCATTTTAATCTTGCAGAAATCTGTATTAGCACTACCAAATCAACATTGTGTTATTTACAGGATCTGTTCTGATGAGTAAGTCGAAAAGCTCATGTCAAGTGATTATCAAGTGATTGTAATGACATTGTAATGGCGTGATCAAACCCTTATATAGCAGCTTGACTACCGATCCTTGGATCATAATCTCATCCTTGTCGCTTCTGTGACTGTAAGTATATTCATTTTTCCCTGGCCAGGTACTTGTTTATGTCAATATAGTGTTGCCCTTCGCCATCATGTCTGTGAGTTATGCTTCGCAGATGTAATCACGACCATACATTCAATCATTAGGAAGAGTATTCACACTTACAAATTCGATGTTAAGGTACCCCAGGACTTTACAATGAAAAGAGGATAAATGCATTGTCTGTTAGATGACCTGTGAAGGTTGTTCTGGTGCTATCAATCGTGTGCTCAAAAAAGCTAAGGAGGCTGATGGTGAGCACTTTACTATCTCACAAAGGTAGATCTGAAGGGTAGGTCCAGAGGTCACCGAATTTTCCGTCTCCCTGGAAAAACAGGAGGTTATAGTGAAATCATCGAGTTTGAATTATGAAGATGTCAAAACGAAGATAGCTAAGACTGGCAAAGAGGTAGGTTCTGGGTATTATTGGTAGACCACAGTCCTCGATCATTTATGTCCTAGATTCGCTCTGGGATTACAGTTGAATGAAGGACCTCGAATCATCCCGGTTCATACCAACACGAGAATGTAGATAGTAACCTGTATAGTCGGTCGACAAAATCAATGTTTTGATTAGGCATATAAAGTCTGGAGTTGTCGTATCTCGGCTGGGGCTAAGCTTTGATCCTAGACCCCCCTTAATATGCTCTCCCCTTCCGTACTCATTGACATTCACACGTCTTGTTCTCGTGATTTTGTGATTTGGTATTTGATAAGGATGAGATGTCCGGATCAATACAACTTTAAATAGAAATTTCATTTAATATGCCGTTTTGCGTTGTTTTTCTTCACATGGACGGAGAACAGCTGTGAGATCTACCATGAGGGTAATGACTTTTAGCTCGGTTTGGACTTATCCTATGTAGTGTTTTCGGTGCTTCTGTTTAGACATGTGATAATCTATTGATGAATCGATGCTTAGCGTGCCGTGCTCAAATCCGGGAAGGTGCGTGCTATATCTCAACCACAGAGGACGTAGCCTTTGTTGGCTTCAGTTGTCGATTTTATGAGACTCAAATGCCGGCGCATCCAGGCATCACGTACTGTATATTCACCTTCGTCCAGCCGTCTTCTGGGGGCATCACTGTTCTGTACTCTTCTTGCAATTTTTAGCCCCGATCATTTCCCCCTCCTGCTGAAGAACCAGGGCAGTTTATAACAATGATCTAGAAGGCATGATGGAACCAAACTAGCCGAACAGGATTATTGCGCTCGCTCTCTTTCCCTTGTGCATCTTACTTAAAAATTCACTATTTGCACTGTTTTCATATTACTTTTGAACACGACGGCATTTCGATGAATTCGCTTGGCTGCACCAATGGAGTGCCAGGTTGATATGACTGGTGAGGGCTTGTCATGCAGGCGCGTGGTCTGTCCAACCCTGGGTCGGGAAGCACTTGGTTTTTTTGGATTCAGCATTTCTATTCCGCAACAAGCAGCCTAGTACTAGGACGCGGAGGGCCTAGAATATGGCCCGTTGACTAGGGGCGTATCACCTGGTTTTCGGGTAGATTATTTTCATCACACGTCCGGCAGCACCCACCATTTGTACATGGTTGGGTCGTAAATAGATGACTTATTCACGACGTTACAACTCTGGAAGGGTGTTTTGCCTAAGGGTTTTTTCCTCTCATTCATTCATCTCTCGGAACAATTCGCAGTCGCCGCTACAAATTGTGTGTTGGGCATATGAGTCGGAGAACGATTGTGACAAATACCAGAGGACCCATACAGACAGTGGCAGCTACACAAAAAGTCGAATAGCATGAGTACACGCCACTTGGGGCTGATACCATTCTCCGATGACATGGAGTGGAGTGGTATCTTCCATTGGGGCTCGCACATGCTGAGACTGTTCGATTGTCGCCTCGTGATTATATATGGGGACCGGGCCAATATTTTCTGATCATCCGTCTCAAGATCTTCAACACATCCGCTCATCTCGGCGATTTATGATGCCCCACATTCGTGTTCTGAATCAGGGCGAAAGGGATCCCACATGAAAGCTCTAGAACCGGGTCATATACTTGTGCTCAAAGGAGTCCAGTTTCTGGCTAAAGGATTATTTGTATGTTGGCGCAAAAATATCTCAGGTCCAGGTGTTTTGTTAGGGATGAATATGAAGAGCCCACTCAGAAAAGTGCTGGGAGGGGTGGACTGTGGCTCTTTCGCGAGGGGCAGTTACTGTCATCAGAGGGTGGAGTCAGTTACGGCCTAAGAATATTCGAACATATTTTTTCGGCTGGTCCAGGAGAAGTAAAAACAGAACTAGGGGAAAATGGAAGGGACTCATGGGACAATGTCAGGACGAGGGTAAGGTACTCATCACTCGTCTCAAGTTCAAAGAGAGGTTGATTTGGGTCCCGGATACACAGCCTTTCATAGAGAACCAGAATTTATATTGGCCAACAGAGGTTCCTCCAAGATCCTAGGGTGGCACCAAAAACCTACGTAGCTCACAAGCTCGTGTAAAAAATTCTGAGGTGCAGAGAGGGACTTTGAAGGTGAAGAAAACGCTGAAATTCACGGTGAGAAGACTTTGGGCAAGAGGGAATATATGGCTCAGAGACTGTCCAATGTCGCGATGATGGATGTGAAAGCTGCATTGGTAAAGCATGGGCCCAATTGTCGGGAAGAGGCAGATATTTTGGGCGAGTAAGGCACCGCAAATGAAGATAATCACAGGGAGGGGGCGGTCACGGTCGCTTTTTTGTTTGAAATTCTAGGATGAGACTGTTTCTTGAGATGTGAACCTGTGAAGTTGAGTGCCTTAGCTAATCAATCCGGCCGAAGACAACAAAATGGCGTCCAGGCTAGTTTTGATTTCCAGGTCTCTGTATCATCATCAAAAAGGGCTCTTGAACTCTCCGCGTTGCATGGCAATGTCAACTACAGAATCGATCGAGGTGCCTGACGGCTTTCGCCTTTTCACTGAAAACACATCGCATATCCTGCTCTCCGCTAACGACGCGTTCCTCAATCCGGTACAAGAATTTAACCGTGATTTGAGTGTCGCTTGTATCAGAACGTGGAGTGAAGACCGCAATCGTGAGAAGGAGCAAGCATGGCGGAAAAGGATGCAGGGGAAAATAGCGAGGGCCTCGGGTAATAAGAAACTGAAAGGTGTGCTTCGAAGGTTTTATATATATACCGCCCAATGCTAAAACAAATTCTGCGAGCAGGCGTCGAGGGACCATCGATGGTTGGAACAAATCTGGAGGAGTCACAAAACGCTGATCATGAGCCACCTCAAGAGAAACCCGAGGTATGTATTGACAATTCGGATCTTTCAAACAAAACAAAAAAAACATCCTTTTTGAAATTCTTAGTTTTCCAGCCCTACGTTTCGTTCATGTAGTTTTACTCTGCTAGAAGCGCTTTCGGCTACTGGACTACGCTCTATTCGCTATGCTAAAGAAATACCACTCCTAAAGTCGCTTTCTCTCTTGCTCCGCTATTTTTTTAAAAGGCAGTTCATCGAAGAACTAATCAATCTGTTTTTTTTTTAGATTCGTTATCGCCAACGATCTGTCGGATGCAGCCGCTGCTACCATGAGAAGAAATATCGAATTGAATGGTTTGGGGCCGTTTGAGGAGACTAGTGTTGATTCAGCTTCTACGACGCCGAAACTGAATCCAGGTAAGGTACGAGTGAATGAGGGCGATGCATGGTGAGTTTTTGTTGTTGTTTTTGCGATGACGAATGACCTTTTTCATTTCGTTTCGATATATGAATTAGTACACTCATGTATAGCCACCGAGAGGAGAAGAAGAGGGTAGATGTTGTCGATCTCGACCCTTATGGTACTGCAGCGCCTTTTGTAGACGCAGCTGTACAGTGCGTGAGTGATGGAGGTGAGTTTTTCGTTTTACAACTGTGAGTACGGGTTCACGCTTGATATGTCCTTTTTCTTGTTATTTTAATGCAAAAAAGGCCTACTTTGCGTTACCTGCACGGACTTGGCTGTCCTTGCAACAGTGAACTATCCAGAAAAATGGCAAGTCGCGCAAACGTCCTCTGATCTTTTGTTCTCCAAAAAATATTGAAGATTTTTTAAAAAAAGTTTTTCCAACTATGGTGGTGTACCTGTGAAAGCTGAATATACACATGAAGCTGTGAGTGTACTCGCAAAGTGGTTCAACGGCTATTTTTTTCCTAAAAGAAAAATGTTTGCCTTTTTTTTTTGACAAGGCCCTTCGACTCGTGTTACATTGCTTGTCGACGACAGCAGCGCGTTATGGACGTTACATTGAGCCCATTCTTTCTCTCTCTATCGATTTCTACGTCCGAGTATTTGTTCGGATGTGGACTGGCGCTCTAGGAACGAAAAAGGCGTTATCGTGAGTAAAAAAAAAGCGTTTTGTTTTGCACTTGAAGAAATCTTGATTTGTTGTACAAAGGAAAACGGCAAATTACTACACTTGTTCGTATTGTCAAGTTTGGTACGAACAACCTCTTGGAAAGATCAAAATCCATGAACAGAGTGGTGGAACGAACGTGAATTATCATTATAGACAACAAGCTGGACCTACCGTTTCAGAGAAATGTCCGGAATGCGAATCAACGTTACATGTAAGTCTGTTTTCTCATCTATCCTTGTAAGCTGAAAAATGACGCCCTTTTTTTTGGACAATTAGATCGCAGGACCCATGTGGTCAGGGCATTTACATGATTCTGAATTTGTGAGTCGTGTGTTGGAACATGTGAAAGAGAATCAAGATCGTTATGGAACGGCGATGAGAATGAAGGGTATGCTCACACTAGCGAAAGAGGTGGGGGATACATGTTTTTTTTTGGTCGAACCTCTTTTGAATTTGGGTTTTTCAAGGAATTGGCCGTGCCTTTTTATTCCACCGCTTCGAAACTGGCTCGTTTTTTTCATTGTTGTACTCCGTCTCTTAATGACCTCGGGTATGTTCTTTTCTCTCTCTCTCCCTCTCTGCCTCTTACTAATTTATGTATGTCTAGATCTGCACTTCTCAACGCCGGTCATTCCATTTCTCGATCCCACGCATGCGCAGGATCGTTTAAAACAACGGCTTCTCATCGTGAGATCCACGACGTGATCCGGAGCTGGATTCAAATGAACCCAGTCAAAATGGAAAATATGGGTTCGGGTTCGCCTGCACGTATTTTGTTGGCGAAAGAACCTCTGTAAGTTGCTCTGTTTGTGTGTGTGTGAGATTGTAAGGGACTGAACGATGGACAAGGACGAAAGCAGATTTCAAACGCCACACTGGCGTGAAGATTTTTTCTAGTGATATTAAACTTGTGAGATATCAGCAAAACCCGACATCTCATTGGGGACCTAAAGCGAAAGCGGTATCTGGAACGGGCTATAAAAGGAAACGTGATGATGATGATGATGATAATGCGCATACATAAGAAAGCAACTACTTTCTGGGTCAACTAAAGAAAAAAAACCAAGCTTTCTCTCTCTTCCCCTCCAATGTACACCAGTTACTGTAGGTAGTCGAGAGGCAAATAGATAAATAATCACAGGGATATGGATATGCCAATTTATTGATTTACTCCTTTGCAAAACAGACAAACGGATGTTGAGATAATTCCTGGGCCGAAGGACGAGCGCGATGATCCAATTCAAATGTCCTAGCAAGAAACTCTGTCGCCGAACCCGAAATTTCCGATGGCATAGTTGGTTTCGCTGATGATCCAATCTAAGCGTAAAAAAAAATGAACGACTGACCAGCGTGTTTTTTGTTGAGGAAAGATACCTTGAAGATGGCCTGCATTTGAGTCAACTGCGCCCATGGATGTTCGCCAGTGAACATTTCAACAACAAGACACCCCACGCTCCAGATATCCGCTTTCGACGTATGTCCACTCTGTTTCACGACTTCAGGCGCCATCCAAAATACAGAACCTTGCAATGAAAACCGATGTGTCTTGTTCGCCAGTAAATCTTGCACACCCACAGCGCATAAAAACCTTCTCTAGCACAGAAAACCACAAGACTCACTATCATTGACCTTTTTTGAAATCCCAAAATCGGAAATCTTGACGCCTCCCTTGTTGTCGACGAGGATATTGGCGCCTTTGATATCGCGATGAATGATATCGCGTTCGTGGAGATAAATCAAGCCTGACAACGTCTGTCGTATGAATTTCTGGACGAGGCGTTCTTCAAACGCGCCGTAATTCTGTAACAAGGTCGAAACGGAACCACCGGGGACGTATTCGAGGAAAATGTTGAGGTATTCTTGGTCGACCGATGAATCTAGCCCCCAGAAAGAAAAAGTATGAGACTTGTGATCATGTTATGGGAAAGAAGGACGTTACAGAGATATTGCACGATGTGGTCGTGTTGGAGGTTTTTCAAGAGTTCGATTTCACGTTCGAGCGCGTTGAGCATACTCTTTTTACGTTCTTGGTTGGGTAGAGAGCCGGTGGGCAGCTCGACTTGTTTGACGGCCATGAGTAGTCCAGTTGAAGCGTCCATTCCAAGGTATACTTTTCCAAAAGAACCAGCACCGATAAGTGCACCCTTGATCCATTTATTGGCTGAGGGAGCGTTGTCAGGTCGAGTGCGGAAAGAAAGGGTGAAGGGCTCACATTTGAATTTGGTTTCAATTTCTTTGGGTATATCATCGTCGTCACCACCCAGTGTCACACCCCCACTGTCATCGTCCTCATCTTCCTCTAGATCATCCTCGTCCTCGACGTCGTCCAGTTCAACGGCCCTCTCGGCAACGACGACATCCTTCTCGTCCACCGGGGCGTCAATGTGATCTCCTGGATTGGGCCAATCCTTGTCAGAGGCAGAAACAGGGTCATGACCGGTGGCTGTAGTTCCTCCAAGACTGGTGGCGGTGGCAGCACCATGGCCGTCCAGAGTGCCGCTGGCTCTTCTACTCTCTACTTCGGCTGTGATCTCGTCGACGGTCATGAGACTGGCTGTATCTGAGCGATCTTTTTTGCTTTTGAGTTCGGTCATGTAGGATGTACGGCGAGATACGGAGGAAGAGGACACGGTTCGAGACATGGGATAGTTGGCGGGAGAGACGGATTGGATGATGGACTCGGAAAGGGATTCGGATGGGAAGGGAATGGGGGGGAGTTGAAGAGGATTGGATGAGGGAGAGGGAGGAGAGTCGGGGAGTTGATGGTAAGTTGTTTTGTCTGGTACAGGATTTGAGATAGTAGATGATCTTGAGGGTGAGGAGGTTCTTGTGGAGGTGCTGAAGCGAGAAGGGAGGGGCTGGCCGGGGTAGCTGTCCCTCTTGGCTTTGAGCATCATACTGTGCCTTGCGGTGCGCTCGAGAATTCTTTTTTCTGTATTGGGGAAGTATTCTGGGAGGTGATTTGTGATGAGTTCTGAGGGGGGGCGGTGACCGAAAAAGTTGCGGAGTTTCGAGGGACGCTTTGCGGTAGCGGACCAAGCGGAGGGCGAGGTGGAGGGAGGGAGACGGTCTGGATCACGAGCACTGAGAGAGCTGAGGACGCTGAGGGTACTGGCGCGCTTGGTAGGATGAAGACGGTCGGGGGGACGAGAGAGCTTTGTGGGACGGAGGACAAGACCGTGTTCTCTGGTTGGATGGTCTGGGGGGGCATGGCAGATGGACATGAGTTCGGCCTCTGTGAGGGGCTCGCCTTGGATGGCGATGAGACAGGGCAGTGGAGAGAGAGAGAGATGGACGCACCAGGGCCGTCTTGTTGGCCGAGATCGAGATAGACGCCCCAGCCGTCCACGGTGAGGCCACCGTTTGCAGTGTAGGCATGGAGGAGAGGGGGGTCGCCGTCGTGGGGGTTTGCGCCGGCCTTTTTCCTGAGGACCTTTTCGAGGACGTCGATGGCGGTTGCGCAGGAGGCGACGTCGATGGTGTAGGAGAGGCCGTGGTCGAAGAGGACAAACTTGACGAGCTTGCGTTTGATCTCGTCGAGGGTGGGGTGGAGGGGGCTGCGGGGGGAGCGCTCTTCGATGGAGGACAGGGCGGAGGGGTTGGCGTAGGGGTGCGGGGTGGTAGCCGGGCGGGGGGGGAGCTTGTGGGAGGAGGAGGTGGGGGAGACGAGGGAGGCTGAGCCGTTGCGGATGTGGGATTGGGGAAGACGAGGAGGCTTAGTGCGAGGGTGAGTGCGCGGTGGACGGTGAGGAGCGACGGACTGTGGCGTGGGCGGCAGAGGTGTTGTCGGCTGTCCTGTCGTCGTCGTTGGTCGCAGCTGAAGTGGCGCTGGTCGTCGTCCGCCAGCCCTCGCCCGCCTGCGCAGAGACTTGACGGCACTGTAGATCCTGAGCCGCTCTCCAACACTGACGATGCCGACCTCCTTGAGGATCCCGGGCTCAAGCTCGAGCAGGACGTCGCCGCGCAGGTCGTGTGCGCGGAAGACATCGGCGTGGTGGGCACACTTGCAGGTCGCGAGCCACCGAGCTGTGTGCTCGTCGGACCAGCTCGCAAGCTGTTCTGGACATTCCCCAGCCGGTGTCGTGGGAAACGGGGAGTGCTGGCCTCGGACCACTAGCAGAGTAGGAGGCGACATGCCCTGTCACATTTTTGTCACACCTCCCCTTTCCTTTTCCTTCGATGCGCCTCCTCCCCCTCCCCCTCCTCCTCCTCCCCCTCCTCGTCTCCGCCTCTCCATGGCGCCAGGATCTTGTGCGCTGGAACCTCAACGCCAACCAGAACGCCTCTTCCCCTCTCGACTACGACGCCTCTCGCCAGAACACCTCCTACACCCCTTCCCCGCAAAACTGGCGTGCTCTCCCCGTCTACACCATCCTGCTCGACAAGTTTGCAGACGGCGACCCTGCCAACAACGACTTCTTCGGCACCCCCTTCGAGTCTGACTATCGCGAGACCCAGCTCCGCTACGGGGGTGACCCGCTCGGCCTCATACACCGTCTCGACTATCTCCAGGCCATGGGCATCAGAGTCATCTTCATCTCTGGCACCCCCTTTCTCAACATGATCTGGCAGGCCGACAGTCAGTTTTCTCCAAGTCCCTCATTCCCGGCTTATCCTTCCTCTAGGCTACTCTCCCCTCGATTTCAGCGTCCTCGACCCCCACTGGGGCACCATCTCAGACTGGCGCTCTCTCATCGACGAGATCCACGCACGCAACATGTTCTTCATGGCCGACTTCACCGTCGGCACCATGTCCGATCTCATCGCCTTCAAAGGGTCCGTCTCAATCCCTCTTCGGCACCCTAATCCCCCTGACTTGATCCCAGTTTTCTCAACACCAGTGCTCCCTTCTCCCCTTCCGAGTACAGCTCCATGTGGAAGCGTCCCAATTACATGCCCTGGAACTTTACAGAGTACCGTGACTTTACCGTGAGCCATAACCCTCCCCCTTCCTCTCCCCTCAAACTCCCCCCTCATTCTAGATCCACAATAAACGCAATGCCTCGTGCACCATGCCTGCCTTTTGGGACAATTCAGGTACCATGCTCCAGATTCAGGCCTCCGACGGCTGCTTGCTCTCCGATTTCGATCAGTTCGGTGACATGGAGGCCTTTGGTGTCCACCCCGATTGGCAACGTCAATTGACCAAATTCGCCTCCGTCCAGGACCGTCTTCGTGAGTGGCGTCCAGACGTCATGGCCAGAATCAAAGTCTTTGCCTGTTTGGCCATCAAGGCCCTCGATATCGATGCCATTCGTATCGATAAAGCAACCCAAGTCACCCTCGACGCTCTCGCATCCTGGTCTACCAGCACCAGATCCTGCGCCGCCAAATACAACAAGTCTAATTTCTTCATCTCTGGCGAGGTCACCGGTGGCGATACCTTTGGCTCTCTTTACATGTACGTCAGTCCTTCCCATCATTCCGGTGTCATCTTTTTTTGATGCACATGTCAGCGGGCGCGGGCGCACACCAACACAGCTTCCTCCGGGCTTCCTGGCAGCTGCCAATGTCACTTCAGATCAAAACCAGTTCTTCCTACGCGAGGCCTCCCTCAACGCCCTAGATGGTGTCGCCTTCCACTATTCCATCTATCGTTCTCTCACCCGTTTCCTTGGCATGGATGGAAACCTTCAGGTCGCCTATGACATCGACGTCAACTTTGTCACCGCCTGGAATCAGATGTTCGTCGACAACGATTTCCTCAATGCTCATTCCGGTGTCGTAGATCCCAGGCATATGTATGGCACCAGCAATTTTGATGTCTTCCGTTGGCCCAGTCTGGAGAATGGAACAGCTAGAAGCGCTCTTGCCACCTTCATCACGTCCTTGGTCATGCCAGGAATTCCCTTGGTGCGCCCCCCATTATCCTTACATTTGGCCATTGTCTGAGCTCATTCCAGCTGTTTTATGGCGAAGAACAAAATTTCTACCTTTTTGACAACGGCGCTTCCAACTATCTTTACGGGTAAGGCTTGGCACAGCCCATTCATGCTCACTCACTCGACCCCATATAGCCGACAAGCCATGTCCAGCAATCTAGCCTGGAAACGACATGGTTGCTATCACTTGGGCTCGGAACAATACTTCAACATGCCTCTCGACAAGGCACTTGTTGGCTGTCACGACGACTGGAATGCTCTTGACCACTTTGATCCCACAACCAATTCACGACGTCTCTTTAGCCGTTTCTTCCATCTTCGCACCGTCTACGGGGCCCTTCAGGATGGCTTCAATCTCGTTCAGCGTGGAAATTGGACCTATTGGATTCAGCGACCCGGTTCTAACAATACCGGCACGGAAATGGGTTTGTGGTCGGTGTCTAGGGCAGCTCAGCCAGGTGTTCAAACCCTCAACGGTACATTCAACGACCAAGTATGGTTACTCTATACGAACGAAAATTCCACCAAGACCTGGTCCTTTGATTGCAAAGAATCTCTATGGATTTCGTCCCCGTTCGAGTCGGGCGTGACCGTGAGAAATCTGTTGCCACCGTATGATATATACACCCTTGACGAGTCCTTGTCGTCTCTCAATAACGATGACAAAGCACCCTTCTTTGGCTGCCTGGCTAACGTGACCATGGATCCATATGGTTATAAAGTTCTTGTTCCGTCCAGTCAGTGGGTCGCACAAAATCCTGCCATCACCAAATTTTTGCCTGGACATGATCATCGGATACTGTCTCAAGCGAATTCGACGTCGATCGATATATCGTTGGAGTTCAATGTTGCCATGGATTGTGATGGCGTCACTTCGAGCGTGTCACTGAATGTGTCTAGTTCGGGGCAGAGTGCAGGAAACGGACAACCAGGAGTCACCCATGTGCAGTGTGGACAAGTGCAAAATCCGGACCCGGCTGTTCTGGTTGGAACGGATGTATCGGCTTGGTATTGGAATGCGATGTTGGTCAATGTGCCGGATGGCGTGGTCACGATTACAGTCGATCATGCGCCTGCGCAGAGTGGCAACGCGACCACCAATGTACGTGTTTTCTCCCCCCTCCGCTCCTATTCTCTAGTCCGATCGGGTATAGGCCAGGGATCATCTCTTGCTACGGAAAGGCGCGGCGAACAACGTGATGGTTTTCCCCGAGAATGATTACGATACAGACGGTTCATTCACGTTTTCAAACGGAAACTATACTTTTCAACACAAGGCGTTTGGTGCCGACATGTTCAGGTATTCGTGGAACTTTGGAAGAAATTGGACACAGTGGAGGAACTGGGAGGATACGACGAC